>Ga0335075_10006727_pt1 | contig 17741 bp, 19 predicted proteins | sample Lox_Sample_24_FD_206723 | JGI IMG/M metagenome (GOLD analysis project Ga0335075, IMG submission 206723) | Soil microbial communities from Loxahatchee National Wildlife Refuge, Florida, United States - Lox_Sample_2.4 | ecosystem: Environmental > Terrestrial > Soil > Wetlands | place: USA...
TACGAACCGGGCGGCCGGCTCCGCCGTCTGGTCCAGATCAGAGATAATGAGTGCACGTTCCCGCCCTGCTCCCGGCCCGCCCGAGAGAGTGACTTTGAGCATGCCGTTCCGTACGACAAGGGCGGGAAAACCTGCGGCTGCAATGCCGGTTCCCGCAGTCGCCGCTGTCATCAGGTAAAACAGTCACCAGGGTGGAATGTCACCCAGCCTAAGCCAGGCTGGCACGTATGGACTTCCCCGACCGGCCGCACCTACGTGCAGGAACCTTGGCGGTACATCGCATGAGGGTCGATCGGCAAAACGCGCCGTTCTGAAGATCGCATATGGCAGCGACCTGTCGGCGTTCTAAATGTGCGTTTCCTCGTGTTAGCGGATTAGAAGCGCAGCCCCGTGCCTTGCCGGCGGCCAGGCGGCGGATGGGTGCACTTGGGGGCGACCAAGCAGAACATCACGCAGACCGGCGACATGCGGGTCGTGCGTGAGGCACACCGGAGGATCCTGCGGCTGCTGGCCGGGGTGCTCGTCGCCGCCGCACACCTGGCCGAACGCACCGCAGACATGCTCGCGGCGGGCCGCACGGTCAACACGCCGTCGCTAATACCTTCGGATTCAAGCCGGCCGGGTGGATCGACGAGCTCGGCCGGCACATCACCCGGCTGTGCGGGGGTCGGCCGAAGCAGGCCGGGAGTCCGCCGGCTAGTGCGGCGAACGGCGAGGATTCCGGCGAACCGGAGGGCGCAAGGCTGCTGCGCGGCGACCTCTAACTTTCCGCACGCTAGGGCGGGCTCAAAATACCGGAGTGGTGGCGGCCTTGCCTCTAGGATGGCTTGTCGTGCCGGCAAACCGGATGAACCGTGACGAGTTCTACGCGACGATGGCGCCGAATGACGACGCGCGCCTCCGCAAGATCTTGTGGACTCTCTACTGGCGGGGGAACGCCCAGCTCCGGGAGCGCATCGAGGACGAGATGCGCTCGCCGGAACAGCCGAAAGTGGAGCCCAGGAAGGAACGGCCGGACCCGGGCACCGTGCTGGACGAGGTGACGACGTTCGTCAAGCTGGCGAAGGACGGTGCCTACATGGCCGGAGACCGCCGGGTGCATCACACCGAGCGGCCGAAGTGGCGGCTCACGTTCCGTCGGCTGGCAGGCGACGCGCTGGCGGCACTCCAGGCCGGCAATCCCGGGCCAGCGCAGCAGGCGGTCGCGGAGATAGTTGACCTTGCCTGCAACATGAAGAGTTATGACTACTTCCACTCCGGTGACCCGGTGGAGGCCGCGAAATTCGTCGTTTCGGATGCCGTCGCCGCGCTGTGGGAGTCGGTGCTCCGCCATGACGGCTTTACGGCATTCGCCCGACGCGTACCTGTGCAGCTCATCCGCTGGGAGTCGGAGTACGGCTGGACTCGACGGGGTTACGGTCATGTGCCGGAAAAGGAAACAGCCCTGGCTGTTCCGCTCGCTCACCTGCTCACCACGCCGGACATGTGGCGAAAGTTCGCCGAGTCCTACCTGGAGACGCTGGACGAGGCCGGACGGACCGACCCGAGGCGGCCGCGCACGGTGTACGGAAGTTTCGACGAGACACGCCACCGACGTCACCAGCGCACCAAGGACCTCGCAGCCTGGCATGAGATGCTCCTCGACCGGTTCGCGGGGACCCCTGAGGATGAGCTACTTGACCGGCTCGCCGCGAGCCCGGCGCTTGCCGGGCCAGAGCTCACCTTCCTGCGCGCGACGCTCGCGGAGCGACGCGGTGACACCGGTAAGGCCGCCACGCTGGCCGCCGAATGCCTCAAGGAGTTGCCCGGCCATCAGGGGTACTTGACCTTCGCCTTGGAAGTCGGCGCGGAACTGCCTCGACACGCCCGCGAGCTGCTATCAGAGCGCGAGCGGATTATGGGTGCCATATCAGGAGGAAGTCCGGATTAAGACGGCCCGCTGCCCGACAGCGGTACCTCGGGGCGGGGAACCTCCCCCGGCTGAAAGAGAAGGCGGGGGCGGTAATGAGTAATCAGCGAACGTTCGGGGGCAGGGGAGCGCAGCGGTCGGACCGGCGCGGTTGCCGAACCACATAGCCGGGGGAGACCTTTTCGTCTGTAACCAGATCGGCCGATCGGCACGCTTGACCGCCGGGTGTTCGGCAGCTTACCGAGCATCTGGGGCCACAGTATTTAAGGGCCGGCCCAGGCGGTCCACGCATCGGGGGCGTTGCCTCGGTTCGCTGGCATACTCGATGAGTGACTGCATGGGCTACAGGTGCCGTGATTACCCCTCGGCTCCGCTGCGGCATCGTGCTGCGTTCCGATGAGGATGCGTGCCAGGTCATGGCCGGGGGCAAGATCGCCTCCGTCCGGTACGCATCTCAGTTCCCGGCGCCGCGGCGTGAGCGGGTGCTGCCGGGTCACTTGGTAGCTATCGCTGAGGCACCGGGCGCCGCCCCCGTGGTGGTGTGGCGCTGGTACGACGCGGTCGTGCTTGGCAGCGACGGGGGATCTGTCCGGCTCTGGGAGCCGGCCCATGGCGAGGTCGCGGCTCAGCCGCGCCGGCCGGAGCAGCAGTATGGTCCGGGGACTCGCGCGTACCTGTCCGCAGGCCTGCCCGGTGCTGAATGGTGGGTTGCCGGCAGAGCAGTGGACCAGGCCGACAACGCCGAGGTAGAGCTTGACGACGTCGAACGCCTCTACACCGAGCACGACATGTGGAACTCCGCGTTCGGCTAGCAGCACGCTCATCCACCTTCGCCGACGGCACGAGGACCGGATACGGCTTCACCAGGGATCGGGATCGCCCGGCGGCAAGTCTCCGGCGCCGGATAAGGCTGGCAGACGCCAGATGCGCAGGATGTTGTCGGGGAGGCAGACGGAGAACCGCCCCGAGGGCGAGACCCGGGCGAGGATCTCCCGCATATCGCTTTCGAAGTCCTCCCGGTGATCGCCGAACAGCTGCGGCGCGGTTGAGGAGGACGAGAACACCCTGGCCACGATGTCATCGGCGGTTCGCTCGACTGCTCGCTTATCGGGCACTGTCACCGTCTCGGCGGGCAGGAAGCCGGCCCCCCGGAACACCCCGTCCTCATCGCCAGGCGACGTGTTCCGGATGCCCCGCCCCGCTCGCCTGTCGCTGCCCAGGTAATGGCGGCGTAGCTGTTCGAGGGCGTCGTCGGGCGGGGGCGGGTACGGAAGCGTGCCTCGCCGGCTCTCCGCGGCCAGTTCCTCGGGCCGGTAGCCCGGCGCGTCTACCTGCACCACCGCCCCGCCCGGATCGAGCATGGTCGCGACGGCCGCGGCCACCCGGGGACGGTCCATCCAGTGAAACGACGCGGCGAAGGTCACGACCAGGAAGCGGCCCAGGCCGGCCGGCAGGGCCTCAGCCCGCAGGCGTACCCAGGCGGCATTGCCGACGCCCCGCTCGGCCGCCGCCGCGATCGCACGGGCCAGCATCTCTGCATCAGGGTCGAGGCCTATGACCGATTCGAACAACGGCGCCAGACGCAGGGTCACCGTCCCCGGTCCGCAGCCGACATCGAGAAGCCTTCCGCGCCCGTCAAGATGCAGGCTGCCGGTGAAGGCGTCAGCGAGCCCGGGAGCGTAGGGCAAGCGGCCTTGTTCGTAGTATCCGGCGGCCCCGGCGAAAAGAGACTCATCCCAGCTCCAGGTCTCCCAGCCGCCAGCCGCCGCATTCACGCCGTGAATATAGCGCACGACAACGGCCGTGATCATGAATCGCAGAGCTTAGGTGCTTGCGGTGAGGCGCTCCGCCTCTGCGGGCCCGACTACGAGGTCGTGAAGGTCGCCGCCCACCTCGAGTCGACTCGACTGTCGGATCCCGCCGGCCTTTACCGGCACGAAGCCGGCCGTCCGGATCAACCGCTCGGCTTCGTCGCCGGCACGGTCGTCGTCGGTCGCGTAGAAGAGGACCGCCGGCTCCGGTGACCGGGTGCTAGAGGACTTGAGAAGATCGGCCGACAGCGTTCCGAACGCCATGGCCAAGCGCGCCCCCGCTGGCAGCCATCCGGCTACTACCTCGCCAGAGGATTGCCCTTTCGGCAGGACACGTACGACGCTGCCTTGTGCGTCGAGGGTGACCGGGTTGCTCGGAACGACCACGACCTTGCCGGCTAGCGCGCCGGCGATTTCCTCTATGACGCTTTTCAGCACGGTAAACCGCAGCGCCAGGAGCACGGCATCGGCGCCGTGCACGGCGTCGCGGTTGTCGACGGCGGCGACCGCGCCGCGACCGACCTCTGCGGCCAGCGTTCGTGCCGACTCACTGTCGGCGCTGGAAAGCCGCAGGGGCTCGCCGCCTGAGGCGAGCTGGCGGGCGATGACCGATCCGAGCCCCCCAGTGCCGATGATCGCGGTGGTCATGTCCGAACCTCCTCAGCGTCACAGTACTAACAACGGCAGGCTGGAGCATCGGCCCGGGCCGTGTCGCAGCGTCTCGCTGAGAGCTTTCTTAGCCGAGCAGTCTCTCGGCTGCGGCTCGCACGCCGATCAGGATGTTCTCGGCCCACCCGTCGGCCAGCGATTCCGTTCCGGCGAACGCGGGTTTGTCGACCAGGTGGAACTTCAGATTGGAGATGTTCCCCGCGATCGCGAACCAGGGCAGCGCCGCCAGGTCGTTGTCACCTAGCGGCCGGACCTGCTGATAGCCGTCGGCGAAGGCGTCCCAGTGCTCGGTCTGCCAAACACCGTGCAGATCGTAGGCCCGGAATCCGAGCCCGGCGAGATCGAAGTCATAGATGACCGGGCCACCCGGGCCGAAGAAAACGTTGTCCAACGTGACATCGCCATGGACAACGCCCCAGTCGAGCCCGTCGGCGAGCAGGTCCTCGATCCGGCGCTGCGCTTCGTTGCCGAGGGCCTGAATCAGGGCGCGATCCAGCGGGCGAGCGGCGAGTTCGGCGAGCACCAGGCCGAGCGGCTGTATGAGGGTGGTGATCAGATCGAAAGAGGGACGGGGGTACCCGGTGACGAAGGAGTCTCCCGCTGTGTGAAACGCGGCGGTGACGGCGCCGAACTCGCGGTAGAGCTGGTCAGTGAACGGTTGCCGCGCTTTGCCGCCCGACTCGATGAAGGCGGTGAGAGCGTACGGGCGCGGGCCTTCGGGAGCGTCGATGCTTCCGAGCAGGCGTCCGTCGGTCAGCGGTACCACTTCGGCAACAGGGACCCCCGAGCAGAGAAGGTGCCTGGACAGGTCGAGCTCCCAGGCGACCTCGTCGGGAGACCAGAATCCATGCCGGTACACCTTGAAGACATAACGGGAGCCCGGCGTGACGACCGCGTAAACGTCATTGACAAACGACCGAAGCAAGGTACAGCCGCTCACGTCCAGCCCGTAGGCGTCGGCGATCTCGTCTCGCACCGCGCCAAGCGTGAACAAGGATCGTTGCGTCGTCCTGCCCATGGCAAGACCGTAGAGATGACGGGGCTCAATCACCATTGATTTTCACTGCGCCCGGGGGCGCGTGCCTGACGGCTGCCTGCCAGGTTCGGGCTGTGCAAGACTGCGGCCATGAGCGAGGAGTCGACGATCACGCTCGCGACGTCGCCACCGACTGGCCCGGCTACTTTCCCGGCGGTCCGGAGATCATCCGGCTGCTGCTTTCCGCGGGCGCTAACCCGGACGCGGTGACGACGCCCGATCCCGGCGAGACGCCGCTGCACTGGGCGGCAAGCAGCGATGATGCCGACGTGGCCGCCGCGCTGATCGACGGCGGTGCCGATATCGAGAAGCCGTCGCGGTCTACGATTTGTACTGATATGGACGATGACCTTTGCTTCACGCCCGCTGTCGAACTGGCACGGCTGCTGCACTCCAGGGAACTGTCGGCACGTGAGCTGCTCGAGGCGTTCCTGAACCGGATCCACCGGATCAACCCCCAGCTCAACGCAATAGTCACCCTGGCGGAAGAGCGGGCCACCGCCGATGCTGCCGCGGCTGATGAAGCCGCTGTGCGTGGCGACAGGCTCGGCGTGCTGCACGGGCTGCCGATCGCGGTGAAGGACCTCGCCGACACTGCGGGCATCCGCACGACCTACGGTTCCCCGCTGTTCGCCTGTCACGTGCCGGACGCCGACGCCCCGCATGTCGCGCTGCTGAAGGCGGCCGGAGCGGTGATCATCGGCAAGACGAACACCCCGGAGTTCGGCGCGGGATCGCAGACGTTCAACGCGGTCTTCGGTGCGACCCGCAATCCGTGGGACACCCGGATGACGCCGGGCGGGAGCAGCGGGGGCGCCGCAGCTGCGGTCGCGGCTGGCCTGCTGCCTTTCGCGGACGGGTCGGACCTCGCGGCCAGCGTCCGGAACCCCGCCGCGATGTGCTCACTAGTCGGGCTGCGGACCACGCCGGGCACGATCCCGTCCGGCGGCGACTTCTTCAATCCGCTCCCTGTCCTCGGTCCGATCGCACGGTCGGCCGCCGACGCGGCCTTGCTGCTCGCCGGCATGCGCGGGCACGACCCGGCGCTCCCGCTGGCCCGGCCTGGCGCGCACGCCACCGCCCCGGACACAGGGACGCGGTGGACGGCGGACGGGGTCGCGGGACTCCGGGTCGCGTGGAGCGCCGACCTCGGCGGGCTGCCTGTCGAGCCGGAAGTCGCCCGGGTGCTTGCCCGGGCACGTGAAACCCTGGCCGCGGCCGGGGCCGTCATCGCCGACGCCGAGCCCGACCTGGCCGACGCGGACGAGGCGTTCGGTGTCCTGCGGGCGGTAATGATGGCCGGCCGCTTCGGTTCCGTGCTTGAGACCGCGCGGGACCAGCTGAAGGACACGCTGATCTGGAACATCGAGCAGGGCCTCGCGCTGACCGGGCCCCGGGTCGCCGCCGCGCAACGGCAGCACAGCGAGATCTTCGGCCGGATGAAGACGTTCCTGCGCGGCTACGACGTGCTCGCGGCTCCGGCGGTTCAGGTCGCGCCGTTCCCGGTGGAACAGGAATGGGTGACCGCCATCAACGGGATACCGCAGGACACCTATGTCGACTGGCTGCGCAGCTGCTCCCGGATCACCGTGACCGGCCACCCCGCCGTCTCGGTCCCGGCCGGCTTCACCGCCGGGGGCTTGCCCGTCGGCCTGCAGCTGGTGGGCCGCTACGGGACGGACGACCGTTTGCTGTCCATTGCGGGGGCGGTCGCCCGGGTTCTCCTCCCGGATCCCGCTCGCCTTGTGCCAGTTAACTCCCGCGATCGTTGACCCATTGCCAGGGCCGGCGCCAGCGGGTCCCACGCAGCTGCGCCCACTGCCCACGTTGGTGGAACAGCGCTAGGCTGCGGTGGCAGCGATGAGTTCCCGGCACTGCCCAGGCCGGTACCTGCGGCACAGCGCCGACACCTGGAGGGCGAGATGGCACTGGATCTCTTCGCCGGCATCCCCGTCACCGACTACGCCGCGGCGTTGCCGTGGTACGAGGCGTTCTTCGGCGGGCCGCCCTCGTTCCTGCCGCACGACACCGAGGCGGTGTGGGAGGTGGCCGAGCACCGGTACGTCTATATCGTGCAGGAGCCCGGGCGGGCGGGGAACGCCCTGGTGCTGTCGTTCGTCGATGACCTCGAGGACAGGGTCGCCGAGATCGGCCAGCGGGGCATCGAGCCCGCCGGGCGCGAGGCGTATGACAGCGGCGTGGCCAAGGTGACCTACCGTGACGCTGACGGTAATGAGATCAGCCTCGGCGGCAGCCCGCGCTGACGCCACTGGGAAACTGGAGCATCGCACACGTCGCTCACACCGCCGGATTCACCGGCACATCCACGTTCTTCCGCGCCTACCGGCGCCGGTCCGGGACCCGCGCCCGGCTCAGCCCGGCACCACCCTGGCTCCGGTCCTCATCAGCGGCCAGTTCCGGGATAGGGTCAGTGCTTGCTGGCCGGCTGGTCATTGCGGCCCGCGGCGATCACTGCTGTGAGCTTGCGGACAGGGCCGACGGATCCTGATCTCGGCCGGTCCGTCCAGCCGGGCGCCGGGCTTTTTCTCTGACATCCGGACGAGGTGCTGGTATGCGGCGGCTGCGGCCATCCGGCGAGGAAGAGATGATCGCACTGTTCCTGCGCACCGAGGTCGCTTCCGACCGGTGGCGAGACGCCCTCCGCGAGCTGCTGGACCGCGCTGGACTGCCTGAGAGTGTTATCGCCGCCCCTGACCTGGGTGATTGCGCTGAGAACCGGGCGCGCCGGCAGCTCCTGACCGGGCATCGCGGCTATGACACCCGCACCGGCTACTTCGACGGCTTCCCGGACGGCGTCCGCTGGGAGTGGATGAGCATCGCCCCAGCCGAGCTCGCCGCGGTCAGGTATATCGAATACGACTACTGGGTCGAGTTGTCCGGCGGCACCCGCCTGCCGGCTGACGCCGCCGCCCGCATCCGCGCGGGCGTGACCGTGTTCGGCGTCAGCAACGACAGGGCGCTGAACATGGCCCGGGCCATCGCCGGGGGAGCCAGGTTCCCGCCGCTGATCCTGGTCACCACCGGATCCTGCGGCCACCTGGTGGTGCTGGAAGGTCACGTTCGCCTGACGGCCTTCATGCTGTGCCCCGGCCTGCTGCCGCCGGAGCTGGAGGTGATGGTCGGCTCGTCTCCGCGGATGGCAGCCTGGGGCTGCTGGTAGGACGCTCGCCGCGGGCCTGAAGGTTCTGGCTTCTGATTCAAGTCCCTGCGCATGCGGCTGAGGCAGGCGGTGACGTCGGCCGCCTCAACCCGGTCGACAGCCGCGCGAGGCAGTCAGCGCGGAGGGCGGAGAAGCTTCCAGAGATCACAGGCCAGCCGCCCCATGAGACGGACGCCGGTGAGGTAGTTGCCGGTGAGGGCGTCCACGTTCGCGTCGAGAGCTTCACCTTCCGGAATTTTCAGGCCCCGTGAACGCAGCTCGGCGATGTACAGGGCTGTGACGTCTTCACGGGTCCTGCCTGCGGCCCCGGCCCGGGCAGCCTGGAATGCCTCCCGGCGGGACCGGGACCTTTGCCGGGACTTGGCCCACTCCTCGTCGAGGTCGAAGTCGGGAAAGCTTATGCCAGCCTGATCATGCCGGATCCGTTCGGCCGCCGCGCCGGGACAGGTACACGACTCGCGCCACGCCCGAATGTTGACGCTGCTCCGCTCGCCGGTAACCGGGCAGGACGAGTGACAGTTGCACTTGCACAGCCGACCGCCGACCTCCAAGCGCAGCCGACGCGGGTCGAAGCCACCGCCGAAGCCGGACATCAGGTGCGGACAGTCACCGTGTACACCGCGGAAGCAAGCCCGGGTGCGTGGAACGCGCTCGTTCGCATCTGCCCAGGGGCCACCCATAGCCGGAGTCCGCACATCCCGGTCAATCGCAACGCCCCGCTGGCCGACTTCGACCGGATCAGCCCCAGCTACCCGGTGTTCCGCGTCCTCCCCGGCACCGCCAGGCCGCCATCACACAGGTGAGTCAGGTCGCGTCGCTCACTGCCGAGACAAGCGCCCAGATCTGGCGCGTCTGGGCGGCCGCGCCCAGCTGAGGTCGCGCATGGTGACGTCTGAAGGGGTGTCGCGCGCAAGATCCGTCTGCTGCGTCTAGGCCAGTGCAGTCCGGAAGCCGTCCCGCCAGCTGGGGTGAATCGGTTCCCATCCGCATTCGGTGCGGGCCTTCGAATTGGCTGCCCCGCGTAGCGGGGCGCCGGTTTCTGGCTTATAGGGGGGAGGATGCGCGCCGATGGCCGCGGCGTAGGCGGGCAGCCAGTCTGTCCCGGCCGCGGGCACGTCATCCACGATGTTCACCGTCCCGGCCGCCCAGCCGAGCGCCTCAAGCGCGGCCTGGGCCGCGTCGTCCACGTGGACGAAGGAGGTCACGTCCTCGTTCGCCGGCAGCTCGCCGCGCCGGACCTGGGCGGCGACCGGGCCGTCTTCGGCATAGGCCGTGCCGGGCCCGTACAAGTTCCCGTAGCGCAGGAGGACCCCGTGCGGCATCCCGGCGACCATGCCCTCCAGTGCCACCAGCGCCGCCGCGGCGGCGCCGAACACCGGCGAGTTCACATCCAGCGGATCAGACTCATCCGCCAGCCCGGCCCCGGGCGCGTAGACGCAGTAACTCTGCGCCACCATCAACGGCGTCCCGGCGAGTTCCGCCGCGTCGATGAGGTTGCGGGTGCCCTCGGTGCGGACGCGGTTGGTTGCCGCGTAGTCCCCGCCGTGAAGGCTGGTCAGCTGATCAATCACCGCGTCCGGCGACGCCGCCCGAACAGCGGCCTGCAGGCCGTCGCGGTCGAAGACGTCAGCGACCACCGGCCGCGCGCCCAGAGACCTGACCAGGTCGGACTGACCCGCATCGCGGGTCATGCCCACCACCTCGTGCCCGGCACCGGCAAGCCGCGGGATCAGGTTCCGCCCGATCACCCCGCTCGCGCCGGCAAGGAAGACCTTCATCGACGTGGCTCCTAATAAGCTCTCGCCAGCCGCGCCCGCGCGGCGATCCGGTGTACGGGGCAACTCCTTTCCCTCACGCACTGTAGTCTCCGTTGCGCGGCGTTTGACGAGGGGCACCCGCCATCCGGAACCTGCTCCCCAAACCAGCCGCGTGCGTGACCCGGGCCAGCACGGGCTAACCAGCGCAACCGCCGACCCGCCAGAGGCGGCCCTGCGGCACGCCATAGCCGGCGAGCCATATGCCCTGCCTTGCCACAGAATCCCGGTGCGGTCACTGACAGTAGTGGTGGTCGGCTCGATGTTGAGAACCACGGCAACGGCGTTGCCGTCCTGGCCGTTGAGTACGCGCCGGGCCCGGTTCATGGTGACGTTGCCGGGCTCGTTGCGTGCCAGCTGGATGTCCTCCAGCAGCGAGGACCACTCACAGCAGTAAATCCACAGGTGCCATTCACCGCGGACGAATGCGAGACGCTTGAGTGTCTTAGCCGGGGCCACCTTCTGGCACGTTTCCGCTAGCCTGCAACTACGGTGACGCGGGTCCCTGCCGATGGCTGCGCCGGGGAGGTGCGGCGGAGATCCTCAGCCGGGAGCCGATGCCATTGACTGCAACGGAGGCCACCGGTGATCGAGTCCACCACGAAGGACGGGGTGGCCGTGCTGGCAACAACCCCTTGGAGCCTGCCCGGGCCTGTCTGCCTGCGGCGCCTCGCCGTGCGATAACGCGTGTTCGGTCCGGCCGTCCCTGCGGGCGGTCTCTTCGCGTGTGGGATATCGGTCCACGTACCGCTGCGATGTGAGGGCCTGGATGGCCCGCATGAGCTCGTCGGTCGCCTCCCGCCAGGCGGCCGGATCGTCCGCCCGGCCCGCCCAGCGGCTCAGGTCGACAGGGTTCCCGATCATGACCCGGACGCGGCCGGGCCGCCACAAGCGCCGCCGCGGATGGTCGATCGCCGCCGTTCCCTGGATTCCGACCGGCACGACCGCGGCCTGGGGGCGGCTGAGCGCGACGCGCATGACGCCGGTCCGCCCCCGGTAGAGGCAGCCGTCGGGCGACCGGGTGCCTTCCGGGTAGATAGCCCACGCCCGGGCGGCGTCGAGGACGGACCGGGCGGCCGCCAGCCCCACGTCCCCGCGCGCTCCGCCGCCGCGTTCGATGGGGATCTGCCCGGTGGCCCGGCATAGCGTCCCGTAGAGGCGGCCGCGCAGTCCTCCCCGGCCGAAGTATTCGCTTTTCGCGACGAACGTGAGGCGCCGCCCGAGCGTGACGCCCAGGACGAGCGAGTCGATCTCCGCGAGGTGATTCGCGGCAACGATCAGCGGCCCGCGCCGGGGCAGCGTGCCAGTGACGGCGGGCCGCGTGACGATGCGGACCAGCGGGCCGAGCAGCAGCCACTTGAGCATCCAGTACATGCCGGGCTCCCGGTTAGACAGTGTCTGAATTGACAGTATGCCAGCCCCAGTTAGACACTGTCTAAATGCCCACGCGCGATGATCTTCTGAACGCGGGGACGGAACTGCTCGAATCCGAGGGGCTCGGCGCGCTCTCACTGCGGCGGATCGCGCGCGCGGCGGGCGTCACCCACGGCGCCCCCCGCTATCACTTCCCGACCTACGAGAGCCTGCTGGCCGCGATCGCCAGGCGGGGCATCGAGGAACTCGCCACGGATCTCGCGCCGTGCCTCGGCGACCCCGATCCGCGGGAGGCGATCCGGCGGGCGGCACGGGCGTACCTCGCCTTCGCGGTCCGCCGGCCCGAGATGTTCGAGTTGATCGTCCGCCATGACCTGCTCAACGGCGCCGGCTCGAACCTGCGCGAGATCACGGTTCCCTGGTTCACCGCACTGCGATCGATCCTGGCGAGAATCGACGGCGATCAGGACGCGACCCGGGCACTGGCGCTCTGGTCCAGCGTGCACGGCCTGGCGGTGCTCACCGCCCGCAGAACCACCGAGCCGGTCAGCGACGGCAAGCTGGCTCCCGACGCCGCGCTCGCCTATCTGCTCAATGCGCTGGTCCCTGCGCCTGCACACTCAACCCAACTGGCGGGCGAAGGCCAGGCGGTACCCGGTTACGATCAGGCGTTACAAGTCAGACAGCTCTTTCGATGACCAGCCGAACCGGCGACGACGCGTCCGGTTTCGCGTTCGGCGTGGTGCTGGCGACGCTTGGTGACCCGGTAGCGGGGTCCGGCTCCGGTGCTGCTAAGACAGCGACCGGGGGATCAGGCCGCGGTGGGCCGCGAAGGTCTCGAAGTCGGCCCGTTGCCGCGCCGTGGCCTGTTGCGCCGCGTAGCGCCTGGCCGGGTCGTGCAGGCTGGGCCGTACCAGGTTGAGGGCACCGCCCAGCTTCTGGTCAGGCTGCGCCTGTAGGCCGTCGGCCCGGGCGAGGCGCTGGTTGAACTCGTCCTGGGACCGTCCGAGCGGGGGCATGACCTGGCAGGGGCCGTCCAGGCCCAGCTGGTAGGAGCAGTAACTGCCGCCCCAGGGCCGCGCCGCCGCGCGAATGCCGGCGGTGAACTCCGCACCGCCGCCTGCCACCCGGACGGCGTCGCCGCTGAGAGCCTCGGCGAACGCCAGGTGCCCTTGGGCCAGCGCCGACGACTCGTGGTTTGCCGTCTCGTCGTGTTCGGCGTAGAAGGCGTGCAAGTGGGCGTGCTGCACGTCTTGCCGGGGATTCCTGCTCACCGCCGGGCCGGCGCCGGCGCCGCCCTCGAGGTCACGCAGGTAGTCGAGGTTGGGCGGGCTGTCGTTGGCGCAGAAGACCACGTGCCCGCCGTCCAAGCCGTGATACCAGGCCGCGACCAGGGTCATCGCCGCGCGACGAGCGGCCAGTTCCGCCGTGGTGGCCGAGGACCATCCGTCGCGATGGCCGCGGGGCACGATCAGCGCGTGGGGCCTGGCCACCCGCCGGGGGCCGTTAGCCAGCATGAAGGGGTTGCGGTCGAGCAGCAGATCCACCAGCGTCGTTCCGTCCGGGGCGCTCACCTTCCCCAGATAGGTAGCGAAACTGGTCACATCGGCGAACTCGTCCACCGGACGGAACCGGCGGGAGAACTCTCCCGCACGAACCACACCCTGGATGGTCCCCGTCGCCTGGTCTGCCAGCACCCACCCTCCGGCCGGGGCGGTGCCGCCTGGCGCCCGGTACGCCTTGACGGTGCGGACACCGTCGCTGTACGTCCACATCCTGCGCATCTCGACTTCGGTGAACGGGGAGCTCACGTGCCCTCGCTGAAAAGCCACGCTCCCACCCTTACCCGCCCAGGGCCGGGTACCCGTTCGTCTTTCATGTCAGGCTGTCCGCGACCGCCGAGCTTCCGGCGACCGCGCGCCCTGTCACCGAAACCGCCGAACGCGGGAAGGTGCCGGGCGGCATCCTCGGCTCGCACGGCGAGCTGACCAGCGGCCTGGGACGGCAGCCCACCGACTGGCTAGCAGGCAGGGCTAAGGTCGTAGACCTGACCGACCACCAGCTGCAAGCCGCGCTGGCGCGCAGCTTGCTGCGGCGCGGCCAGCCGGGCCTGGTCGTGCTGCCCGCCCACGACCGCACAGCCGCCCAGCGGCTGCTCGACAGCTAACACCCAGAGACCGCCGCCGTCACGATCGTCGGCCCGCCGATGAAGTCTTCGCGTTTTCAACGCCAGCAGCAGCTACCTGCAGCTGGTTACGATCCGTGAGCCGTGCCGGTGATTGCTTTACGGTCCGGATCCGCCTTGGCGTGGTGGTCGCGGGAGCGATGATGGGAGCGTGATGGAGATCGCGACCGTAGCCGAGCGGCCTGAGCTTGCCGGGTCCGCCTGGGAGGCGACGAAGGACACGCTGCCCGAGTACAACAACCATGGCGATGTGCTGAACCAGTACTGGCCGCGTCTGACTGAGGAGCGGCCTGACTTCCAGTTCCACCTCGTCGGCGACGGCGACGAGGTCCTCGCCCGTGCCCGTTCCGTCCCGCTGCGCTGGGACGGAACGGTGGAGGACCTGCCTGCCGGGATCGACGGGGCGATCGCGCGCGGTTTCGACGAGCCGGGCGCCAACGTGCTGTGCGCGCTGGTCATCATGGTTCCCCGGGGCATCCAGGGCCAGGGAGTCAGCGCGGCCGCCGTGCGCGCGATGGGCGATATCGCCCGCCGGCACGGCCTGCACGCGCTGATCGCGCCGGTCCGGCCGAGCTGGAAGGAACGCTACCCGCTGGTGCCGATCGAACAGTACGCCCGCTGGCGGCGCCCCGACGGCTGGCTGTTCGACCCGTGGATGCGCGTCCACGAGCGGATCGGAGCCGCCGTCCTGAAACCCGAGCCGCACTCGCTGCGCATCACCGGCACTACCACCGACTGGGAGCACTGGACCGGCATGACCTTCCCCGACAGCGGCGACTACTGGTTCCCCGGCGGGCTTGCCACCGTGCACATCGACCGCGACCGCGGCAGCTACTGGGAGCCGAACGTCTGGATGCGCCACACGCTGTGAGGACACGACGGGCCGGCGCCACACCCCGGCTCGCGCAGACCAAAAGCACGCACGGTGCCGCCTATGCATTGCAGCCGGCGCATGGGCAGATCCGCGCGTGCCCGCGCAGAGCCGGGCGATCTGAGTGCATCTGCGGGCGACCTTAGGCGGAACGGCTAGTCATGGCGCCGAGAGGGCGCGTGCTGCCCGTGGTGCGCTTGGCTCCCAGCCGGGTTTTGTCGGGCCAGCGCACGTCGTAGGCCCAGCCGAGCCGTTCGAGCCAGCTGATGACCCGGGCGCTGGCGTCGATCTGTCCTCTGAGCGCGCCGTGCCGGGCGCAGGTGGGGTCTGCGTGGTGCAGGTTGTGCCAGGATTCGCCGAACGACGGGATCGCAAGCCAGTTAACGTTCCGGGACTTGTCCCGCACGTTGAACTCCTGGACGCCGAAGGTGTGGCAGATGGAGTTGATGGACCAGGTGACGTGGTTCAGCAGGCCGATCCTGACTAGGCCCGCCCAGACGAACGCGGTCAGCGCGCCGTGCCAGGACATTCCCCATAGTCCGCCGATAAGCGCGGGCAGCAGCGGGCTGGCCAAGACCAGCAGCGGGAAGGCGGAGTCGACGCGCCGGATGTTCTTGTCGGCCAGCAGGTCCGGGCAGAACTTCTCCTGCGACGTGCGGTCGGGGTCGAACATCCACAGCATGTGCGCGTAGGCAAGGCCTTTCGCCAGGGCTGCCCAGTCATCCCCGTACCGCCATGGCGAATGAGGGTCTCCCTCACGGTCGCTGTATTTGTGGTGACGGCGGTGGGTAGCGACCCAAGTGAGCACCAAGCCTTCCAGCGACATGCTGCCCGCGATCCCCAGTGCAACGCCCAGGCCGGTCTTCGCCTTGAACGGAGGCGTGAGTGAAATGCCGGTGGTAGCCGACAGTTACGCCGAGCCCGGTGATGATGTAGAAGACCAGGCCGATGATCAGGTCGTGCCAGCCAAGCGCCCAGCCCCAGGCCAGGGGGATCGCTGCGGCCAGTGCGAGTGTCGGCACGCCGACGAAGATGCCGACCAGGAGACGCTGGGTGATGGTCTTCTGGTCATCTTCGGTGTCGGGCCTCGGCCCGCTGCGCGCCAGCGGAGATGGATTCGGCGACGGCTGCAGGTCGATGCAAGCGCGCTCGGGCACGGCGGTCATCGCACTCCTTATGAGCTATCCGGATGATCACATCCCTACGGTTACGTAACCGTAGGGCAGTCCCCGGGCTCGGTCAAGCTGGCTTTTGCCGCGCTCACGGGGCCGCCGGCGGCCGAGGCGTGCTGAGCGTTGTCCCGGTCGGCGGGCGCGGACTCTGCCGGGCGGGCCCGGACGGCCGAGGCCGCGGCCGTGACCGATACTTGCAATGTTAACTTAACATGCTAAATTAATGCTGTGCCGAAAAGGTTGAGCTATGAACTGCACAAGCTGACCGCGCTTCTCGATCGCGCCGCCGACGGGCTGCTGCGGGAGGCGGCGGGCGTGTCCTACGCCAGGTTCCTGGCGTTGTTTGCCGTGCGGGAGTGCGGCGGTACCCAGCGGGACATGGCGCGCTGGCTCGGCCTCAGCGAGCCGGCCACCAGCCGCATGGTCCGCGTCCTCGCCGAGGATGGCCTGGTCGAGGTCACGACCCTCGCCGGCCAGGGCAACCGGCGCCAGGTGCGGCTGACCGCCAAGGGCGACGAACTGATCGACCGCTGCGGCGAGCTGCTAGAAGGGCGTTTCGAGGCGTTCGCGGAGCTCTGCGGCGTCGATTACCGGACCTACCAGAACCAGACGCGCCTGCTGCTCGCCAAGCTTGAGGGGGCGCCGACGGCCGGCCTTCCACACCTGGAGAAGGAATGAGCACTGCCCTGTACGACGACGGCGCGCGCACCGCCATGGCCGTTTCCGCGGACGGCACGAGCATCGCCTACCACACGCTCGGCGAGGGCCCTGGGCTGATCATCGCGGGCGGCGTGCTGTGGGACGGCTCAGATTACCTCCCGCTCGCCCGCGCCCTGGCAGACGACTACCAGGTCCACGTTATGGAGCGGCGTGCCAGGCCGGGAAGCGGGTCCCAGCGTGAGAACCACGGCATAGACGACGAATGCGCCGACCTCGCCGCCGTCGCCGCCGCGACAGGGGCGGAAACGGTGTTCGGCCACAGCTTCGGCGGCCTGGTGGCTCTGGAGACAGCCCGGCGCCGGGACATCTTCGCCGAGGTCTTCGTCTACGACCCCGGGATCCCCCTGCGCGGACGGTTCGCGACCGGATGGTTCGACGGATACCTGCGGCTGCTCGACGCCGGAGACCGGCGAGGGGCCTTCGCCTGGATGACGAAGTACTCCGGTTTCGCGCCCGGGCCGGTCCGCCGCCTCCCGCTGTGGTGCGTGCGCCTGGTCCTGCGATGCGTCATCAGAGAGGACGCCTGGCGCAGGATGGACCGGCTCCTCGAAGCCAACCTTGCCGAGCATCGCCTCCAGGCAGCGCTCGACGCCCCCGACCCGTCGCGGTTCTCTCAGATCTCCGCCCGCACCGTGCTCCTCGGCGGGACCAAGAGCCCCGCCGCTCTCAGCGGCGCCCTGCTGCCCGAGCTCGCACGCGCCATCCCCGGGTCAACCGTCGCCTTTGTAGAAGGGCTCGGGCACTTCGCCCCGCGGGATCAGCCCGCCCGCCTCGCCGCCGCGATCCTCGGGAAGTGAAGCCCTGGCACAGCGTCGAGCTTTATCCCAGGTAAGCAGGGCAACCCGGCTAACGGTCCTGCCACGCTACCGGTCAGGCGGTGGCTGCTCCGCTGTCTGGGGTTCATCGAGTAGTGCGCGGCATATGTCGGTAATGTCGACTATGCCGGCCAGGCCGGGGCCGTCCATGACCGGCAGGTGCCGGAAACGCCCGCTCGTCATG
>Ga0335075_10006728_pt1 | contig 17741 bp, 14 predicted proteins | sample Lox_Sample_24_FD_206723 | JGI IMG/M metagenome (GOLD analysis project Ga0335075, IMG submission 206723) | Soil microbial communities from Loxahatchee National Wildlife Refuge, Florida, United States - Lox_Sample_2.4 | ecosystem: Environmental > Terrestrial > Soil > Wetlands | place: USA...
CGGACAGGCTCATCGATTACCTGCGCGGCCGGGAAGTGCTTGTCGTGCTCGACAATTGCGAGCACCTGATCGAAGCCTGCGCCCAGGTCGCCGAAAGGGTGCTCCGGTCGGCGCCCAAGACGCGGTTCCTGGCGACCAGCCGGGAACGCCTGGGCGTGGGCGGGGAAACGCTGCTGGCCGTGCCCCCGCTAAGCGTGCCGGCAGTCAGGGAACTTGATCCCGGGCAGATCGCCAGGTCCGACGCGGTGCAGCTTTTCGTGGACCGCGCGACCCACGTCCAGCGCGGGTTCGTACTTGACGCCAACACCGCCCCTGCCGTTTCCCGTATCTGCCGCCGCCTGGACGGCATACCGTTGGCGATCGAGCTGGCAGCGGCCCGGGTGAGGATCCTCCCCCCGGTCCAGATCGCGGCGCGCCTGGACGACAGCTTCGGCCTGCTCACCTCCGGGGGAAGGGGGGTGCTGCCGCGCCATCAGACGCTGCGTGCGGCGATCGACTGGAGCTACGGGCTGCTGGCCGAGCCGGAGCGGGAGCTCTTCGGCCGGCTGTCGGTGTTCGGCGGGGGTTTCACCCTGGAGGCAGCCGAGGAGGTATGCGGGGACCAGGACGCCGGGCCGGCCGGCGTGCTGGAATCGCTGTCCCGCCTGGTGGATCAGTCGCTTGCCGTCTCCGAGCACAGGTCCGGGGACAGGGGCCAGGCGCGTTTCCGGATGCTGGAGACGCTGCGCCGCTACGCCGGCGAGCGGCTGGGGGAGACCGGGACAGCAGAGAAGCTTCAGCGCCGGCACGCAGACTACTTCCTGCGGCTGGCCGAACAGGCCGAGCCGATGCTCCGCGGTCCCCGGCAGGCGACGTGGCTGCGGGCGCTTGAGTCTGACCGCGATAACTTCAGCGCCGCCATGGACTGGGCCTTTCGCCGTGATCCAGCCGTGGCCGTGCGCCTCACCAGCGCCCTGGCGTACTTCTGGATGATCGGCAGGCACCGGTCAGAAGTCAGGCGGCGCCTCGCCGAAGCCGTGGACATCTCCAGGGGCACGTCCACTGCCGACCGGGCGAGGGCGCTCATCTGGGCGGCGCTGCTGGCGGACGTCGAGGGAAGGCCGGACGAGGCGGTTACCCAGGCACGGGAGGCCTACGCGCTCTCGAAGGACGCAGGTGACCCCTGGTTGCTCGCGTTGTGTGAGGCCATCTTCGGGCTGGCGCTGGGACTGAGCGGAGAGATCAGCCAGGCTGGCGACCTCCTTGAAGCGGGCCGCGCCAGGTTCGGGAGGGCCGGCGACGACTGGAGCACGGCGATATCCACCATGCTTCTTGGGTACGTGTCGGCCGCGCAGCACGAACGAGCCACGGCGCTAACCCGCGAGAGCCTGGAAGGCTTCCGCGCGGCTGGTGATCAGTGGGGGCAGACGATGGCCCTGGAGCTCCTCGGGTTGCTGGCCCGCCGCCGGGGCGCTTTCGAAGATGCCGCCCGCGCGTACGAACAGGCCCTCGGAGTCGTCCGGGACCTGGGGCTGCGCGATGAGGTCCCCTTCCTGCTCGCCGACCTCGGAGACCTCCATGTGCACCTGCGGGACTTCGAGACGGCGGCGGTCCTGCACAAAGAAGCCCTGGACCTGGCCCAGGACCTGGGAGCGAGAGACGCGGCGGCTCTCGCCCGCAGCGGCCTGGCCCTGGCGGCCCGCCGCCAGGGCGATTATGGACGGGCTAGGGAACTGCACCTCCAGGCCTTGTCCTTCTACCGAGAAGCCGCCAGGACGTCGGAGATGACCTACTCGCTGGCGTCCCTGGGTTACGTGGAGGAACTCAGGGGAGACCTGGACGCCGCGGAAGCGTCCACCAGGAGAGCCTGCGGCTGGCCCGGGACCTGCCGGACGCAACCCCCGTTGCCTTGGCGCTTGAGGGGCTGGCCTGCGTGGCCGCCGCGAGGCGGCAACCGCACAAGACCGCCGCACTATTGGGGGCCGCGGAGTCCCTCCGCGGGCGCACCGGGACGCCTCTGGCCCCTGGCGAACGAGCCGACGTAGAAAGGGCGGCAAACGCGGCCGCCGGCGCGCTGGGCGCGCACGCCTTTACCAGGCTGATGGAAGAAGGCCGTCGGATGAGCCGCCAAGACGCCATCAACCACGCGCTGCCGGGCGACGCGATGTGACGGAATAGGACGCCGTGTCAGGGGGCGTGGCGGGGACGTGTCAGGGGCGTGTCAGGCCGGGCGCCGATGTTGGTCGCATGAGCAATTCGGCCATTGCGGCTTCGGGGCTGCGGAAGGCATACGGAGACAAGATCGTCCTCGACGGCATCGACCTTGATGTTCGCGCGGGCACGGTCTTTTCCCTGCTCGGCCCGAACGGGGCGGGGAAAACGACGACGGTGAACGTGCTGACCACGTTGGTGAAGGCCGACGGCGGGACGGCACGGGTCGCCGGACACGACGTCTCGACCGAGACCAAGGCGGTGCGCGCGGCGATCGGGGTTACCGGCCAGTTCGCGGCGGTGGATGAACTGCTGACGGGGCGGGAGAACCTGCAACTGATGGCGGACCTCAAGCGCGTGGGCGCCCGCGAGGGCAAGCGGGTCATCACGGAACTGCTTGAGCGGTTCGATCTGGCCGAGTCGGCGCACAAGCTGGTGTCGACCTATTCCGGGGGGATGCGCCGGAAGCTGGACCTGGCCATGACGCTGGTCGGCAACCCGCGGATCATTTTCCTTGACGAGCCGACGACAGGGCTCGACCCGCGCAGCCGCCGCACGATGTGGGACATCGTGCGCGGGCTGGTGGCCGGCGGCGTCACCGTGTTCCTTACCACCCAGTACCTCGAGGAAGCCGATCAGCTGGCCGACTACATCGCGGTACTCGACCGGGGCCGCCTGGTGGCCCAGGGCACTCCCAGCGACCTCAAGCACCAGGTCCCCGGCAGCCATGTCCAGATCCGGTTTACCAGCGTCCGCGAACTCGACGCGGCGGCGCGGTTGCTGGCCGGCGCCACGCGGGATGACGAGAACCTGACCTTGCGGGTCCCCGGCGACGGCGGAGTGACGTCGCTGCGGGCTCTGCTTGGCCAGCTCGATGAGCATTCGATCGATGCCGAGGAACTCTCGGTGCACACCCCGGACCTCGATGACGTTTTCCTTGCCCTGACCGGCCACGCAAACACCGGGCACGCAAACACCGGGCACGCAAACACGGAGGAGATCGCACAATGAGCACCGATTCTGTGATCATGCTGCGCCGCAACTTCAAGCACACGCTAAGGAACCCGGTCACGGTGTTCAACGCGGTCCTGTTGCCTGTCGTGATCATGCTGATGTTCGTATACATGCTCGGCAACGCCTTCAATGTCGGCATCAAGTACATCGATTACGCGACGCCGGGGATGATCTTGCTGGCCGTCGCCTACGGGCTTGGGGCCACCGCGACGGAGGTCAACTCCGACATGACGACGGGGATCATCAACCGGTTCCGCGTCATGGACGTCTCCCGGGGCGCCGTGATGACCGGTCATGTCGTCGTCACCATGCTGCGCGGCCTGATAGCCACCGCGGCCATCATCGGGGTGGCCTTCGGGCTGGGGTACAGCACGCATGCGAGTTTCGGCGACTGGGCCGGCGTTATCGGCATTATCGTTGCGGCCTGCTTGGCGGCCAGCTGGCTCACGGTCGCCATGGGACTGTCCGCGAAGACCCCCCAGTCGGCGGCCATGGCCACCGTGCCAGTGATCATGCTGCCGTTCTTCAGCAGCGCGATCGTGCCGGCCGCCAAGATGGGACAAGGCCTGCGGCAGTTCGCGGAGTACCAGCCGTTCACGCCGATCATCGAGTCGCTGCGCGGGCTGCTGGCGGGCGCGCCGTCGGCCGGCTACGTGATCGCCGCCCTGGCCTGGTGTGCCGGGATCGGCATCGCCGGGTACGCATGGGCGGTGGCCACGTTCAGGAAGCGAGCGTGACCGTCACCAGCTCGGACCAGCTTGTCTTCGTGCCCTCCGCAGCCGCCTCGGCGAACCGTGCGTCGCCGAGGCGGCTGCGCGCTGTCCGCTCGATCCGGGCCTCGTCCGGATGGGAATGATCAGGCAGTCCCCGCACGCCGGCGCTTGCCGCGAGCAGCCGCGCGGCCTGCTCGTCCTGGCCGCGGCGCAGCGCCAGGTCCGCGACCCCGACGAGTACCTGCGCGATCAAAGGCGGGTGACCCGCCTCGGCCGCCGCCTGGCAGGCCGCCGCGTGGTGTGTGGAGGCCTGGATCAGGTCGTCGGCAATGTAGCCGAGCAGGTCGTGAGTTACCGCGCGGATGTTCGCCTGCTCCGCCGCGTCGCCCAGCATGGTCGCCGCGAGGCCGAGTTGCCGGCGCGCCTGTTCGGCGTCGCCGTCCCAGCGGGCGAGTTCCGCCTTGGCCAGGGCCAGCTCAGCCAGCGCATCCGGCCAGGTGACGCGTTCTGCCCACCGCTGCGCCTCGGCTACGGCAGCGGCGCTTGAATCCTTATCGCCAAGCAGCCAGTACAGCTGAGCCTGCTTGGACCGTATCCGGATGGCGTCCTCGATGGCACCGACTTCGGTGACAACCGCGATCGCCTGCTCGTAGTGCTCGCACGCGTCGGCGAACTCACCGCGCCTGGCGACTCGGTCGGCCAGCTCGGTCAGGGCGACCGAGGTCCCGTACCGTTCCCCGAGTGCCCGGAACTCGGCCAGCGCCGCCTCGAGATACCTGTCCGCATCCCGCCCGCCCTGGCCGAGCACGATGCGCGTCCGGCCGAGCTGCATCCGGGCCAGCGCGCGCACCCAGGGGTCGTCGTCGTCAAGCAATAGTTCCCACGCCGGCAAGATCGCGTCCGGCGCCTGAAACATGCGCTCGAGCGGGACGACAAGCCTGACCGCCGGGTGGCCGGACCGGCTGCGCTGGCTGAACAGGTATGCCCTGTGGATCCACTCCTCTGCTTGGTGTTCTCCGGCCAGCCCGGAGCTGCTCACGAAGTGCGCGGCGAGCGCGTACGCCGCGGCCCTGATCTCATCGGATGCCTCGCCTGGCGTGTTCGCGGCCGCGGTGATCAGCTCGATGCCTTCGGCCCTGTGCCCGGCGAGCCACCAGTACCAGCCGGCACTCGCCGCGAGCCGCATCGCCGCGTGCGCCTCGCCGGCCGCGAGCGCGCCACGCATCGCGGAACCGATGTTGTCGTGTTCTGCCTCCAGCGTGCCGAGCCATTCCAGTTGCTCGGTGCGGCGAAGATGCGGCTCCGCGATCTCGGTGAGCTCGGTGAAGTAGGCGAGATGCGCCCGGCGCGCCAGGTCCGATTCCCCCGCCTCTGCGAGCCGCTGCCCGGCGTACTCCTTGATCGTGCCGAGCATGCGGTAGCGCGGTACGCTTTCACCCTCGGCCAGCAGCAGCGACTTCTCGGCCAGCGCGGTGAGCAGCTCAAGCACCTGTTCCTGCTCGACCGAACCGCCGGCGCAGACCCGCTCGGCCGCTTCCAGGCTCGCGTGGCCAGGGAACACCGAGAGCCTGCGCAGGACCGTCCGTTCCGCGTCGGTCAGCAGCGTCCAGCTCCAGTCGATCACCGCGCGCAGCGTCCGGTGCCGCGGCCGGGCGGTACGGCTGCCGCCAGTCAGCAGGCGGAACCTGTCGTCGAGCCGGCTGGCGAGCTGATCGACGGACATCGTGCGCAGCCTGGCCGCGGCCAGCTCGATCGCAAGCGGCATCCCGTCCAGAGCCTGGCAGACGCGCGCCATCGCCGACAGCGTGCGGGCGTCGCCCGCGAGATCCTTGCGCACCGCACTCGCCCGGTCCCGCAGCAACCGAACGGCCGGAGAAGACTCAATCTCGCCCGGGCCGGCGTCTGCCTCCGGCAAGGCCAGCGGCTCGACCAGCCACAGCGTCTCGCCGGTGATGCCGAGCGCTTCCCGGCTCGTGGCCAGGATCCGCAGCCGCTGGCACTCCCCGAGCACCCGGTGAGCGAACGTGGCCGCCGCCTCGATCACGTGCTCGCAGTTGTCAAGGATCAGCAGCGCCTCCCGCTCGCGGATCGCGGCGATGAGCCGGCCGGTCAGCTCCGTGTCCGGTGCGCCGCCGAGCAGGGCGTCCCTGAGGCCGAGTCCGGCGAGCGCCGACTGTGCCACGTCACCGTCCGCGTCGAGGACGGCGAGATCCACCAGCCAGGCCCCGTCCGCCAGGTCGCCAAGCAGCGTGCGCGCGGTCTCCGTGGCCAGCCGGGTCTTCCCCGCGCCGCCCGGCCCGATCAAGGTGGTGAGCCGATGTCCGGCGATGAGTTCGCGCACCGCCGCGACATCAGCGTCCTTGCCGACGAAGCTGGTCAGCTCGCTACGCAAGTTGGTCTTCTGATTCTCCTCCCGCCGTCCAAGCTCGCCCCGCAGCAGCGCGATGTGCAGTGCGGACAGCTCCGGTGAGGGGTCGACGCCCAGCGCGCCGGCCAGGGTTTCCCTCGTGCGCTGGTACACGAGCAGCGCCTCGGCGTTGCTTCCGGCCGCAGCGAGAGCACGCATCAGCGCAGCGACAAGCCGTTCTCGCAGCGGATGCGCGGCTACCAGGTCGGTAAGCTCGGTGACGAGCGCCGCACCGTGGCCGAGGCTGATCTCCGCATCGAACCGGTCCTCCGTGGCGGTCAGGCGGAGCCCTTCGAGCCGGGTGACCGCCGCCTCGAATGCCGCGCTCTCCGGCAAGTCGACGTCCTGCATGGCCGCACCACGCCACAGTGCGATGGCCTCGCGCAGCAGCCGTACCCGCCACCGATCCTCGTCAGTGCGGGCCTGGCCGACGAGGCGTTCGAACCGCACGGCGTCGACGGCGTCGGGTTCCACCATCAGCCGGTAGCCGCCGCTCTGGCCTTCGATCGACCCTTCAGGCAGCGCCTTCCGCAGCCGGGAAACCAAGCGCTGCAAGGCATTCGCCGCGTCGGAAGGCGGATGCTCCCCCCAGATCCAGTCGACCAGCGTCGCTTTCGGGATTACGTGTCCTGTTTCGAGCGCGAGGGCGATCAACAGCCCGCGCAACCGGGCGCCCGGCACCTCGGCCAAGGTGCCGTCGTCCATGCGGACCTCGAATGGCCCGAGCACCCCGATCTGCACGTAGCTGATTGTGCCACGGGCGATTGCCGCGGCCATCCGGTCCAACCGCGCAATATGTGCAAATTCGTAGAACAAATACCCAGATCAGGCATTGTCGGGCGGTTCCGTGATCTGTAGCGTGACCTGGCAAGTGGCGAGAAGGAGGCAGTCCCTATGAGCATCGGCAGACCAAGCGACGAGCCGATTCGCGACGTGGTGCAGCCACCGCAAGGCCTCACCGGAGCGCAGGAGGGAGCGTTCGCGGCCGGGGTCGTCCGCGCCGAGGAAGCGATCGAGGCACACCGGCACGGCAGCTACAAGCAGGAGCTTTCACGCTCGATCAGCGTGCTCGGCAACATCTTCATCACGTTGTCGGGAGTGACGCCCGCCGCCTCGGTGTTCATCATCGCCCCGGTCGCGCTGGTTGCGGCCGGCAGCGGCTCGTTCTGGTCGTTCGTCTTTGCCGCGATCGTCGGCGTGCTCATGGCGTTCTGCTGGGCCGAGCTCGGATCGTCCTTCCCGATCGCGGGAGGCGACTACGCACTGGTGTGGCACTCGTTCAAGGGGAAGACCCAGCCGCTCGCCGGACCGGTCAGCTTCATCACCTACGCGCTGTACGTCGACTTCATTGCCTTCATCCCGGCCACGATCGCGCTGGGAGCGGGAACGTACTTCGCCGTCGTGGCGAACGTCGACCCCCGCTACGTCGGCGCGGTGATCATGGTGATCGCGGCCGCCATCGCATTGTTCAAGATTCGTTTCAACGCGATCCTCACCGGCGTGTTCCTCTGCATCGAGCTCGCGGCACTGCTCATCTTGACCGTGCTCGGGCTCTCGCACGCCAAGAACTGGCACTCGCTCGCTCACCCCGTCCTCGGAAACGCCCACGGAGCGCTCGTCCCGGTCGCCTTCTCCGGCGTCCTGGCCCTCACGGCTGTCGCGGTGTTCTCCTACAACGGATACGCCAACGCGGTGAACTTCGCAGAAGAGACCGCCGGGCCGCGGCGCAATATCGCACGGGCGATCATCTGGTCGCTCGTCATTACCGTCCTCGCCGAACTCGTGCCGTTCGCAAGCACCATCATCGGGGCGCCGAACCTCGCCACGTTCACGACATCCGCCATACCGCTCCAGTACTTCATCGAGAAGACCGCGGACACCGGGCTTTACGACGTGGTGAGCATCGGGATCTGCCTCGCCATCCTGAACGCCGTCATCGCCATCATCCTGGGTTACGCGCGCATCATGTACAGCTCCGCTCGCGACCGCGCGTTCCCCGGGCCGGTCAGCAAGTGGATGTCGGACATCCACCCGCGTTTCCGCTCGCCCTGGATCGCGACGGCGTTCATCGGCATCCTCGGCGTGATCTTGTGCCTCGGCGTCTCGCTCAACACTCTGGTCAACCTGACCGGCGCCAGCCTCGTCGCCGACTATGCCCTCGTCGCCATCGCGACGCTCGTGGCCCGGCCCACCGGCGCGACGAAGCACGGCGGTTACAAGATGCCGCTCTGGCCGCTTCCGCCGGTGCTCGCGCTGGCCGCCCTCGGCTACATCTTCACCCAGCAGACCCGCCTGCTGCTTGAGGTGACGCTCATCACGATGGCGATCGGCCTCGTCTACTGGGCCGTGGTCATCCTGCCGCAGAAGGGCCGGGCCTGGACGCTGCGCCAGCCACCCGTCGACGAGAACTACCAGCCGGTCGGGACCCCGGAGTGAGCGACTCCGCCGCGGCCTGTCCCGGCCCTCATCAGCAGACGCCGTCGGGGAAGCCGCGCGCCCGTGCGCTCGGGATCCCCTTCGGCGGCCGGCCGGGGCCGTGGAACGCGATCAGCGACGTGCCTGGCCTGGAGGTCGGCTACGTCACGCTGGTCAACGGCCCCGACGTCCGGACCGGCGTGACGGCCATCCACCCGCGCGGCAAGGCAAGGCCGGGTGACCCGGTGGCGGCCGGCTACCACAACCAAAACGGCAACGGCGAGATGACGGGCGTGTCCTGGATCGAGGAGTCGGGCACCTTCTGCGGCCCGGTCGTCATCACCAACACCCACGCGGTGGGCGTGGCACACGCCGGGGTGGTGGCATGGACGCACCGCCGCCATCCCGAGCTCACCCGGGCCTGGCTCCTCCCTGTCGCGGCAGAGACCTGGGATGGCTACCTCAACGACATCAACGGTCACCACGTAGACGAGTCGACCGTGGTCTCGGCCCTCGAGGCGGCCGAGCGGGGCCCCCTGGAAGAGGGATCGGTCGGCGGCGGAACGGGGATGAACTGCTATGCCTTCAAGGGAGGTTCGGGCACGGCCTCCCGTCTGGTCTCCTACGGCGGGGACGACTACACCGTCGGGGTCTTCGTGCAGGCAAACTTCGGCAGCCGGCGCGAGCTCACGCTCGCCGGCGTCCCGCTGGGCGAGGCCCTCTCGGAAGACAACCCGATGGCCGAATACTTCTCCGCGCCCCCGGGGGCCGGCTCGGTCATCGCCATCGTGGCCACCGACGCGCCGCTCCTGCCGCATCAGTGCAGGGCTCTCGCCCGCCGGGTGACACTGGGACTCGCCCGGACCGGAACGAGCGGCTCGCACTTTTCCGGGGACCTTTTTCTCGCATTCTCGACCGCGAACCAGGGCGCCTTCACGCCGCCGCTCGCCACCTTCTTCCCCGGCCCTGAGCACCTGGACCGGATCGAGTTCGTCCCGTGGGGTCACCTCGACGCGTTTTTCGAGGCCGTAGTGCAGGCAGTGGAGGAATCCGTCGCCAACGCGCTGGTCGCCAACGAAGACATGATCGGCCGGAACGGTCATCGCACTCCAGGACTGCCGCGCGACCGCGTGCGCGAACTCGTGGCGAAGGCACGAGGGGCCTCGAGCCGCACGCCATGACAGATGTCATCTCCAGCCGATGGCATCAGGCATTGGCGCCGAAACCCCGTCGCCTAGCAGATTAGAGATATGCGAAATCCGCTCACGACGGCACGAGGCAGTGCGGCACGAGGCAGTGCGGCACGAGGCAGTGCGGCACGAGGCAGTGCGGTGCGAGGCAGTGCGGTACGAGGCAGAGCGGTACGAGATGAGAGGGCGGTAGCCTGATGAACGCCACGCTGGGGAACTCTCCCATTGCCGAGATGAGGGCTTCCGATGCAGACCGCGATGCGGTCCTGTCCGACCTGAGCGAGCATTTCCAGGCCGGCAGGCTGACGCAGGAGGAGTTCGAAGACCGGGCGGGGCGCACCCTGGCCGCCCGGACCTGGGGTGAGCTGAGGGACCTGGTGCGGGATCTTCCCAGCACCCTGGCCGGACCCCGGGGCGCCCCGGGGGCCCAAGGGGCCCACGCCCCCGTTGCCGCCGCGCGGCCGGAGCGGCCGTCGAGGCACGGCGCACCGGCTCCGATCGCCGTGCTCGCGACAATCGGGATCGCCGTCGCCGTGTCGGCCGGCATCACCCACAGCGGCTGGGTCTTCTTGTGGGTTGCCGTCGGCCTGCTCATCGCCCGTCGCCTGACCCGCCACGCTGACGCTCCGGGGCGCTGCCAGACAAGGGGCTAGCACTCTCTATGAGCCACGCGGTACCGTCACGCTGATCGGCGCCGACCGCGAACCTGGCCCGCTGGAGCGAGAGGCGCTCAACGCTTCCCGATAACGGCCGGCAGTCACCGGCACCGCCCAGGTGCACCACGGCCCGTTCGGGAAAATATAGATTCTTTTTATTCCGAACGGTCCGTGGTGCCTGTCGCCGGCCTGCCTACCCGCCCGCCTTCAGGGCCGCCAGCGCGGCCCGGGCCCGGGACGAGCCCGGGGCCAGCTCACCCCCGGCCCTGGCCTTCTCCAGCGCCGCGGACCACCAGGCCAGGTCGTCGAGCATGACCTCAAGACGGATGCCCGTTTCCGGATCGAGCGGCTCGCCGTCCTCTCCGAAAGCCGTGCCCACAAAGGGGATCAGCACGGTGCTGCGCAGCGGAACGGCGTCCGCCTCGATGAACACGTGAGCGAGGTGCTCGATCGCGCGGATGCCGGCCCCGACGCCGCTGCTATAGCCGACGGCCGCGACCGGCTTGTTCCTGAACCCGAAGGACAGCCACACGCTGTCGATGGCGTTCTTCAGTGCGCCAGGGAGGCTGTGGTTGTACTCAGGGGTGATGACGAGGTAGGCGTCGGCCTGTTTCACCGTCTTGTTCCACGCTCGCACGATCGGCTCGGAGTACGTCGGGTCGCTGAGGTCGCCGATCGTGCCCATGTGTTCGGCGAAGATCGGCAGCGGCCAGTCCCGCAGGTCGGCCAGCTCGTCCTCGAAGGCGTCATGGGCGCGGACCCGGGACATGACCCAGGGCACCACGCGGTCTGCCGCCCGCGCGGGCCGCGTGCTCCCGACGATGACCAGAAGTTTCGACATGGCCGCCCCATCAGTTGGTATGCGTTAGATAAATAATTGGCAGAGAACAAACTATCGTCGATACGGGTACCCTTGCAACCGTGGCCGAGCCAAGGGCGATCGCGGATCAGCAGATCATGCCGCTGATCATGCACCTGGCCCGGGTCGCCCGCCGGATGTCCGACACGTCCATCCCTGACTGCCTTCGCCCCCGGCAACTCGTGGCGCTGACCCTGCTCGAGGAGCACGGCCCGGTGACCCAGCAGGCGCTGGGGGAGGCGCTGAGGCTGGATCCGAGCAATGTCGTCGGCCTGCTCAACGAGCTTGAGGAACGCGGGCTGGTCACGCGCCGCCGGGACCCGGTCGACCGCCGCCGTCACATCGTCGAGCTGTCGCCGGCCGGCGCGGACGAACTGGTCCGCGCCGGCTCCACGCTCCGCCTGGTCGAGGACGACCTGCTCAAGGCGTTGAGCGCCGACGAACGTACCACCCTGTACGGCTTGCTGGTCCGGGTGGCAGGGGTGCTGACACCGGCCTGCGACGCACCCTCGTGCGGCGCCGAGGCAAAGCCCTAGTTGGGCCCGCCGAACTGGTCGGTGTCGTCGGCCGGCTCGGGCCCGCCGAACTGGTCGGTGTCGTCTGCCGGCTCGGGCCCGCCGAACTGGTCGGTGTCGCTGGCCGGCTCGGGCCCGCCGAACTGGTCGGTGTCGTCGGCCGGCTCGGGCCCGCCGAACTGGTCGGTGTCGCTGGCCGGCTCGCGCCCGCCGAAGTCGTCAGTGAATTCCGTCATCGTGACCTCCATCACTGGTACCCGTCGCAGCCGTAACTCTAGTCCGATGCTAACCCGGGCGGTAGAGCCTTGAGCCGGTCTCGAGCTGCGGCGACGTCGGCGGCCGTCGGCGGGTCGTTGCCGCGCCGCTCGCAGTTGAGCGACGCCACCACGATCGCGTCGTCCAGGGCGCCGGCCAGCTCAGGGGCCAGCCGTTCCGCCGCGCAGCGAGCCAGATCAGCGGGCGCCTGCAGGCCCCGTGCGATCAGCGATCCGATCAGCCCGGCGGTGAATGAGTCCCCGGCGCCCACCGTGTCGACCACGGCGACGTCGAGCGCGGGCCGGCGGATGCTCGCGGCTGCGGTGAAGGCCCAGGCACCGTCGGCCCCGCCGGTGATCACGACCACGGCCGCGCCCAGTCCAAGCCAGCGTTCGGCCACATCGGCCATTGCCAGCTCCGGATACAGCCACGCGATGTCGTCCGTGCTCGCCTTGGCCAGGTGAGCCAGCCCGATGGCGCGCTCGACCGCGCGCTGGCCGCGGTGGTGATCGCCCAGCAGGCCGGGCCGGACGTTGGGGTCGTAGGTGACAAGCACGCCGCCGCGGTCCCGCATGCTGCGCGCGAGGTCACCGATCCGCTCGGACCCCGGCGGCGTCCACGACGCGATCGACCCGAAGTGCAGCACCGCGCTGTCCCGCGGCGCGCGGCCGGTCTCCTCGGCCGTCCACTGCCAGTCCGCGGTGCCGTCGAGGTAGAAGTCGTAGCTGGCCCGGCCCGATGCGTCGAGCGACACCACCGACAGCGTTGAGGGCTCGGCCGCGCGTGGCGCGGCGTGCAGGTCGATGCCCTCGGCCCGGGCATGATCGCTCAGGATGCGGCCGAACGCCGTGTCGGCCAGCCGCGCCATCAGCGCCGCGCGGTGCCCGAGGCGGGCCAGGCCGACCGCCACGTTGTACGGGCTCCCGCCGGGAACGGCCTGGAAGGTCCGCGGCGCGGTGCCGGGCCCGGCCGGGAGCAGGTCGACGATCGCCTCGCCGATCACGGTGACGGTGCCGCCGATGGGCGCCGGGGCGGCCGGCCGGTCCTGGCCGTTCATCCGCCGATGGCCATGGTGGGGGCGGGCCTGATCTCACCCGAGCCGCGCGTGATCATGTCGGTCGGCACAACGTGCGTGCGCGTCGGCGAGTCGTCCCCGTCGAGCCGGGCGAACAGCAGCCGCGCGGCCAGCCGGCCCAGCTGTGCCGTGTCCTGGGTGATGACGGTGACGCCGGGCACCAGGATGTCGGCCAGTACGAAGTCGTCGAAGCCGACCAGCGCGACCGTCTCGGCCAGTCCGGCCCGCCGAAGGGCCTTGACCGCGCCGATCGTCACCAGGTTCTGGCTGGCGAACAGCGCGGTAGGCGGGTCAGGCAGGCCGAACAGTTCGGCCGCGGCCGCCGCCGCGGCCTCGACGGTACGCAGGCCCTGCCTGACGATCAGCGGGTCGGCGGCCAGCCCGGCCCGCTCAAGCGCGCGGGAATAGCCCTCGAACCGGTGCGCGGCGGTGGCGATGGCCGGGCTGTCTCCCAGGTACGCGATCCGCCGGTGGCCGAATGAGAGCAGGTGGTTCACGGCGGCGGCGGCGCCGTGCCGGTTGTCGGACACGACCGCGTCGGCATCGAGGAACCTGGGCTCGCGGTCCACGAACACCACCCGGATGCCTAGCCTGCGCTCGGCGACCAGGTAGCTGTGGTCGGGCCCGGCGGGCACGATCAGCAGGCCGTCGACCCCTCGGTCGATAAGCGCGATCGCCAGCTCGCGCTCGCGGACCGGATCCTCGTCCAGGCTGCCGATCAGGATCTGCACCTGCCGCCGCCTGGCCTCATCCTCCGCCGCGCGTAGCAGGGCGGCCGAGAACGGGTTGGCCACGTCCTCGAGCAGCAGTCCGATCATCGCGGTGCGCCGGTCGCCGCGGCGCAGGCTGCTCGCGGTCAGGTTGGGCCGGTACCCCAGCTTGCCCGCGGCATCCCGGATCCGTGCGGCCAGTTCCGGTGCGACCGTCGGATCGCCGTTCATCACCCGTGACACGGTCTTGATGGCCACTCCCGCCAGCGCCGCAACGTCCTTCATCGTGGGCCGCGGATGGGCCGCAGACATCGATGTCCTCTCATGAGTGAACGAATGAGCGGGAGACCATCCGACCACAGACGAATATTTTTCCGAACGGACCACCCTGCTTGCGGTCGGCCACGAGGGCAGCCCATCCGGCCGAAGTGCCCTCGTGGCCTGAGCCGCCAGTTCAGTCCCAGATGGCCAGTTCGGTTTCCGGGTCGAAGAACTGCAGGCCAGCGGTGTTGACGGCGAACGTGATCCGATCGCCGACCTTGACCTTGACCGAGGGTTCGACGCGGGCCACGCCCTCGCCGGCCCGCGCCGTGGAGTCCGCGTCGTCGCTGGCCGCGCCCTCGGCGACGACCGTGTGGGCGTCGATGGTGAAGTGCACCATCAGCTCCGAGCCCAGCGCCTCCACCAGGTCAACGTTGCCAACCAGGGTCGAATCGGCGGCCTCGGCGGCGGCGTTGCCGTTGGCGGCGGGCAGGTGCTCAGGGCGCACGCCCAAGATGATCTTCTTGCCGCCGAACCTGGCCAGCCCGGGGTGCGTGTCGCGGTCGGCCGCCGGCAGCGCCAGTTCCTGCGAGCCCAGCCGGACCGCGGCCGCGTCGTCGCTCATCGACGCCTCGTACAGGTTCATCGACGGCGATCCGATGAACGCGGCCACGAACAGGTTGTTCGGGTGGTCGTAAAGCACCTGCGGGTGGTCGACCTGCTGCAGCACGCCTGACCGCATGACCGCCACCCGGTCGCCCATCGTCATGGCCTCGATCTGGTCGTGGGTCACGTACAAGGTGGCCACGTTGATCCGCCGCTGGATCCGCTGTACCTCGGCCCGCATCTGCACCCGCAGCTTGGCGTCCAGGTTGCTCAGCGGCTCGTCCATCAAGAACACCGAAGGCTCGCGCACGATCGCCCGGCCCATCGCCACCCGCTGCCGCTGACCGCCGGACAGCTGCCCCGGCTTGCGGTCAAGCCACTCGGTCAGGCCCAGGATCTCGGCCGTCTCCTTGACCTTCGACGTGATGTTGGCCTTGGGCATCTTCCGCAGCTTCAGCGCGAATCCGATGTTCTCGGCCACGGTCATGTGCGGGTAAAGCGCGTAGTTCTGGAACACCATCGCGATGTCCCGCTCCTTGGGGGTCTCGTCGTTGACGACCTTCCCCGCGATCCGCAACACGCCGCTTGTGATGTCCTCGAGTCCGGCCACCATCCGCAGCGCGGTGGTCTTCCCGCACCCCGACGGGCCTACCAGCACCATGAACTCGCCCTCACTGATGTTCAGGCTGAAATCTTTCACGGCGTGGAAGCCGTTCGGGTAGACCTTGTTGACTTCCTGCAGGTCAACGGTGGCCATCATGCCTCCTTGCCGGGCATATCGCGCTTGTTGTAAGGATAATTACCTATTATGGCGATGTTCATCCCTTCACCGCCCCGGAAGTAAGGCCGGAGATCACGAACTTGCGGAAGATGAACACCAGGATGCCGATGGGCACCACCGCCACCACGGACGCGGCGAAGATCGTGCCGTAAGGCACCTCAAGCGGTGTGCCGAATTCCGCGATGCCGACCGGGATGGTCCGCCAGCTGTTGACGCTCTCGAAGGTGAGCGCCATCAGGAACTCGGTCCAGCAGGCGGTGAAGCAGAAGATGCCGGCCGTGAACACGCCGGGCAGGGCCATCGGCAAGATGATCGACCACACCGTCCGCAGCGGCCCGGCGCCGTCGATCCGGCCGGTTTCCTCCATCTCCTTGGGGATGCCGAGCATGTAGTTGCGCAGGATCCAGATGGCGAACGGCAGGTTGAACGCGGTGTAGGGGATGATCAGCGCCTCGTAGCTGTTCAGCAAGCCAAACTGGCGCTCAAGCAGGTACAGGGGCGCGATCAGGGCGATCTCAGGGAACACCGAGATCATCAGCAGCGTCACCATCAGGGTGAACTTCCCCCGCATGGGCAACCTGCCAAGCGCGTATCCGGCCAGGGTCCCGACTACGAGCACCAGCGCCGTGGAGATGAGCGTCACGACCAGCGAGTTGCGAAAGTAGATGCCGAAGTCGTACTGGACGAACGCCTGCGAGTAGTTGGCCCCGCTGAACTGGCTCGGAAAGTACTGCGGCGGGCTGTCTCCCAGGGCCACCGGGGTCTTGAAGCTGGAGATGATCAGCCAGTACAGCGGCAGCGCGATGAACAAGGTGACGAAGAAGGCCGAGATGTTGACGCCGTTGATGACCCGGCGCCAGCCCTTCCGGTTGCGGCTGCCCATTACGAATCCTCCTTGCCGACCTGGACCCGGAAGGTCCGCAGCGAGATCAGACAGCCAAGAAGCACAAGCAGCGCCGTGGTAGTGGCCACCGCGGCGCCCGGCCCGAACGACAGGTTCTTGAACATCGCGTCGTAGCCGAGGATCGCCAGCGAGGTGGTCGAGGTGCCCGGGCCGCCGCCTGTCATCACGTAGGGCAGGTCGAACAACCCGAAGGCCTGCAGCACGCGGAACATCACGGCCAGCGCGAGGGTGGGCCGCAGCAGCGGGACGGTGATCCGCCAGAACGTGGACCAGCCCGAAGATCCGTCCACCTCGGCCGCCTCGAAGATGTCGCCTGGCAGCATCACAAGTCCGGCCAGCACGATGATGGCCACGAACGGGGTGGTCTTCCAGATGTCCGCGATCATCAGCGAGATGATCGCGGGATCATTGGTGCCGAGGAAGTTCGGGTGGCCGAGGCCGACGGCGGTGAAGATCGCATCCATGACGCCGTAGATCCCGTTGAAGATGTACAGCCACAGCTCGGCGTTGATGACGGTGATCATCGACCAGGGGATCAGCAGCAGCGCCATCATCCAGCCGCGGCCCGCGGTCAGCCGCTGCAGGACGAGCGCGATCAGCGTGCCGAGCACCAGTTCTACGGCCACGGTGATGAGCGTGTAGACGATCGTGAAGCCGAGCGCGTAATGCCAGGTCGAGTTCTTCACTACCAGCGAGTAGTTGCTGCCGGTCACGCCGGACAAGCTGAAGCCGTTGCCCGTCACGTTCACGTTCGACAGGCTCATCACCACCGAGTACAAGATCGGGAAGATGGTGACGGCGGCGACGATGATGAGTGCCGGGGCGGAGAACGCCCACCCCAGCCGGGCCATTCTCTTGCGGTTTACGTCATGGCGGCCGACCAGGGGCGCGGGGCGCGGAGCCGGTTCGTCGGCGGCACTAGAGGCGGTGGTCAATCTGTCACACTCCTTGTCCCGTGATCACCACGGCCAGCCCTCCAGATTCCTCTTGCGGTTTCCTTTGGCAGGTTCCTCTTGCCGGGGCGCTGGCCCGGGGCCAGGGATGCGGTGGTCCCTGGCCCCGGGTGGGATGCGTGGGCGGGTGGTTGGTTACAAGCCGCCGGCTGGGCTGGTCAGCGCGCTGGTGGCCTGGGATTGGGCGGCGGACAAGGCCGAGGAGACCGAGGTGGACCCGGCCAGTGCCGCGTTGAC
>Ga0335075_10006729_pt1 | contig 17740 bp, 21 predicted proteins | sample Lox_Sample_24_FD_206723 | JGI IMG/M metagenome (GOLD analysis project Ga0335075, IMG submission 206723) | Soil microbial communities from Loxahatchee National Wildlife Refuge, Florida, United States - Lox_Sample_2.4 | ecosystem: Environmental > Terrestrial > Soil > Wetlands | place: USA...
AGGTCTGCAAGCGGGTCGAGGGCCGGATGATCAACATCCATCACTCGTTCCTGCCGAGCTTCAAGGGCGCCAGGCCCTACCACCAGGCCCATGAGCGCGGGGTCAAGCTGGTCGGCGCGACCGCGCACTACGTCACTCCCGACCTCGACGAGGGACCCATCATCGAGCAGGACGTGATCCGGGTGAATCACACCATGGCTCCGGAGCGGCTGGCCGAGGCGGGCCGTGACGTCGAGGCACAGGTGCTGGCCCGGGCCGTGACCTGGCACGCGGAGAACCGGGTGCTGCTCAACGGCGACAGGACCGTAGTCTTCCACTGAACAGCCACCAAGCGGCGGAGCGCATCATTGGCGATCAGCGTCTTCGACCTGTTCAAGGTCGGCATCGGCCCGTCGAGCTCGCATACGGTCGGGCCGATGAAGGCCGCCCGGATGTTTGCCGAGGGCCTGCGCGATGACGGTCTCCTGCCGAAAGTAAGGACACTGCGTGTCGGCCTGTACGGCTCGCTGGGCCTGACCGGCAAGGGGCACGGCAGCGACAAGGCCGTCCTGCTCGGCCTCGAGGGCGAGCAGCCGGCCACGGTCGACGTCGAGACGATTCCGGCGCGCCTGCAGGCCATCGCGCAGCGGCAGGCCGTGCGGCTTCTCGGCCAGCACGAGATCGGCTTCACGGTGGCCGAGCACCTGGAGTTCAACCGGAAGGAGACGCTCGGCTACCACCCGAACGGCATGCGCTTCACCGCCCGTGACGAGGGCGGGACGCTGCTCCGCGAGCGCGCCTACTACTCGGTGGGCGGCGGCTTCGTCGCGGACGAGACGGGAGCCGCGCCGCCGTCGCCGGTAGCGGACGTTCCCGCGCTGCCCTATCCGTTCACGACCGCGGCCGGACTGCTGGCCCACGCCGCGAGCAGCGGGCTGCCCGTATCCGGGGTCATGCTGGCCAACGAGAAGGCCCTCGGCCGCACGGCTGCGCAGGTGGAGGCAAGCCTGGATGACCTGTGGCAGGTCATGCGGGCCTGCGTGCAGCGCGGCTGCGGCACCGACGGGCTGCTCCCTGGCGGGCTGAAGGTGCCGCGCCGGGCGCCGCGCCTGTTCCGGCAGTTGACCTGCGAGCCGGACACCGATGACCCGCTGCGTGCCATGGACTGGGTGACGCTGTACGCGCTGGCGGTGAACGAGGAAAACGCGGCAGGAGGCCGGGTCGTCACCGCGCCCACCAACGGCGCCGCCGGCATCATTCCCGCCGTCCTGCACTACTACGACCGCTTCGTCCCCGGCGCGTCGCCGCGGGGCGTGACGCGGTTCCTGCTGACGGCGGCGGCGATCGGCGTCCTGTTCAAGGAGAACGCCTCCATCTCCGGCGCCGAGGTCGGCTGCCAGGGTGAGGTCGGGGCGGCCTGCTCGATGGCGGCAGGAGCGCTGGCCGAGGTGCTCGGCGGCACGCCTGAGCAGGTGGAAAACGCCGCGGAGATCGGGATCGAGCACAACTTGGGGCTGACCTGCGACCCGATCGGCGGCCTGGTCCAGGTGCCTTGTATCGAGCGGAACGCGGTCGCGTCGATTACCGCGATCAACGCGGCCCGCATCGCGCTGCGCGGCGACGGGCGGCATTTCGTCCCGCTCGACAAGGCGATCAATACGATGCGCATAACCGGCCGCGACATGCTGGACAAGTACAAGGAGACTTCTCGTGGCGGCCTGGCCGTCAACGTCATAGAGTGCTAGCCCATGGGGCCGTTCGAGCTCTTCCGCGGCGACGCGCTTGACGCTTACCGAAACTGGCCCGTCCCCGCCACGATAATCAGCGATGGCGCGTACGGAGTGCGCGGATTTCATGGAGATACGGTCGGGCCTGACGCGCTGCCCGATTGGTACCGCCCGCACATCGAGTCCTGGTCCGCGGCTGCCGCGCCGGGCACCACGTTGTGGTTCTGGAATACTGAGATCGGCTGGGCCAGCGTGCATCCGCTGTTGGCAGGAAACGGCTGGGATTACGTCCAGCTGATTGTCTGGGATAAGGGGCTTGCGCACATCGCCGGGAACGTGAACGGCCGAACGATCAGGCAGTTCCCGGTCGTGACCGAAGTGTGCGCGTTCTATCAGCGGAAGATGACCGTGCCAGGACCCCACGGGCCAATGCCGGTCAAGGAATGGGTCAGGCACGAATGGCTCAGATCAGGCCTGCCGCTGTCCAAGGCCAACGAGGCATGCGGGGTGCGGAACGCGGCCACCCGCAAGTACCTGACCGCGGACTGGCTGTGGTACTGGCCGCCAGGAGATATGACCGAACGACTGGCGGCTTACGCAAACGCGCATGGTCGACCGTCGGGCTGGCCGTATTACTCGCTCGACGGCGAGCGAGCGGTCACCGCGAAGGAGTGGGACGCGCTGCGTTACCGCTGGCGACATGCGCACGGACTGACCAACGTATGGTCGCGCCGGCCGCTCCACGACACCGAACGGCTGAAGGGCACCGGTCGCCGCGCGGCGCCGCGGGTCTATAACCCGACGGCCGCCAGTTCGGCACACCTGAACCAGAAACCGCTGGAGTTCATGGAACGCCTGATCAGCGCGGTGACCGAGCCCGGTGACGTGGTGTGGGAGCCGTTCGGTGGCCTTTGCTCCGCTTCGATGGCGGCGGCCGCGCTCGGCCGCCGGGCCTTCGCCGCGGAGATCGATCCGGTGTTCGCGGACCTCGCCGCGAGGCGCTTGCCTGGCGGCGGCTGATCGGGAGACAGTGGCCAGGTGGATAGTCAGCAATGGGATGAGCGGTATTCGGGTACCGAGTTCGAGTGGACCACCCGGCCGAATCAGTTCGTCGCGGCCGAACTGGCCGACCTGACGCCCGGCCGCGCGCTGGACCTGGCGGCGGGCGAGGGACGTAATACGGTCTGGCTGGCCGAGCGCGGCTGGAGGGTGACCGCCGTCGACTTCTCCCGGGTGGGGCTGGAGAAGGGCCGCAAGCTCAGCGCGGCCCGCGGTGTGGATGAGGCCAGGATCGACTGGATAGTCGCCGATCTGAGCGACTACGAGCCCGAGCACGACGCATTCGACCTCGTGCTCATCGCCTACTTTCAGGTGAGTCCTAAGGTGAGAGGCGAGGTCCTGGCCCGGGCCGCCGCCGCGCTTGCCCCGGGCGGCACGCTGTTCATCGTGGCCCATGACCTGACCAACCTCAGCGAGGGCACGGGCGGGCCACAGGACCCGGACGTGCTGTACACCCCCGAGGCCGTCCGCACGGAACTGCCCGGGCTGCGCATCATCCGGGCCGAACGGGTGAGCCGGACCGTTGAACGGGATGGCGGGCCGGCTACCGCCATCGACACGCTGGTCCGGGCCATGCGCGGAACGTGACGTCTCGCCCTGGCACGCCCGGCCTCGCGCCCTCGGCCGGTGCGGACCGCGCAACCCGTCAGGCGATCTTGCGTGCGCCGGGGCCAGGCACGGGGGTGACCTCGCGGGCTGATCCGAGCACGTGCCCGGCCTCGCAGGACAGCTGCATCCGTACCGGCTCGCCACAGTCACGGTGCCGCAGCAGAACCTGCGGGCCGGCCGTGCCGACCGCGTAACGATCGCCCCATTCCATCAGTGCCACCAGCACCGGATAGAAGTCGAGGCCCTTGTCCGTCAGCCGGTACTCGTAGCGGCCGCGCTGGCCGCTCTCCTGATAGGGGACCTTGCGGAGTAGGCCTTCCCCAACCAGGCGGGCCAGCCGGTCGCTGAGCACTTGCCTCGGCATCCGGGTGCGGCGCTGCATGTCCGCGAACCGACGGACGCCGTTGAAGACCTCGCGCAGCACCAGGAAGGTCGGCCGCTCCCCGATGAGCTCGATGGCCGCGCCGATCGCGCAGTTGGCCGAGTCATAGTCCAGGATCCAGGGACGTCCCATGATTGCCATGCTAAATCCAGTTGACAGACTCAGCAATCCAGTAGCATGCTGGGTTCGTGAACCGAACCCAGGCACGGGGGCCGGGATGGTTCGGCGGCCGCGCGGCCGTGGCCATCAGGCAAGCGCACCCGGAGGATATGCAAGCGATCAGCGACTTCTTCGCCGGTCTATCCGCCCAGACCCGCTACTTGAGATTCTTCGGCCCCGTCACGCCGGGTGCGGCCCTGCTGCGGACGCTGTCCGGATGCGCCGAGAACGTGGATGCCCTGGTCGCCGTCCGGGCCAGCGCTATCGTCGGGCACGCCATGGCCGTGGACCGCGACGGGTCAAGGGGAACCCGGGTGACCGATATCGGCGTGGTGGTGGGTGACGCCTGGCAGGGCCGGGGAGTGGGCTCGGCGCTGATGCGCGCGCTAGTCACCGGAGCCCAGGCCCGGGGCGTGGCCGTCCTTGAAATGGATGTGCTTGACGCCAACCATTCGGTGCTCGCGATGATCACCGATCACTGGCCGGCGGCGCGTGTTGGCCAGACCCCGGACTGCGTCTCCATCCGTGTCCGCCTGCCGCAGCGCAGCGCGAACCCGTCAGCGGTCGCGCAGGACCTGGCCATCGGATAGGACCGGCGCCTGCCGCTAGACCTAGAAGTGCTCGAAGCCCCAGTTGAGAACCTTGGTGGCGACGGGCCCGGTGTCGGAGATGTCGTCGCCCGGCGTGCCGAGCGTTACCCCGATGAGGGTCAGGCCATCGCGTGTCGCCTCGAACAGCAGGCAGTTCCCCGCGGCCTTGGTGTCGCCTGTCTTGATCCCGGCCGCGCCGGCATACGTGCCGATCAGCGGGTTGGTGTTCTGCCACTGGTAGGCGTGGTGCCCGTCTCCGGCCGGGAGCGAGTAGCTGGCCTGAGCGACGATCGCCTTGAACACGCCGTACCGCATGGCATGACGCCCCAGCGTGATCAGGTCCGCCGGGGTCGACCAGGTGGAGTGCTCGGTCGGCCACGGCAAGCCGTCGAAGTTCGAGAAGTGGGTGTCGGTCAGGCCCATCTGCCGGGCTTCGGCGTTCATCTTGGCGATGAAAGCGTCCAGCCCTGGACCATAGGCCTCGGCCAGCGTATAGGCGGCGTCGCAGCCGGACGGCAGCAGCAACGCCTCGAGCAGTTCCAGCGCGGTCAGGTTGTCGCCGGGGATCAGGCCGGCGGTGCTCGGCTGGTCCTGCTTCTTGAGGTAGGCGGTCACCGACTTCGGCACGGTGATCACCCGGTTCAGGTCGCCTGCCCTGATCACGATCAGCGCCGTCATGACCTTCACGATGCTGCCGATCGGGCGCTCGGTGTCCAGGCCCTGGCTCCACAAGATCTGCCCGGTCGCAGCGTTGGCCAGGGCTCCGCCCTTGATCCGCAGGCCGGTAGGCCCAGGGATGGAGTTGGTCGACGCTGAGACCGGGACGGCCGCGGCGCCCGCGATGGCAAAGGTCGCCAGGACGATCAGGAGGGCCCGCATGGCGTGCCGGAGCGACCGCGTCTGCACGGCGATTTACTTTAGACCCGTCGCGTGCCGAAGGCCCCCGACTCGACCGATTTGCGCGAATTCCTCGCCGTGCGCGAGATCACAGGCGGCCTGGTCCTCCGCCCTGCCCTTCCCACCATCTGAGCACGCGCATGGCCCGCAGTGTCACCCAGCGAGAGGGCTCGCCTGGTCTGCCGTCCACGTCGAACCAGACCCGACCCGGCGGGCTCCAGTCAAGGGGCCAGCTGCCGTCCTCCAGGCGACGGGAACGAACGTGGCCGACTGCCTGGCCGAGCCTCGGATCGGGCGCGTCGCCGGTGAGGCTGGCGGCAGAGCGGAAATAATCCAGTGCCCGCAGGATGTCGTAGCGCCATCGGTTCGGATGCACGAAGCGCAGAAATTGCTCGTCAGCCGGTTCGCCGGTGCTGAGGCGACGGAATAGCTGGCGCTTCAGCAAAAACTCCTCGCCCGACCCGCGCGCCTCACGGGATTCCGGCGTTCCCCCGGTGGCGCGCTCATGCTCAAGGAGCCCCTCCAGCACGTTAATGGTGGTGGCGAAGGACGAACGGACCGAGCCGTTGACCCTCCCGCAGTTCCATCCGCCGTCGTCGAGACGCTCACCCATCAGCCTGCCGACGATGGGCGAGACGTCAACCCCGAAATAGGCGCCGTCCGCGACGGTCCGGCCGTTGATGCACTCCTCGACCTCGCCCTCCCAGTACGGCTGGCCGCCCTCATCCCACCGCGAGTTCACCCCGATGAGTTCGACGGCTCGCCGGACCCGGTCCGAGGAGGGATCGAGGCCGAATTCCCGCAGCTGCGACAACGAGAACGTCGTAGCCGTCCACGGCTGGCCGACCTCCTGCATCTCGCGAAAGTCAAAACCGCTGGGGAAAAAGGCGCCGCCCGCCCACTGCCCGTCGCCGTCCTCACAGGACAGAAGCCTGGCTCCCCAGCCCTCGGTCTCAACCTTGGCCCGCTCCGCCCTCCACTCCGGCTCCGGGGCGTCGAGCAGGTCACGCATCACCTGCCAGCGGATCGACGCGTCCGAGTCAAGGAGCCAGCCGACGACCCAGCCAGACTCAGCCATCGGTAGAGCCTACCCCGGCTCGGTCCTGGGCGGGCCGTTCGTCGCGCCGGCCTGCAGCGGCGCCAGGCGTACCAGTCGCGGTCGGCCACACCGGACATCGTGGGGGCGAGGCGGACGCCGGCCGCCAATGGATTTCTTGTCATGGCTGAGATGTTTGGGACTGAAGCGGCATGGCGAACATAAACAGCGACGAAGATCACCATGCCCGTGTCTACGGGCCCGAATGGGGAGTAGCAGTGAACGAACCAGTGCAGCATGGCGCCGACGTGCTCGCCCAGCTGGGCCGACATTGGGGCTGGGTGCTTGGTTTCGGAATCATCACGGTGCTGGCAGCACTATTCGTGCTGGCCTGGCCGGGGGCGACGCTGCTGGTTATCGCGGTCCTATTCGGCGTACAACTGATCGTCGCCGGGATATTCAGGTTCGTAGCCGCGTTTGCGACTGAGGACACCACCGGAGGGACACGTGTCCTGCTGGCGCTGCTCGGCGTGCTTTCCGTCATCATAGGGCTGTGGGCCGTCCGCCACGTCCTGCTGACCCTGCTTGCGCTGGTCGTGCTGCTCGGCATCTTCTGGGTGGTCAACGGGACGATCGAGCTCTTCACGGCGCTGTCTCACCGAGGGATGCCCCAACGAGGCTGGACCGCGGCCATGGGAGTGCTCAGCGTCCTGGCCGGGCTCGTCGTGCTCATCTACCCCGGGGAGAGCCTGCTCACGCTGAGCATAGTCCTCGGAATCTGGCTACTGATCTACGGGTTCATGGAGATCACCGCCGCGTTCCGCATTCGTCGCGGCCGCCTGCGGTAGCTATCGCCGACTACTCCGCGCGCGGTACACCGGGGTCCGGCGGCCTACACGCTGACCGGGCAGAAGCCGGTCCCTGTGGGCGACGACACCGGGCCTGCCGACCGCGCACTATCGGTGTCATGGCAATAACGACGCCTTCTGCACCTGACAAGCCGACAGCCAGCATGCCCGCCATGTCACGCGCACGCGTACCGCGCGACCAGCGATCGTTTCTGCTCCAGCGGGTGCAGCCGGCGATGGCCGGCCTGATCGACAGTTCGCTGTCGACACTCGCCCCGATCTTCGCCGTCGCCTTCGCCACGCACCATTCGCGCTATGCGTTCCTCGCCGGGCTGGCGACCGCGATCGGCGCCGGCGTCAGCATGGCCATCTCTGAGGGGCTCTCCGACACCGGCGACCTGACCGGGCGCGGCAGTCCGTATCTGCGCGGCGCGATCACCGGCGTCGGCACGTTCCTGGGCGGCGTCCTACACACGCTGCCGTTCCTCATCCCTCAGTACCGATCGGCGGTGTTGCTCGCCCTCGTGGTGATCGCGTTCGAACTCGTGGCGCTGGCCTGGATTCGCCGACGGTTCTTCGGCACCGGCTTCCTCAGCTCGTTCATCTCGGTCACGCTCGGCGGGGCGATCATCGCCACGATCAGCGCCGTGCTTGGTGCAGTGAGCTGACCGCACACGACGCTTCAGCCCATCCCTCCACCCGGCCGGGCGCGTGGTCGCTGCCGACCTGTGCATACGCCCGGCCCGCGATGGCGTCTAAGTTAGTCGGCGCCCCCGGGGTTGCCGCACTTACAACGCTAAGAATGACGGGAGCCAGGCGCGTCGGCCTGGCGGATGAACTTTTCTACGCCCCGCGATGTACGTTCATCCGGGTGGACCAAGCCCACAGCAAGATCTACTGATCTGAAGGCCGGGATTCCTCCTTGCCCTGGTCGGCATTCGCGACGGGCGATCCCGACACGCTGGATTCAAGCAATACGCGGCACACATCGGTGATATCCACGATGCCGACTAGGCCGGCGTCTGCAACGACAGGCAAGTGCCGGAAACGCCTGCTGGTCATGATGCTGGCCGCCTCATGAATGCTTGTCGTGATGTTGACGACAGCCGGGTCAGCAGTCATCAGCTCATAAATCCGGACATCGTTCGGGTTCCTGCCGTCCGCCACCGCACGAGAAACGTCAGCATCGGTGATGATGCCGACCGGTTGCCCGGTCTGCGCCTGCGTGACGATGAGGGCGGTCGCGTTCGCGCGCTTCATCACATAGGCTGCCGCGGCCACGTGATCGTTCCGCTCTATGGTCGTGACCGGTGGCTGCATGACGTCCGCGACCGTGGCCGCAGACTGCGCCGACTGTTGTACGGGGGCGTCTGCCATGATCTGCTCCTTCGGAGATCCGATCACCCTATTAGGTATTCGATCACACCGCCCGGCTGAGCCAGCATCCGCCTATTACGCAGGCCTTGTTGACCCCCTCCTCCCGCGCGGCGACGGCATCGCAGTCGATGCCCTCCTGCGGGATCCCGCGTAGTTCCTCGATCGCCGCCCGGATGTTGGTGTCGAGGGCCAAGAGCCACAGATGCCCCACCGGTCCCACGCTGACCTAACCGCCGGGGGGCGCATGTTGGTTCGACTGAAATCTCCGCCAGATGGCGATGGCTCACAGATGGAGTGCAGCGCGCGGGAGTCCGCGCCTCGGCCAGAGTACAGGCTACTGTCCGAGTCACGGCCCCTCGCGGCACCAAGTTTGAGCTGATACGTTGCGATGGCATGCGCAAGGGCCCATATAGCTGGCACTTTATGCGGGGCAATGACCGATTCCAGATCTGCTAGGCGCAGATCCCATTCCGGGCCGGGCCGGGGTCAGAGCTTTACGCCGTGGGTGCGTTCGAGTTCCGGGATCCAGTCGTCCTGGATCGTGATGCCGTAGTCCTCGGCGAGCTGGTAGTACTCCGGCGGGGTGCGGTGCTCGGTCAGGATGGGGGCGAGCGCCTCGAAGTAGCCTTCCAGGCCGGCGGGGTTCAGGATCTCGGCCACCGTGGCGGGAGCGCTGCCGGCGTTCCACATAGCGTGCGGCACGCCGCGCGGCTTGACCAGGTAGCTTCCCGGTCCTGCCTCGAGCACCTTGTCTCCGGTGCGGACCCCGACCGTCCCGGACAGCACGACCGTGAACTCGTCCTCGCGGGAGTGGGCGTGCGGCTTTACCAGCGTCTTGGGCGGGATCTCGACCTCGAGGAGGGCCAGGCGCCCATCGGAATCGCCGCTGACGATCTTGTAGCAGAACCGGACGCCGAACAGCGTCACGATCTTGCCTTCGCCGGGCGCCACCACTTTGGGGCTGAATGCCGGGGACATCATTACCCGCCTCCTTCGTCGTCGGGGAGCGTGTCACTGTCATCGGGGAGCGCGACCCCGAAGCCGCCGACCGCCAGCCGGAGCAGCACCGGCCCGGGCTTGGTGAGCTCGGCGACCTTCGCCGTGGCCAGGCGTTCCAGGTCGGCGAGCCGCGTCTGGAGGATGCCCCGGCGGCGGGCGGCGGCCAGGACGCTCGCGTTGATCCAGACCTTGGCTCTCGCCTCGGCCAGGAACCGCTTGGTGGCCAGCCGGTTGGCCCAGCCGAGGCCGGAGCCTTTGTCGACCAGCGCGGCGAGGACCCGGTCGATGTGGCGGTGGTCAGCCTCGCGCCGGGCCAGCAGCGCCGGGTCGCCGAACTCGGAATCGCTGATCACCGCCAGCAGTGCCTGCGGCAGGTCGTAGTTGATGTGCGCGTTCATGCCCAGCAGGACGTGCCGCAAGGGCGGTACCGTTCGCGCGCCGAACGCGGCGGCCCAGGGGCCGGGCACCTTCCCGCCGTGCGTGCTGGCCTCGAGCGCGTCCAGGTAGAGGTCGGCGAACGTCACGTCCCAGCGTTCCACCCAGCCGGGATCGCCGAAGCCGCCGCGCTTGAGCTCATCGCCCACCGCTCGCGTGGTCCGCAGGTAGGTCTCGTGGAAGTAGCGACGGGTGTCCCGCTGCTCCTCGAGCTCGGCAAGTCCCGTTTCCATCCGCGCGATCAGCGCCTCAAGCGAGGGAAAAACGAAGACACCGTTCCCCGTCGTCATAGTGCCTTCCCCGTTGCCCCTGGTCAGTCCCCCCTAAAATCTAGTGCAAGCACAAACATAGTGCTACAGCATCAATCGCAATGGTCCGCGGGTGCCCGCGAACAAGGCCAGCGCCATCGCAACGCGAGCACGGGCATCCCGCCGGTGGTGCGGGCGATAGCCCAAGGCAGATGGACGCGTTCTCTCAGGGTGCTCACACGGAGCCCCAGGGCGTGGGTCGGCGCAGGTGATCAGTAAGCGGGAAGGCCGGTGAGGTCAGCGCTTTCGCGCCATAGTTCGCCGCGTGCCGCGGGATCCTGGGCGAGGAGCGAGGGGTCGGGGTAGGCGAGGTGTCCGCGGACGAGCGAGGCGTAGATGTGACCGGGGGGCGGGGTGAGGGTGCCGTCGGCAAGCTGGGCGAGGATGTCTCCGGCGTGCTCAGGGGTGTTCATGTAGAGCGAGGGCCGGAGCCTGCTGGCCAGGATGAAGACGGGCCGCAGGGCGCGCATGGCCTGCCGGAGCGCGGCGGGGAAGTCACGGGACAGGCCGGTGCCGCCGGTCAGGCCGGGGTTGTAGGCGAGGGTCGTGATGTGGCGTTCGGCGGTGTCGGGGAGGTCGGCGATGGCTTCGGCGGTGAGGAGGTTGCTGAGCTTGGAGGCGGCGTAGGCGCTGGAGGGCGAGTCTGGTGCCTGCGACCAGCGGTGCACGTCGAGCTGTTTCGGGGCGCTGGGGAAGATCTCGGGGTCGTGGGTGTCGCTGGTGGTCAGCACGATGCGTCCGCTCGTGGCGACGGCGGGGAGCAGGAGCCGGGCCAGCAGGTAGTGGGCGAGGTGGTTGACCGCGAAGGTCAGCTCGTAGCCGTCGGCGCTGCGGGCGGTGGTGTTGCGGAACTGGGCTCCGGCGTTGAGGACCAGCATGTCGATCGGCTGGCCATCGAGGCGGTCGAGCACGGCGGCGGCGAACGCGCGGACCTCGGCCAGTGAGGCCAGGTCCAAGGGGAGCACCTCCACGTTGCCGAGAGCCGGGCGGGTGGCGGAAGGGCGGGCTCCGATGATCGCGCGGGTTCCGGGGCGGGCGGTCAGGCGGGCGAGGGCGTGCGCTCCGATGCCGGAGGTGGCTCCGGTCATGACGAGTGTGCGGGCAGGTTCGGGCATGATCGCGTTCTCTTTCTGATGCGGGCGGGGGCGGTCAGCCCAGAGCCGCCATGTCGTCGGGCGTGAGGCTGAGCCAGCGCGCGGCCATGTTCTCTTCCAGGTGCGCGACCGACCCGGTGCCGGGGATCGCGAGCACGTTCGGGCTCAGGGCGAGGACATGCGCGACGGCGACCTGAGCGGCGGTGGCGTCGTGGCGGTGGGCCACGGCGGCGTAGCTTTCATCGCGTTCGCTGCCTCGGCCGCTGCCCAGGGGGCCGAACGGGACGAACGCGATCTGCTCGGCGGCCGCGCGCTCAGCGAGGGCGGCCTCAGCGGCATTGGCAGGGTCGAAGAGGTTCTGGATCGCAGCAACCGGCGCGATGCCCTGCGCCTCGGCCAGGTGCGCCTGGTGGACGTTGGACAGGCCGAGGTGGCGGATGAGCCCCTCGTCGCGCAGCGCGGCGAGCACCTCGAACCGTTCGCTCAGCGACTCCCCCGCGGGGGGCACGCGCCAGCCGATCCGCAGGTACACCAGGTCCAGGCGGTCGATCCCGAGCGCCTCCAGGTTCGCCTCCACCGCGGGCCGGAGGTCGGCGGCCGTGCCCTGGGTCGGTCCCTCGGGGCCGAAGACCGGGCCGACCTTGGTCGCGATGACCAGTCCGGCCGGGTACGGGAACAGCGCCTGGCGGATGAGGTCGTTCGCGCGGACCGTGCCATCCGGGCTGCGGTAGAAGTCCGCGGTGTCGATATGATCCACGCCCAGCTCGACCGCGCGGCGCAGCACCGCCCGTGCCGTCTCGGGATCGCGGGTCGCGGTGGCGCCCATCCCGTTGCGTGCCAGTCTCATGGCGCCGAAGCCGATCCGGTCGACCGTCAGGTCGCCGCCGAGCGCGAAGGTGCCGGGTGCCGCATGGCTCATTCGGGCTGACCGTCCCGTCATGTGGTGGGATTGGAGAGTTCCAGGCGTAGATACTATCAATTGATAAGAATTACCCATGACTGATAACGGTGACCTGCTGAACGAGGACCTCCTGCGCTCCTTCGGCGCTGTCAACAAGGGACTGCGCCAGTGGGTGCGCTCGCACATGGGCGCCGAGCACGGCATGACCATTGGCCGTGCCGGAGTTCTCCTGGGGCTGCTCGAACAGGGCGAGCCGGTCAGCATGAGCAGGCTGGGCGCCGCGCAAGACCTGACGCCACGAGCCATGACCGTCCTGATCAGCGGCCTGGAGAAGGAAGGGCTCGTACGGCGGACCCGCCACCCCGATGACGGCCGCGTGACGCTCGTGTCTCTCACTGCGGCGGGACGGTCTCTTACGGCGCAGCAGCTCCTGCCCGCAGGGCAGCAGGCCGCAGCGCTGTTCGACGACCTGTCCGAACAGGACCGCGCAGAGCTGCTACGGCTGCTGGGCGAGGTGATGAGGCACCTCCAGCTCCGCGGCATCGAAACACCGCTCCTGCAAAGAAGGGCTGGGCGGTAAAGCCCCGTTCTGCCCCGCCCATCCCCCTCTGGGAGCCAGCCGGGGAGCCATCCAGGCGGACCGCTCGCTCAAGAACCGGACGAGAATGGACGCCCTCAATGCCTGCGGCCCAGGTCGCGGACCGATCAGAACGGGCACGGACGGCAGCTCGGGTACTTACGGATCGCGAGGGGTGATGACGCCTACTAGCACGTGTTGACGCGCCTGCTCGACCGGAGGGCCCGGAAGTCGCGGCGGACGTGCGAGGCGTCCAGCGGCGTGCCCAGGCTCGTCGTGAACACCAAGCCGGTGTCCTGCCACAGCGGCCCTGCGCCAGCCGGGCCCCTGCCTGCCACCTGCGTGCTCACGCAACGCCGTCACGGCGCGGTGCGGCAAGGCCAGGGTCCGCCGCGACTTCTCGGTCTTGGTATCGCCGTGCAACCGGACCGACCGCCACACCGCGATGCTCGGCGGCACCGGCAGCCGCGCACCCGGGTCGCCGTCGAAGTCGACGTGATCCGCGCCTTGAAGATTCGCAATTGGCCTCTGACCTGTGGAGCTAAGGGGACTCGAACCCCTGGCCTTCTGGATGCAAACCAGACGCTCTTCCAGCTGAGCTATAGCCCCAGGATTTCTCCCCAAAGGGTACCCGCTGCCGCCGGCACCGCGATGGAACACCGGTCTGGTTGCAGTGCTTCCCGTTGGGAGGAAGGGTCCGTTACTTAAGCAAACGGGACAGGCGGCGGTCGGCTAGGGGCTTGCCGCCGGTCTGGCAGGTGGGACAGTACTGGAGGGCCGAATCGGCGAAGGACACCTCCTTGATGGTGTCGCCGCATACCTGGCATTCCTGGCCGGCTCGGCCGTGCACTCGCAGGCCGCTCTTCTTCTCGCCCTTCAGGTCGGCGGCGGCCAGGCCCGAGGAGCGCTCGACCGCTTCGGTCAGCGTGGTCTTGATCGCGTCGAACAGGACGACCACCTCGTCGGGCGTCAGGCTGGATGCGATCTTGAACGGCGACATCCTGGCCGCGTGCAGCACCTCGTCGGAGTACGCGTTGCCGATACCGCCGATGATGTGCTGGTCCCGCAGTACGCCCTTGATCTGCGTCCGACGTCCGGCCAGCAGGTCGGCCAGCGTTTCGCGGGTGAAGTCGGCGGCCAGCGGGTCGGGGCCGAGGGTGGCCACGCCTGGCACCTCGGCGGGGTCGCGGACCAGGTAGACGGCGAGGCGCTTACGCGTGCCCGCCTCGGTCAGGTCGAAGCCGGGGCCGTCTTCGAGCCGAAGCCGGAAGGCCAGGGGGCTTTTGCCTGGCTTCGGCCGGGCCTCGGGCAGATCGTCGCGCCAACGCAGCCAGCCGGCCCGGGCCAGGTGCATGACCAGGTGCAGGCCCTGGTCAGTGGTCAGGTCAAGGAACTTGCCGTGCCGGCCGACGTCGGCGATCACCTGGCCGGTCAGGGCACTCAGCGGGGGGTCGAACGTCTTAAGCACGGAGAACGAGGCGGCGTCGGCCTGCGCGACGGTGCGGCCGACCGCGTGCTCGCGCAGGAAGGCCGCCAGCGACTCGACCTCCGGCAGTTCCGGCATGTTCCTCAGTCTGCCATGGTCGGGCGGCTGCTCAGCCCGGTGTTGCTACCAGATCCGGCAGGTCGGCCAGGTCGGCCAACAGGTGGGTGGCCCCGGCACGGCGCAGCCTGCTGCCGTCGTGCACGCCGCTGAGCACGCCGACCACAAGCCGGGCCCCGGCGCGGCGCGCGCTCAGCACCCCGCTCTCGCTGGCGGTGACCACGGCCACGTCCCGTACGTCACCGATGCCTAGCCGCAGTATCGCGGTGAGGACGAGGTCCGGCCAGGGAAAGCCCCTGGCCACATCGTCCGCGCACAGGACAAGGTCGGCGCGCTGCCACCAGGCCAGCCGTTCCATGATCAGGCTGAGCGCGGGCCGGGACAGGCAGGACATCAGGCAGACCTTGATCTGCGCCGCGGCGAGCTTGGCCAGCGCGTCGTTCGCGCCTGGCAACGGGAGGGCACCGAAGCGGTCGACGACGGCCTGAAACGACCGCTCGAAGGCGAGGTTAGCGGCCTGGGCCCGGATCTCGTCCTCGGGAAACAGCGCGTGCATGACGTCGGCCGGGGACCAGCCCCGGCTCCGGTCGAACTGGACCATCGACCTGACGTAGGCGGCGGTACCGGTCACTACGCCCTGGGTGGCGATCGCCTCCGCGAACGCCCGTTCAAGCACGCTGCCGTCGACCGCCGCGGCTCCGGCCACGTCACAGCAGACCAGCGACACCGGAGATGTCTCGCTCACCGGGTCACCTCCTCGTGCCGGATGGCCTGTCCGCGAGGTGTCGTGCACCGGCGCCGCCAGCGCGGATCAGTCCTCGTCGTCGATGGCCGTGGCCTCTGTCCACAGGTCGAGTTCGGCCCGGTCGGACTGGACCTTGCGCCAGACGGCGAAAGCGCCAAGGGCGAGCAGAGCGATGGCCAGCAACATCTTCTTCACGAGGGACCCTCCGCCTCGAAGAGTTTCAAATCAAGCCCCGGCCCACATCAACAGCCCAGGTGTACGGCAGCCTACCAAGCCAAACCAGCAGCAGTAACGAGTCGTCGATTCGTGGTGTTTGCGTGGACTTGAGCACCGGGTGCACTGGACCTTGGTCCAAGTCCGCAGTCCTTCAGCTATACCAGAAGGCTAGGTTTGCAATATTGACCTTGGAATACTAGCATTCTAATCATGGGCGGATCTGAGGACAATGTGACCGAGGTACCCGGGCTCCGGGAGACAGCCAGCCGACTGCGGGTTGCCATCGGCGCGGTCAAGCGCCGTATCAGGGAAGCGTCGGCCGAAGGCGAGCTGAGCGTCCCGCAGCTCACAGCCCTGTCGCGGCTGGCCCGGCTCGGGCCCATGACAACCGCCGAGCTGGCCCGGCGCGAGCAGATCTCCCCGCAGGCGATGGGAGCCACGATCGCGAGCCTGGAGACGCTCGGCCTGGTGGCGCGCAGCGCGGATGCCGCAGACGGACGGCTGTCGATCCTGGGCCTGACACCGGAAGGCCTGGCGGCCGTCCGCTCGGGGCGCAACGCCGTGGTCGACCGGATCGTCGCCGTCCTCGATAGGTCATTCACCGAGGAAGAGACCGAGATCCTCGCGGCCGCGGCGCCCCTGATCGAGCGCCTCGCCGATCTGCTGTGAGCGCCCGCCCCGACAAGCAGCCGGAGCCACCATGGCAGCCTCAGCAGAGGCACGTTCTTCCGGCGCGGCCAGCGACGCCGCGCCCATGCCGGACCGACCGTTCCCGTGGCAGTTCACTGCGCCGCTGTTCATCGGTTCGGCCCTCAATCCGATCAACAGCTCGCTGATCGCGACGGCCCTGCTGCCGATAGCGCACGGAATCAGGGTGCCGATCGGGCAGACCGCGGCACTGGTCACCGCGCTGTACCTGGCCACCGCGATCGCGCAGCCCACGGCCGGCAAGGCCGCCGAGGTGCTCGGGGCGCGCCGGGTTTTCCTCACCGGAATCATCATGGTCGGCGTCGGCGGCCTGGCCGGCGGGTTCGCGCAGGACCTGATCACCCTGTTGACCAGCCGGGTACTTATCGGACTCGGCACCTCATGCGCTTATCCAACCGCGATGCTGCTGATCCGCCGCCGTGCCCGGAACGCCGGGCTAGACAAACCGCCGGGCGGCGTGCTGGGTGGCCTGCAGATCGCCGGGATCGCGACCGCGTCCCTCGGACTGCCGGTCGGCGGGGTCTTGGTCGGCGCGCTCGGCTGGCGCTCGGTTTTCTTCGTCAACGTGCCGATCGCGGTGGTCGCTCTTGTCGCGGCACTCGCCTGGGTGCAGCCCGACGGGCCGCTTCACCGCCCACTGCGGTTGCGTGACCTGGCTTCGCGCCTCGACCTCGGCGGCATCGCCGGGTTCGCCCTCGCGATGATCGCGCTGCTGCTGTTCCTGTTCGGGCTTCCGGTGATGCACTGGTACCTGCTTGGCATCTCGGCCGCGGCGTGGATAGCGCTCGTACTCTGGGAACTTCGCGCTGGCGCGCCCTTCCTCGACGTTCGGATGCTCACGTCCAACAAGGCGCTCACCCGCACCTACCTGCGCTTCGGGTTGGCCATGCTCTGCCTGTACGTCGTGCTGTACGGGATCACCCAGTGGATCGAGGCCGTGCGCGGCCTCAGCGAGACGGAAGCCGGCCTGATCGTGCTCCCGATGACGCTGCTGTCCGGCCTGGTCATCTCACCCGTCTCACGGCGCAACCTGGTCCGCGCCCCGGTCATCGCCGCCGCGGTCGCCTGCCTCATCGGCTCGGCCGGGGTGCTCATCCTCAGCAGGTCCGCGTGGATCGGCTGGGTCGTGATCATCACGCTCGTCTTCGGGCTGGTGACGGGCTTCGCCTCTGCGGGCAACCAGACCGCTTTGTACTCCCAGACGCCCGCCGAGCAGCTCGGCACCGCCTCCGGGCTGCTGCGCACCTTCGGCTACGTCGGCTCGATCGCTTCGTCGGCCATCACCGGGATCGTCTTCCACGCCAGCGTCAGCGACGGCGGCGTCCACCTCATCGCCTGGATCATGATCGGAGTCAGCCTCGCCCTGGCCCTGATCTCCGTCCTCGACCGGACCTTGCCCAGCAATACCGGCTCTTAGCTCTGCGCCTGGTCCGAAAATTGAACGTTTAGCGGGCAGGCGGCAGCTGCCGTCGGCGCGGAGCGTCGACGGCTCAGGTGTGCGGCGGCTTAGCTTGCCAGGGTGGTGAGTTCTCCGGTGGCGGGGTCGGGGGT
>Ga0335075_10006730_pt1 | contig 17740 bp, 9 predicted proteins | sample Lox_Sample_24_FD_206723 | JGI IMG/M metagenome (GOLD analysis project Ga0335075, IMG submission 206723) | Soil microbial communities from Loxahatchee National Wildlife Refuge, Florida, United States - Lox_Sample_2.4 | ecosystem: Environmental > Terrestrial > Soil > Wetlands | place: USA: Florida...
AGTCACAGAGGGGCTCGATACCATGACAGCGTCTCCATCAATTGTCGCTTTGGCGGGGAAGTATTTCTCGTCGGCGCCGGCGATCTCAAATCCGCGCAGCGTCCCGTTTTTGCTGGTCAGTCCTCCGCCGGTGTGATTGAACCAGACGCGCAAGCTGTGGCCCTCGGTCGTCACCTGACGAAAGATCGGGCCGGAATATTCAATCGGCTCTCCATAGGCGATTCCGCGCGCCGCCAATGCCAGCCGTGCTCCGACATCCTGCTTATCTTTGGGATGAATATTGTCCGGATCTCCAACATCAATCGTCACCGCCATCCCTGTATCTTTCAGGGCAAGCGCTTCGGCCTGCTGTTCGCGAAGTTCAGGCCATGTTGAACCAGCTTTCAAGTTTGGCAACTGCACAAACAAAAACGGAAATGGCCCTTCTGCCCAATGATTGCGCCAATCTTGAATCATGGTCTTGAAAAGCTTGCCATAAGTTGGAATTGACTCAGGATCAGCGTTTGACTCTCCCTGATACCAGATCACTCCCTTGATGGGAAGCGGCGTCAGCGGCGCAATCATTCCGTTATACAATCCTGCCGGTTTCCAGGATGCGGGATCGGGATGCCATGGAAATTCCGGGATCGGCTTCCCAGCGGCCTTCGCAGCCTCGATCTCCTGTTCCTCCTTCTTCTGTTCAAGCATGGTGGTCGGCAATTCATCCATCAACTTGGCGCGCCAGGCAAACACTGGCATCAGCGAAGCATTTGCGGAGAGCGCATCCAGGCTGGTCCATGCCTCGGCGATGGTTCCATCCCAGGTGTCGTCGATAACCCCAATGGGGATATGCTGGTGCTCTTGCAAGTCTCTTGCGAAGAAATAACCGACCGCGGAAAACTGAGCGACGGTCGCTGGCGTGCATGCGCCCCATGCCTGGCTGATCACGGTATCTCCCAACGGATAGTCGGAAGATTTGTTCGCGATCGTCACCAAGCGAATTTCAGGATAATTGGCAGCCGCGATTTCAGCCTTCTCGTTGTTCACTCCGCGATTTATTCCCTCCGCCATGGGAAATTCCATGTTGGACTGACCGGATGCAATCCAGACATCCCCGACCAATACATCCTGCAGGGTGATCGTGTTGCTGCCGTGTACCTCCATCGAAAACGGACCGCCGGCTTTTCCCGGTCTTAGATAGACACTCCATCGTCCCAGCGGGCCGGTCGTGGTCGTTTGCGTCTCGCCGCGAAATGTAACTGAGACAGTTTCATTTGAGATCGCCGTTCCCCAAACATGTACTGGAAGATTCCGCTGCACCACCATGTGATCCGCAAAAATTGACGGCAAACGCACTTCCGCACGAGCGAAAGGCACGGCACACGCGATGACTGTGAGCACCGCAATGCGCAGCGCTCGTAAGCAGATAGACGACAACAAAGTTTGCACGATGAACCTTTCCTGTAGTTCGCTCGCCTCAATTCATCGGATGAGGGTGCGGCACTACTGTGATGGTGATCTCGGAAGGATACTCCGCCGAATGATGCACCTCATTATGCGCGACAACACGCTTCGTCTCATCGTAATTGTTGCCGCCAGTGTTCAAGTTTCGATCGAAGCGTGGAAAATTGCTGCTTGACACTTCAATCCGCAGCGAATGGCCGGCAGGGAAGAAGTCGCTGGTCTGCATGGGCTGAAACGTCACCTTGTAGACTTTACCTGGTTCCATCCACGCCAGCGGCTTGTCATATCCATTGCGATAGCGCATGCGCTGAATGTTTTCATCCAGGTTATAGGCGGGGCCGCCGGGAGCCACATCGATCAGCTTCACCGTGAAATCCGTGTCTTTCGCGTCGGAAGAGACATAAAGTGTCACGTTAATCGGGCCGCTGACCTCCGTGCCTTGCTTGAACGGCTCAGTAGTGTACACCAGGATATCGTTGCGCGTTTCCATTTGCCGCTGGTCGTACGCCCCTGGGTGCACCGCATTGCCTTCGCAGCAGACGTTGCCGCCATGCGTCGGTACTGGATTCATTGGATCGTAGGTGAACTTGTCGCCCACATCCCGCTTCGGTGGAGCAACGGATAACGAACCATCCCCGTACAGACTGTTCGCTTTGCCATCGCTCGACAGAAAGAAGCTTAGCGGCTGTGCGCCTTCGGGAGGCCAAGTGTTCGCAGTCTCCCAGCGGTTTTCTCCCATGACGTAGTAGCGAATCTTGGGCATGGTTTCCAGCACGTGATTGTCTTCGCCCTTCAGAAAGTGGTCGAACCAGCCGTACGTCAGCGCGTCGACATTGATGTGCGCATCGCCCATATCGCGCTCGCCGATCACAGTGTGATCTGTGGCGCGCCAGTAGCCGCAGTGCCCGGTGGGAGCAATCACAGCATATTGCTCATTGGCGATGTCCGGACGCGCGGTCTTACGCACAAAGTTGTACGCTGCCAGGTTGGGGCCGATCGATACGTCGTACCACGACATCCACCAGAAGCCTGGCACATTGATCTTCATGCTGTCGTTCCACAGTCCGCCTTTGTACCATGCAGGATCATTCGGAGTGCGCTCGATCATCGCGCCACCGGTGGCAATCCCCGGCATGTGATCTGCGAAAATTCCCTTTGGACCATTCACCGCTTTAATGATGTCCATCTCCGGCAAATGCCACAGTGCTTTTGACCAATCGACAGGCGGAAAGTGCGGAGCAAGATCGAAAGCCCTCGACTCTTCGATCAGGTCAGCCTGCGAGGTGTTCCCTGGGAACATCGGCCGCACCGAATTCTGCACGTCATACAGCCAGTCGATAAACAGCATCTGGACCGCCCCACCGCGATACCAGTTTCCCTGCTCATAATAGGGTCCAACGCGACCAACTCCGGCGCCAAATCCCATCGGGATAAACGCCGCGTCCGCCGGATTGCCCATGGCTGTGACTGCCAATTGCCACTCTGCGGTCGAAGAACATCCGATCGTTCCCACCTTGCCATTCGACCAGGGCTGTTTTGCGATCCACGAAAATTCGTCGTACCCGTCACTCAACGGCGGTCCCAGGATGTCGTAATTTCCCTGCGAAAAAAATTGGCCGCGCTCGTTGATCTCAACATAGGCATAGCCGCGCTTGACCGCATTCAATTCCGCGCTCATGTTGCGCGGCGCGCCCAGTTCAATATTCCAGTAGTTAAAGTTGTACGGAGTCCGCACAAATATCGTCCCATATTTTTTCGATTCGTCTTTCGGGCGATAGATATCGGCTGCCATCAACTTGCCATCACTCATCGGGATCATCACCTTGCGATCGATGATAGCGATAGACTCCAACTCTTTTTCCAGCGCGTTATTCTCCGCGATCTGTGCCTGTTGGGAACCGCTCCTGGCTTGAGCAGGTAGACGTGGCGTAATGAAAAGTGCGGTTGTCAGAAAGGTAGACGCAAACAACGAGAAAGCGATTGTATTTCGCATTTCGAAGGTCTCCTAACGGGCGTCAAAGTCTGAGCCCCAAAAACAATTCGTAGTCTATGCGTCTTCCGCAGGCAGTTCAAAATTAATCAGGTTCTTGCGGAACCCATGCGTCTTCCAGGCGCCGAAACTGATTCCGACTGCCATCCAGATGACGCCCGCAATGATCGCCGTATGGCTTAGGTTCAACCAGAGCAGAAGACAGATACAGAATCCAGCAACTGGCGGAATGAAGTGAGTGATCCTCTTCTCTTCCGCGCGAACAAAATAGTGCACGAAAGCAGCGGCATTGACGCCCATAAACGCGATCAGCGCGCCGAAGTTCAACATCTCCGCGCCCAACTCGTAGCTCATAATGAAAGCCCCGCCCAGAGCAATCAACCCGACAAAAATAACGTTATTTCGCGGGACATGTCGTTTTGGATCGACCTTGCCAAAGAAGGATTTCGGGATGGCCTCGCTTCTGCCCATGCCATACAACAACCGTGCTGCTCCCAGTTGTGCGCCCATTCCGGAACCAAAATTGGCCACCAGCAATGTAAACCCAACGATGATAAACATCGGGTGCCACGCTCGTGCGGCCACATGAACGAAAGCCGTGTCGACGTTCGGGAACGCTTCCGACGCTGGCCAGATGAGCTGTGCGGCATACACCTGGATGGCCGAAAGAATGCCAATCACCAGGCACGTCAGCACCGTTGCCAGCAGAATATTTCTTCGCGGATTCTCCACTTCTTCAGACAATGTTGAAATACCGTCGAATCCGATGTACGTGAGCACCGCAATCGAAGTCCCGCCGAGAACTGCTTTGGTGTTCCAGGTCGCAGGATCATAGAAGGGATGCCAGAAGTAGCCAGCCCCGCCATGATGGCCAAAAATATAACGTGCGGCGACCACAAAGAAAATTGCGATCACCACGCCCATCGCTACCGCTAAGCCGAAATTTACGTGGGCGGAACTCTTGACGCCCTGAATATTCAATCCGGTAAAGATCGCCGCAAAACAAATTGCCCACGCCCAATAGGCAACGTGAGGCGCAAACACATGCGCCTGTTGACTGCACCAGATGATGCAGATCATGGGATTCAGCAGGTAATCCATCACCATGCCCCAACCCGTGATGTAGCCCAACGCTGGATTGATTTCCTGGCCGACGTAGGTGAACGCGGAGCCGGCGCTGGGATAGACCCTGGCCATGCGGCCATAGCTGATGGCCGTAAACAGCATCGCAACCATGGCAATCAGAATGGTAGTGACCGCATACCCATGGCTTCGGTCAGTCAACACTCCGAAGACAGACATGGGAGCGACCGGCTGAACCACAATCACGCCATAAAGAACCAAATCCCACAAGGTGAGACTGCGGCGCAAACGAGCAGCGCTGCCGACGGGAGCGCTGTTATTGTTCTCCATGGACGATCCTTAGCGAGGTTTTGTGTTCCTTCCAATGTAAACGTTGATTGGATCGTTTTATTGCTGAATCTTTGTTTCCGATGCGGATGGGCTCTTCTCCACCTGGGAAGGCGTCGGCAGTTGCGAGGTATCCCACCCACCCCCCAGCGAACCCACCAACTGAACGGCGCCGGTCATCTGTTCGATGTGCAAATTCGCCAGAGTCTGCTGACCAGCCAACAACGTGGTCTGCAGCGTTACCACGTCAATGTAGGGATCGAGACCGGTTTGGTAGCGTGCCATTTCCAGGTCCAACGCCGACTGGTCAGAAGCTACGGCCTGCTGCTGCTGCTGAATCTGCTGCGACAAAATACTCACCTGTGCAAGATAGTCTTCCACCTGCTGAAACGCGCTCAGCACGGTTTGGCGATAATTGGCCAGGTCGGCATTGTAGATCGCTACATACTGGTGAAGCGTCGGATACAGGGCCGCGTCAAAGAGGGGTTGCGAGATTGAGGGTCCGACCGACCAAAAGCGGCTTGGCCAGTCGAGAAGGTGAGTAAAAGCGGAGCTTTCTGTGCCTCCGCTGGCCGAGAGAGTCAGGTTGGGATAGAAAGCGGCATGGGCCACGCCGATTTCCGCGTTTTCTGCGGCCATAGTTCGTTCGGCCGCCGCAATGTCCGGCCTGCGCTGTAGCAGTTGCGATGGCACGCCAATTGGAATCGGCGGCGGCACTGTCGTCAGCGGCCTGACCGGAATGGAAAAATTGGAAGCCTGCTTGCCGACCAGGACGGCGATGGCATGCTCATACTGTGCCCGTAGTATCTCAAGATTCGTGGCGTTTGACTGGGCAGTTTGTAGCGTGGCTTCCGCCTGCACCACGGAGATTTTGTCGCCAACGCCGGTTTCATATTGTGTCTGCGTTAGCTGCAACGCGTTCCTGTCCGCCGTGACAGTGTCTGCGTAGAGATGGATCAGAGCATCCTGTCCGCGAATCTCAAAGAAATAGTCGGCCAGCGAGATCTGCTCGCTTAACCGCTCATTCTCCAGGTCGGCTGCGCTGACCTGTGCGTTGTATTCGGCTGCGTGTACCTCATTCCGGATTTTCCCCCACAAATCCGGCTCCCACGAGACGGTTATGGGAAGAGCATAGAGAGTGGATAGCTTTCCTGGATTGGCTTGCGTGGAATTTGTCAGGTTGCCGGAAGAGCGCGAACGGCTGAAGGATGGGGCTGTCGAAGCGGTTGGAAAGTATTGCGCACGGGCTTCGCGGACGATCGCGCGCGCCTCCATGTAGTCTTCGAAATATACCTTGATATTTTCGTTATTGATGTTCAGTTGATCTTCCAGCGCATTCAATTCGGGTTCGTGGAAGATCTCCCACCAGTTGCCCCGCAGCATGGCGTCCTGTGGCTGTGCGACCCTCCAGACTCCTGTGTCCGTGTTTTGCGGTGTTTGCGCTGGCGGCGCCTCTTTATACGCGGCCGGAGCCTGCGTGACGGGCGGGTGATACTTCGGTCCAACGACACATCCAGTCATCGAGCAACAAATCAGTGCCGTGCCCCAGACTCCAAGGACACGCAATCTGTCCCACGCAATCGCGCCGCGTTGCGCATCTACTGCTCGCTTCATCATGGCGACGTTCTTCATAAGAATCCTGCCTTGCTTCATTCCTTCGACTTACACTCCAATTCGAGCCGATCTACTTTCTACATCGACGTTGCTTACGACGTGGCTTCGCCCATCGGTGCGGCGAGCGTGCCGTGATTTTTTCCCATCACGCGCAGCCGCAAGCGATCCATGTACAGATAAATCACCGGGGTCGTGTACAACGTCAAAGCCTGGCTCACGATCAAACCTCCGACGATAGTAATTCCCAGCGGCCGACGTAATTCCGAGCCCGTTCCGGTGCCGAAAGCCAACGGCAGCGCGCCAAATAAGGCCGCCATGGTGGTCATCAGAATTGGACGAAAACGCAGCATGCACGCTTCAAAGATCGCATCGGCGGTGCTCATGCCCTCGCGCTCCGCCACCAGAGCAAAATCGATCATCATGATTGCGTTCTTCTTCACAATCCCGATTAGAAGCACAATTCCGATGATCGAAATCACATTCAAATCAATCTTGAACAGCATTAGCGCCAGCATCGCGCCTACACTCGCCGACGGCAGCGTGGAGATGATCGTCAGCGGGTGAACCAGGCTTTCATACAGAATTCCAAGCACGATATAGACAGCCAATAATGCGGTCAGCACCAGGATGGGCTCTGTCTTCAGCGACTGCTGGTATGCCTGAACGGTTCCGGCAAAAAAGCCGCGCAAAGTAGAGGGTGTGTTAAGACGCGCTTGCATCTGGTTCACCAGCCGCGTAGCGTCGCTCAGTGACATCCCTGGAGCCATGTTGAATGACACCGTGACTGAAGGAAACAATCCAGTGTGATTTACCTGCAGTGGAGTGCTGCCTGCCTGGGCCGTTGCGACGCCGTTCAGAGGCACGGTGCCATTTGTATTTGCTGAAGGATAAATGTAATTCAATCCTTCCGGAGATTGCCAGAATTGCGGCGCGGCTTCCAGCACGACGTAGTACTGATTCAGCTCCGTATAAATGATGGAGACTTCGGACTGACCAAACGCGCTGTAGAGACTCGAGTCCAACGACTGTGAAGTGAGACCGAGCCGGGCCGCGATGGGGCGATTGTACGTCACGTATTCTTCGAGGCCGCCATTTTGCTGGTCCGTATTGACATCCTGAAATCCCGGGATCTTTTTCATGTTGGCCAGTAGAATCGGCCCCCACTTGCTCAAATCCTGCACATTGTCGGACTGCAATGTGTATTGGTAGAGCGCTGCGCTCGATCGTCCTCCAATGCGCAAATCCTGCGCAGCCTGAAGAAACGCGGAAGCCACCGGTAGCCGGTTCAGCTTCGGCCTCAGCCGATTGATAATCTGCGCCGCGCTCACTTTTCGCACATTCAGCGGCTTCAGCGCGATGTAAATAAATCCACCATTGCCGGATCCGCAATACGCGTTCACATTTGCAACCGCTGGGTCGGCCTTGATCACACGCACCAGCTGTTTGATGGAATTGTTCATCACCGCGAAGGATGCATCTTGTGGCCCCTGCACTCCGCCCACAAGCGCACCCGTGTCCTGTTGCGGGAAGAACCCCTTGGGAATTTTCACGATCACTACCACATTCAGAGCAATCACCAACAAAAGCACGATCAGTGTGAGAAATGGATTGTCAAGAACCCAGGTCAGCGAGTGGCGATACATCGCCAATAACCCTTCAAAGAACCTTTCACTGGTCCGATACAACACGCCATGACTTTCCTTCTTGTGCTCTTTCAAGATGTAGGCGCACATCATGGGAGTGGTGGTCAGCGAGATAACCATCGAGATGATGATGGCAGTCGACAGCGTCACGGCAAATTCACGAAACAGGCGACCCACAATTCCGCCCATTAGCAGAATGGGAATAAAAACCGCGATCAGTGACATGCTGATCGTGAAAATGGTCGATCCAATTTCGCGCGAACCCTTCAGCGCCGCGGCAAATGGCGTCATTCCTTCTTCCAGGTGACGCGAAATGTTTTCCATCACAACAATGGCATCATCCACCACAAATCCGGTAGAAATCGTGAGCGCCATCAATGAGAGATTGTCCAGGCTATAGCCAAAGACGTACATCACCGCGAAGGTACCGATCAACGACACCGGCACAGCAACGGTCGGGATCAGTGTCGAGTGCCAGTTCCGCAGAAACACAAACACGACCAGGATCACCAATAGCACCGAGATGATCAGCGTTTGTTCTACGTTATTCACTGAGGCCCGGATCGTCGTCGTTCGGTCGAGAACGACCGTTGTCTTAATGCCTTGCGGAAGGATGGACTGCAAAAACGGTAATTGACTTTTGATCAATTCGTTGGTCGCAATAATGTTGGCGCCCGGCTGGCGAAAGATGATGACGGTGACGGATGGAATCCCGTTCAGATATCCGGCGTTGCGGATGTCTTGCGCGGCGTCCGTGACAGTGGCAACATCGGACAGCCGAACGGCCTGGCCGTTGTGGTAGCCGATAATGAGCGGTTTGTATTGTGCGGCCTTTGAGATTTGATCGTTATCAAGTATGTCCGCCGTCACCGATCCATTGGAGAGTTGCCCCTTTGGCAGATCGGAGTTTTGCAGGCTTAGCACGGAACGAACATTGTCGAGCGTCAACCCATAGCTGTTCAGCTGTGTTGGGTTTACATCCACGCGAACCGCGGGCAGGGAGGCTCCGCCCACGATAACTTCTCCCACTCCCTGGATTTGGGAGAGTTTCTGCTCCATGACTGTCGAAGCTTCGTCATACATCTTTTCTTTGTCATATTTCTTGGACGTGAGTCCCAGAATCATAATCGGCGCGTCCGCCGGGTTTGACTTTCGCCAGGTAGGATTGCCGGGCAGGTTTGCAGGAAGATAGGTGCGCGCCGCGTTGATGGCGGCTTGGACATCGCGGGCAGCCCCGTCAATGTTGCGGTTCAAGTCAAACTGCAGTGTGATGGAAGTGCTTCCCAGCTGGCTGGAGGAGGTCATCTCAGTGATGCCCGCAATATGGCCGAGCTGACGCTCTAACGGAGTCGCAACTGAGGACGCCATGATTTGGGCGCTTGCGCCCGGTAGCGAGGAGCGAACCACAATGGTGGGGAAGTCGATCTGCGGCAACGGAGAAACCGGCAGCACCGTGAACGCAATCGCTCCTGCAATTGCGATCGCGATGGTCAGCAGCGTGGTCGCGACCGGGCGCCGGATGAAGGGTTCAGAGATGTTCATGCCGGACCAGCCTGCGGCTCGTTGCCTGCATTGCGCAGTTTCTTGGAGTGCGCCAAACGCTGCGCCAGGTTGTCGAAGAAGATGTAGATCACCGGCGTCGTATACAGTGTCAATGCCTGGCTTAACAGCAGCCCGCCCACCATGGCAATGCCCAACGGCCGCCGGATTTCCGATCCGTAACCATGACCGAAGGCCAGCGGAATGCCTGCCAACAAGGCGGCCATCGTTGTCATCATGATGGGTCGGAATCGCAGCAGGCATGCGTCATAGATGGCGTCTGTCGCATTCTTCCCATGCTGCCGCTCTCCCTCCAGCGCAAAATCCACCATCATAATGCCGTTCTTTTTCACAATACCGATCAAAAGAATGATGCCAATAATCGCGACAACGCTCAGGTTCTGCCGAAACAGAATCAACGCTAGCAACGCGCCAACGCCGGCGGACGGTAACGTCGAAAGAATCGTAATCGGATGAATAAAGCTTTCGTACAGCACTCCAAGAACGATGTACACGGCCACCAGAGCAGCTAAGATCAGCAACGCCTCATTCGACAGTGAACTTTCAAACGCCGCAGCCGTTCCCTGGAAGGCAGCCTGTATCGTGGGCGGCATATGCAGGTTTTTCTGCACTTTCTCAATGGCGGTAATGGCGCTGCCCAGGGCTGCATTTGGCGCCAGGTTGAATGAAACCGTGACGGCGGGGAATTGCCCCTGGTGGTTGATCGACAGCGCTTCCGTTGTCTTCACAAAATGGCTGAACGCGCTGAGAGGAACCGCATTGCTGAGCGTGGTGCTCGTCGCTGTGTTCGGCGAGCTAACGCCCGAGGAACTGGTGCTGGGTGCACTCAACACGGTTGTTGGCGGGTTCAGAATGCCCGAGGATGGAGTGTAGAGTACACCGGTCGTCGTCGCGTTTGAACCAGCCGAGGCTGACGCTGAAGACGCGTACGTCGAGGCGGCACCTGCTCCTGTCGCACCCGAGGATGCATTCGCCTGGATGTAGATTTTGTTCAGCTTCTCTGGATCTTGCTGGAATTGAGGCTGCGCTTCCAAAATCACGTGATACTGGTTGAGCTGCGTGTACATCGTGTTGAACTGGCGCTGGCCAAAGTTGTCATAGAGCGTGTTATCGATTGTCGCCGGTGTGATGCCCAGCCGGGAGGCCGTCACACGATCGATCGCCAAAGTCACTGCGAGTCCGCCGGTCTGCTGATCGGTAGCCACATCTTCCAGCTGCGGCAGCTGATCCAGCTTGGCGATGAAACGATTCGTCCATAAGTTCAACTCGTCAACGTCCGGATCTTCCAGCGTGTACTGATATTGCGTGCGGCTCACTCGATCATCGACCGTGATGTCCTGCACCGGCTGCATGTACAGCCGGATTCCTTCCACCTTTTGCAGCTTTTGGTTCAGACGGCGAATCACGTCGGAGGCGCTCAGGCTGCGCTCCGACAGAGGTTTCAGATTGATCGACATGCGCCCGCTGTTCAATGTCGTGTTGGTCCCGTCAGCGCCAATAAACGACGATAGGCTTTGCACCGCTGGGTCTTGCAGAACGACTTTTGCCACTTCCTGTTGCTTCTTGGCCATCGCCGTAAATGAAATGCTTTGCGGAGCCTGCGAGATGCCCTGGATGACGCCCGTATCCTGCACCGGAAAAAATCCCTTGGGAATGATGATGTAGAGAAAAATCGTCAGCACCAACGTTCCCACCGCCACCAACAGCGTGGCCGCCTGATACTCCAGAACCACCTTCAGCGTGCGTCCATAAAACGCAATCATTCGTTCAAACACGCGTTCCGAGGCCTGATAGAAACGGCCCTGCTGTGACTTCGGCGTGTGGCGCAAAATGCGGGAGCACATCATCGGTGTCAGCGTCAGAGAAACGGCTGCGGAGATGATGATCGTCACGGCCAGCGTGACCGCAAATTCCCTAAACAGCCGCCCGACAATTCCTCCCATAAATAGCAATGGAATCAAAACGGCAATCAGGGACACCGTCAAAGAAAGAATGGTGAATCCAATTTGTTCCGCGCCCTCCAGTGCCGCCTGCATGGGTGAGTGGCCTTCTTCCAGGAATCGCGAAATGTTTTCGATCATCACAATAGCGTCATCCACCACAAAGCCAGTGGAGATGGTGAGCGCCATGAGCGAAAGATTGTCGAGGCTATAACCCAGCGCATACATCGCCGCAAAGGTTCCAACGATGGAGAGAGGCACAGCCACGCTGGGAATAATCGTCGCTGACAAATTGCGAAGAAATAGAAAAATGACCAGGACCACCAGAACGATGGTCAACATCAATTCGAATTCCACATCCGAAACTGAAGCTTTGATGCCTGTCGTCAGATCGGTCAGCGTGGTGATATCGATCCCCACGGGTAGCGTCGCTTTCAACTGTGGCATCACCTTCGTGATGCTCTTGACGACGCTGATGGTGTTTGCACCCGGCTGGCGCTGAATATTCAGAATCACCGCTGGAGTTTCGTTCATCCATGCAGCTTCCTTGGTGTTTTCAACCCCGTTGATTACATTGGCAACATCTTTCAGCAGTACCGGCGCATTGTTCCTATATGCGACGACAATATTCTGGTAGTCACCGCTGGTCACCAACTGATCGTTGGCATCAATCTGATAGTCCTTCTTAGGTCCGTCGAAGTTGCCTTTAGCAGCATTGACGCTCGCCTGCGTCAACGCCGTGCGCACCGCTTCTATATCGATCCCGTAGGATTCCAATTGTGCTGGATTCACCTGGATCCGCACCGCCGGTTTTTGACCGCCGCTGATGCTGACCAGGCCGACTCCATTCAATTGGGAAATTTTCGGAACCAATCGCGTGTCAACCATGTCTTCCACTTGCGGAAGCGGCATGGTCTTGGAAGTGATTGCTAGAGTAAGAATCGGAGCATCCGCAGGATTCGTTTTGTTATAAATCGGCGGCGCCGGCAAATCCGATGGCAAATAGCTTTGCGCCGCATTGATGGCGGACTGCACCTCTTCCTCGGCGACGTCCATGTCGAGGCTCAGGTTGAACTGCAGCACGATGACCGAAGTTGCACCTGAACTGGTCGACGTCATTTGGCTCAGGCCCTGCATCTCGCCAAACTGACGCTCCAGCGGGGCGGTCACAGTAGTCGCCATTACATCCGGGCTGGCGCCTGGATAAAAGGTGACCACCTGAATCGTCGGGTAATCCACTTCGGGCAGCGCAGACACCGGCAGCTGGGTATAGCCGACGATACCGACCAGCATGATCGCCGCCATCAGCAATGAGGTTGCTACCGGCCGCAGAATAAAAGGGCGAGAAGGGTTCACGGAGCGTTCGTCCCGCTAGTGCTGCGCGGAATCGGCGTCTTGGACAGCACCACCTTCGAGTTGTCTTGCAGCTTTTGAAAACTGCTGTCAGCGATGACATCTCCGGGATTGACTCCCTGTACTATCACGGTCTCCTGAGAATCCGTAATGCCTGTCTTTACATCCTGCATATGCGCCGTGCCATTGCGGATCACAAACACATAGGAAACGTCCCCGTTCTGCTGGATCGTCGAGGTCGGCACCAAGGTTACGCCCTGAAGGGTATTTACAAGCAATTTCGTATTGACGAAGAGGTTCGGGAATAGCGTGTCATTCTTGTTTGGAAAAATCGCGCGCAACTTCACCGTCCCGGTGGTTGTATCGATCTGGTTATCGATGGTTTGCAGTTTTCCAGTGGCAATTTTCGCTTCGTTCCCGCGGTCATACGCCGTGACTTGAAGCGCTTTTCCATGTCGCATCTGCGTCAGCACCTGGCCAATGTCATCCTCCGCGATGGTAAAGACAACCGTAATTGGATCAATCTGGGTGATCACCACCAAGGGTGTCGTGCTGTTTGCCTGCACCACATTTCCTGGATCGACTGGCCGCAAACCGACGCGGCCTGAGATCGGCGCCGTCAGATGGCAAAATCCAACCTGAACCTCGTCATATTGCACCGTTCCCTGGTCAACTTTGACTGTCCCCTCATCCTGCAGCACCAGTTTTTGCTGGTCTTCCAGAACTTGCCGTGCAATTGCATTGCGAGACCATGCAGCTTGATATCGCGCCAAATCCATCCTGGCCTGCGCCAGCAGATTCGTATCGCGTTCCAACGCTCCCTGGGCTTGCACCAGTTGCGCTTGATAGGGTCGCGGATCGATATCAATCAGCGGATCGCCTCGGCGGACCATCTGGCCCTCGCGATAATGTACTGCCGACACCATTCCCGTCACCTGGCTGGTGATCGTGTCCGTGTACACCGGCGTCACCGTCCCAATCGCGTTCAGGTAGACCCCAATGTCCCCCTTTTTGGCGGTCGCGACCGTGACCGTCACCGGGCCACCCATCATCGCCGCTCTGCCAGAAGGCGCTTTCGCTCCTTGCTGATGGCGGAGGATGACCCAGAAAAGAACTCCAAATAGCAGCAGAATCAAGACCCAGATCAGAATACGAACCGTGTGCGAGCGGTGCGGTTCCGGTCTGGGAGGGGGCAATTGATGATCCAGCCCAACGTGCGAAGCAGGAGCTTCTTGTGCCAATTCGTCCTTTTCCATTTCAATAATGTTCGCTTTCCAGCGTATTTTTAACGTCGCGGCAAGGTTCCACGGGCAGCGCAGATTCAAGTGTACGAGATGGTTTTGCGGCAATGGAGGAATAGACGGATTGGATGCCAAATAAGATTCAGCCCTGCCCAATGCTCGCGCAAGACAAATCGAGCCCTATTGGGATGCGCAGAGGCGTGTTCGCGATGGATCGGGAATGAAAAATTTGATGAATTGTTGACTGAAATATGCGGTTTTGCAGAGGAGCGTGAGAAATCCAGGGCGACAAGGACGACTTCGCCGACCCTGGAAAACTCGGTTAATGAAGTTAAGCGGCGGCTTGAACATTGACCCGCTCAGAAATCTGAGTCAGGATCTTGTCCGCGTTAGCTTCTTCTTTTTCAATCGATAGCAACACTCGTGCGTCATCGGTGAGGCCGAGCAGATCGGCCCAGCGACGCAGCGTTCCATAGACTGCAATCTCGTGGTGCTCCACTTGCTGGCCGGCGCCGATCAGAGCTACATTGCGGATTGTTGGGTCGGTCACATCTTTGATGGTGTCCGAAGCTTCCGTGGTGAGTCCGTCAATCACCTTGCAGGTCTCCGTTTCGGCTTTGCCGGCATTCTTTTGAACCAGCTGCTGTACCTTGGCCACATGGCCCTTGGTTTCCTCCAGGTGCGTGCGAAATGCCGAGGACAATTCAGAGTCCGTGGATTTCTCGATCAGATCTGGAAGCGCCTTGGTGATCTTCTGCTCCATGTCTAGCGTCTTCTTCAAATTGCTAATGTAAAGGGTGCGGAGGTCTTCGATATTCGCTGACATCAATTTCATAGGTTTTCCTTTCGAAGTTTTGAAGTGTCGGATCGTACTTGCGGGGTTCATTTCAAAGCTCGTTGTGTGTTGATAGAAGACGCGGAACGCCCGCGTCCCAACATCTCTTCCAGCTTTCTGTCCTTAATTCGGTTGGATGCTCAGCGCTCTCTCATGTTTTCCTGACACGCGCATTCGATGTTGAGCAGACGCAATCATCTGTGGATTGAAACCGCAACGCTGTTTCGACACTAGGTACAGCCACAATATCGCCCAGTATCGAAACCCTTCCGCGGCTCGCTATACTAAAGACTCGGTAGCGAACGCCTATGGCCACGCATTTGGATGAAATTTTGGCGGTTACGCGGCGCGATCTGGAGCGGCGCAAGCAGTCGGCGAATCTGGCTGATTTGGAGCGTCGCGCAGCCGCGCATGTCCCCAGAAGATTTGCCGCCGCGCTGCGCTGTAGCGCCACCGAGCAACCTGCCATCATTGCGGAATTGAAAAAAGCATCGCCGTCCAAAGGGCTCATTCGAGCTGACTTTCATGTCGCTTCTCTCGCAATTCGTCTCGCGAATGCAGGAGCTGCCGCGCTTTCAGTGCTGACGGAAGAGCATTTTTTTCAGGGCACCCCTGCCAACCTGGAAGAGGCTTCGAACGCGGTCACCATTCCGTGTCTGCGCAAGGACTTTATCGTGGATGAATTCCAGATTCTCGAGTCGCGCGCCTTCGCTGCCGATGCAATTCTGCTGATTGCCGCCGGACTGGACGATTCTGCCCTGAAACGGCTGACGAACACCGCTCACGCGCAGCAGTTGGATGTATTGTGCGAGGTACACAATGCTGACGAATTGGCCCGCGTCCTCGATCTTGGCTGCGACGCGATCGGCGTGAACAATCGCAACCTGCATACGTTTGAAGTCCGACTGGAAACCTCGCTTGAACTCGCTTCCAGCTTGCCAACCAGCACGGTCCGTGTCGCAGAAAGCGGGATTCACACCGCCGCCGACATCGCACGCCTTCGAGCCGTCGGATTCAATGCATTTTTGGTGGGCGAATCATTAATGCGGCAACCTGATCCGGAGCAGGCGTTGACGCGTTTGCTGTCCGTTCCGGTCGCACCCGCTGAGGTCCCCGCGTAAGGCGGCCGCTATGTGGATAAAAATCTGCGGGATCACATCGCTCGAAGATGCAAAAGCCGCGGTCGACGCCGAGGCGGATGCCGTTGGCTTCGTCTTTGCTGCCAGCCCTCGTCGTGTCACACCGGAAATTGTTCGCGAAATTACCCGTGCGCTTCCATTCAATCTTGAGAAGATTGGTATTTTCGTAGACTCTTCGATGGATGAAATTGTCGCCACTTTCGAGACTGCTGGATTGACCGGAGTGCAGCTCCATGGCGAATATTCACCCGAGCACCTGTCGGAGTTGCGGCTACGAATGAAACAAAAATTCCTCCCCGTGCGCGTGGTCTACGTTGTGCCCTACGATAGGGATTCCACCGGCTTTGCGCGTCGATTGCAATCACTCGCTGCGATGCCGGATAGCGAGGATGGCCCCAGCGCTGTACTTGTCGATACCCGCGTTGGCGATAAGGTCGGAGGAACGGGGATTCCGTTTGATTGGGGCGCGGCGCGAACCGCCTTCCGTCAGCACGCTGCAAATCTTCGCTTGATTGCCGCAGGAGGGTTGCAACCGGAAAACGTGCGCCAGGCCATCCACACCATGCAACCGTGGGGGGTGGATGTTTCCAGTGGTGTTGAAAGTGTTCCCGGCAGAAAAGATCATCTGCGAGTAAAGCAGTTTATCCGTGCGTCGCGCGCAGCAGCTGTCGAATTTGCAGAAGTGACACAACGATAGAAGGATCGAATGGCAGAACAGAATCGAACTGCAGTTGCAACCCCCCGGGCGGAAGACGTTCCCGGTCGCTTCGACGGCTATGGCGGCCGGTATGTGCCGGAAACTCTGATGGCGGCCTTGCAGGAGCTTGAGGCCGCATACGCCGATGCGCAGCACGACCCAGCGTTCGCCAGTGAACTCTCCTACCTGCTGCATCATTATGCAGGCCGGCCAACCCCTCTCTACTACGCCTCGCGACTGACCGACTCTCTGGGTGGCGTCAAAATTTATCTCAAGCGCGAAGACCTGCTGCACACCGGCGCGCACAAGATCAACAATTGCCTGGGTCAGGGTTTGCTCGCGCGTCGCATGGGTAAACGCCGCATCATTGCGGAAACCGGCGCAGGCCAGCACGGCGTGGCTACAGCGACCGTCTGCGCGCTATTCGGCATGGAGTGCATCGTCTATATGGGTCAGGAGGACATGCGTCGCCAGGAGTTGAACGTCTATCGCATGCGCCTGCTCGGCGCCGAAGTGCGCAGCGTGAATGCCGGCTCCGCCACACTGAAAGATGCGATCAACGAAGCCATGCGTGATTGGGTCGTGAATGTGCGCACCACGCATTATCTTCTCGGCAGCGTGCTCGGCGCCCATCCCTATCCAACGATGGTGCGCGATTTTCAACGCGTCATCAGCGTCGAAGCGCGCCGTCAGATACTCGAGGCCGAGGGCCGCCTGCCCAATGCTGTGTTGGCCTGCGTCGGCGGCGGGTCAAACGCCATCGGCGCATTCTACGAGTTCATTCCGGACAAGAACGTGCGATTGATCGGCGTGGAGGCGGGTGGTCGCGGCCCCGAGCTAGGCGAACATGCGGCACGGTTCCAGGGCGGTGTACC
>Ga0335075_10006731_pt1 | contig 17737 bp, 12 predicted proteins | sample Lox_Sample_24_FD_206723 | JGI IMG/M metagenome (GOLD analysis project Ga0335075, IMG submission 206723) | Soil microbial communities from Loxahatchee National Wildlife Refuge, Florida, United States - Lox_Sample_2.4 | ecosystem: Environmental > Terrestrial > Soil > Wetlands | place: USA...
ATCGCCACCGCCATGCCGGCGCCCAATTCGTTGTTCTGCGCGATCGTCGCCAACCGGTCGTAGGCGGTCTCGGTCAGCGGGGCGTGTTGCGGATAAAGGAAATAGGCATAGCCACGTTCACGACTGCGGCCCACCCGGCCCCGCAGCTGGTGCAGTTGGGCCAGCCCGAAGGTGTCGGCGCGCTCGACGATCAGGGTGTTGGCGTTGGAGATGTCCAGGCCGGTCTCGACGATCGTGGTGCAGACCAGGATGTCGAATTCGTGGTTCCAGAATCCCTCGACGGTGGTTTCCAGCAGAGCTTCGGGCATTTGGCCATGCGCGACGCCGACTTTGGCCTCGGGCACCAGCTCGCGCACCCGCGCTGCGGCGGCGTCGATCGAGCTGACCCGGTTGTGCACGTAGAAAGCCTGCCCGTCCCGCAGCAGCTCTCTGCGCAGCGCCGCGGCGATTTGTTTATCGTCGTGCGGCCCGACGTAGGTCAGTACCGGATAGCGCTCTTCGGGCGGGGTCAGGATCGTCGACATCTCGCGAATCCCGGCCAAGCTCATTTCCAGCGTGCGCGGGATCGGGGTGGCGCTCATCGTCAACACGTCGACATGAGTGCGCAGCGACTTGATGTGCTCCTTGTGCTCGACGCCGAAGCGTTGTTCCTCGTCGACGACCACCAGGCCTAGGTCCTTCCACCGCACCCCGGTCTGCAGTAGCCGATGGGTGCCGATCACGATGTCCACCGAACCGTCGGCCAGGCCGTCGATCACGTCGCGGGATTCGGCGGCGTCAGTGAACCGGGACAGGCCTTTGATCCGGACCGGGAAGCCGGCCATCCGTTCGGTGAAGGTCTGCAGATGCTGGTCGGCCAGCAGCGTGGTGGGCACCAGGACCGCGACCTGCTTGCCGTCCTGCACCGCCTTGAACGCTGCCCGGACGGCGATCTCGGTCTTGCCGTAGCCGACGTCACCGCAGATCACCCGGTCCATCGGCACCGGCTTTTCCATGTCCGCCTTGACCTCGGTGATCGCGGTGAGCTGGTCATGGGTTTCGGTGAAGCCGAACGCGTCCTCCATTTCGGCCTGCCACGGGGTGTCCGGCCCGAACGCGTGTCCCGCGGAGGCCTGCCGTTTGGCGTACAGCGATACCAGCTCGCCCGCGATTTCCCTGACCGCTTTGCGGGCCTTCGTCTTGGTGTTCGTCCAGTCGCTGCCGCCGAGCCGGCTCAGCGCGGGCGCCTGACCGCCCACATACCGCGACAGCTGGTCCAGCGAATCCATTGGCACATAGAGCTTGTCGGTTTCGCTCTGAGCCCGTTTGGTCGACGCGTATTCCAGCACCAGATACTCGCGCCGGGCTCCGCCGACCGTACGTTCGGTCATCTCCACGAATCGCCCGATGCCATGCTGGTCGTGAACGACCAGGTCGCCTGCGGTCAACGCCAGCGGGTCGACGGTGTTGCGGCGTTTGGCGGCAAGCCTTTTGCCGTCCGTGGCCGTCATTCGGTTGCCGGTCAGATCGGTCTCGGTGATGATCACCAGCCCTGCGGTAGAGCCCCCGACGATCACGCCGTCGTGCAGCGGGCCTTTGAGCACACCCACCACGCCGACCTTGGGCTCCGCTCCCGGCTCCAACATCGCTGCGGGCGTGTCGGATTCGGCCAGCTGTTCGACGACGCGATGCGCGGTTCCGGTTCCGGGCGCGACGACGGCCGCCACCCCGCCGGTCGAAACGTGCGCACGAAGCATCGCGAAGATGTCGTCAATGTCGCGCTGATGGCCGCGGGCCGATGGCGCGGCCCGGATGTCCAGCTCAATTGCCGACTCGTCGGAAAGCTGGCTGAGCGTCCACCATGGATGACCCGAGGCCCGGGTGACCGAGCTCACGTCGTCGAGTTCGCGGAATCCCGATCCGCCGAGCTGTTCGACGTCGATCGGCGAAGCCGAGCCCTTCTCCAAGCCCATTGCCGCTGACGACCAGGACGCCTCGAGGAACTCGCGGCCGGTTTTGATCAGGTCAGCCGCGCGGGTCCGGACCTTTTCCGGGTCGCAGACCAGCACCGGCGTGCCGTCGGCCAGCTGATTGGTCAACAGGGACAGGTCGTCGGGCCTCAGCACCGGCAGCAACGCCTCCATGCCGTCGACCGGGATGCCCTCGGCGAGCTTGGCCAGCATGTCGGCGACGCCGCCGGTGACGTCGTGCTCGGGCCGCGGCTGCTGGCCGGCCAGCTCGGCGGCGCGGGCCCGCACCTCATCGGTCAGCAACAGCTCCCGGCACGCGACCGCGACCAGGGTGCCGACGCTGATCTCGGGGATCGACCGCTGGTCGGCCACCGAGAACATCCGCATTTCGCTGACCTCGTCGCCCCAGAACTCCACCCGCATCGGGTGTTCGGCGGTCGGGGCGAAGATATCGAGGATGCCGCCGCGGACAGCGAACTCGCCACGCCGACCGACCATGTCCACTCGGGTGTAGGCCAGCTCGACCAGCCGGGCGATGACGTCCTCGAAGGCCACCTCGTCGCCGATGGCCAGCGTGAGCGGTTCCAGCAGGTCCAGCTGTGGGGCCATCGGCTGCAGCAGCGAGCGCACGGCGGTGACGACCACCTGCAACGGCGGGCCCAGCCGGGCGTCCTCGGGGTGGGCCAGTCGGCGCAGCAACATCAGGCGGGCGCCCACGGTGTCCACCCCCGGGGAGAGCCGCTCGTGCGGCAGGGTCTCCCAGGACGGGAACATTGCGACGGAGTCGCCGAATACACCGCTCAGTTCTGCGGTCAGGTCGTCGGCTTCGCGGCCGGTGGCGGTCACCACCAGCAACGGACGTGCACGGGCCAATGCGCTGGCGACGAAAAGCCGTGCGCTGGCCGGTCCGACCAGCGCCAATTCGTCCGGTCGATCGGCGGCGAGGTCGGCCAGGCGCTGCAAAGTTGGCGCGCGCAACGCCAACTCCACCAGCCCCGCGATCGGGGTAACGACACACTCCGGCCCCGATGCGGTCATGATGTGCCCCATTGTAGGGGCCGGAGTTGGGGTCCGAATTTCGTCAAAAATCAGGCCCGGCACTGTCAAGGATTCGTTAGGGCAGCAGCATCCCGCCTAACCGCGCGGACGCTGGAGTCATGACAACAACTTTGCCGGATGTCCTGCCTTCCATAGGCTATGCGGCTCCGCCGCGGTTTCACCCGGCGATCTGGCCGATTACCGCTCACTCCGATGACGAGGGCCGACTCTGCATCGGCGAGATACCCCTCACCGACATCGCCGACGAGTTCCGCACCCCGTGTTACGTGATCGACGAGGCCGACTTCCGGGGTCGCGCCCGCCGTTATCGCACGGCGTTGCCCAGCACCGAGGTCGTCTACGCGGGCAAGTCGCTGCTGAGCATCGCAGTGGGGCGCTGGGTCCGCGAAGAAGGGCTCGGCGTCGACGTCTGCTCGGCCGGTGAGCTGGCCACCGTTCTGGCCGCCGGCGTGGAGAAGGCCCGCATCATCATGCACGGCAACGCGAAGTCGCAGGACGAGTTGCGGGCGGCGGTGCGCAACGGGGTCGGACGCATTGTGCTGGATTCGTGCAGCGAGATCACCGACCTCGCGGGTTTGGCGGACCGGCGGCAGCGGGTGCTGATCCGGGTCACCCCGGACATCGACATCCACGGCCACCGCGCCATCACCACCGGGATCAGCGACCAGAAGTTCGGGTTCACCCTCGACGGTGGGCACGCCGCCGACGCGATGACGCGCGTGCTGGCACACCCCAACCTCGACCTGATCGGGCTGCACTGTCATATCGGCTCGCAAGTCACCGATGCCGCGTTGTACGGCGAAGCGATTCGCCGGATGATCGCCGTCATGGCCGACGTCCGTGCCCGGCACGGCGTCATCCTGACCCAGCTGAATATCGGTGGCGGCCATGGGATTCCATACCTGGCCGGCGACCCGGAGCTCAGCGTCGACGAGCTAGCCCGGGTGATCGACGACGCGCTCGACGCGGCCTGCGCCGCCGAGCACTTCCCTCGGCCGAGCGTCGTGATCGAGCCCGGCCGGGCCATCAGCGCCCGCGCCGGCGTCACCCTCTACCAGGTGTCCGGCGTCAAGACACAACCCGGCGGGCGTACCTTCGTCGCTGTCGACGGCGGAATGAGCGACAACCCGCGGGTGTCGTTGTATGGGGCGAAATACACTGTTGCGCTTGCTAATCGGCATTCCCTGGCACCCAGGCAGCGGGTCACGGTGGCGGGCCGGCACTGCGAGGCCGGCGACGAGATCGCCCGTGATGTCGAGCTTCCGGTCGACCTGCACCCGGGTGACCTGTTGGCGGTGGCCTGCACCGGCGCCTACCACCACAGCATGGCGTCGAACTACAACATGGTCGGCCGGCCGCCGCTGGTGGCGGTCAGGGACGGCCGGGCCCGCGAACTGATCCGCCGCGAAACGACCGCCGACCTGTTATCGCGCGACAACGGCTAAGCGGCGAAGCGGCGACGCGCTGCGCCGCGCTTGCGATCGCCGCAGGCTAGGCCTTCCCCAGGGGGTTCGTCCAACGCAGGTCGGGAAATCGCATGAAATCCGTATCCGCCGAGGCTATTTCGACCCCATGTTCGAGCGCGAGCGCGGCAAGTTGTGCGTCTGGCACAAGATTGGCGGTGATCTCGACCCGTCCGCAGAGCCTGGCATAAACCCGTGCCGTCGTTTCGGTTGCCGGCGGAATCCACACAACAGGGACCGCGAGCCAGTCTGCTATGTATCGCCACGCTTCAGCGCCGGACAGGGGACTCGTGGTGACGCGCGGATGGGTGACGATCCGGAGAAATGCGCCAATGGTCTGCCACGGAAGCCCGACTCGACTGTCACCGTTGAGTGTTTCTTCCCACCAGGCGGCGGCTTCCGCGTTGTGGACGCTGTCTTCGTCGACCGCATACAGCAGCAGGTTCGCGTCAACGATCATCGTCGAGCAGATCGAGCACGTCGGCCACGCTGGTGACGTCGACCTTGAGGCCGATCTTCTTGGCGCGGTGCTTGTACCTACCGGCCTTGCGAGCATCCGCGCTGCTCATGCCGCGCCGCGCGAGCAGGTTCAGGGCCTCGCTGAGGCCCAACCCTTCGCGCCGAAGCCGCTCGATCTCGGCGGCTACGTCACTGTCGATCACCACGGTTGTTCGCATAACGTCCATGCTAAACGCCGACGCATCATGATGCGCAGTTGACCGCATCGCCGTGTGCGCGGCTGAGGGCCTACTCGTCCTGCAGGTGCGGGTCGGCCTCGAGATGAGTCAGGCCGTTCCACATCAGGTTGACCAGATGGGCGGCGACGACTTCCTTCTTTGGTTCGCGGGTATCGAGCCACCACTGCGCGGTCATCGACACGGAACCGACGAGGGCCTGGGCGTACAGCGGCGCCAGACCCGGGTCCAAGCCGCGACGGGCGAAGTCGCCGGCCAGGATCGAGGCGACCTGACTAACGGCGTCGTTGAGCAGGCTGGAGTAGGTGCCCGAGCTGATCGCCGCCGGCGAGTCGCGGATCATGATGCGAAAGCCGTCGGTGCGTTCCTCGACGTAGGTCAGCAATGCCAGCGCCACCCGCTCGACGCGTACCCGGGACCGGTTGTTGGTCAGCGACGAGGTGATGCCGTCTAACAAGGCCGACATCTCCCTGTCGACGACGACCGCGTACAGCCCTTCCTTGCCGCCGAAGTGTTCGTAGACAACCGGTTTGGACACGTTGGCCCGCAGCGCGATCTCTTCGATCGAGGTGCCCTCATAGCCACGTTCGGCAAACAGCGACCGAGCGATATCGATGAGTTGATGCCGCCGCTCGCTGCCGGTCATCCTGGCGCGTGGGGCGCGCACCTCTTTCTCCGGCGCTGCCACGCCTATCAGGTTATCGGTTGCACTACAGTCTGACGAAGGCATCGGTGTGCGCGGCCGGCCCCGTGGCTCGCCGCTGATGCGTGGTCCGTCGTGGTGTAATCGGCAGCACATCAGATTTTGGTTCTGAGAGTTCAGGTTCGAGTCCTGGCGACGGAGCAAGCGCACTGGATCTGCACCTGATAACCGCGATAATCTGGGGCATTCACCCATACGTCCTTCAGTATTTATGGGTATGCTTCGTATTTAACGCAGCCGTTAGGGGCCCGGCCTTATAGGGAGTGACGGACATGGCGGCGACAGATGCGCTAAACCACGAGCGAGGCCCTCGCTCTGAGGCGTGGCGTGATAGCCGCCGCACGGTCGCCGACCGCTTGGAGCACCACGCACTCGCACACCCAGATCGCCGCGCCTTCTCCTTCCTCGACGACGGCGGCGGCGGTACTCGCACCTGGGGCCAGCTCGCCGCCGGCGCGCGAGCCGTGGCCGCCGTTTTGACCGAGCTCTCGCGCACCCGTGAGCAGCCGCGGGCGCTGCTACTGCTACCCAACGACGCCACATTTCTCGACGCCTTGTTCGGCTGCTTCTACGCCGGCGTATGCGCGGTTCCGGCGCACGTCCCGATCCCGTCGCGGCTCGAGCAGACGTTGCCGCGCCTGTTGGCGATCGCTGCCGACGCCCGACCCGACGTCGTGCTCACCACCAGCCAGATACTTCCAGCGCGAGAACTAGTCCCCGCACTTGCCGAGATCCCGTGTATCGCGGTCGACGACGTTGTTCTCGGCGCCCTCGCCGACGCGCCGACGCCCGAGTCAACCGTCAGGCTCGAAGATCTCGCCATCCTGCAGTACTCATCGGGCTCCAGCGGCACGCCGCGCGGTGTGATGGTCAGCCACGCAAACCTGATGGCCAACGAAGCGATGATCGAGGAAGCGTTCGGCCACACCTCGTCGACGGTGGCCCTGGGTTGGCTGCCGTTCCAGCACGACATGGGCCTCATCGGTTACGTGATCCAACCGGTGTATGTGGGTTTCGAGTGCGTGCTCATGTCGCCGCTGCAATTCCTCAAGCACCCGCTGCGCTGGCTGCACGAGATCACGCACCACCGCGCAACCCGCAGTGGCGGACCGAATTTCGCCTACGACATGTGCGTCGCTGCCGTGGAGCGCCACGGCGACGAGAGCCTCGCGGGCCTGGACCTGTCGAATTGGGAGCTCGCGTTCGTCGGCGCCGAGCCGGTGCGTGCGGCGACCCTCGACCGGTTCGCGGAGATATTCGCCAAGGTCGGCTTTCGCCGCGAGGCATTCTTCCCGTGCTATGGGCTAGCTGAGGCGACGCTGATCGTATCGGGCGGGCGGCGCGATCAGCCGCCGACCCTGTGGCGCGACCCGAAAGGCCACGCGCGCGTCGGCTGTGGTCACGCCTGCATCGGGACCGAGCTGGCGATCGTCGACCGGACATTAGGTGTTCGCTGCGACGACGGTGTTGAGGGCGAGATCTGGGTACGCAGTGCCAGCGTCGCGGGCGGTTACTTCGGCGACGAGCAGGCCTCGCGCGGAACGTTCGGCGCGGCGCTCGACGGCACCAGATGGCTGCGCACCGGAGACCTAGGCTGCATGGTCGCCGGTGAGCTGTACATCACTGGCCGCGCCAAAGATGTGGTTGTCAAGAACGGTGTCAACTACGCCGCAGAGGACCTGGAGACCACCGTTCAAGGGCTGCGCCTTGGATCGCTGCACGCGAACGGGTGCGCGGCCTTCAGCCACGACGACGGCCTGCGCGAACGGCTCGTGATCGTCAGTGAAATCGCGCGTGACGCGGACGCGGAATGGAGCGAGGTGGCCGACCAGATCGTGACCGCTGTGGCCACCGCACACGGGACACCGGCCGACTCGGTCGTATTCGTCAACCGCGGCGGCATCCCGCGCACGACCAGCGGCAAGATCAGGCGCGGCGAGTGCCGCGCTTTGTACTCGCGGGGCGAGCTCGTCGAGGTTCATCGGCATGTGATCGAGCCGCGCACATGACACGGGGTTACGCGCTTGCCGCGTTCGCAGTTTTCGCACCACCTTGCGCCGTGGTTGCGGCCGCGGCGTTGTGGTTCAGCGGAGTCGCGCCCTCGCAAACCGACCTGATCGTGCTGGCAATCGGCACGGCTGCGACGCTATTGGGTGTCGAGCTGGGTTTCCACCGTTACTTCACGCACCGCTCGTTTACCGCGCATCCGGCGCTGATCTGGGTCTTGGGCGCGCTCGGATCGAGCGCATTCCTCGGCCCGGTGATGTGGTGGGTCGCGACGCATCGCCGCCATCATGCGCTCACCGACCGCCAGGGTGATCCGCACTCGCCGCACTGGCCGTTCACGGGCGTGCACGGGCTGGTACACGCGCACGTCGGGTGGCTCTTCAGTCCCGAACACACCGCGATGACGATCTCCGCGGGCGAGGTGAGGGATCTGTGGCAGAGCCCGCGCACGATCGCACTGCACCGCAGCTACCTCGTGTGGGGCCTGGTAGGACTAGCTATCCCGACGCTGATCGGCTTCGCCGCTGGTGGCGCCCGTGGCGCGCTCACAGGCTTTCTGTGGGGTGGGATGATTCGCGTGTTCGTGGTCAGCCAACTCACCTGGGCCGTCAATTCGTTCGGCCATGCCCTCGGTGGCCGGGCGCAGTTGCCGCACTCAGGGCAGGCACGCAACAGCATGTGGTTGGCGCTATCCGGCTTCGGTGGGGGTTATCACGCCAACCACCACGACGCTCCGCGGGCCTACACGACCCGGGTGCGCTGGTGGCAGATCGACACCGGCGGCGCGGTGTTGCGCGTGCTGGCGGCGTGCGGACTGGCCAGCGACCTCAAGCGGCCCGCGCTGACCAAGACCGAGGCTTGATGAGCGAAACGTACTTAGGCGCCGGGTCCGCCGCGATTCGCCATCACTATGACGTCGGTAATGATTTCTGGCGGATCTGGCTCGATTCGACGATGAGCTATTCGTGCGCGATGTGGGAGGACCCAGACGACGATCTCGAGCGCGCGCAGCGTCGCAAGCTTGACTTCCATGTCGGTCAGGCGCGCGCAGCCGGTGCAGCGCGCGTGCTCGATGTCGGCTGCGGCTGGGGCGCCATGCTGATGCATCTGGTGGGCTCGTACGGCGTGAAACATGCTGTAGGGCTGACGCTTTCCGACGCGCAGGCCGAATACCTGCGCGCGATCGCACCGGACAACGTCGAGGTTTGGGTGCGCAATTGGAGTGACTACGAACCGGCCGAGCCGTTCGATGCCATCATTTCGATCGGTGCGTTCGAGCACTTTGCGCGTCAGAGTTTGTCGCCGGAGGAGCAAATCGAGGCCTACCGCAGATTCTTCAGTTCATGCCGCAATTGGCTCAAGCCCGGCGGCCGCCTCTCGCTCCAGACGATCGCGTACGGCGACATCCCGCGTGATCGACAGCTGCGTGATCGGTTTATCGTCGACGACGTCTTCCCGGAGTCGGAGCTTCCGCGACTTGCGGACATCGCGCGTGCCGCAGAAATGCAGCTCGAGATCGAAAAGGTCAGAAATGATCGCGGTGACTACGTCAAAACGCTGCGCGCTTGGTTCGACCGCTTGCGCGCGCAGCGGGCGGACGCGGTCGCGGTGTCCAACGAGGAAGTCGTCGCCCGCTGCGAGCGTTACCTGCGAACGTTCGCCTACTCGTTTGAGCTCGGCGCGTTCACATTGCTGCGCTTGACGATGCGCCGCATCGATCTCCCGGGGCGATGGTAGCGATGGACTCCGGGGAGGAACAGATTAAGAGCTACGACGAGATCGAAGCGGTGCTGTCCGCGTACGTCGCGCACCGGACTAAAACTCCGGCCGCCGAGATCGATCGCGCACGCCGCTTCGATCAGCTCGGACTCGATTCGGCCGACGCGGTCGCACTGATGGGCGAGCTGGAGGATTTCGTCGGCCGCCCCCTATCTGCCTTTCTGCCATACACGTTTCCGACGATCGAGCAGCTCGCGCGTGAGGTGGCCGACGGCGCCGGCTGACTTTCTAGCCGCACTGACGGACATCGCTGAACGGTGGTCGACACCTGGGACGATCCGGCCCGCGCGGTTTGCTGGAGACCCTGGGCTGGTCCTCAGACGAATGTGCCTGGCGCTTCGGCATCGCTTAACGCCCCGGCCCGCCAAAGCTGAGTCATTTCTTAACTGCGACTGTGTAATTGCGGGATTCCATATCAGCTACTACAACTGCTCACGTCGCCGAGGTACATTCCGTGTTGTATGCAGCATCCTCGGCCCAGGCTGAAAAGGCGTTTTGGCGAACGGCGCGCAGCGGTTCGTTTTGCCCCTCTGCCAGCGTGTTCGAGGCCGCGAACCGCCGACCCCCAAGGTTGTTCGTTATATAAAAAGAACCCGACGCGGGGTTATAATCAATTTCCGTGCAGGAATTAAGTTGGCGATTACGCATAATGGAGTGCGATCCGTATTCAAATCGGTAAATAACAAAACTGGAGTTCAATTCCATGCAGGAACGGATACCAACAAGCGTTGTTCCGTTAGATTCCATGTCCGGCGGTCGGTTCGAACTTCGTCAACGACTTAGCTGGCAAGACCCGGACATTGGCGCGACGTTGGTGTTGTCGCAGCCGACGTTGGATCCCGACCTGTGGGCCGAATTCTCACTCGGCGCAGAGCGTAGCTACCGCAAACATGGTGTTGAGTGCGCCTTGGACTTGGACATGCTGCGCAGTGGAGCCGATACCGTCATGTTCTTCGCAATGATCGATGATGCCGGACGGATGGTCGGGGGATTGCGTGCCAAAGGACCGCTGCAGTCGGCTGACGACACGCATGCGATCGGCGAATGGGCGGGGCAGCCCAGCCAGCAGATGGTGCGCGACATGATCACCGACCGGATTCCCTTCGGCGTACTGGAGATGAAGGCGGGCTGGGTAATCGATGACCCGGATCGGAATCGTTCTCTTATCGCCGCTTTAGCCCGCAGCGGTTGCCACATCACGGCTCTGCTCGAATGTCAGTTCATGATGGCCACCGCTGCGTCACACGTGCTCAACCGCTGGCGGTCGGCGGGTGGGGTGGTGGCCGCCATTCCGGCTGCGCCGTACCCCGACGATCGCTACAAAACCAAGATGATCTGGTGGAATCGGCGCGACTTCGTCAAGCACGCCGAACCGCAGCAGGCCGCGAAAATCCTGGTCGAGACACAGCAACTAACCCAGGAGTTCTACAGCCGGCGTAACACGGCGTTCGCCTCGCAGAATGTCGGGTAGTTAGTCGCGCGCCGGCCCCTGGTGCCTGCCCGGTGTTGCTAATTCGAAAAGTCCATTTGTACGAACCGCCGGGCGAGCAGCGATTCCATTGCCGCCGTATCGAGGGGGCGGGACAGCAGGAAGCCCTGTGCCCGATAACAACCCAGTTCAAGCAGCGCCTTGGCCGCCGCGACGGTCTCGACTCCTTCGGCGATCACTTCCAGACCGAAGGCATCGGCCAAGGCCATGACCTGCCGCAGGATCGCCAGATCAGCCGCGTCTGTCCCGAGGTCGCGGACAAATTCTTTGTCGACCTTGAGCGAGTCGACAGGGAGTGATTTCAAGTATGTCAACGCGCTGTAGCCGGTGCCGAAGTCGTCAATCGCGACTTGCACGCCGACTTCCTTCAAACCCGCCAGCGTTTTGTGGGTGGTGTCGATATCTTTGACGACGACGTTTTCGGTGATCTCGAGGCATACCGTGCTGGCGTCGAGAACGAACTCGTCAAGGGTCGCGGCGACCATGGCGACAAAGCCGTCCGTGACGAGCTGCGCGGGCGACACATTGACGCGCAGCACAATATCGCGTCCCAGACCGCGGTCGTGCCAGTAACTGAATTGCGCGCAGGCTGAGCGCAAGACCAGACGGCCGAGTTTTCCGGCCAGGTTGATGGACTCGACCACGCCCATGAACGAATCCGGCATCAGGAGCCCTCGAGTGGGGTGTCGCCAACGGATGAGCGCCTCGGTCGCCAGGACCTGACCGGTGCGCATGTCAAACTCCGGCAGGTAATGCAGGACCAGCGCGCCGCTGTCGCTCTCGATGGTCCCTTCCAGGTGTAGCTCGATGTCGTTGCGGATCGCGTATTTTTCCGCCATCTCCGGGTTGAAGGCTGCGACCGCGTTTCCGCCGACACTCTTGGCCGATACGACGGCTTGATCACCTCGGCGTAGTAAGTCCGACGCGTCGTCACTTCCCGGTATGCCGACGGCGACGCCGATACTGACGGTGCGGGTGATAGTTTCGCCGTCGACCGCCACTTGCTTGTGAACTCGCTGCTGCAGCTGTTCCGCCAACGCTTGGGCTGCTTCGGCATCCATGGCGACAGCCGGCACAATCGCAAACTCGTCACCGCCGAAGCGGGCCACAGTTGCGGAGCGGTCAACGGCGTCGCGCAACAGCTGGGCGAAGACCTCGATGAACCGGTCGCCGGCCTTATGACCGAGGTGGTCGTTGACTGCCTTGAGCCGGTCCAGGTTCAGGAATATCAATGCGACGGGACCCGGTCGGCCGTCCGCGAGTCGGTCATCGAGGTAGGCGATCAACGCCCTGCGGTTGAGTAGCCCGGTGAGATCATCATGTTCGGCGAGATAGCGGAGTCGTTCCTCGGCGACGATGCGCGCCTGCGCCTGAGCAAACAGCGTGGCGATCGCCTGCAACGCATTCAGCTCCTTGGGTAACCAGTCACGGTCGCCGAACTTGACGAAGCCCAGGGTGCCGGTGGTGAGGTCTCCGGATAGCAGAGGTACGCACGAAAGGGAGACAGCCGGGATCCCCGAGCTATCTTCGACATTGCGTTGATAGTCGGCGTTCTTGAGCTCGGGACGCAAAACGCCGGGCTCTTTGAGGTCTTCGGCCACCGCGAAGACCGGATCGGCGTCGGCGAAATAAATCACACCGATGGGGTCGGGGTCGGGGATGTCCGTGCGCGGAGGCCATTCGGCGACAAGAACTGTCGCGTGGATCGTATGGTCATTGTGGCGCAGAAAGCCGGTGTCAACACCGAAGTGGCTAACCAAGTCCTCGACCACCTGCTGACTGATTCGGGCGTGGTTCTCCGCCGTAGCGGCCATCAGCTTGGCGGCCGCCGCCGTGACCAAATGGTCCAGCGAGTCGGACATGCCGTATACGTTAGCGTGTCTTAACGATCCAGCAAACGAACGCGCTCGAGACTGCGACGGCTTCGCACCGAAGCCGGTTCGCTGACAGCTAACCGCAACACCAGGGCGGGCGCCGCGTCGGCGGGTATGCCCGCCAGCTTTCGGAATTCTTGCTGGAGGTCGCCCAGCTCTTCGGCGAAGGACACCGACAACTCGGTGAGGTCGTTCGCGTCCCGGGCATAGAGAAAGACCGGTGAATAGGGCTGAACAGCCAGCCCTCGCTGCTGCGCAGCAATCCATACCGCCTCGACCGCCGCTCCGCCGCGCGCGTAATCGGCCAAGGCACCATCGGTCACCGAAATGACCGCTATCGCAGAGCTCGCCGACACGCGACGACGAGTGTCCTCGCCCAAGGCGCTCCCACCCTTCCAGTGGGCCAGGTAGTTCATCACGTCAGGGCGGCGCAAGATGCCGAGCACGGCCAGGTCGCTGGCTTCGAGCTCGAGGCTGTTGACATCGATTCCCGTGTCGGAATCGTCGTCGTCGGGCCAACGCAGCTCAGAAACCATCTGGGCGTGCAGTCCCGGAGTCAGGTAACGGATCCGGTCGGTAACGGCGAAAATCATTGCTGCCCGGTCGATGTCGTCGCGCTGCGTGACGAGATGCAGTCGACCTCCTTCTCGCCGGGCCACGGAGGCCAGCACTTCGATTGTGTCGGCATCGATTGGCCGCGACACTCCGAGGCGTCGGTTGGTCTCCCTCGCCAACATCGGTTCGTATAGCCCGGCCAAAACCGGATCAGTCCCGGCGTGCAGCTCCAGCGCCGCCTCCAGCAGCGTGCCGTCGGCGCCCTCTTGCAGGCTTACCGGTCCCAGCATCTGCTGGTCGGCAGCGGCCACTCTGGCGTTGAAGAGGGCCGCTCCGAGTGCGACTGCACTGCCCCGAAAACTGACATCCATCATCGAGGTGTGTTGGGGCGCAAGGCGAATGGTGACGGCATCAGGTGTGGCCTGAATATGCCAGGGCTGTGCATTGCCGCCAGAGGGCGCGCGGATCGCGGCTGCCGTGACGATGCCCGACACACCCGGCAATTCAGGATCTGAATACTGTTCGGGAAGAGAGCTATTCGCATTCATCTCGGGCTCGTCGAGCTGATCGAGCCGTCCGCCGACGTCGATGCGCGCCCGGCCCGACCGCAGCGCCTCGCCCACTCCGATCCTGCGCACGGCCTCGGCAACCGCCGTCGCTCCCAAGACCACGTCGCCGGCCAACTGTGGCCACGTCGAAAGCTGGCGGCCGAGTTCAACCGCCGACGCCGCCAACCGTGGCGACAACCGTTCAGCCTCGAGAAAACGCAGCAAGTGCGGAACCATCTCCCGGCTACTCATTTGCGGAAGGCGCGCGAAATCCACTTCGCCCAGCAGACCGTGCAGAATCGGACGTTGCGGCTCCAGGTCGAAACGTTCGACGTCCACCAGGCCGCGATCGCTGGATGCCATCAGCACCGGAATCCGACGGGCGCGGGCGCCTTCTCGCACAACGACCTTCATAGCCAGCGAATCGCATTCCTCAACAACGATGTCGAGTCCGTCGAGAAACTCGTCGACCGTGTCGACCGTCAGCCCAGCCGGCAGAACTTGGACCGGCAAATACGGGTCGAGTTCGGCGATCCTACGGGCTGCCGCCTCGGCCTTGTTGACCCCAAGGTCGAACACAGTCGCCGGCACCCTGTTGAGATTGGAGAGCTCGAGGCGATCGAAATCCGCCAACCGCAGCTCGCCACACATACCCTGCGCGGCCAGGGTGTGGGCAATGATATGCCCGACGCTCAGACCGGCGACGCCGATGCGCAGCGCGCCGAGCCGGGCCTGCTCCTCGGCTGTGATCATGTTCCGGTTGCGGTCCAACCGCACCGCCCGAAATGCCTGCGGAGCCAATACGGCCACCACGGTCCGGCGCCAGGGGTAATACGCCCACCGGCAGGGTTCGGCGACAAGCTCGGGGTCGGGCGGTGGCAGCAGCTTGCGTACTTCCTCGAGTTGAGCGTCGCTGTGGTCGATGAACTCGATCACGGGATCGGCGCGCAACCGATCCAACATCGCTTTGTCAGCGGGATCTGCGGCGTCGAGCACCAATGCCGTGCAGACTGCGATGGTCATCTCCTTGGTTTGTCGGCCGCGCAAAGCAGCGACGGACACCGTGACTTCGACGTTGCGCCAAGCCTATGCCCAGGGTGGCGGTGGGTTGCGGGGATTTCGTCTCACCTCGAACGCACAGTTTTAGCTGTTAATCCACCCGCCATATTGATACCTCCCGCGGGGAGGGGTCACCTTATATACTTCTCAGCCTAGACTCAGATAACGACATAACTGCACCACTTGACGCGACGGTCGGGGCCCCGCGCGCCGGGCCCCGATCGGAGGACAGCGTGTCGAGCAACCTGGATCTCGTCACGTCAGTCGCGACCCAACTGATGGAAGCGACCGCGTCGACCGCCGCCCAAGTGAGCGAACAGGTGCTGGCAAAGCTCGTAGAGCAGCTTGACGTGGACGTCTGCTTTTTACGCCACAACGACCACCACGCCGGGGTGTCAAGAGTGGTCGCGGAATGGCCGCCGCGACCCCATCGTGCAGATCCCGATCCGCTGGCGGTTGCTCACTTCAGCAGCGCCAATCCCGTCTTCCGTATGTGCGAATCTCTCAAGCAACCGACGGTGATGGAAGCAAAACTCCCGTATTACGGTTACCTGAGCCCGACGCAAGAAGCCCGCGTGATCTCATCGCCGTCGGTGGCCGTCGCACCATTGCTTTCGGGCGGCGTGACCACCGGCCTGCTCGGCTTCGGCAAGTTTCGTCGCAAGAAGTGGAAGCCGGATGAGATCAGCATGCTCGAGGCGATCGCATCGCTGTTTGCACAACTCCAAGCCCGTATCGCCGCCGAAGACAAGCTTCGCTATCTCGCTGAGCACGACGATCTGACCGGTCTGCGCAATCGTCGCGCGCTGGTGGCCCACCTTTCCGACAGGCTCACGACCGGACGGCCCGGACCCGTCGCGATTTTGTATATCGACCTCGACCGGCTGAAGGCGATCAACGATTGTCTCGGTCACAGCGCGGGCGACTGGTTCATCAAGCTGTTTGCCGATCGACTTCGTGAGTGCTCCGGAAGCCGGAGCATGGTCGCGCGGCTCGGTGGAGACGAGTTTGTCGTCGTTCCGGATCAAGCGATGACGATCGACTCCGCGCTATCAGTGGCCAACAAGCTTCTGACGATGGTGTGCGATCGGGTGGCGATCAGTGGCCATACCGTCACCCGGACGGTCAGCATTGGGGTGGCGGCCGGCGAACCGGGGCGTGACGACACCGCCGATTTACTGCGTCGTGCCGATGAAGCCGTCCTGGCGGCCAAGCGCGGGGGCGGCAACCAGGTCGTCGTGTCCGATGACCTTTCGCTCAAAAGACTGTTCCGAAACGAGATTCAACTCCATCTTCAAGGCGACATCGACCGCGAAGCGCTGTTGCTGCACTACCTACCCGAGGTCGATTTGCAGACCGGCGCCATCGTGGCCGCCGAGGCGCTCGTCCGCTGGCGGCACCCGACGCGGGGGCTGCTGCTACCGGATTCGTTCATAGGCGTGGCCGAATCGATAAACCTCGCCGATGAACTTGGCCGATGGGTGCTACGAAACGCCTGTGCCGATTTCAGCAAGTGGCGATCGCGGGGCGTGGGACAAAATGCAGCGTTGCGCGTCAATGTGTCGCCTCTTCAGCTGGCCGGCCGAGGTTTCGTCCAATCTGTCGCAGAGACCATCGAGGAATTCGGCATTGATGCTGGATCACTGTGCCTCGAGATCACCGAGCGCGCGGTAGTTCACGACATTGAGAGCACACGGCGAACCTTGGCGGAGTTGAAAGAGGTCGGGGTCCAGATCGCCATCGACGACTTCGGTACCGGTTACGCCGTCCTGTCGCACTTGAAGTCCCTCCCCGTCGATGCGCTCAAGATCGACGCGGGATTTGTGCGTGACCTCGGCTCCAACGCCAACGATCTCGCGATTATCCGCGCGATCATCGGACTGGCTGAAGCATTCAACCTTCAACTGGTGGCCGAGGGCGTCGAAACCCCCTCTGCTGCAATGACTTTGATGCAGCATGGATGCCACCGCGCGCAGGGGTTCTTATTCTCGCGGCCGATCCCGAGCAGCGCCATGGAGACGCTGCTGTCCGCGCGCTGGATTTCGATGCCGTTCCTCGCGCACAAGGATGCATTGGCGGAGGCGGTGATCTAACACCACGCCGGCGCGTAGGAGTCTCGGAATCACCCGACTCGTTTTGGTGGGAGCGATGCTGGTCACCATGGGTGGAATGTGCCCGACATGGTGCAGCGAACCGCGGCGAGCGATAATTAGTCCGGTCATATGCGCACTGCATTCTTGAGCGACACGTAGCTGGTGAAGACCGCGACTTGGCGCTGCCGCCGCGTTTGGCTGCCAGGACGGCTTCGTCGGCACGGTTGAGCAAATCAGCAGTGTTACCGCGTCCGGGGATGCCCGCCGCCACCCCAATGCTTGTCGCCTCACGATTGGCCCCGATGCGATTACTCCCGCTGTCTGTCCAGTTTGTTAGACCGAAGTTACGGTGAGTGATGTGAATGAATCCTCGGTTGAGCTGGGGATTTGCTGGTCTTGGTTGTGATTGTTCTGGCTACGCGGCCGTGAGGGGTATCGGTGTGTTGATGAGTTGGAAGGCTCGG
>Ga0335075_10006732_pt1 | contig 17736 bp, 15 predicted proteins | sample Lox_Sample_24_FD_206723 | JGI IMG/M metagenome (GOLD analysis project Ga0335075, IMG submission 206723) | Soil microbial communities from Loxahatchee National Wildlife Refuge, Florida, United States - Lox_Sample_2.4 | ecosystem: Environmental > Terrestrial > Soil > Wetlands | place: USA...
CGACCGGGCCGGCGGCTGGACCCGGCAGCAGCGGATCACGCCGCTGCGGGCCGGCACCGACATCGCCGCCAAGGTGATCACCGCCTACCTGATCGCGCTGCCCAGTGTGGTGCTGGTATTCCTGGCCGGCGCATCACTGGGAGTCCGCCTGAACGCTACGCAGTGGCTGGAGCTCGGCGGGCTGCTGCTGGTCGGGCTGACCCCATTCATCGCCCTGGGCATCACGCTGGGATACCTCGTGGCCACCGACGCCCTGACGCCGGCCATCGGCGGGCTGGTCGTCCTGTTCTCGCTCGTCGGCGGCGTGTACGGGTTCCAGCTCGCGCACTCCGGCCCGCTGTTCGACGTGATGAAGGCCATACCGTCGTACTGGCTGGTCCAGGCCGGCAAGACCGCGTTCGGCGGCGGCAGCTGGCCGGCGCAGGGCTGGATCGTGATCGCCGCCTGGACCGCGGCCGGGGTCGTGACCGCCACCCTCGCCTACCGGCGGTCGGCGGCTCGGGGCTGACCGAAATGGACCAGTCCCCGGTACCGTGGGTAACTGTGAGCGACGAGGTCGCGCGGCACAACGAGGCCGAGGCCCAGTGGGTGGCCGCTCAGTCCCAGTGGACGCGAAGCTGGCGGCGGGCGGCCATGCTGGCGATCCCTCTCGTCTACCTGATCTTCGTGTTCGTCTCGGTCGGGCAGAACTCGCGCGGCTCGGCCGCGGTCGCCGGCTACGTCCTGCTGTCGGCGTTTGCGGCGTGCTGGCTCCTCACGCCCGCCGTGCTGCCGCCGTGTACGCCCGCGCTGCGGTTCTGGGCCTGGTTCGCGCTCCTGGCCGCGCTCACGGCCGCGGACATACCGTTCGCCCGCGCGGCGGGCTTCGTCATGTGCGTGTACCTGACGATCCTCGCCGTGGCCCGCCTCGGTCCCCGGTCGGCCCCGCTCGTGGCCGCGATGGCCGTGGCGGCGCTGTGGATCCCGGTCGCGGTCGGGTCCTGGCACGTCACCCTGGCCAAGTCGTTCGCCGACGTCACCCCCGTCGCGATCCCGGTCGTGGCGATCGTGACGGCCGTGACGATCCAGGTGATCCACGCCAACCAGGCCCTCGCGGAGACCCGTGCCGAGCTGGCCCGGCTGGCCGCGGAGAACGAGCGGATCCGGATCGCCCGCGACCTGCACGACCTGCTCGGCCACTCGCTGACCACGATCACGGTGAAGGCGGGGCTGGCGCGCCGGCTCGGGCCGACCGATCCCGAGGGGGCGGTCGGCCAGATCACCGAGGTCGAGGAACTCTGCCGACGGGTGCTCGCCGACGTCCGGGCCGCCGTGTCCGGCTACCGCGAGGTCACCCTGGCCAGCGAGCTCGCCCGCGGCCGCGAGCTGCTGCGGGCCTCCGGCATCACCGCCGACCTCCCCGCGGCCACCGAGGTCGCCGACCCGGTCCACCAGGAGCTGTTTGGCTGGGCCGTGCGCGAGGGCCTGACGAACGTTATCCGCCACTCCCGTGCGCGTTCGGTCACTGTACGGGTGTCGGCTTCCTGCGTCGAGATCATCGACGACGGTCAGGGATCTGCCGCCGATCCCGGGAACGGGCTGAGCGGGCTGCGCGAGCGGGCATCGGCGGCCGGCGGTGGCGTGGACGCGGGCCCGGCGCAGCCCACGGGCTGGCGGCTGCGGGTGTGGGTGCCCGCGGAGGACGCGCCGAGCGCGGTCGCCGGGACGCCCGACGGAGCCGCCGAGACAGCCAGGGCGCCCCGGAAGGGCCTGCTTCCGGCTCCGCAAGGGCGCTTACGGTGATCCGGCTGCTGCTCGCCGACGACCAGGAACTCATCCGCAGCGCGCTCGCCATCATGCTCGCGCTGGAAGAGGACTTCGAGGTCGTCGCGTCGGTCGGCCGCGGCGACCAGGTAGCTGCCGCGGCCAGGGAGCATCACCCGGACGTGGCGCTGCTCGACATCGAGATGCCCGGCCTCGACGGCCTGGCCGCCGCGGGGGTGCTCGCGCACGAGGCGCCGCAGTGCCGGTCGGTCATCCTCACCACGTTCGGGCGCCCGGGCTACCTGCGCCGGGCGATGGAGTCGGGGGCCAGCGGTTTCGTGGTCAAGGACGCCCCGCCCGAGCAGCTCGCCGCCACGATCCGCCGGGTGGCGGCCGGCGAGCGCGTCGTCGACCCCGCCCTCGCCGCCGAGTCGCTGGCCACCGGGGCGTCGCCGCTGACCGCCCGGGAAACGGACGTGCTGATCGCCGCGCGGCAGGGTGCCACCGTGTCGGAGATCGCCCGCAAGCTGTTCCTGTCCGAGGGCACGGTCCGCAACTACCTGTCCAACGCGATCGCCAAGACCGGGACGCGCAACCGTTCCGAGGCCGTGCGGATAGCCGAGGAACAAGGCTGGCTCTGACGCACCGCCGCCCAGGCACGCAGGATCGACTCACGCCCTACGTGGTACCCTACATACATGAAGAAGACCAGCGTCTATCTCGATGACTCCGACGTGGAGCGGCTCAGCCGCTTGGCCGCTGTGGAGGGCCGCAGCCAGGCAGACGTGATCCGATCGGCTCTGGCGGCATACGAGAAGGCGCACACCGCTCCTCGCGACTTCGCCCTCGACGGGGCTTGGGCAGGAGACGGATCGTCCGTCGCAGACATCCCCGAAGAAGAGCTGCTCGCCGGATTCGGCGCGTGACCCTCATCATCGACGCCGCTCCCCTAGTCGCCCTTGGCGACTCCCGCGATCCGCTTCATGCCCGGGTCGGCGACGTGATGCGGGCCGAGCACGGGGTGCTGGTGGTGCCAGCCCCTGTGTCGGCCGAGGCTGACTACCTCATACGGCATCGCGGCACGGCGCAGGCGGCCCGAGAGTTCCTGCACGACGTGGCTGCCGGACGATTCCTGGTTGAGGGACTGACCGCCGAGGAACACGGCATGGCGGCGCGGCTGGATGAACAGTACTCTGACCTCGAGCTAGGGCTGGCAGACGCTTCCGTGGTGATTCTTGCACAGCGGTTTCGGACCACGCGCTTGCTGTCTTTCGACGAGCGTGACTTCCGGGCAGTTACGCCGCTGGGCGGTGGCCATTTCACGCTTCTGCCACGTGACGAAGATCTTCGCTGAACCGATGATTCAGTCGCTGAATCCAACCCGGGTCCGGCCCCGGCCGTTACCTGCGGGCTGATTCACAGATCCTGTTGTATCGCCGCCACCATCCGGGCCTGCTCGGCGGTGATGGTGTCGAACTCGGCGGGCGTCGAGATGGGCACGTTCCCGACGACGATCATGAACGTCAGGCGCCGGCCGCTCTTGGCGTTGATGTATCCGGCCAGGCTGTTCCCGAGCACGAGTATCTGGCCCGCTGGCGTGTCCACGACCCGGTTGCCGGTCTTGACCTGCGCATGCCCGGACGCCGGCGACTTCGGCAGGACGCCGGCGATGGTCCCGTTCACGTCGAAGTCCGGAAGCGAGCTGTCCAGCGTCGCGCCGTAGCTGGTCGTCCGGACTCGCCTCAGGAAGGCGGTCATGGCCGCCGGGGTGGTCCGCCCCTGATCGTCGGAGCCGGCACCGTCGAACGGGAACACGCTCGTGTCCGGCACCCCAAGACCGGTGATCGTCTTGACCTCGGCTGTCAGGCCCTGCCTGCAGTCCGTGCTGCCCAGCTTGACGGCGGACAGGCAGGTCATGAGGTCGGCGCCACGGTTGTAGCTGGTCTTCAGGATGAGGTTGGCGAACTGGGAGAGCGTCGCCGAGACGTGCTCGCCGATCAGGTCCGAGGGCTGGTAGCTCCCCTTGGGCGGCAGCAGCGACACCGGGTTCGGGCCGGTCGGCGTGGCCGTCACGGTGACCCCGGCTTTCTGCAGCGCCTGAATAAAGGCGGTGCGGGCAAACGCCGCCGGGTTGTCAACCTCCCGCACGACCAGGGTCGGCGGCGTGCCAACGGCGATCTGGCCGGTGACCACCAGCTTCCCCGGACGGGGCTCGGTGATCGCGACCGACGTCGCTTTCCCCGCGGCGACGGTTCTGACCTGGCTGGTCACCGCGTAGGAAGCGGTCATCGGCCGCCACTTGATCGACGCCGTCTGCCCAGCGGCCCTCGGCGTCACCATGACGTCGATCAGGTTCTCGTTCACCCAGATGGGCGCGATGAGCCCATCGGGAAAGCCGTTGTAGGGGGTGAAGAGCCTGTCATCGATGACCACGTTGCCGCTCACCCTGGTGATGCCGGAGGCGCGCACCTTGGCGGCGAGCTGGTCGAGACCGGCGAACGGGTTGCCGGGCGGCTCCACGAAGTGGCCCGGGACGCCGGTGTCCGCGTAGCTCTGGTCGAGCTTGGGCAGGCTCTCGTAATACAGCGTGCCGTTGCGCTGCTCTCGCAGCCCCAGGCTCATGTCCCCGGACGCCACCAGAACCAGGTTCCCGTTCAGCGTGCCGCCGGCGACGGTTCCCTCGCGGTACACCGGCGTCCGGAACCGGTAGTCCGGGCCGTACAGGCGAAGAACGGTCGAGATCGAGTAGATCTTCATCGTCGATCCCGGATCGAACATCTTCTGGTCGTTCTGCGCGACCACCGACTGGCCGCTCTTTTCATCGACGACCGAAATTCCCCAGTCCGAGTGCTGGTAAAGCGGTGAATTCTCGATCGCGGTAAGGGCGTGGGTCAGATTAGACGGGCCGGTCATCGTTGACGCCGATGCCCCCGCCAGGGCGCCGCTGCACCCCGCGGCGGCGACCAGGGCGACGGCCGCGCTGCTCATCGCCATCATCACGCGGGGCAGCCCTGCGCGGCGAGCCCTTCGAGGCGCGTCCAATCCTTATTCCCCCGGATGTTTTTATGCCATTCTGGCTCTCCCCCGTTTACCGTACATCGCTCCATTGCACGAACACCGCATTGAGCATTTCCCGCGCGCGCCCTTAATCACTAGCCGCTGACGAGGCCGATTACTTCCGCCAAATCCGGCACGTATCGGCTGCCGTCGGCTGGCCGGGTCCGTACCAGGATGGCGCGGAGCCCGGCACTGACGGCACCCGCGACGTCGGCCACGGGGTTGTCCCCGATCATCCAGGCTGACTTCGGCCAGCCCGCCCGCTCCAGCGCCAGCCGGAACGCCTGCGGGTGCGGCTTCTCGTAGCCCGTCGCAGCCGAGTTCACGATCACGCTGAGATGGCGGCCGAGTCCCAGGCCGGTGACGATCTCCGGCAGTTCGGGCACGTGGTTCGAGAGCAGCACGTGCCGCCAGCCGAGGCCAGACAGCGCGGCGAGGGTCGGCACGCTGTCCGGGAAGCACTGCCAGCTCGCCGGGTCGATGTAATGAGCCCGGACCCGGCTGGCTGCCTCGGCCGCGGCTGCCGGGTCGACGCCGAGCCGGCCCATCGCGGCCGCCAGCACCTGGGCGAGATGCCGCCACCAGCTGTCACCGTCTGCCAGATGCGGGTGCGGCACCTCCGGTGAATGCCACGGGTATCCGACGCGGATCTCGGCGTGGATCATGGCCGGGCTGAACTCGTGCGGGCCCAGCACATCGGTTAAGGCGTCGGCGATCGCCCCAGACCAGCGCGCCGGGCGGTGGCCAAGCGTGCCGTCGAAATCCCAGATGAGCACGCGGTCCGGCGCCTCAACATCGGACACGATCCCAGCGTATCCGCAGGCGCTCGACGGCCTCGCAGGCCAGCTAGCAACCTTCGCCAGGCCCGCGCTCAGCCGATGCGCTGCGCCAGCGAGACGATGATCCCCTCCGGGCCCCGGACGTACGCCATCTTCCAGGCGCCCTCGTACTCCCCGATGCCCCCGACCAGCCCGAAGCCGTCCTCCGCGACGCGATCGACGGCCGCCTGCAGGTCCGTGACCTCGAAGGCCACGTTGCGCAGACCCAGCTCGTTGGCGGGCGCGGCCGCCGAGCCAGGCAGATGGTCGGGCCGGACGAAGCTCGACAGCTCCAGTCGCGTGCCCCCGTCGGGCGGCTTGAGCATCAGGATCTCGGTGCGCGAGCCGGGAATGCCGATGACCGTGTCCAGAAACTCACCCTCGACGAACATCCGGCCCTCAACCTCCAGGCCGAGTGCAACGAAGAACGCCGCCACGGCGTCGAGGTCTGCGACGGTGATGCCGATGTGGTCAAAGCGCTGTACGTGTGACATGTGATCCACCCTCCAGATGACTGCGTGGAACGGTCTAGCGCACCGGCGCGGACGCTGAGGTCGTCTCGATACCAGCCAGGTAAGCATGGACGGCCGAGATGACCACCGACCCCTCGCCAACCGCCGATGCCACCCGTTTAACGGACCCGGCGCGCACGTCGCCCACGGCGAACAGCCCGGGCACCGAGGTCGCGAAGCCATCGCGGGTGACCACGAAACCCTTTGCGTCGAGCTCGGCGCCCACCTCGTGCAGCCACGCCGTGCAGGGATCCGCGCCGATCATCAGGAAGAGAGCGGCTGCGTCGAGCCGAACGTCCCGGTCGTGAGCGTGGTCTCGCCAGGTCAGTGCGCTGAGCCGGCTCGTCCCGTGGACCTCGCGCAGCTGCGAGCGAGAGTGGACGGTGACCCGCTCGTGGTGGGTGAGGCGCTGCGCCAGGTAATTCGACATCGTGTCGCGGAGGTCGTCACGGCGGATCAGGACGTGCACCTGGCCGGCGTGCCGCGCCAGGAACAGGGCCGCTTGTCCGGCCGAGTTGGCGCCCCCGACGACGACGGCGTTCTGGCCGGACACCACCTTGGCTTCGAGCTGGCTCGCGGCGTAGTAGACACCGCGTCCCTCTAGCTCGGCCAGGCCGGGCAGGTCCAGGCGCCGGTACCGGACACCGCTGGCGATGATCACGGCGCAGGCGACGACATCGTGCTCGTCGTCGAGCCGGACGCGGAACCCGCCGGGCACCTGGGACAGGCCGGTGACGGAGCGAGGAGACACCAGCCTCGTCCCGAACTTGACGGCCTGCAGCATCGCGGCCCGCGCCAGTTCAACGCCGGACACGCCCTGGTAGAAGCCAAGGTAGTTCTCGATCCGCGACGAGCTCCCGGCCTGGCCGCCGATGGCGACGTCCTCGACGACGACCACGTCCAGTCCTTCCGACGCCCCGTAGACGGCGGCGGCCAGGCCGGCCGGCCCGGCGCCCACGACCAGCAGGTCGCATCGCGAGTCGTCGGCAATGCCCCACAGGTCGATCCCGAGCGCGGTCGCCAGGTCGCGTGTCGTCGGTGCGGTGATCACCCGGCGCTCTCCCGTCACCACCGCCGTGCCGGCCTCGGGCAGGGGGCTGGTCTGCGCCAGATCTGCCCAGGCCGACTGATGCGAGCGCAGCACCGTCCGGTAAGGGATCTGGTTACGCTCGGCGAAGTCCTGGAGCCGGTGCAGGTCGCGATCGTCCTCGTCTCCGGCGAGCACGAGACCGCCTTCTCCGATCCTCTTCAGCAGACGCCGCCGGGCGTCGAACGCGGCGAGCAGGACATCGCTCAGCTCTCCCGAGACCTCCACGAGCTTGCGAAGCTCCTGGACCCGAACCCGGAGCAGCGTGGTCCCCTCCATCGCCACTCCGGGAAGGAAGGCCCGCTGCCCCATCAGCATGCCCAGCTCGCCGACGAAGTCGCCTTCTTCGACCACGAAGACGACCCGGTCGTCCCTGCGGTCGAGGAGGAGAACCCCGCCGGTGAGGACGAGATTCAGATCGTAGGGGTCACCGGCGTCCCACAGCAGCTCGCCAGGCTCTGGATGCAGCACTTCACCGGCCGACCGCAGCATGCCCAGGGCGTGCTCGCTGAACACCGGAAAGGCCAGGGCATCGACGTCGTCCTGCCGGTGAGACGAGTAGATGGTCCGTTCGTCGGGCAATGGGATGCGCACAGCCCATACCGTACGTGCCGCACGTGAAGCGCGGCGAAGACAGCCATCAGCCGTCGCCGATCGTCCGCGCGCGAAAATCGTCTAGCCGCTTTGTCAAGCTTCTTGATTGACAAGTAGCTTGACATTAGTCGGCCCGGGTACGTAGGTTGACTTCCCGGCAGGCGGCGAGGGAAGGACGAGGAGCGGTGATCAGCCAGCGGACCCATGAGATCCCCCTCGGGCGCCTGTTCAGCGTCGCACCCGGGATCCCGACGACCGACATGGCGCGCACCATCGAGCATTACCGGCGCCTCGGGTTCACGTTCTCGGCGCCCGGCTGGGCTGGCCAGCCCGCCGGGGCGAGCTTCGCCATCGGCGAGCGGGACGGCGTGGCACTGCACTTCGCGCTCAAGCCGGATCACGACCCCAGCCGCACCGCCACCTGGGTCTACATCTCCGTCGAGGATGCCGACGAGCTGAGCGCGGAGTTCGACGCGTCCGGCGCCGGCCAGGGCCGGACCCCGCGGGATACGGACTACAAGATGCGCGAGCTCGCGCACACCGACCCCGACAACAACCTGCTCCTGTTCGGCTCTCCCCTGCGGGAAGACCCCGCAGGGGAGCCGGCGGCTGCCGCGTCTGAGCCGGTGGCAGACCCGGGCACCGGCGCCGCTCCCGATCCGCAGGTTGTGGAGTTCACCACCGCCCTCAAGACGGGGGACGTGGCCCGGCTGCGGGCACTGCTGGCCACGGACCCCGGTCTCGCGAGGAGCATCATCAACTCGCGCACACCGCTGCACCTGTTCGCCGACGCGCCTGGCGGCCGGCCCAACCCGGCCGCTGTGGTGTCCGCGCTCGCCGAGGCGGGCGCGGACCTGAACGCTCACGCGGTCGGGATGTGGCACCACGAGACCCCGCTGCACTGGGCGGCGAGCAACGACGACGTCGAGCTCATCGACGCACTGCTCGACGCGGGGGCCGACATCGAGCACCCTGGCTCGTCCATCAGCGGCGGCCCGCCAGCCGAGTCCGCGATGGGCTACGCGCAGTGGAAAGCCCTGCGCAGGCTCTACCAGCGCGGCGCGACGATGAACCTGTCCCGCGCGGCCGCACTCGGCCTGATGCCTTTGGTCACCAGGCTCGCGACGGCGTCGCCGCCGCCGGACGGCGAACAGCTGGCCATCGCGCTGTGGAATGCCTGCCGGGCCGGACAGCTCGAAGCCGCCCGCTACCTGGCCGGACGCGGTGCCGACCTCAACTGGCGCGCCCCCTGGTCCGGCGAGACCCCGCTCGACGCGGCACGCGACAAGCGAGCGCGCGAAGTCGTCGCGTGGCTGACCGAATCCGGCGCGACCGGTACCACTTCCCCGACCTGAAGCACTGCCTCTGACTAACAAATCCTCAGCCTGATCGGCGCGAACCGGATGCCGGGGCTCGTACGCCGTGGCCTCCGGATTTGGTGCCCGGCACGAGTCAGGCGCGAGCTGACAGGTCCGCTTGTCAGGTGCGTGCGGGTGCTTGTCGTCAGTGTGGCGAACCGGCGGCTGGTATGAGTGAAGGCTCCCTTGCCGAAGGCGAGGATTTTGCGCGGGGTGACACGGAAGACGAGCGCCTCCCGCCGCCAGGGTGGTGGAAAGCACCATCGCGGGCTTCGTATTGCCAGCGGCCGTCCCACTTGGCTGACCAGATGATCACCATCGGCACTGCCGGCGCTGGCCCTGTCGGCGACTCCGGGACCTCTTCGGGGTCGATCTGGGTGGCCGCCCGCGGCAATAGGGGAGCCGGGACACCAGCCGTGTGGCACAGCAAGTGCCGGACGGTAACGGCGTCCTTCCCGTGGGCGGCGAACTCCGGCCACCGCTTGTCTAGTCAAGATCCCATGCCTTTCTGGCGGCCTTCGAAGCGGCAAGTACGTAATCGGGGCCGAGCGGAAAGTTCTGCCGCACCGTTGCCAAGTGCGCAAAAGTCCGGTCTGGAGAGGTGCGCTCAATCTTGCCGATCTCAGCATTGAGGAGTTCAGCAAGCTCAAAGTGCTCGCGTGTCTGGCAGCATAGAAACACCTGGCCGACTGTGGCCAGCCAGTACAAGACGGCGCCAGTCTCCCGTGCCACACAGCTGTCGGAGTGCCCACCGGGGCACGAGCTGCCCAGCTCTTCCGCTGCCGCGAGCAATCGAGAAAAATGGGATCGAGCAGCGTCGGCGTCCTTCTCCGGCGATACCCAGAAGGGCCGTGCAGCCCACTCGAGCAGTTTAACCTTGCCGGGGCATGGCTCAAGCGACCGGCCAAGGGCCAGCACGGCCCGCTGCTGGGCCTGTACCTCCCCAGCCGTCAGCGTCATTGCCAAGGCATCAAGTGAATACTTGTCCAGGCCTGCCGTTCCGTCGGCTCCTGCCGCCGCTTGCTCCCCGGCCGTTTCGGCGGCTGCCCGGGCCTCGACGGCACGGCGAATGTGGCGAACCACCTCACGGGCCAGGCCTCCAGAGAGCGTGTACAGAAGGTCGGCGGCTGGCTCCTGAACGCCGACCAGGCGGCTGCCGATCAGGACTCTGGCCTGGGCGCGGGTCAGGTAAGAAAGCGTGATCACGGCCGACAGCGAGGAGTCGAAGGCATCGCGCAGCGGCATGCCGCGGCGCTCGAACGCGGCCATGGCCTCGTCGGAGATGGATATAAGGAACAAGCAGTTCGAGTCGCTGAAGAGGGCCTTGATTTGGTTGAAGAAGGCGCGCGCCTCCTGCGGATCCTCAATCTTGTCAACCTCGTCGATACCGATAACGATAGGCGTCCGCACCCCATCAGCATGTCGAGGCCCCGACAGCTCATTAGTGAACGATCGGAAAGCGTCTACGATCTCTGGGGTCGACATCGCCAGCACTGTGATGCCGGTGCCACCGGTTCTGCCGACCTGCAACTGAGCGGGCACCGAGGCAGTTCCCAGAGTTATGGTCCCAGACCATCCCGTGGTGTAGCTCTGCTGAAACTTGACCCTGCGATACCAGTCGCCCGCGGCGCGATAAACATCTGGCGATGCGGGTTCCTCTGTGTGCCGAGATCCGCGCCGTGCGAACGTCACGGGGGTGGTACTTGTTATCCCGGCCTCTAGTTCACTGATCCGCCACCGGCCGAGTACAGCCACGCACAGCTGGCCGAATAGATGTAGCAGGAAATCGCGGGAGTCGTATCGAGTAGGAGCCGAGACACAGACACCCCATTGCGGAGAGGATCCGCGGTTATCCGTAACCGCGAATCGGCTGAGCAGCGTGGATTTGCCACTGCCCCGAGGTCCTGCCACCCCTATAACGCCGGAGCCAACTTTATCAATCAGGTAACGTACCTTTAGGTAAGGCTCAGTAACGACCGGCTCCTGCGTCGATCCATCGAGCGCGTCACCCAGAAAGGCATCCCCGACGTAGGAGAACTCGCGGTCATACCGCGCTTCGAGTTCGGCGTCTATGATCTCGTTGACGGTAGTGCTCAAGGCCAAGAGCAGGGCGATGCGTAGCTGCGTTAGCGCGCTGGCACGGCGGCCCTCCGCCTGCCGCACGTTTTCGTACTTCAGGACGCGCTCACTAGTCACTGCGGCATCAAAGTTTCGCTGAGCTCTCTCGGCCGCACGATTGGCTGCCCAGACAGCGAACGTCGCCCCGCCGGATGCAACGAACACATCCTTTAGAGTTTGGTCTAGAACTCCGAAAAAGTCCCTCGTCTCACTTTGGCTTCCCAGACCTTTCCCGTTCTCACCGAAAGTGCGCACGAATCCTTCGCGTCGACGTACCGCCGCGTCGAGCGCGAATGCCTGCGGTACCTCCTCCAGAATGGCGCGCAGCTTAGCTGTCTCGGCCAGGTCCACTTCTCGCAATGCCGCCTGGAGGCGATCCCGGAGACCGGGCTCAGCATCTTCTGAGCCGGGTGCCTCGCCGGTCAAGATGGCCGTCAGGCGTTCTGGGGTCATACGCGGGGCACGGGATAGCTTCTCTTGCGTGTCCGGGCTGCCCACCAACTCGGCGGCTACTTCATGCAGGAGGTCGGTGAACCAGTCGTCGCCCATTGGCCCTCCGGGCGGTTACGGGTGGTAGCGGCGCAACTTTCATGCTCGGCCTACTCGATCGCCGCTCATGTCATTCTGACTAATCAATTTCTCTGTCCCTCGGCGCAGAATGCCTTGATCGGCACACTGCAGAGTGCCATAACAATAGCCCATATCTCCATACAGAACGGCAGGTTGGTGCGGAGTCATCAGGCCGACTCTCTGCCGCTGGACCGGGCGGGCGAGCCCACTTACATCTTGCTTTCCCGAAGGACGGTGGCGCGTTAGCTCCTCTGACCGCCCACACGCGAGAAATCCCTAGGCGTCAGCTCCGTCCGTAGTCAGCCCTCGCGCGGTGGCGGGCTCCGCCGAGGCGTACGCGGCTCTCAGCCCGGCGGCGAGATTTCCAGGTAGCGGCGCGCGGAGGGAAACAGCCCGCCGTCGGGTAACGATAGTTTTGCCAGCTTAGAGTGCTGATCGCGATGTTCTGGCGGCCGTCCGGTCAGCCCCGCCCGACCGGGCCGCGCCCATCCGCGGCCGCGGTCCCGGTCGATTGACCGCGCCCGTATCGATGTGTCGACGGAAGGCGGGGGAAGGTTACATCAATGGTCAGGCCGCCGGCGGGCCGTGCACAGGCGTTGATGGTGGCGTTGTGGGCGGCGGCGATGGCCCGGACGATGGACAGGCCCAGGCCGTGGCCGTTGCCGCCGGGGGCGCGGCGTGACTGCAGCCGCTGGAAGGGCTGGAACAGCCGGTCAACCTCCTCTGGCCGGATTACCGGGCCGGTGCTGGCCACCGTCAGCACGGCGCGGCCGTCGCTGGTGCCGGTGGTGACCTGGACGGACCCTCCGGGGATGTTGTGCCGGTAGGCGTTATCCACCAGGTTGGCCACGAGCCGTTCGGCCAGGACGGGGTCGCCATGCAACGTGGCGGGTTTGGTAGTGGCCTGGACCTGCAGGCCAAGGCGGTGGCCCTCCGGCCGCGGCGTGAGCAGGACCTGGTCGGTGGTGGCGGCCAGGTCCACCGGCTCGTGGGGCTCGATGTCGCTTTCACTGCTGGCCAGGGTGAGCAGCGCCTCAATGAGGTGCTCGTGTTCGGCGTTGGAGGCGAGCAGTTCCTGGCAGGCCGACCGCCACATGCCGGGAGTGGGGGCTGGGTCTTCGAGGACGACCTGCAGCAGTGTACGGTCGGCGGCCAGCGGGGTGCGCAGCTCGTGGGAGGCGTCGGCGACGAAGTGCCGCTGGGCCCGGAAGGATGCCTCGAGGCGGGCGAGCAGGGCGTCGAGGGTGTCGCCGAGCTGCTTGATCTCGTCGTCTGGGCCGGGCAGGTCCAGCCGTTCGTGCAGGCTGGCGGCGGAGATCCGCCGGGCGGTGGCGGTCATCGTTGCCAGCGGACGCAGGATCCGCCCGGCTGCCAGCCAGCCCAGCCCCAGGGCGGCCACGCCGACGATGCCCAGGGCGATCCCCGACCGGATCAGGAGGTCCCTCAGCAGCAGCCCGAGCAGCTGCGCCTGCGTCTGAGCGGGATTGACGGTGGCCGGGACGCGGACGGCCGTTCCGTATCCCGTCCCGAACGTGCCTGCCAGGAGCAGGTAGGTGATGGCGACCACGGCCGCGGCACACACCAGGAACAGGGCCCCGTAGAGCACGGTCAGGCGCAGCCGGGCGGTGGGCCGGGGCAGGAACACCGTCGGTGGGCGCGGGATGCGCATCATGGTTCTCCGATGCGGTAGCCACTGTCGCGGATGGTCTGGATCAGCGGCGGGTCGCCGAGCTTGGCCCGCAGCCGGTTGATCGTGGCCTTGACGGTGGTGGTGAACGGGTTGGCGGCCTCGTCCCACACGCGCTCGAGCAGTTCCTCGGCCGGGACCGGCCGCCCGTCCGCGGCGAGCAGGCATTCCAGCACCGCGAGTTCCTTGGCGGTGAGCGCGAGCCGCCGCCCGGCGCGAGTGGCGGTGCGGCGGACCGGGTCCATGGTCAGGTCGCGGTAGCCGAGGCGCGGTGCTGCGGGGGCGCCCGGCCGCCGGGCCAGAGCCTCGATGCGGGCGACCAGCTCGGTGAAGTCGAACGGCTTGGGCAAGTAGTCGTCGGCGCCCAGGCCGAGACCCTCGACCCGGTCCCTGACCGACCGTGCCGCGGTGAGCATCAGGATCCGGCTTTCGGATCGGCCGGCCGCCAGGGTGCGGCAGATGTCGTCGCCGTGCACCCCGGGCAGGTCCCGGTCCAGGACCACCACGTCATAGCGGCTGACCGCGAGGCGGTCGAGGGCGTCGCCGCCCGCGAGGGCCACGTCGACGGTCATCCCGCGGCGGCGCAGCCCGGTCGCGACCGCCCGGGCCAGCCGCTCGTGATCTTCGGCCAGCAGCACTCTCATCGGGTCAAAGAATGCCAGGTCACTGGTCACACCCAGGTCACAGCTGTGACGGGGGTGTGACCTCTCGCTCTGTATACCTGCACCGAAAAGGAGGCAGCACGATGAACGACGACACCAGCCGCAGCCGGCGGCACGGGCTACCGCGCCGGGCTGCATTGCTGACCGCCGCTACCGGCGTCGCCCTGCTGACGGCTGCATGCGGCAGCAGCTCATCCGCTCCGGGTACCCCCGGCGCCTCATCCGCCGGTGCCGGTGGCTCATCTCCCGTGAGAAGGCCGACGACCCAGCAGAAGCAACTCGCCTGGTCGGAGTGCATGCGCTCGCACGGTGCGGTCGTCCCCACGTCCGTTCCCAGTCCCGCGCCCGGCGGCACTGGCAAAGCCGTCAAGCTCAGTGGCCCTACTGTCAACCCGAACTCGCCCCGGTACCGGGCAGCGCAGCAAGCCTGCGAATCGCTGCAGCCGGGCGGAACCCGCGCTGCCGGGTGAGGAGCACGCCATGTTCTTCGTGACCTATCTGCGGCGTGAGCTGCGCCGCCGGATGCGCCAGGCTATCTTCATCGCGCTAGGCCTGGCCCTGGGAATTGGGCTGGTGGTCACCGTGGCTGCCGCCTCGGCCGGGGTGGCCAAGGCCCAGTCCAAGGTGCTCAGCGCGCTGTATGGGGTGGGCACCGACGTGACGGTGACCGGCCAGGTGTCCCAGCCGCCCGCTGCGGGCCCGCCGAAGGGCGTCGGTGAGATCGGGAAAGGCGCGAACGGCCCGGAGTTCTGCGTCGTCGGCGGCAAGTGCACCAGCGCAGCCGGGAAGACGCAGAACGAGATGAACTCCCTGGACTCGGGGATGAGCCAGTCGAAGGTGGCCGAGGTGGCGCGGCTGCGCGGCGTGGCGGCTGCGGCCGGCGGGATCACGCTGTCAGACTCCACGGTCTCGTTCCCCAAGAGCGGCGCCTTCACCCCGCAGATGGGCGGTTACACCCTGGACGGCGTGGACACCGGGCATACCGCGCTCGGCCCGCTGAGCGCCGCGACGGTAGCCTCCGGCCACTCGTTCATCGCGGCCGATGCCGAGGCCCACGTCGCGGTCGTGGACTCGGGATATGCGGCGTCCCACGGCCTGAGGGCCGACTCGGCCCTCACCATCGACGGCATCAAGTTCACGGTGATCGGGATCGTCCGGCAGGCGCAGGCCGGCAACCCGCCCGACCTCTACATCCCGCTCAAGGTGGCCCAGGACCTGCCGCTGCAAGCCGGCAGTCTCAAGAACGACGTGAACACGATCTATGTGACCGCAGCCAGCGCCGCCGGCATCCCCGCGGTCACCAGGGAGATCTCCAGCCTGCTGCCCGGCGCCGAGGTGACCAGCGCGAGCGCCCTGGCCGGCGAGGTGACCGGGTCGGTGACCAGCGCCGCGAAGCTGGCCAACGACTTGGGCCGGTGGCTCGCGGTGCTGGTGCTGATCGCCGCGTTCGCCGTGGCCTGCCTGCTCACGATGGCGGCGGTGGCCCGCCGGGTCGCCGAGTTCGGCACGCTCAAGGCGCTGGGCTGGCGCACCCGGCGGATCGTTGCCCAGGTGCTCGGCGAATCGGCGGCCATGGGCGTCGCCGGAGCCGCGGCCGGGGTCGGCCTGGGATTCGCGGGCGCGGCGATCATCACCGGGGTCGCGCCAAAGGTGTCCGCGACCGTCGGCGCGAACACCGTGCCCGGGGCCAGCGACGCCAATCTCCATCTCATCGGCGGGAGCCCGGTCCAGACGGTTGCCGTCGGGCTGCACCCGTCGGTCACCGTGGGCGTGATCGTGCTGGCCGTGATCCTGGCCGTGGCCGGCGGGCTGCTCGCCGGATCGGCCGGAAGCTGGCGGATCGCCAGGCTCCGCCCCGCCGACGCCCTGTCCCGGGTGGCCTGACCCCGGCACGACCTTCCGCAGACGGAGACCACCTCGTGTACAAGCTGACGGGCGTCACCAAGCTCTACCAGAAGGGCCGGCGCACCGTCCCGGCGGTCCGGGACCTGGACCTGGTGATCGAGGATGGCGAGTGGCTGGCCGTGCAGGGCCGCACCGGGCACGGCAAGTCCACGCTGCTGAACCTGCTCGGCGGGCTGGACCGCCCCACCGAGGGCACCATCGAGCTGGACGGCACCGGCCTGGGCGCGCTGCGGGATGCCCAGCTCACCCGGCTGCGCGCGCAGAAGATCGGGTTCATCTTCCAGACCTTCAACCTGATCCCCACCCTGTCCGCCACCGAGAACGTCGAGGCCGCGCTGATACCGCTCGCCATCGGCCACTCCGCCCGCTGCCGCCGGGTGGCCGCCGCGCTGGAATCGGTGGGCCTCGCCGACCGGGCCGGCCACCTGCCCACCGAACTGTCCGGCGGGCAGCAGCAGCGGGCCGCGATCGCCCGCGCCCTGGTCAAGGAGCCCAGGGTGCTGCTGGCCGACGAACCGACTGGCAACCTGGATGAAGACACCCGCGACGACATCATCGGCCTGCTGGAGCACCTGTGGCGGGAACGCGGCCTGACCCTGGTCCTGATCACCCACGACACCTCCATCGCCCGCCGGGCCCAGCGCGTCGGCGTCATGAACGACGGCCGCCTGCAGGTCATCTCCCCCCGGTAACCGGATCGTCAGGCGATGTTGCCATTCCCTGCCGGGCCCATCCGGGGCCGCGGTCCCGGTCCAGTGGCCGTGGCCGTATCGATGTGCGGGAGACGGGCACGCAGGCGAACGAGAGTTGGCTCGTCGAAACCGGCCAGGGTGAGCGAGCCCTGGATGTAGGCGTTCCACGCCAGCTGCCAGGCTCCCGGCCGGTCCAGCAGCATCAGGACGGCGCTGAGCAGCGCCGGCGTGGGAGGCGCCCCGGTCCCGTTCAGGATCTGCAGGATCGCGGCCCTGCTGAGGTCCTGCCCCGGCGTGGACGCCGCCTGGGGGTAGGCCGCGGTCAGGAACCGGTACAGGGCATGAACCTGATACTGGTCCTGGCCGGGGTGACGCATCTGCAGCGCGCGGGCCAGGAAGCCGTGCTGGGCCAGCGCGAGCCGGACCTGCTGCGGCTGGTACTGGCCGGGCGCGCGTTTCAGGTACTCGAGGGTGAGGTCGCAGACGATCCGGGCGTGCTCCGGGTAGGTCCACTCGCCGGCCAGCAGGGTGATCAGCTGGACCGCGTCAAAATGCCCGGAGACCAGCCACTTGCCGACCTTTCTCTCGTCGGTCTTCCGCAGGTGCCAGTACACGATCGCGCTCGCGACCGGCTCGGCCATCCCGGCCTTCGCGATCGCCACGAGCAGTTCCCGGTGCGGGGCATCGCCGGGAGAGACGCCCGCGCACTCCTCGACCTGGCAGTAGGCCTCATAGGTGAGCGGGGTCGTGAAGGCCATGCGCAGCAGCGCGCCGTACAGCCTTTCCTCATATTTGCCGTCGCCGAGAAAACCGGGCCGCAGAAGGCCCAGCCGGGCAATCAGGTCCCGGTAACGCGCTCGCCCCTCCTCACCGATCTCACCCTCGGCAAACTTTTTCAGGAACGTGATATCGGAGCGCAGCCGCGTCAGGTTC
>Ga0335075_10006733_pt1 | contig 17734 bp, 15 predicted proteins | sample Lox_Sample_24_FD_206723 | JGI IMG/M metagenome (GOLD analysis project Ga0335075, IMG submission 206723) | Soil microbial communities from Loxahatchee National Wildlife Refuge, Florida, United States - Lox_Sample_2.4 | ecosystem: Environmental > Terrestrial > Soil > Wetlands | place: USA...
ACGCATCGTCCGGTAGACAGTCATGCCGGTGGGGTCAAAAATCGCCGCGATCCCCATCGCGATCGACAGAACCCGGCGAGCTGACCTGTCCGTCGGCACGTCACATTTTGTTCCCGGTCAGCTACCGGTCAAACTCCTGTCAGCGGCAAAAGACCTGGTTTGCTGTGTTCTGCGACGGTCCGGTCTGCGGAGCGCGACAGCGGAAATCGCCGGCGCCTGGCAAGGGCTCTAGACTTACCGTCCTCCGCGGAATCCTGGGTAGCGTGATGCCCGGTACGCAGAACTTAGAACCGGAACGAAAAGGCATTTACCCATGCGCTGGTCACAGCTGCACATCCCGACCTTGCGAGACGACCCGGCGGACGCCGACGCGGCCAGTCACCGGCTGCTGCTGCGGGCTGGGTTCATCCGCCAGCTGATGGCAGGTCACTACTCGATGCTGCCGCTGGGCATGCGGGTACGCGCCAAGATCATCGACATCATCCGCGAGGAGATGAACGCGATCGGCGGGCAGGAATTCCTGCTGCCGACCATGCACCCGGCCGAGATCTGGGAGCGGAGTGGACGGCTCGCGAACATTGACGTGATGTTCCGGCTGAAGGACCGCAAGGGCGCGGACCTGGTGCTCGGTGTCACGCACGAAGAGATTTTCACCACGCTGGCGGCTGAGCTCTCGTCCTACCGCGAGCTGCCCCAGTTCTGGTACCAGTTCCAGACCAAGTTCCGCGACGAGGCTCGGCCGAAGAGCGGGCTGCTTCGCGTGCGCGAGTTCACCATGAAGGATTCCTACAGCTTCGACCTGGATGAGGCAGGGCTGGACAAGTCATTTGACGCACACCGCGGCGCCTACGAGCGGATCTTCGCTCGGCTCGGCATCCCGGCCATTGCGGCCGAGGCATCCAACGGGACCATGGGCGGCAAGGACTCGCTGGAGTTCATGTGCCCGTCAGAGGCCGGCGAGGACCTCGTCGCGACGTGCCCGAACTGTGACTATGCCGCCAACCTGGAGCGGGCAACTTCGGAGCTGGCTCCGGTCGAGGACCAACCCGGCCCGGCCGCGCCGGCCCGGCTGGAGACTCCGGGCGTTCGCACCATCGAGGATCTGGCTAGCAGCTATGGACTGGCGGCCGATCGCCAGATCAAAACGCTCGTGCAGGTCATGAACGGCCAGCTCACCCTCGTGCTGCTGCGGGGCGATCATCAGCTGCAGGATCAGAAGCTCATCGACGCCACTGGGGTAACCGACATCCGCCCGGCCCACCCGGATGAGATCCGTGCGGCCCTCGGCGCGCTGCCCGGCAGCCTCGGCGCGGTCGGCGTGACCGACCTGCCGGTGATCGCAGACTTCGCGCTGCACGGCAGGCGGGACATGGCCACCGGCGCGAATACCGACGACTTCCACCTCACCGGCGTCGATGTCGACCGCGATGTCAAGGTCGGCACGTGGGCGGACCTGCGCGAGGTAACGGTAGGCGAGCCATGCCCCCGGTGCGGCGCGCCCCTGCAATTCCTGCAGGCTATCGAGGTCGGCCACATCTTCAAGCTCGGCCGTAAATTCACGACCGCCCTCGGCGTGTCAGTCCTCGGGCCCGACGGCTCGGCGATCACTCCGATCATGGGCAGCTACGGCATCGGGGTGGAACGGGCGATGGCCGTGATCGCCGAGGTCCATCACGACGACGCGGGGCTGCGGTGGCCGGTGCACGTGGCACCGGCCGAAGTAACAGTGATCATGGTGTCGGCACGGGACGAGGCCGTCCGGACTGCGGCCGAGTCGATCTATGCCGACTTGCTGGCGAGCGGGCTCGACGTGCTGATCGACGACCGGGATGAACGGCCGGGAGTGAAGTTCAAGGACGCCGAGCTGATCGGGATTCCGGTCCGGATCAGCGTGGGCAGCCGAGACCTCGCGGACGGAGTAGTCGAGGTCGTGAGCCGCAGCACCGGCAATAAGGAGCGGGTGCCGATCGACGAAGCTGTCGGGCGCGTGCAGGCCATCTTGGCCAAGGCCGGCCGCTAGCCGGACCAGCCGCGCACCGGCGGACGGGCCTGGGGAGAGCCGGGCCGGTCGAGTTAGCCTGCCGACCCGGCGCCGCGGTACAGCCGATCAGGCGGCACTGGCAACCTTCCGCATGCCAGGAGCGGCGTGGCGGGAGCTTGCCAGCCGGAACAGCGGATCGGAGTCGTCGATCAGCCGTTCCCCCTGGCTGGCCAGCTCTGCCCATCGTGCCGAGGCAGTCGAGCTGGTGATGTTCGTCGAGCTAGCTGCCGGCTCTCCCGCCTGAACTACGCGCTCGTTCTGGCTGGAGAGATCGGCCCACATGCCATCGTTGCCCGACATGGTTCCTCCCGTCTGCCCTGCCTGGCGATCGCCCCTGCTGCACCGCCTGGCCCCTCACTTCTTAGACACGCCTTCAGGGCAGATTGGTTAGCCACAAGGCGGTCACAACTGCATAACTTCGCGAGGACAGCCGGGCAGCGTGGTGCCCGAGGTACCACGAGTGGTGGCTGGGACGCAGGATTCGCCGCTAGCCAAGCCAAGCCGGGCCGTCCCGACATGGCCCGGCGGGCGAGCGGGAAGCCCGGTTAGATCTTGGTCCAGGCCTCGGTGAGGACAGCGCGCAGGATCTGCTCCATCTCGTCGAAGTGCTCCTGGGTGCAGGTGAGTGGCGGAGACAGCTGGATGACGGGGTCGCCCCGGTCGTCGGCCCGGCAGATCAGCCCTGCGTCGTACAGAGCGTGGGACAGGAAACCGCGCAGCAGCCGCTCGGACTCATCGTCGTTGAAGGTCTCCCTGTTGGCCTTGTCCTTGACGAGCTCAATCCCGTAGAAGTAGCCATCGCCGCGAACATCGCCGACGATCGGCAGGTCGTTCAGCTTCTCCAGGGTGGCCCGGAACGCGCCCTCGTTGGCGCGTACGTTGCCGAGCAGGTCCTCCTTCTCGAACACATCGAGGTTGGCCATCGCTACGGCGCAGGAGACTGGATGCCCGGCAAAGGTGACGCCGTGCAGGAAGGTGGAATGGCCCTCGCTGAAGGGCTCCATCAGCCGGTCGCTCACCATCATGCCGCCGAGCGGTGCGTAGCCGGAGGTTACGCCCTTGGCGAAGGTGATGATGTCAGGCTGGTACCCGTACCGCTCAGACCCGAAGTAGTAGCCCAGGCGGCCGAATGCGCAGATCACCTCGTCGGATACCAGGAGCACGCCGTACTTGTCGCAGATCTCACGCACCCGCTGGAAGTATCCAGGCGGGGGCGGGAAGCAGCCGCCAGAGTTCTGCAGCGGCTCAAGGAACACAGCAGCCACCGAGTCCTCGCCTTCGCGCTGGATAGCCCGCTCAATCTCGTCGGCGGCCCAGAGACCGAAGGCGGTGATGTCGTCAGCGACAAAGCCCGGTGCCCGGTAGAAGTTGGTGTTAGGTACTCGGACGCCGCCTGCGGGTAGCGGCTCGAACGGCTCCTTGATGCCGGGCAGGCCGGTGATCGCGAGCGCGCCCAGCGAGGTGCCGTGGTAGGCGATGGACCGGCTCAGGACCTTGTACCTGGTCGGCTGGCCGACAGCCTTGAAGTGCTGCTTGGCGAGCTTCCAGGCCGACTCGACCGCCTCCGACCCGCTGCTGGTGAAGAACACCCGGTTCAGGTCGCCCGGGGCCATCGCCGACAGGCGCTCGGCCAGCTCGATCGCCTGCGGATGCGCATATGACCAGAGCGGGAAATAGGCAAGCTCGCTCGCCTGCCGGGCGCCGGCCTCGGCGACCTCGGTCCGGCCGTGCCCGATCTGGCTGACGAACAGTCCGGCCAGGCCGTCGAGGTAGCGCTTGCCGTTCTGATCGAAGACGTACTGGCCCTCGCCGCGGACGATGACCGGAACGTCCTGGTCGGCGTAGGACGACATCCTGGTGAAGTGCAGCCAGAGATGGCGCTTGGCCTTCTCCTGCAACTCGGCGATCTCGTCCTTGCCGTATGCCGTACTCATCTGGTCCCCCAGCTGTAGGTCTGCTTGCACAATTTCAGGTAAACGAACGTTTCAGTCGAGCTCACGCTCGGAATCGACCGGACCCGGCCGAGGATCTCCAGCAGCTGATCGTCGTTCTCGCAGACAACTTCGATCAGCAGGTCGAATGAGCCGGCGGTGATGACCACATAGTCGATCTCATCCAATTCTGCGAGGTGACTGGCGACCCGTTCCAGGTCACCGCCGCACCGGATGCCGATCATGGTCTGGCGCGGGAAGCCCAGCGTCATCGGATCGGTGACGGCGACAATCTGCATCGCGCCCACGTCAATGAGGCGCTGCACTCGCTGCCGGACGGCAGCCTCCGACAGCCCCACGGCCTTGCCGATTGCCGCATACGACCGCCGGCCGTCCTGCTGCAGCTGCTCGATGATCTGCTTAGACAGGTGGTCGAGAACGATCCCTTTGTCGGTCTCGCGGCCGCCCGCCGCGCCCCGGTGGTTCCGGGTGCCAGGGGCGAGCGGGGTCACCGGTGTATGCGCCATGCATGAGCCTCCTTCGCAAGCCCCATGCTGCCATGCTATCGGCTTATGTCAACTGATTCCGTAGACCATAGCCACATTCGTTACTGATTCGCTTGTGGAATCCCGGTTTCTCTGTCAGGGTCGTACCCGGATGAGGACCGGTCCAACGGGAGGATCGTGGTGGGAGCAGCACTCGCCAATTTCGTCGGAGGCCAGTACTCCGCACCGCTGGACGGCCGGACCAGCGATGTCATCGACCCGAGCACGGGTGACACCTACCTGCAGGCGCCGGTCTCGGGCGCCGCCGACGTGGACGCGGCCCTGCGCGTGGCAGCCGAGGCCTTCGAGACCTGGCGGGACAGCACCCCGGCCGAGCGTAGCCTGGCGCTGCTTAAGTTCGCCGACGCCATCGAGGCCCGGGCAGAGGAGCTGGTCGAGGCTGAGTCGCGGAACACCGGCAAGCCGATCGGGCTGACCCAGACCGACGAGGTGCCGCCGCTGGCCGACGAGCTTCGGTTCTTCGCCGGCGCGGCCCGGATACTCGAGGGCAAGTCTGCGGGGGAGTACCTGCGGGGCCATACCTCAATGATCCGCCGCGAGCCAATCGGCGTCTGTGCCCAGGTCACGCCCTGGAACTACCCGATGATGATGGCCGTCTGGAAGTTCGCGCCCGCTCTGGCGGCGGGCAACACCGTCGTGCTCAAGCCCTCGGACACGACGCCGGTCTCGACTCTGCTGCTGGCCGAGATCGCCGCCGAGTTCTTCCCGCCCGGCGTGCTGAACGTGATCTGCGGAGACCGGGACACCGGCCGGGCGCTGGTATCGCATGAGATCCCGCAGATGGTGTCGATCACTGGCTCGGTCCGGGCGGGCATTGAGGTCGCCCAGGCGGCTGCGGCCGGTCTCAAGCGGGTTCACCTGGAACTGGGCGGCAAGGCCCCGGTCGTGGTGTTCGACGACGCGGACGTTGAGCAGGCGGTGCAGGGGATCAGCGACGCTGGCTTCTACAACGCCGGCCAGGACTGCACGGCCGCGACCAGAGTGCTAGCCGGCCCGCGCATCAGCGCTGACCTGACCGACGCGCTGGTGGCCAAGGCCGCGACGGTCAAGACCGCCGGACGCGACGTGCCGGACGCTTACTACGGACCGCTCAATAACGCGGCCCAGCTGGTGCGGGTCGAAGGCTTCCTTGAGCGGGCGCCCGAGCACGCTGCCGTGGCTACGGGCGGGCACCGGGTCGGTGAGCGCGGCTTCTGCTTCGCGCCGACCGTGGTCACCGGCCTGCACCAGGACGATGAGATGATCCAGGACGAGGTATTCGGGCCGGTCATCACAGTGCAGCGGTTCAGCGACGAGTCCGAAGCGCTGCGCTGGGCCAATGGGGTCAAGTATGGCCTGGCCGCCAGCGTCTGGACGCGTGACCACGGCCGGGCCATGCGCGCGGCGCGGCAGCTCGACTTCGGCGCAGTGTGGATCAACACCCACATCCCGTTCGTCTCGGAAATGCCGCACGGCGGCTTCAAGCACTCCGGTTACGGCAAGGACCTGTCCGGCTATGGCTTCGAGGACTACACGCGCATCAAGCACGTGATGAGCTACATCGACGCCTGACGAACTCGACGGCGCCGGCCGGGCAGTGCGGACCTTCCGCTGCCGGGGTCCCCCGCGAGTACTACAGCCGCGTACCTGGCACGCAGCCGCAGCGAAAGCGCGCGACGATCGAGACCATGACCGGAGGTTTTCCACCGTCATCAACCAGATTCGAAGCAAAGTCCGGACAAATCGAGGGCTGCTTCTGCGACGATCTAGGTGGCTCGCCCCGGGGGATCGAGTTTGTCGCATAGGAGGGCAGCGCCATGGCGCAGCGCGATCAGGAGGAGTCCGCAACCTCAAGCGCCGGGCAGTCGCCCGCCAAGCCCGGACCGACACCTCGCGGCCCGGCTCCGGAGTTCGATCCCGCCATCTGGCGCGGGCTAACCCAGCGGCGCGTCTCCCGCCGCGGCCTGTTCCGCGCCGGCGGAGCGACGGCCGCAGCGAGCCTTCTTGGCGCCGCCGGGATGTCTGGTTTCCTCGCGGCATGCGGCGTCGTGCAGCCTGCCGCCTCGGCGACCGACACGGTCGGCAGCCCGGCGTGGTGGCGCAAGCAGAAGCTCCATCACACGGTCAATTTCGCCAACTGGCCTGACTACATCGACACCCTGCGTGACAAGCATCCCAGCCTGACGCATTTCACCGACCTGACGCGCATCCAGGTGAACTACTCCGAGCCCATCAACGAGAACCAGCCCTTCTACGACATCATCAGGCCGTCGCTGGAGCGCAGGGAATACATCGGCTACGACATCGTCGTCCTGACGAACAGCGATCCGCCACTGGCCGAGATGATCGACAACGACTGGCTAATCCCGCTGGATCAGTCGATGATGAACAACTTCCGGGCCTACGCGGGCTCGCTCGTCCGCAGCCCATCGTGGGATCCCGGGAACACCTACACGATGGCCTGGCAGTCGGGCTGGACGGCGATTGGCTACAACTCGTCGGCGATCAAGAGCCCTGGCGACAGCGTCGGCATCCTGTTCGACCGGAAGTATGCCGGCAAGGTCGGGATGCTGAGCGACCCCCGCGATCTGGGCTGCGTCGGGCTGCTGGCGATTGGCGTCGACCCAGTCACCTCAACCGAAGCGGAGTGGCGCCGGGCGGCGGCGTTCCTGCAGAAGCAGAAGAACGAAGGGATCGTCCGGGGTTACTACAACCAGGACTACATCGACTACCTCAAGAACGGCGAGATTGTGGTGTCGCAGGCGTTTTCCGGGGACATCTTCCAGGCAAACCTGCAGCAGCAGTACAAGGACCTGAGGCTGCTGATGCCGGTCGAGGGCGGGATGTTCTGGACCGACAACATGTGCATCCCGATGTACGCCGAGAACCCCAAAGACGCGATGATGCTGATGGACTACTTCTACCAGCCGCAGGTCGAAGCCGTGGTCGAGTATTACAACGACTACGTGTGCCCGGTGCCGGATGCCCGGCTGGTGCTGCTGCACCCGGCTGGATGGGCAGGCCAGGAGTTGGCAGCGATGCGGCATGAGATCGGCGAGCCGCCGTCCGACACCGCCGACTCGCCGCTGGTGTTCCCTTCCGCGCAGTACCGGGCTAGGTCCAAGGACTATTACCAGTTCCAGAACACGGACGAGCTGGCAACCTGGAACCGCCTGTTCGGGGCGATCTCTGCCTCGGGCTAACGCACGGCGAAGATGGGAGTCGGGATGACCGATGCTCGCATCGCCAGCGCGCTGGCGCGGGCTCAGCCCGTCCCATACTGGCTGGACCAGCCGGCCGCTGCGCCGCCGGAGGCGCAGGGTTCGCTGGCCGGCCGTGCGACCGCAGAGCTTGCCGTGATCGGCGGCGGTTTCACGGGGCTGTGGACCGCCCTGCTGGCGAAGGAGGCTGACCCGGACCGCGACGTCGTGCTGCTCGAAGCGCGACGAGTGGCCTGGGCAGGCACCGGCCGGAACGGCGGGTTCTGCTCAGCCAGCCTCACGCATGGCCTCAGCAACGGCCAGGACCGGTTCCCTGGTGAGCTCGCCACCCTGGAGCGGCTCGGTCGGCGCAACCTTGACGAGATCGAGAAGACGATCACGCGCTACGGCATCGACTGCGACTTCGCCAGGACTGGCGAGCTGGCCGTGGCGACGCAGCCCTGGCAGGCCGAGGGTCTGCGCGAGACTGCCCAGATTGCCGCGCGGCTTGGCGCTGCCCCGCGGCTACTCGACGCCGACGCTGTCCGCGCCGAAGTGAACTCGCCGACCTACCTGGCCGGCCTGTGGGACGCCGGCGGCTGCGCCACGCTCGATCCGGCTCGGCTGGCCTGGGGGCTGCGCCAGGCGTGTCTCGACGCCGGCGTTCGGATCTACGAGCACACTCCGGTCCGGTCCGTGACCGACGCCACCAGCCCATCAGGCGCGCTGACGCTGATCACGACGAACGGCCAGGTCAGCGCGCGGCATGTTGCCCTGGCGACCGGGACGTTCGCGCCGCTGCTGCACCGCCTCAGGTACTACTTGATCCCGGTCTATGACTATGTACTAATGACTGAGCCGATGACGGCCGCTCAGCTGGCCAGCATCGGGTGGCAGCACCGACAGGGAGTGGGTGACAGCGGGAATCAGTTCCACTACTACCGGCTCACCTGCGATAACCGGATCCTGTGGGGCGGCTACGACGCGATCTACCACTACGGCAGCAAGATCTCCGCGGCGCAGGACCAGCGGCCGGCGACTTTCGGCAGGCTGGCCCGGCACTTCTTCGCAACGTTCCCGCAGCTGGAGGGCGTGTCGTTCAGCCACAAATGGGGCGGCGTCATCGATACCTGCTCGCGATTCTGCGCCTTCTTCGGGACCGCGCGGGCCGGCCGCCTTGCCTATGCGGCTGGCTACACCGGCCTCGGCGTTGGTGCTAGCCGGTTCGGCGCGCGGGTCGTGCTTGACCTCCTGGGCGGCGAGCCGACCGAGCTGACCGAGCTTGAGATGGTGCGCAGCAAGCCGATCCCGTTCCCGCCCGAACCGCTGCGCTCAGCGGGGGTACAGCTAACGCGATGGTCCCTGGCCAGGGCAGATGAGCATGAGGGCCGGCGCAACCTATGGCTGCGCGCCCTTGACCGGGCGGGCCTGGGCTTCGATTCCTGAGAGCCTGGCCAGGCCGGCCTCAGCGCGGTGATCCCGATGCTCATTGGCCCGCCAGGCGATGCCGCTGCGGCCGCCATCACCGCGGCCGTCCTGCTTGCCCAGGCCGGGGTGAATCCGCAGCACGCCTGGGAGCAGCCGGTTCTGCGGCTGGCCGACACCATCGTCGGCCTAGTCGTGGGAGTCGCGGCCGCCTGGCTCAGCCGTCGTGTCCTGGGTCACCTCTTCGCCGATGAGTGAACGGCAGGTCCGAGGGCAGAGGAAACCGCAGAGCCGTGCCAAGCGGATAGCTGGCAGGCCGAGGGGAGGCTAGTGATGGGTGTCATCAACAAGCTGAGGAACAAGCTTCAGATGGGCCGCGGTCGCGTCAAGCAGGATGTCGGCCGCGCGACTGGCGATCCGTATCTGGAGGCCGAGGGCCAGACGGATCGAGTGAGCGGCAGCGCCAAGCAGGTTGGCGAGCAAGTCAAGGATGCCGGGCGCAACATCAAGGACGCCTTCCGCCGGTAGCGGCGACGCAGCTCAGGCAGCCGGTCCGGCCTGCAGGCTGAGCCGGACGCTCGGCAGTGGCGGCGCGCCGGATTCCAGCAACTCCCGGACATGACCGCAATCCAGGTTGTCGGCGATCAGGTCGGCCAGCCGGTCCAGCTTTGCCTCGCGGATGGCCTCGAAGCACACGTCCTCGGCACCGGTGAAACTGCGTCCGGCTACGCGCGCGACGTAGCTGAGGTACTCGCGCCGGAAGCCGTCGTTCTCCATGAGCCCGTGCCACGAAGTCCCAGCCACGGCCTCGACACGGCAGCCCTCGTCGGCGAAGAACGGCTCCCCACTATCCCGGCTGACTACGCCATGGTGGATCTCGTAACCATGCACGATGACACCGTCGGCCAGCGTCCGGGACGGCCGGGCGAGCACTTTCTCGCGGCCGAACTCGGTCCGCACCGGCAGCATCGCCAGGCCCCGCACCTGCCCGGCGCCGCTTTCGACATCGTCGTCGATGAGTGTGCCGAGCATCTGGTAACCGCCGCAGATGCCGAGGACAGGCAGCCCCCTGGCGGCATGCCGGACGATGGCCTCATCTATCTGGCGTTCGCGAAGCCATGCCAGGTCGGCGACGGTCGCGCGGCTGCCAGGCAGGATCACCAGGTCAGCGTCGGCCAGCTCGGCTGCCTGCCGGGCGAACCTCACCACAACGCCCGGCTCGCACGCGAGCGCGTCGGTGTCGGTGTGATTGCTCATCCGGGGGAACGCCACCACACTGACCCGCAGGACGTCTTCACCGCGGGCCGGCCCGCCGGACTGCAGCAATGCCCAGTCGATCGCGTCCTCGGCGTCCACGCCGATGTCGTTGGTGTACGGCAGCACGCCGAGGACAGGCCGGCCGGCGAGTTCCTCGAGCATGCCGAGGCCAGGCTTTAGCAAGGTCACGTCGCCGCGGAACTTGTTCACGATGAAGCCGGCGACCAGAGCCTGGTCGGCGGGCTCCAGGACCGCCAGGGTGCCGACAAGCGCGGCGAACACGCCGCCGCGGTCGATGTCGCCTACCAGGACTGCAGGCACGTTGCTGGCGCGGGCGAACCCCATGTTGACAATGTCCGACTCGCGCAAGTTGATCTCGGCCGGGCTGCCGGCACCTTCGCAAATGACCGCGTCGAAGCGCCGCGCCAGATCGCGGTAGGAGTCCACCGCGACGTCGAGCAGGGCCCGCTGATATCCGTCGTTCCAGTAGCTTGCAGCGTCAGTTTCCGCCACCGCCTTGCCGAGCACGATGAGCTGGCTGCCGTTGTCTGCGCCCGGTTTGAGCAGCACCGGGTTCATCACCGCTTCGGGCTCGATTTTGCTGGCGCGTGCCTGTGCTGCCTGTGCCCGGCCGATCTCCTCGCCCGCCAGCGTCACGAATGAGTTCAGCGACATGTTCTGCGCTTTGAACGGTGCGACAGCTACGCCCTGCCGGGCCAGCCAGCGACATATTCCGGCCGTGATGACGGATTTGCCCGCGTCCGAGCTCGTGCCGCAGACCAGAAGCGCTCCCACTTGCCGAACACTAAGCCACGTGCCGCTACCGATTCAGACCGGGCCTAGGCTCCTTAGGTGATAATCGACGGCCGCTGTGACACGGTCGATGTCACCGGTGGCGAGGAGGTCAAGCAGCGCGCCGCGAAGGACGGCGAGCAGGAGCGTGCGCTCGGCCTCGGCTTCCGGACTATCGCGGCTATCCGGGGGCTGGCGCTCTGCGAGTAGCTCGAGCCAGTCATTGACCGTATCCCTGCCGAAACCCGCCCACGGACCCGGCTCACCGAGCAAGGACCGGGCATAGCCCTCGACCCAGAACGCGAGAAGTGCGCGATGGGACGGCGCAGCCAGCCACGACCAGACTTCGCGCCCGGCCTCGCGGGCTAGCTGGTTGCCGCGCAACTCCTCCAGGTATCGCAGCTCGTCCTCGCGGGCCTGGGCGAGCAGAGCCCGGATCAGCCCCTCCTTGGAGCCGAAGAGGAACAGCAGGACGCGCGGGCTCGATCCGATCGCCTTGGCGAGCGGTCGCAGCGACATGTCGGCCAGCCCGTTGCCGAGCACGTAGCGGTAGGCCGCCGCCAGCAGTTCCTGCTTGCGCGGTGAGTCGGGCTCGGTCACGTGGTCATTGCGCTTAGGTCGACCTCATATACCTGCCCGATCAGATTCGCGCCGAAGCTGCGGTGCGGCTCCTCCTCGACAAGCCGGAACCCTCGGGACAGGTAGATGCCGCGGGCCGCTGCGAGGGGATGGTTGGTCCAGAGCTTCATCCGCTTATAGCCGGCCTGGCAGGCGAACTGCACGCACTCATCGACTAGGCGGGCGCCCGTGCCGTGCCCGCGTACAGCTGGGTCGACCAGCAGGATGCGCAGCTGCGCGGTCTGCTCATCGGCCGCCACGCAGAAGACGCATCCGACCCGATGTCCGGCGTGCTCAGCGATCCAGGCCGCCTCCCTGGTGTCGTCGTGACTGCCGGCGTAGTCCGCGACGATCCGCGCAACGAGCGCCTCGAAGCTGGTATCCCAGCCGAACTCTTTCGCGTACATCTCGCCGTGGGCCATCACTACCCAGCCGAGGTCGCCAGGCCTGTCCAGCTGGCGGATGGTAACGGATCCCGCTGGCATCTCGCCTCCAGTCACTGAAACAAGTGTTTCAGTGAGCACGATAACACGCGGTAACACCTGACGGGCCCGGATCCCTTCGTCGCTGACCAGAAAGCCTCAACCCGAGGCTCGAGTTCGAAGGAGACCTATGCCCGCACTACCAGCGTGGCTGCTGACCCGAGTCGGGAGCGGAAGATGGCCGCGAACGCCGCCTGGTCACCAGCCTGCGCGTCAGCGAGTGTTACCTCGAATGCGGCGCCAAGCACCGGCTTAGTACGTGCCCGGCAAGCCGCCCGCCCCAGCCCAAACCGTACTTGCTCGGTAGTGAGTCAGGAAGCCGACGCCCGCAGCGCCAGCAACGCGACATGCAGTGACAACCTCGACTCAGCTGGCTCCAGCTCGACGCCGAGTACGTCCTCGATCTGCCGCAGCCGCTCGTACATGGTCGGACGCGCGAGTCCCGCGCGCTTAGCCGCCGCTGCCTTGTTGCCGCCCGACTCAAGGTAGGCGGCCAGCGCCGGGACGAGCTCCGAGCCGGTCGCGTCGTCGTGCACGAGCAGTTGGCCGAGCTCGCGCTCGGCGAAGGCCTGCAGTCGCGGATCGTCGCGCAGCAGATGCAGCAGGCCGCGCAGCCGCAGGTCGGGTATCTGGTAGTAGGGCTGCCGACCGCCAGCCGCGGCGGCTGCCTCCGCCACGTGGTCAGCCTCCAGCAGTGACCGCTGCACCCCGCTGACCGAGTCAACCGCCGAGCCCGCTCCGATTACATCCGCATCAGCCAGCCGAGGCCGAAGCTGATCGGCCAGCCTGCGGAGCGCAGTATCAGGATCCGACCTTGGCGGGAGCGCCAGCAGCGCGGCAACCCGGTCGTCGTCGAGCGACGCGACCAGGGCCGGGAGCCGGAGGTGGCGGCAGGCCCCGGCAATCGCATCGGCGATCCCCGCCGCACGGGCCGGACCTGCCAGCGCATGGCCGGGCGTGGCCACCCCACCCACACCAGGAACGGTGGCGCCCGGATCAGCCGATTCATGCCCGGCCGCGGTCTTGGCCTGGCCAAGTCGCACGACAACGGCGACTAGAAGCCGTCCGGTTACCGGCACGCCCAGTGCGAGCGCCCGCGCCTCGGCCTCGGCGTGATCGCTGTAGCCGTTGCCCAGGAACGCGGACAGGATCGTCCGGTGGGCATGCCGCTCAAGGCTCTCGCGCTGGTGGTCGAGGAGCCGACCGAGTGCGAGCGTGGTCGCGGCCCGCTCGATCAGTGCTTCGTCGCCCGGCGCCGGTGCGCCGCCGCGCAGCATGATCAGCCGGCCCCAGTCCTGGCCGCGTGCGCCGACGACCGTCACCAGCCATCCGGCCGTGGCGTCATGACCGGTGCGCCCCGACACGCGAACGGCGCGGGACCGGGCGGCGAACCCGGCCAGCAAGCTCGCCGCGTCCTGGCCTAGCGGCGCGCACGCCACGACCTGATGCGCCAGGTTCTCCAGGATGACCGGGCAGCCGGCCAGCGTGGCCGTCTGCGTGACTACTTCCTCGGCGGCCGCGCCGGACACGGCCAGCTCAGTGAATACCTGGTGCAGCCGCTCTGCCGAGCGCAGCTCGGCCAGCTGCGCGTCGATGATCCGGGCATGGACGGCCTCAGTGATGGCGATGAACTGCGTCTCCCGCTCGAACGCGATCAGCGGCAGCTGGTGGTTACCGGCAGCCGAAACGAGCGCCGCCGGCAGACTCCGGGAGTAGCGCGAGCCGAGCTCGACCGCCAGGCCGCTCACGCCGACCGAGGCAAGCTCAGCTACGTACCGGCTCAGCCCTGCCGCGTCATCGGGTAGCGCGATCCCGGTGGACAGCACAAGCTCGCCCCCGCGCAGCAGGTGCGCCGCCTGGGCTAGCTCGATCACATGCACCCATCGAACCGGTGTACTGAGCCGCTCGGCGCCGGCTAGCACCCGCGGCGCACCGCTGCGAACGGGGTCGAGAGCCAGGACCTCGGCCACCGTGGGCAACATGCCTGCAGCCTCCTTACGCTGATCCTGCTAGCCGGTCGCAGTGTGCTGGTCGAGTTGGGGTCGGCCGGGCTGGGGCGCACACACTGTACAGGCAGCCAGCTCGTTCCCTTACAAATCGTAACTTGGCTCGGCCGCCCGATGGCGACACACTGGGAACCGGGACGATGAGGGCACTGGCTGATCAGCACATCGGAAGGCAGAGCAGCGCCATGGAACAGGCAAGCATGCACCGCACCCACTGGATTAACGGCAAGCCGTGGACCGGTGAGGCGGCCACCCGAGGCGACATCTACAACCCGGCGACGGGCCGGGTGTCGGGAACGGTCGACTACGCGACCGCGGCAGAGGTCGACGCAGCGGTGACAGCGGCGAAGGCGGCGCTGCCGGCCTGGCGCGAGACCTCACTGGTTCGGCGGGCCGCGGTGATGTTCGAGTTCCGCGAGCTCGTACGCAAGCACTCGGGCGAGCTGGCCGCCCGGATCACTGCCGAGCACGGCAAGGTGGCTTCGGACGCGGCGGGTGAGGTGGCCCGCGGCCTCGAGGTGGTGGACTTCGCCTGCGGCATCCCGCACCTGCTGAAGGGCGGCTTTTCGGAAAACGTGTCCACCGGCGTGGACGCCTACTCCATCCGCCAGCCGGTCGGTGTCGTGGCCGGGATCACCCCGTTCAACTTCCCTGCCATGGTGCCGATGTGGATGTTCCCGATCGCCCTGGCCTGCGGCAACACCTTCATACTCAAGCCATCTGAGAAGGACCCATCGGCCTCGCTGCTGCTGGCCGAGCTACTGGCCGAGGCTGGTCTGCCGGACGGCGCGTTCAACGTGGTGCACGGCGCGAAGCCGGCTGTCGACGCCCTGCTGACTCACCCCGACGTCCGCGCCGTCAGCTTCGTCGGCTCGACCCCGATCGCGAGGTACGTAGCGCAGACCGCGACGAACCACGGCAAGCGCGTGCAGGCGCTCGGCGGTGCGAAGAACCATATGGTCGTGCTGCCCGACGCCGATCTGAACCTGGCCGCTGACGCCGCAGTCAACGCCGGTTTCGGCTCGGCGGGTGAGCGGTGCATGGCCATCTCCGTCCTCGTCGCGGTCGACCCGGTCGGCGACGAACTGGTCGGCAAGATCAAGGACCGGATCGCCCGGCTCAAGGTCGGCCCCGGCGACGCAGAGGGTTCCGAGATGGGCCCGCTGGTCACCAGGGAGCACCGGGACAAGGTGGCCAGTTACCTGGATTCCGGCGTGGCAGACGGCGCGACGCTCGCCGTCGACGGGCGAGAGCACCCGGTCACCGGAGACGCGGCTGACGGCTTCTGGCTGGGGCCGACGGTGCTCGACCACGTCACGCCACGGATGCGGGCCTACGGCGACGAGATCTTCGGGCCGGTGCTGTCGGTCGTCCGGGCGGGCAGCTACGACGAGGCACTGACCATCGTCAACGAGAACCCGTACGGCAATGGCACTGCGATCTTCACCAATGACGGGGGAGCGGCCCGGCGGTTCACTCACGAGGTGGAAGTCGGAATGGTCGGCGTCAACGTCCCGATCCCGGTGCCGATGGCGTTCTACTCTTTCGGCGGCTGGAAGGCGTCGCTGTTCGGCGACACGCACGTGCACGGCACCGAGGGCGTTCATTTCTACACGCGCGGGAAGGCGGTCACGTCCCGCTGGCTCGACCCGAGCCACGGCGGGGTGAACCTTGGCTTCCCGGTCAACCAGTGAGCGCTGGCGGCGGCTAACGAAGATCAGTGAGAATCTTTAGCCGAAAACGGTGCAACATCCTTCGCGCTAGCTATGACATGGTTGCCAGTCGCCGGTTATCGGTAATATTTTACTTGCATGCAGGTGCTGGCTGATGTTTCGCTGCGTCGGGCGAGCTTGCGAGACCAGGCGCTCAGCGCCATCCGCAACGCACTGGTGACCGGCCAGCTCGTCCCGGGCGTCGTGTACTCCGCTGCAGCCCTGGCCGCGGATCTAGGCGTCTCGAACAGCCCGGTGCGCGAGGCGATGCTCGCTCTCGTTGATGAGGGCCTGATGGAGGTCGTACCCAACCGCGGGTACCGGCCAGTCACACTGAGCGCCGCGGATACTGCCGAGATCATCCGGCTCCGTGACCTGCTCGAGGTTCCCGCGGTCGGGCTGGCTGCCGAGAACGACCTCGGCGACGTACTTGCCGCGCTTGAGGATCTGGTTGAGGTGATCGAGGAGACGGCCGCGGCTGGTGACATCGCTGGCAACCTTGACGCCGATCGCCAGTTTCACCTGATGCTTGTGGGCGCTTGCGGGAACCGGCGCCTGACGAGCTTGGTTGCCGGGCTGCGAGACCAGGCTCGTCTTTACAACCTGCGCCACCTCGCGGAGACCGGCCAACTGCGCGCGTCTGCTGCCGAGCATCGGCCCCTGCTTGCGGCGGTAGCCAGCGGGGACCGCGCTGCGGCGGAGCGGCTCATGCGAGCACATCTTGCCCACCTGACAACCGACTGGTCGATGCGAGACTGCGGAGGCGACTGATTGTGACGCTGCTGGAGACGATCTCAGGGCCGCGCGACCTCAAGAAGCTGAGTCCTAGCGCTCTCCCGCAGCTGGCGAGCGAGCTACGCGACGTTCTGATCGGGTGGGCCCTTGGCCCCTCGGCGGCAAAGACCAGCGGGCACCTGGGCCCGAACCTCGGCGTTGTTGAGCTGACGATCGCACTGCACCGAGTTTTCGACTCGCCAAGAGACCGGATCGTGTTCGACACCGGGCACCAGTCGTATGTGCACAAGCTGCTGACCGGCCGCCTGGCGCAGTTCGGCACGCTGCGGCAGCGCGGGGGTCTGTCGGGCTATCCGAGCCGGGCCGAGTCTGAGCACGACCTCGTCGAGAACTCTCACGCTTCGACCTGCCTCTCCTACGCCGACGGCCTGGCCAAGGCGTTCAAGCTCCGCGGCGAGACCGACCGTGCCGTGGTTGCTGTGATTGGCGATGGCGCACTCACTGGCGGCATGGCCTGGGAAGCGCTGAACAACATCGCGGGAACGAAGAATTCTCGGCTCGTGATCGTCGTGAATGACAACGGCTGGTCGTATCAGCCGACGATCGGCGGCCTGGCCGAGCATCTCGCGGCGGTCCGGCTCTCGCAGCGATACGAGAACGTCTTGGAGTACATCAAGACCACGCTCGGCCGCACACCGGTGGTCGGCCTGCCGCTCTATGAGGCACTGCACGGGATCAAGAAGGGCGTGAAGGACGTGCTGCAGCCGCAGGTGCTCTTCGAGGACCTCGGGCTGAAATACCTCGGCCCCATTGACGGCCATGACGAGCAAGTCCTCGAGCACGCACTTGCCAGAGCGCGCGACTTCGGTGCTCCTGTACTCGTCCATGTCATCACGAGGAAGGGGCGCGGCTACCTGCCCGCAGAGCAGAACGAGGTGGACTGCCTGCATCAGTTCCCGCCCGCGGGAGCCGCGCCCGGCACCTGGAGCA
>Ga0335075_10006734_pt1 | contig 17734 bp, 18 predicted proteins | sample Lox_Sample_24_FD_206723 | JGI IMG/M metagenome (GOLD analysis project Ga0335075, IMG submission 206723) | Soil microbial communities from Loxahatchee National Wildlife Refuge, Florida, United States - Lox_Sample_2.4 | ecosystem: Environmental > Terrestrial > Soil > Wetlands | place: USA...
ATCATCAAGAGCTTCGTGCTGGCCCGCAGCTTCGCCAAGGTGCGCGTGCTGCTGGTGGATCCGACCCGCGTGATGACCGACACCAACCGCTTCATCGCCATGGGCCGCCGCCTCTCGACCTACATCGACATCCGGTACGTCGCCGGTCACATGCCGCAGCCGCGCTCCTGTGCCTATCTCATTGCCGATGAGCGCGCCATCGTCTACCGGCTGCGCGCGGACACCTGGGACGGCATTGCCGATTTCAACAATCCGGCCGTCGCGCGGCTGCATCTGGCCGAGTTCGACAGTGTCTGGAACGCCAGCGCGCCGGAGCGCGCGCTGCGGGTCGCGCGCCACAGCTGAAGCGTCGCCCGCGGCCGGATGGCTATAATGCCCGGCCATGCCCCTGCCCCCGGATGTCACCGTCGCCGCCCTCGCCGAAAGGCAGGGCCGGTTCCTGCTGGTCGAGGAACGCATCGCCCGCCGTCTGGTGTTCAACCAGCCCGCGGGCCACGTCGAGCGCGGTGAAACCCTGCTGCAGGCCGTCGCACGCGAAACCCGCGAGGAGACGGCCTGGCGGTTCACCAGCGAATCCTTCCTCGGTGCCTACCTGTGGCGGCATCCCGGCACCGGCCGGGCCTCGCTGCGGTTTGCCTTCATCGGCAGCGTCGCGGACCACGATGCCCGGCAGCCCCTGGATCACGGCATCCTGCGCACGCACTGGCTCACCCGCGCCGAGATCCTCGGTCACGGCCCGCGGCTGCGCAGCCCGCTGGTGCTGCGCTGTATCGATGACTACCTTGCCGGCCAGCGCCAGTCGCTGACCCAGGTCGGGCATCTCGACCTGCATGCTGCCCGGGACGTCCCGGCGGTCGAAGTGGCGTGAGCGATCCGGTCATCGTCGGCCTTTCCGGCGGCGTCGACTCGGCGGTCGCGGCGCTGCTGCTCGTGGAGCAGGGCTATGAGGTGCAGGGCCTGTTCATGAGCAACTGGGACGAAGAGGACGCCTACTGCACCCAGGCCCAGGACTACCAGGACGCACGCGCCGTGGCGCGGGTGCTCGGCATTCCGCTGCACCGGGCGAGCTTCGCCGCCGACTACCGCGCGCGGGTGTTCGAGTACTTCCTGGCCGAGCATCGCGCCGGCCGCACCCCGAACCCGGACGTGCTGTGCAATCGTGAAGTGAAGTTCGGCGTAGGCCTGCGCCATGCGCGGCGCCTGGGTGCCCGCTTTTTCGCCACCGGCCATTACGCACGCCTGCGCCACGGGCACGGCGGCGTGCAGCTGCTCAAGGCCATCGATGCGGTCAAGGACCAGACCTATTTCCTGCATGCCGTGCACGCCTGCGACCTGCAGCAGGCGCTGATGCCGGTGGGCGACTACACCAAGGCCGAAGTGCGCGAACGGGCGCGCGCGGCCAACCTGCCCGTGTTCGACAAGCCCGACAGCACCGGCATCTGTTTCATCGGCGAGCGGCCGTTCCGGGAGTTCCTGCGCAAGTACATTGCAGAAGTCCCCGGGCCCATCGAGACGCCGGACGGCGAATGCCTGGGCACGCACTGCGGTCTGGCGTTCTACACGCTCGGCCAGCGGGGCGGAATCGGCCTCGGCGGGCGCCACGACAGTGACGCCCTGCCCTGGTACGTCGCGGCGAAGGACGCGGCGCGCAATGCGCTGATCGTGGTGCAGGGACATGATCATCCGCGGCTGCACGCGCGCGGGCTGCTGTGTACGGACCTGCACTGGCTCACGGCCCCGCCGGAGGCGCCGCTGCGCTGCACGGTGCGGGTCCGTCACCGGCACACCGACCAGCCGGCGCTGCTGCAGCCGGGCGCGGACGGTACCGCGCGTGTGCTGTTCGATGAACCCCAGCGCGCCCTTACCCCGGGCCAGTTCGCGGTCGCCTATCAGGGTGACCTGTGCCTCGGGGGCGGGACCATTGCCTGAACTCAGGTGCGGGACCGCGGCGCGCGCGTCCTGAATCGTGACCGGCGCTCCAGCAGCAGCTCGTAGAGGTTGCGGGCGGCGGGCGAGAGCACCGCGCCCTTGCGGGTGAGCAGATTGAAGGTCCTGGAAACCGACGGGGCGATGAGATCGATCACCCGCAGGCTGGGATAAGCGCCGTCCTGCATCGCCAGCCGCGGGACGACCGCGATCCCGACGCCCTGCGCGACCAGCCCCACGGCGGTGGAACTGCGCTGCACCTCGTAGAAGATCTCCAGGGACTGATGTTCGGCGCCCAGGGACTGCTCCAGCAGCGACTCGTTGCTGCTGCTGGCGCCCGGAAATATGAGCCGGTGGCCCTTCAGCTGCTGCCAGGCCACGCGGCGGTTGTCCGCCAGCGGATGATCCCGGCGACAGACCAGCACGAAGCTGTCCTGCAGCAGCGGCGTGCTGTCGAGGTCCGCGTGACCCAGCCGGGCCACGTTGATGCCGAACTCGGCTTCGCGGCTCAGCACCGCTTCGGCCACTGCCGAGGAGGCATGGTCGAGCAGGCGGATGCGGTTGTCCGGGAAGCGCGCGGCGTATTCGCGCAGCACCTCCGGCAGGTAGTGCACGCCCATGGTGGGCACGCAGGCGAGGGTCACGTCCCCGCGCATGGCCTTGCCGGTCTCGCGGATCTCGTTCAGGGAGGCGGCAAGTTCGGACAGCAGACGGCGCGCCTGGGGCAGGAATCCTTCCCCGGAGCGGGACAGGGCCACCGTGCGCGTGGTGCGCTCGACCAGTCGCACGCCCAAGTTGGTTTCCAGGTTCTTCAGCCTGCGGCTGAGGGCCGTCTGGGTGATGCCGAGGGCCGCGGCGGCCCGGTTGAAGGCCCCGTTCTCCGCGATGGAGACGAAGGCCTGCACGCCGAGGGTGTCGATTTTCATGCAGCAAATGCATCAATAATGTATTTAATGTCATTTTACTCCCTACCGCGCCGGACGCAAAATACCGCCCGCGCCATCCCAGTGTCCGGATCCGGAGAAACCCATGACCGACAGCTTCAAGTCGCGCACCACCCTCGCGGTCGGCGAGCGCTCCTACGAGATCTTCAATCTGCAGGCACTGCCGCAGGACAAACTCGCGCGCCTGCCCTACTCGCTGAAGATCCTGCTGGAGAACCTGCTGCGCTTCGAAGACGGGGTCAATGTGACGCGCGCCGACATCGAGGCCATCCTCAACTGGGACCCCAAGGCAACGCCCGCGCATGAAATCGCGTTCACTCCGGCCCGCGTGATCCTGCAGGACTTCACCGGCGTGCCCTGCGTCGTGGACCTCGCCGCGATGCGCGAGGCGGTGGTGAAGCTCGGCGGCGAGGCCGAGAGCGTGAACCCGCTGGCGCCGGTGGAACTGGTCATCGACCATTCGGTGCAGGTGGACGAGTACGGCACCCGGGAGGCCCTGGCCGACAACAACCGCATCGAGTTCGAGCGCAACGGCGAGCGCTATTCGTTCCTGCGCTGGGGCCAGACCGCGTTCGACAACTTCAAGGTGGTGCCGCCGAACACCGGCATCGTGCACCAGGTGAATCTCGAGTATCTCGGCCGCGTGGTCTTCGACCGCACTGCCGGCGCTACCCGGCAGGCCTATCCGGATACCCTCGTCGGCACCGATTCGCACACCACCATGATCAATGGCCTGGGCGTGCTCGGCTGGGGCGTCGGCGGCATCGAGGCCGAGGCCGCGATGCTCGGCCAGCCGATCACCATGCTGATCCCGCAGGTCATCGGGGTGAAGCTCACGGGCACGCTGCCGACGGGCGCCACCGCCACCGATCTGGTGCTCACGCTCACCGAGATGCTGCGCAAGAAGGGCGTGGTGGAAAAGTTCGTCGAGTACTTCGGCGACGGACTGGCCGGGCTGCCGCTGGCGGACCGCGCGACCATCGCCAACATGGCGCCCGAATACGGCAGCACCTGCGGCATCTTCCCCATCGACGAGGAGACCATCCGCTACCTCGAGCTCACCGGCCGCGCACCCGAAGAGGTCGCGCTGGTCTCGGCCTATGCCAAGGCGCAGGGCCTGTGGCGGGTGAACGGTGCGCCGGCGGCGAGTTACACCGACGTGCTGGAACTGGACCTGTCGACCGTGGAGCCGAGCCTCGCGGGTCCCAAGCGCCCGCAGGATCGCGTGCCGCTGAAGAATTCGCAGAACGTCTACCGCAAGAGCGTCGCGGCGATGGCCGAGGAGCGCGCCAGGCGCAATCCCGGCGCGACCGGGGTCGCCGCCTTCAGCACCGGCGGCAAGGACGTTGAGATCAGGGACGGCGCGGTGCTGATCGCGGCCATCACCAGCTGCACCAACACCTCCAATCCCTACGTGATGATCGGCGCGGGCCTCCTCGCCCGCAACGCCCGCAGGCTGGGCCTGAGCGCCAAACCTTGGGTGAAGACCTCCCTCGCGCCCGGTTCGCGGGTGGTGACCGACTACTACCGCAAGGCCGGATTGCTGGAGGATCTGGCGGCGGTCGGCTTCGACCTGGTCGGCTACGGCTGCACCACCTGCATCGGCAATTCAGGACCACTGCGTCCGGAGATCTCGAATGCGGTCAAATCCGGGGACGTGATCGCCGCCTCGGTGCTCTCCGGCAACCGCAACTTCGAAGGCCGGGTACATGCCGAAGTGCGCATGAACTTCCTCGCCTCCCCGCCGCTGGTGGTGGCCTACGCGCTCGCCGGCACGATGGACCTGGACCTTGCGACCGAGGCCCTCGGCACGGGCAGCAACGGCAGGCCGGTATTCCTCAAGGATATCTGGCCCAGTCCCCGGGAAGTGCAGGAGACGGTGCTGCGCGCCATCGACTCGAAGATGTTCCGCGACAGCTACGCGACGGTGTTCAAGGGCGATGCGAACTGGTCGGGCATCAGCATCCCGCAGGGCAACGTCTATGCCTGGGATCCGGGCTCGACGTACGTGAAGAACCCGCCGTACTTCGATGGCATGACCATGACGCCCGCCAAGGTCGGGGACGTGAAGGGCGCCCATGCGCTGGCCGTGCTCGGTGACTCGGTCACGACCGATCACATCTCACCGGCCGGTAACATCGCCAAGACCAGCCCGGCCGCCCGCTATCTCATCGAGCAGGGCGTGCAGCCGGCGGATTTCAATTCCTACGGCGCCCGTCGCGGCAATCATGAGGTCATGATGCGTGGCACCTTCGCCAATATCCGCCTGCGCAACCTGCTGGCACCCGGCACCGAAGGCGGCGTCACCCGCCACGTGCCGAGCGGCGAGCAGATGTCCATCTACGACGCCGCGATGCGTTACAAGGCCGACGGCACCCCGCTGGTGATCCTCGCCGGCCGCGAGTACGGCACCGGTTCCTCGCGCGACTGGGCGGCCAAGGGCACGATGCTCCTGGGCGTCAAGGCCGTGATCGCCGAAAGCTTCGAGCGCATCCACCGCTCGAACCTCATCGGCATGGGCGTGCTGCCGCTGCAGTTCCAGGAAGGTGAGAATGCCCAGAGCCTGGGTCTCACGGGCCAGGAGACCTTCGACATCAGCGGCCTGGACAAGTCGGGTACGCGCACGGTGACCGTGACGGCGACCCCGCCGGACGGCAAGCCGCACAGCTTCGAGGTGCGGCTGCGGATCGATACCCCGAAGGAGCACGAGTACTTCCGGCACGGCGGCATCCTGCAGTACGTGCTGCGGCAGCTCGTGACCGCCCGCGCGGCCTGAGGCAACGCGGGCCGGCGGCGAGATGCGGCTGGTCGTCTTCGATCTGGACGGTACGCTCACGTACCGGGACACGCTGTGGCCCTATGTCTGGGGCTACCTCAACCGCGCGCACCGCAACCGGCTGCGCGTCGTGGGCGTGATCCCGACGCTGATCGCCTTCGGCGCAGGCGCGGCGGATCATGGCGATGTGAAGTCGGCCTTCATCCGCAGCACCCTGCGCGGCACGCCGCGCGAGCAGCTCGCGCGCTGGACCGGGGAGTTCGTGCCCTGGATCGTGAGCGAGGGCTGCAGCCCCGGGGCCCTACACGCGCTGCGCGGCCATCGCGAGGCCGCGGACCATCTGGTCCTGATGAGCGCGAGCACCGATCTGTACGTACCGCAGGTCGGACAGGCGCTGGGGTTCCACGAGGTGATCTGCACGGGCGTCGCCTTCGATGGGGCCGGGCGGCTGGAGGGCACCCTCACCACCCCCAACCGCCGGGGACTGGAGAAGGCGCGCTGCTTTGCAGCCCTGCAGCGCCGCCACCCCGACCTCAAGACCGTGGCCTATGGCAATGCGGGCAGCGATCTTGCGCACCTGAAGCTTGCGGATGAGCCGCGGCTGGTGAACGCCTCGCGGGCGACCGCCCGGCAGGCGCGGCGCATGGGCATTGTGCCCTTTGCGACGTGGAACGGATGAGGCAAGCGTGCAATATTGGGGCCTGAAGGACGGTCCAGTAGCCAAAGCGGAGTTGCCATGAGACGCCATCAGCCCAATCGCATCCTGCCTTCGGAAATCACCCCCGAGGCGACCTATCTGAACCGTCGCGACCTGCTCGCGGGCGCCGTCGCGAGCGGCATCCTCTCCGCCACGGCTCTGCCCGCGCTTCCCGTCGTGGCGGCCGAGGCGCCCGCCGGCCACTTCAACTTCACACGCAATGCCAAGTATTCGGTGTCCCTGGAGCCCACCAGCTACAAGGACATCACGCATTACAACAACTTCTATGAATTCGGCACCGGCAAGGAAGACCCCGCGGCGAACGCGGGAACGCTGCGGCCGCGTCCCTGGAGCGTCGCCGTCGAGGGGGAATGCGAGACCAAGGGCACCTTCGGGTTCGACGATCTGATCAAGGGGCTGCCGCTCGAGGAGCGGGTGTACCGCTTCCGCTGCGTCGAGGCCTGGTCCATGGTGGTGCCGTGGCTGGGCTTCCAGCTCTCGGGCCTGATCCAGAAGCTCAAGCCCACCAGCAAGGCAAAGTACGTCCAGTTCGTGACGCTGATGGACCCCAAGCAGATGCCCGGCGAAGCAACGGACGTGCTGAACTGGCCCTACGTGGAAGGCCTGCGCATGGATGAGGCCATGAACCCGCTCACGCTCATGGCGATCGGGCTGTATGGCCGGGCCCTCCCCAACCAGGACGGCGCGCCCCTGCGGCTGGTCGTGCCCTGGAAGTACGGCTTCAAGGGCATCAAGTCGATCGTGAAGATTGCCTTCGTGGAAAACCAGCCCCGCAACACCTGGAACATCGCCGCGCCCAACGAGTACGGGTTCTACGCCAACGTCAATCCGCACGTCGATCATCCGCGCTGGAGCCAGGCGACGGAGCGGCCGATCGGCAAGGGACTGTTCGCGAAGAACCAGCCGACGCTGATGTTCAACGGCTACGAGAACGAGGTCGGCTATCTCTACAAGGGCATGGACCTGCGCCGGAACTTCTGATGACGGTCGAGCAGCAGTTCCGGTACCTGTACAAACCCGCCGTGTTCGCGGCAAGCCTGGTGCCTGCGGCTCTCCTGGTGTGCGGCGCCCTGGGGTGGTTCGGCCAGGACCTGGGCGCCGACCCGGTGGCGAAACTGCTGCACAGCTGCGGCAAGACGGGACTGAATTTTCTGCTGCTGACGCTTCTGGTCACGCCGCTGAGACGGCTCACCGGCTGGAACAACCTGGTGCGCCTGCGGCGCATGCTCGGCCTGTTTGCGTTCTTCTACATCGTCGCCCACTTCAGCGTGTACCTGGTCCTGGACCGGCAGCTGGACATGCACAGCATCGTGCAGGACATCGCCAAGCGGCCCTACATCACCATCGGTTTCGCGGCCCTGCTGCTGATGGTTCCGCTGGCCATCACCTCCACCAACCGGATGATGCGCCGGCTCGGCCGACGCTGGCAGAAGCTGCACCGGCTGATCTACCTGATCGTCATCCTGGGGGTCTGGCACTACTGGTGGCAGGTGAAGAAGGACATCCGCCAGCCGGCGCTCTACGTGGGCATGGTGGCGGTGCTGCTGGGGATACGGCTGGCGTACTACCTGCGCTCACGCGCGCGGCAGGCCCGCTCCGTCACATCGAAGTCCGCACCTGCCACAGCTCAGGAAAGAACCTGAGTTCGAGCGCCTTGGCCAGATACGGCACGCCACTGGTGCCGCCGGTGCCGCGCTTGTAGCCGATGATGCGCTCGACGGCCTTCAGGTGATGGAAGCGCCAGATCTGGAACTGGTGATCGAGGTTGATGAGCCGCTCGGCGAGTTCGTACAGGTCCCACTCCTTTTCCGAGTTGTGATAGACGCCGAGCCAGGCGCCGGCGACCTGCTTGCTGGCGCGGTACGGCTCGCCGAAGTCCCGCGACAGATAGTCATCCGGAATGCCGTAGCCGCGGCGGCTGAGCAGCGCCAGCACCTCATCGTACAGGGACGGCGCGGCCAGTACCTGCTGCAGGCGCGCGAAGCTGGCCGGATCGTTGCGATGCACGTTGATGACGTCGGCATTCTTGTTGCCGATCGTGAATTCCAGCACCCGGTACTGCACGGACTGGAAGCCGGAGGAGCGCCCCAGCACATTGCGGAACGCGGAATAGTCCGCCGGCGTCATGGTGGCCAGCACGTCCCACACCGCTGTCAGCTGGGTCTGCACCCGCGCGATGCGCTCGAGCATGCGGAAACTCGGGCCGAGGTTGTCCCGCCGCACGCAGTCCAGCACCCCATCCAGCTCGTGCAGGAACAGCCGTATCCACAGCTCCGAGGCCTGGTGGACGATGATGAACATCATCTCGTCGTGCTCGTAGGACAGCGGTCGCTGGGCGGTGAGGATCTGGTCCAGGCGCAGGTAGCCGCCATAGCTCAGGGAGGAACCCAGGTCCCAGTGGACCGGTTCGTCGGAAAGATCGACCCGCTCTGACTTGTCGTAGGGACGGTTGCTCATGACAGCCACGATGGTACACGCCGCCAGCCCTCGAGCAATTGGCGGTCGAGCCGGCGGTAGTCCGGGCAGCAGCGGGCCACGCAGTCCCAGAACGCCCGGGAATGGTTCATGTGGCGGGTGTGCGCAAGCTCATGGATCAGGAGGTAGCGCAGCACCTCGGGGGGCTGGAACAGGATGCAGCAGTTCAGGCTGATGGTACCCTGGGTCGAACAGCTGCCCCAGCGCGTGCGCTGGCGGCGGACGCTGAGGCGCCGGTAGGCGAAGCCGAACTCGCGGGCGCAGTCGGCCAGATGCGCGGAGAGCACCAGCCGTGCCCGACCGATCAGCCAGCGCCGCAGCGCATCGCCCAGCGGCCGGGGATCGCCCGTGTCGCCGGCGATGACCAGCAGTTCGTCGGTCCCTTCGCGGATGCGCACCCGGCCGCTGCCCCCGGCCAAGTGCACCCGCCAGGTCTCGTAGAGCGCCGGCAGCGCGATGACCGCGGGCGGGAACGGGGTCTGCGGCGGGCGATGCCGCAGGGCCGCCTCGCGGCGGGCCTCGATCCAGCTGCGATGCTGGGCCAGGAAGGCACTCACGGTGGCCCGCGAGGTGCGCGGCGGCACCACCACCTCCACCCGGCCGGTGCGGTGGACACGGACCGCCAGGCGCCGTGCGCGACGGCTCTCGCGCACCACCCAGGGCTGCGAGTCAGTGTCGGACCAAAGGAAAAGCTGGTTCAATTCACCCTATGATAATCGACGAACCCCGGGTCCAGCATCCGGCAGCCGCGACCGACGTGCTGCTGGGCGTGGACAACCTCGTGAAGCGCTACGCCGACAACACGGCGGTCGATGGCGTGTCCTTCCAGGTGCGCGCCGGCACCTGCTTCGGGTTGCTGGGTCCGAACGGGGCGGGCAAGACGACCACCATCGAGATCATGGAGGGCATCCTCGCGCCGACCTCCGGGGTGGTGCGCTACCGCGGCGCCCCGCTCGGGGAGCGCTTCCGCGCCGAGGCCGGCATCCTCTTCCAGAAGACGGCGCTGCAGGACTTCCTGACCGTGCGGCAGACGCTGAACCTGTTCCGGGGACTCTACGATCACGGCCTGCCGGTGGCCGAGGTCGTGCGGCTGTGCGCCCTGGAGAAGCTGCTCGCCCGCGACAACAAGAAGCTCTCCGGGGGCCAGCTGCAGCGGCTGTTGCTGGGCGTCGCGCTGGTCAACGATCCGGCCATCCTGTTCCTGGATGAACCCACCACGGGACTCGACCCCCAGGCGCGGCGGATGTTCTGGGACCTGGTGCAATCGATCAAGGCCCAGCACAAGACCATCCTCCTCACCACCCACTACATGGAGGAGGCGCAGCTGCTGTGCGATGAGATCGTGATCATGGATCACGGCCGGATCATTGCCCAGGGGCCGCCGCAGTCGCTGCTGCGGCAGCATTTCAAGGCGGTGCTGCTGGAACTGCCGAGCGAGGACTGGTCCGCGCAGGCGCGCGCGCTGGGCATGGGCTTCTTCGAGGCGGCGGGCCGGGTGGAGCTGACCACCAACGATCTCGAGGGTACCCTGCGCACGCTGATGCAGGCGGGCGTGTCCCTGGCACACCTCACCATCCGGCCGCCGAACCTCGAGGATCTGTTCCTGGAACTGACCGGCAAGGACCTGCGCTCATGAGTGTATTCACCCGGCTGCGCCGCGGTTCCAGGCGCCTGGGCGCCGTATGGCATGCGCGCAATCTCGAATTCGTTCGCGACCGCACCTCGCTCATCTTCACCCTCGGCATGCCGGTCGCCATCGTCATCGCCATGGCGCTGATTTTCGGCGGCCCACCCCGGCCGCTGCTCAAGGTCGGATACCTGGGAACCCTGCCGACGCCGTCCAGCGCGTATCCGTTCCTGCTCGAGCGCTACATCCAGTTCGTGCCCGAATCGCAGCAGGCCTCCGGCATCCACTACGTGTCCCGCAACGACCTGGCGCTGCTCCTCGACCTGCGGCAACGTCCGGTGCGGTACTGGGCCATCGAGGACTCGCCCACCGGCTACGTCGCCGAGAAGCTGCTGCTGCAGGCCGATCCCACGGCGCGGCGCCTGCCCATGGGCGGCACCGTCAGCCGCTACATCGACTGGCTGTTCCCGGGCGTGCTCGGCATGAACATGATGTTCACCTGCCTCATGGGCGCGGGCTACGTGGTCGTGCGCTACCGCAAGAACGGCTTCCTCAAGCGCTTGTCCGCAACCCCCGTCTCGGCGTTCGAATTCCTGAGTGCCCAGGTCTTAAGCCGCCTGGGCCTGGCGCTGCTGATCACCGTCATCCTCTACGTCGGCATCGGCGCCGTGATCCACTTCCACAACGTCGGCAGCACGGCGCTGCTGCTGCTGATCGCGGTGCTCGGTTCCCTGAGCCTCATCGCCTTCGGGCTGATCGTCGCCGCGCGCTTCGCGAGCGAGGAAGTGGTCGGCGGCCTGCTGAACCTTCTGACCTGGCCCATGATGCTGCTGTCGGGAATCTGGTTTTCGCTCGAAGGCTCGCCGCGCTGGATGCAATGGCTGGCGCAGCTGTTCCCGCTGACCCACATCCTGCAGGCGGCCCGCGCCGTGACCCTGGATGGCGCAGGCTTCACCGGCATTGGCGTGGACCTCGCCTACCTCGCCGGCACCACCCTGGTGTTCCTCGGCATGGGCGCCTTTTCCTTCCGCTGGCGGCCCGAATGACCCCCGAAACCTTCACGCATGCCTTCTACAGCGACAACACGGCAACGGTCGCACCCGAACTGCTGGCGTCGATCGCCGCGGCCAATGCCGGACCCCAGATCTCCTATGGCGATGATCCCTGGACCGGCGCCCTGAACGACGCCTTCAGCCGCTTCTTCGGCGCGCCGGTACAGGCCTTCGTCGTGACCACGGGTACCGCGGCCAATGCGCTGAGCCTCGCGACGCTGTCGCCGCCCTACGGGAACGTCTTCGCCCATGCCGTCTCGCATGTCGTCGAAGACGAATGTGGCGCCGTGGAATTCTATTCGGGTGGTGCGCGGCTGACGCTCGTGGACGGCGACCACGGGCGCATCGATCCGCAGGCCCTGGAGCACGCGCTCGGCGCCCATCCGCCCAATGTCCACACCGTGCAGCCCGCCGCCCTCACCCTGACCCAGGCCACGGAACTCGGGACGAGCTACCGCCCCGAGGCGCTCGCGGCGCTGAGTGCCGTGGCGCACCGCTACGGCCTGCGCGTGCACATGGATGGCGCGCGACTGGCCAATGCCCTGTGCTTCCTCGATTGCGAGCCCGCGGATGTGACCTGGCGCGCGGGCGTCGACGTGCTGTCATTCGGCGCGACCAAGAACGGCGCGCTGGGTGCCGAAGCGGTGGTGTTCTTCGATCCGCAGCTGGTGCGCGACTTCGAACTGCGCCGCAAGCGCGCCGGGCACCTGCTGTCCAAGTCCCGGTATCCCGCCGCGCAGCTGCTCACCTACCTCGACGGCGGACTGTGGCGCACTCACGCGGCGCGGGCCAACCGCCTGGCGCGGCAGATCGCCGCGGCCGCAGGCCCGACCCTGCTGCATCCGGTCGAGGCCAACGAACTGTTCCTGCAACTGGGCGCGGGCGGCAAGCGCGCCCTGCGCGGGCAGGGCTTCGGGTTCTACGACTGGGGACCGGCGGCGGGGCCGGAGGCGCGCTTCGTGGTCTCCTGGAATCAGACCGCCGAGAGCGTCGAGGCGCTGTGCGCGGCCCTCAGGGCGTTTCGATCGGCGTGAAGATGCGCCAGGCCTGATCGGGGTGCATCAGCGCCCAGGGAATCGCCAGGAACTGTCCCCGCGGCACCGGCACCAGGTACTTGTTGCCCTGGACGCTGACCTCCTGCTCCGGAGTGTCGTTGGTGTCGACGGCCAGGATGTACTGCAGCTGCTGCCGCGGATAGATGTGGCTCAGGGGCGGCGCCTTCAGATCCAGGGTGACCTTCGGAGCCGGCGCCGCTTTGGACGCATCGGCCGCGTGGGCTTTGCCGGAGGCCGCGGGGACGGCCGCGGATGAGCCGGCGGCCGGAGTCTGCGCCTGGACCAGGACCGGCCCCGCGACAGTGAACAGCACTGCGGCGCACAGCGGGTGGAGTACGTGCCTGAGCATGGGGCCTCCTTTCATGGCACCAGCGTCCGATCCGGCCACGGGGCAAACGGAAACGGTGGTTTCTCGGTTATAAACGTAAGAAATTCGATAACTTGCGAAACATATCTCGACAGCCCCTGACTGAATCTCAGCAGTTCCGCATTGGGAGCGCCCGCCAGCAGCGTGAGGATCAGCTGCGCGATGGCCGTGACCGCCAGGATCCAGGTGAGGATCCAGAATGTCAGCGCGAACACCAGCATGTACAGCAGGCGGACCGCGATCGGCATGCGTGCGTCCAAGACTACCCCGCCACGATATGGTTGAGCAGGCGATGCGCCGAAGCGTATTCGGGCACCAGCAGCAAAGCGTGCTCCAGCGCCGCGCGGGCTGCAATAGCATCGCCCCGGTCCAGGTCGATCTGCGCAAGCCCCTGCCACGCCTCCGCCCCGCCCCACGCCGGCCCGGGCTCGAGGCCCTGGCGCTCCTGTTCGAATGCGTCCACGGCCCCCTGGTACGGCGCGAGCAGTTCGGCCCGCTCCTGATTGGAGTGGGCCGAGAGGTAGGAAAGTTCCGCGGCCAGCAGCCGCACCCGCGGATTGCGCGGCGCCAGCTGCAGTGCCCGCTGCATCTGGGCGTGGCTGCGGGAGGCCGCGAAGGGCAGCGTCAGCGAGCGCGCACGACTGCGGAGTTCCATGCACAACGATTGCAGCGCCAGCAGCTCCGCATCTGTCGGCCTCTGGGCCAAGGCCGCGTCAGCGGAATCGATACAGCCCGCGGCCGCCTCGCCGGCGGCCGGCGTCCGGGTGGCCGCGAGTGCCAGCTGTGCCTGATGCAGCTGCGTCAGGGCCAGGTAGTAGTTGCGCAACGGCTGCGACGCCGACAGTCCGGTGACACGGGCCGCGATCCTCGCCAGGTCGCGCGGGTCCTCGGTGTACCAGGCGTACTGGATGCGCGACTCGATATCGCGCCAGTCGGTGCTCTCGGCCCGGGCCGGCCGCGGCCCGAGGGCTGTACATGCAAGCCCGAATGCCACCACGGCGAATGCTCTGTGCGCGCGACCGGACATCACGAACATTGTGCCAGAATCACTCCGGCGCGCGCCCGCGCGCCGTCCTTTGTCCAGGCACCCGCAACCGAATGCAACTCATCGATATCGGCATCAACCTCGGCCACGACAGCTTCGATGCCGATCGCGACCGGGTCATCGGCCGCGCCAGGGCGGCCGGGGTGGTGCAGATGATCGTCACCGGGGCGAGCGGCGCGGGCTCCCGGCAGGCACTGGCCCTGGCGCGCAGCCAGCCCGGGGTGCTGTTCGCGACCGCAGGCGTGCATCCCCACCATGCGACCGAACTCACACCCGCGCTGCTGACGGAGCTCGAGTCCCTGGCCCGGGCGCCCGAAGTGGTCGCGGTCGGTGAGTGCGGGCTGGATTACTTTCGTGACTTCTCACCCCGCGAAGCGCAGCGCGCGGCCTTTCACCGGCAACTGGAACTGGCCGCGCGGGTGGGCAAGCCGGTGTTCCTGCATGAACGTGACGCGCACGAGGATTTCCTGGCGATCGTGCGCGAGCATCGCGCCGCGCTCGTCGGCGGCGTCGCCCACTGCTTCACGGGCACCGGCGAGCAGATGCGGCGCTACCTGGACCTGGGACTCGCGATCGGCATCACGGGATGGATCTGCGATGAACGCCGGGGCGGGCACCTGCTGCCGCTGATGCGGGAGATTCCGGCCACGGCGCTGCATCTGGAGACCGATGCGCCCTATCTGCTGCCCCGGGACCTGATGCCACGCCCGGCCTCGCGGCGCAACGAGCCCATGCACCTGGCCCACATCGCCCGGGCAGTCGCACAGGCGCGCGGCGAGTCCCCGGAGCAGCTCGGCGCGGCGGCCACGGCCGCCAGCCGCACCCTGTTCGGGCTGCCGCCGGGTCCTTAGCCGCTGACCGGCCGGGCCTGCGCCATCAGGCTCGGGCCGCAGGACTGGCGGATGTTCGCCCAGGGCTGATCGAAGGGGTCCGGTCCGCCGGTGCCGCCCTCGATCAGCGGGAAATCGCGGGCCAGGGAGTCGAGCATCAGCGTCCACTTCGGCAGGCCCTTGGGAAAGCGCGCCCGCCGGGTGAAGACGATCCGTCCTTCCACGGGCATGTCGCCCGCGATCGCCTTGACGGCGGCGATCCGGTCGTACAGGGCGCTTTGCGGATTGACGAAGGTGTAGCGGTGCGGGCCGTCCATGACGGTCCACTCGTTCATCTGGTCACCGCCGAAGACATTGCCGCGCACGTCGCGCAGGTCCAGCACCACCGCCCCGCGCGGCGTGCGCAGGACGAAATCCACGTGAAAGGAACTGCCCATGCCGTCGGGCACCAGCACATCGACCAGATGGTCCGAGCCCACCGCCGTGACGGCCGCGACCAGCGCGCGTCGGGCGCGCCGCTGCCGATACCAGCGCCACAGCCAGGACAGGCCCCAGCCGACCACCGCCGCGCCGGCTACCAGGGCCCAGGTGATGGGCGGCAGATTGGTCAGCAGATCCACGCTCGCTCCCGCAGATTTGATCTCAGCCCGATATTCTAGCTGCTTTACACCAGGCCCTGACGCAGGGCCTGCACGTCCGCCGCGATGTCCAACGCCCTGGACGGCAGTTCAAACAGTCGGCTCAACGATTCTGGCACGTCCACGTGACGGCCGATCAGCGGTTCGACGATTTCGCGGAATTTGGCCGGGTGGGCCGTGGCCACCAGCACCCAGCGTCCGCCGTCGCGCCGCGCCGGTGGCAGATGCGACCAGACCTCGGCGGCCGTGGCCGTATGCGGACACCAGATCTGGCCATGCTCCCGGTAACCGCTGCGGATGCGGGCCCGGATCTGCTCGTCGCTGACCGAATCGGCGCTGATGGTGGCGCGCAGTTCCTGCAGGTCCGGGTACAGCGCCCGCAGCCGCTCGAGGTTACTGGGGTTGCCCACGTCCATGGCCGAGGCCAGCGTCGCAATGCTCGGCCGCGGCTCGAAGGTCCCGGTCTTAAGCAGATCCGGCACGGTCCGGTTGGCGTTGTGCGCCAGGACCATCTCGCCGATCGGCATTCCCAGGCGCTTGGCCCACAGGCCCGCCACGGAGTTGCCGAGGTTGCCGCTGGGGACGACGAAGGAGACCGGCTGGCCGTGTTCCGACCAGCCCTTGAGGCTCGTGGCCGCGTAGTACACGGCCTGCGGCAGCAGCCGCCCGAGATTGATGCTGTTGGCCGAGGACAGATCGAATCGGCGGTTCAGTTCCGGGTCGAGGAACGCCGCCTTCACCATGCGCTGGCAATCATCGAACGTACCGCGCACCGCGAAACTGCGCACGTTGTCGCCCCAGCAGGTGAGCTGGTGCTCCTGGGTCGGGGAGACCTGCCCCTTCGGAAACAGCACCGACACCGCGACCCCCGGCAGGCGATGGAAGGCCGCCGCCACCGCACCGCCGGTATCCCCGGAAGTGGCCACCAGGATGTTCAGCGGCCGCTGTCCCGGAGCGCGCAGCCGCGACATGCACGTCGCCAGGAACCGGGCGCCGAAATCCTTGAAGGCGGCGGTGGGACCGTGGAAGAGTTCGAGCACGCCGAGGCGGCCGGCGCCGTCCAGCATCACCAGCGGCGCCGGAAAATTCAGCGCCTGTGACATCAGGGCCGGCAGTGCTGCCTCGAGCTCGCTGCCGGCCACCAGTGGCGCGAGCAGCAGCGCACCGATGCGCGCCAGGCCTTCGGCCGTCAGGAACTGCCCAGGAGGCAATCCGACCTGCGCGCACAGCTGCTGCGGCGAGTGCACCGGCCAGCGCTGTGGAACGTACAGCCCGCCATCGGGTGCCAGGCCCTTGAGCAGCGCCTGTGCGAAGCCGACGCCAGGCTCCGCCTGCGCTGCGCGGCGGGTACTGTGGTACAGCATGGTGCTCATGGCCCGACGACGCGCGCCCCGGGTGAATTGATCTCGATGATCCATTCGTCGATGGGCACATTGTGGCGGCCGAACTCACCGCGCATGGCCGCCAGCACCGCCGGCGCCTGATGCTCGAGGGCCCACGCGAACACCGTCGGGCCGGCCCCCGAAATGGAGCAGCCGAGGGCGCCGCTCGCCATGGCGGCGCGGCGCACGTCGGGAAAGCCCGGGATCAGGGTCTGGCGCTGCGGCTCGATCACCACGTCTTCCAGGCAGGTGCGGATCAGCTCCAGGTCATCGGTATAGCAACCGGAAATGAAGCCGGCCAGGTGCGCGGTCTGCCAGACGAAATCCGACATGGCCACGCTGCCGCGCAGGATGGAGCGCGCCTCCTTGGTCGACAGGAACAGGTGCGGGTGAACCATCACCGCCCGCACGGCCCGCGGCACCGGGATCTGCTTCACGTGCGGATTGTCGATGCCCACGGTGAGCACCAGGCCCCCGAACAGCGACGGGGCGATATTGTCCACGTGCATGGAGCCCGAGGACACCGCCTCGCCATGCATGGCGAACTTCAGCAGTTCCAGTTTCGTGCACGGCCGGGACAGGAGTGCATTGGCGGCGACCACCGCGGCGACGGCCGAAGCGGCCGACCCGCCGAGGCCGGATCCGAGCGGAATGCCCTTCTCGATGCGCATGTCGAAACCGAACGGCAGGTCGAGCGCCTGCTGCAGGGCGAGCACGGCGCGGCCGGCCGTATTGGCTTCCGGGTTGCGCGGCAGCTCGACGCTGGTACCGGTGATGCCGGAGATGGTCAGTCCGCGCTGCGCCGTGCGCGTCACCGTCACCTTGTCCCCCAGGGCATCCACCGCGAAGCCGAGGATGTCGAAACCGATGGCGACATTGCCGGCGGAGGCCGGCGCGAA
>Ga0335075_10006735_pt1 | contig 17729 bp, 17 predicted proteins | sample Lox_Sample_24_FD_206723 | JGI IMG/M metagenome (GOLD analysis project Ga0335075, IMG submission 206723) | Soil microbial communities from Loxahatchee National Wildlife Refuge, Florida, United States - Lox_Sample_2.4 | ecosystem: Environmental > Terrestrial > Soil > Wetlands | place: USA...
TCCCGTCTTTATTCCGGTGCTGGCCGGAGTCACTCTGAATCTCGGCTTCTATGGCATCTTGCGGTTGAACGCGGATATCGCTTTCCCGCACGGCGTCGGTCCGGGCCTGCTAGCACTGTTCGTAGGAAGCATCACAGCGCTGGTTGGTATCCTTTACGCGACGACAGAAAACGATATGAAGACCATGCTCGCCCACAGCTCCATCGAGAACGCGGGCATCATCGTCGCGGGCATCGGAGCATCGCTGGTCTTTCGTGCCTCGGGATATGGTCTGGCGGCGGCCATCGCCCTTGCGGCCGCGCTCTATCACATGGTCAACCATTCCGTTTACAAGACACTGCTGTTCCAAGGAGCCGGGGAAATCGAAGCGGCCACGGGCACACGGGATATGGATTCTCTCGGGGGCTTAGCACGACTACTTCCCGCGTTATCTGTCGTTTTTCTCGTTGGATGCCTATCGATCGCGGCGATTCCGCCATTCAACGGATTCGTCAGCGAATGGCTGACGTTGCAGTCGCTGCTGCGGAGCGCTTCGTTGGTCTCGCCGGCCGTCAAGATTCTTTTCGCGATCTGCGGCGCGGCTCTAGCATTGACGGCGGCGCTTGCGGTGACGTGTTTCGTCAAGGTGTACGCCATGAGTTTCCTCGGCATCCGGCGTGGAGATTGGAAGCCGAGAGCACCGAAGCGGATTAACCGGCCGCACTTCGCTCTCATATATCTCGCGAGCGCATGTTTCTTGTTAGGAATTCTTCCGACGTACGTAATTCCCGTATTAAATCGGGCCGTCGGGCCTCTTGCCGGGGCGAGTGCGACGGCATCGCTGGTTCCGTCTTTTTTCACTGCCACGCCACAGAACCAGCAACTGCCTGCCGCGTTCCTTCATGACTTCCACAACATAGGCGCTCAGGTGGGAGGAACCATCTTGCCGGGCAGAGGCATGGTCGTGCTGGTGCGGGGAGCTGAGCGCAATCCGGTAATTTTTGCCATGTCCACCTTTTATGGATTTATCGCTTTGGCGATTTTTGGATTTGTGACGTGGTTCATCGTGACCAGACTCACTCGGGGCCGCCGAATGGTTCGCAACGAGCTCTGGGCCGGCGGAGTCCCGCGCCTACTTCCCGAAATGAGCTACACAGCCACGGGTTTCTCCAATCCAGTTCGCGTGGTTTTTCAGGCGATCTTCCGGCCTGATATCGTCGAAGATACAAGACAAACAGTCGCCGTTCACTTTCGCACGGCCATTCTCCGGCGCCGCGAACAAACGCATCTGGTTGATCGGTTATTCTTCCATCCGATTGGCGCCGCGATTACTTGGTTCGCGACATTCCTCGCGCGAATGCACCACGGCCGCCTGAATGCTTACGTTGGCTACAGCCTTGTTTTTTTTGTGGTGATACTGTTTCTCTTCCGAGTGACCTAGGCAAAGGCGATTTTATCAGCGGCTTTGTCCGAAGCCAGGTTCGACACATGGTTTCAGCTACTCGCAATGGATGATTTCGAGGTGGGGCGCCACGAATGCCGTTGGACTGGCGCTTGTATTGGTTTTCGCGTTTTGCGGTGCGGGCGCCGTTTCGGCGCTCGTTGTCCCTGAACGCTACATGCCCGCTTTGTTGGCTTGGACCGGCTCGCTAGCCGCGCTAGCGGGAGTCTGTGCTGCTGGAATTATCCTTCATGGCGGCGCATTCCACGGCTCTGTCTGGACGATTGGCTCCCTGGGAACCATCGGCATATCGCTCGACCGCCTCTCTGCTTTTTTTCTTCTGATCGCGGCCATCGTGGTACTGGCTAGTTCGGTGTTTTCCGCGAGCTAGATGAAGCGGTATACAGGACACTACACACTCTCAACTTTTACCGCCTGGTACTTGCTTCTATTTGCGTCCATCACCTGGATCCTCATAGCCAATGAGGTTTTGGGCTTTTTGCTGGCATGGGAAGCTATGTCCGTTTTGAGCTATCTGCTCGTCAACTTCGAGCACCAACGCGAGGACACTAACCGTGCCGGCTACCTCATGCTAGCGATGGGGGAAGCTGGATTCGTCGTTGTCGAAGTTGTATTCCTATTCCTAGCGGTCAGAGCAGGTTCGCTCGAGTTTTCCGCTCTGAAGAGCGCGGCACTTGGACTCGGAACCGTGACGAGATGGGTGGTGTTTCTGCTGACATTCTTCGGGGTCGGCATCAAGGCCGGTCTGGCTCCCGTGAACACATGGCTGCCTCGCGCCCAACAGCGGCCCCGGCAAACGTGTCCGCAATCCTCTCAGGTGTCATCCTCAACTTGGGCCTATATGGGATTATCCGCGCCAATTTGGATGTTGTTCCCGTCCGAATGATCGGAGCAGGTCTGATTGTACTCGCAGTCGGGACGGTTTCGGCTTTAGTGGGAATTCTCTATGCGACCACGGAAAGGGATCTGAAGGCGCTGTTGGCCCACAGTTCGATCGAAAACATAGGAATCGTAACTGTCGGATTAGGCGCCGGAATCATTTTCGTGGCCCGACAACATCCGCTGCTGGCAGGCATGGCATTCATTGCTGCCTTCTACCACATGTTGAACCATTCGGTTTACAAGGCATTGTTGTTCCTCGGAGCAGGCGCCGTCGATAATCGCGCCGGAACGCGCGATCTCGACCAGTTGGGTGGTCTGATTCGCCTTATGCCTTACACGGCAGGCGCATTTCTCGTCGGTTCTCTTGCGATCTCAGCCCTGCCGCCGTTCAACGGTTTTGTCAGCGAATGGCTGACATTGCAGACGTTGCTGCGCAGCGCCGAACTCGCCTTCGCACCATTACGCTTGGCATTTGCACTCTGTGGTGCGGCGGTAGCGCTCACAGCTGCGCTGGCGGTGACCTGCTTCTTGAAGGCTTTTGCGATGGGTTTTCTGGGCATATCGCGCTCCCGACGCGAGCCAAAAAACGTCGCAGAAATGCCCGGCTCTGCGATTGCGCCGATGGCTCTGCTGGCTGTGCTCTGTCTGCTGCTGGGTGTGCTGCCTACCTATGTGATACCTACACTCAATCACGAACTCCAACCACTAATTAATCCGGGCACAGTCGAGACGCTTGTGCCGCCATTCTTTGCATTGAGCCCTGCTCATGAGGAGTTGCCGAGCGCTTTTGTATCAGACTTCCACGATTTGGGAGCACAGCTTGGGCAGAATGTATTGCCCGGGCGAGGGCTCGTGGTCTTGCAACGGGGAGGCGCGAAGAACCCGGTCGTATTTGCGATGTCTACCTTCTGCGCGTTCATAGCCCTAGCTCTCTTCGTGCTGCTGACGTGGCTGGTCGCCGCGCGACTGATCCGCGAGCGGAAAGTCGTTCGCAGTGAGTTGTGGGCCGGCGGACTACTACGGCTGCTCCTGGAAATGACTTACACGGCCACGGGGTTCTCGAATCCGGTTCGCGTGGTTCTTCAGGCAGTCTTCCGTCCCGCTATCGTGGAGGACACGCGGAAAATGGTTGCCGTTCATTTTCGTACCGCCATCCTTCGGCGTCGGGAAGAAACACACTTGGTAGATCGATCGTTCTTGCATCCGGTCGGACACGTCATCGCCTGGTTTGCGAAACAGTTGGCTCGAATGCACCACGGCCGTCTGAACGCCTACGTGGCCTACACACTGCTGCTCCTTCTTTTCATTCTGCTGCTTTTCCGCGCATTCTAAATAACTCTAATTTCCCAATTTGCGGATTGGGCGAAAGCCATCGCGGGTTGGCCATGGCCGAACGTCAGTGGCTGGAGATGTTGCAGGTTCGGAAATATGCCGGTCGCGTGTAGTCTCGAAAACTTCGCTTTCGGGAGGATTGGTTCAACGCAGCTCCACACTTAGACGCCCAGCGGCAAGCTTGTGTCAAGGGATATTGAGACGTGAAAAGTGTAATGCTGAACAGTTCCGTCCAGCGGGCTTTCGTCCAATACATCGCCTGTGCGGAGCAGTTCGATATCTCCAGAGACTTCGTGCACGGCGCCATCAGGCGTTTCTTTAGGTGTCAGCACCAGCTTCTTGATTCGTTTTTGGATCTCCCCTCGTGCGCTGTCAGGATCAGCTTTAAGCAGCTCACAAAAGTCCTCGCACTCTTTCCGAAGGAAGTTCTTTATCTCCTGATCTCTGAATGTCGGCGTCAACGGTGAGGTGCTTGCGAGGGGCCTAATCATCAGGAGTCCGTGGGTTGAGATGATTCTCGATGGCAAAAAGACCTCGGGAATCCGCGGAAGCTACACGCATGTTCGCGGCAAGATTGCTCTCATTCGCGACCGTGGCCTGATCGTGGGAACTTGCCAGTTGGTCAGCGTCGTCGATCCCTTGAAGCGCAAAGAATTTCAAGCACATGCGTAAGGTCGGATTGAAGCGGTCGGAAGCGCGCTCGGTTTCGTGCGAGAACACTTAGAGCTCACGAGTGCGGCTGCGAACCGACTCGGGCGACGAAATGGGCTGTAAAGACTGATGCGCCAATGTGCAAGTAGAACAAGGCGATGAGCTTATTTGAAAAGAATCAAGCGAAAGTCAAGGCGTGCGGCGGCGGAATGGCGATGCGTGTCGCACGGCGGGGTAAGTGTCGGCCCAGAATAGCCAAGGCAGCCCAAACCGCGCGAGTCAGTGTGGAATCGATTTGCGCGGGCCGCTTCAAGCGGAACTTTCTTGTGTTCCTGATCGTGGCTCCCGCAAGCATTCTTGCAACTCCGTCGGCAGGACCCGCAGTAGCGAGTGATATCGCCTCTCAAAGTAACAATGGCGCGCGGAGCAGGACCGTCGCGACGGGGTCATACCACGCGCGCCGAAATTCTGCACACCTATGACACTACGTTTCAGGTGACACATCGTCTGCGAACTTTCCGGTAGCTAACGAATACCAGGGCACATCTTCAGGAAGCTACTTAGCGTTTGTAAACGAATTCAATCCAACTGGAACCGCTCTCCTCTACTCTACGTACCTCGAAGTTACGAATAGCAGCAGTTAAACCTATGGGCAATTGATGGCAGTGAACGCGAATAGGAACGCTTATGTGTCGGGATATACCTCTTCGACTGATTTCCATCGTCAATGATTTTCAATCGACAAATAATAATGCTGCAAGAAGCGATCACATCCCGATCACACGGCAAAAGCACGCCGGAGTAATTCTTTGCGCAGAAAAACCAAAGGGCGGTAATCAGAACGGAGGTGGTTCCGAAAAACCACCTCCGCATGAGTGCCTTGCCGTCGCCATGCCCTCGCTAGGCCACGGCTAAGGAAGATGCTTCAAGGTACATCGCCGCGAAAGAGGAAGATCAGGCAAATTCAATGCAGTGTTCCTGAACTGCACGGCACCTAGGTTGCTACAGCGAGCGATCGTTTTCGCCGACTGGCCCGATCATCAGATCCAACACGGCGAACGATGGTCTGTTGCATGCGATACGTCTGCACGTTGGATTCGTCCCCGCTCAAATCGCGGAACGAAAATGTGAGATCCGTTGCGGATGTATGCTGCAATCGCACAGGCAAGCGGCCGCAGACATTGCCACCGACAAAAGCCGTCTCATATTCGTGACGGTCCACGCCCCATGTGTAAACCCGTAGCTCCGTAAAATCACAAACCTGCCCTTCGCGTCCCGTCGCGCCCAACACCAAGTATTGCGGCTTCTCGGTCCCGTCAGGACCTTCCACTTGGTTCAAGACGAGCCACGAAACGATTCTCATGCCAGTGGCGCTCGCGTATTCCGCAAGAGGCGCTGGCGAATCCAGATCGAGGAAGCGACCCAGAACCCACCCTGCCACCGTTCCTTCTGTCCTTGTTCGCGCTACTACAAGCCACCAGTCTTCCATTTTTGCTGGTGCCGGGGCTACCGTGGAAACTTCCTCTTCTTTGGTTACCGCGCTCGTCTCCAGTGCGACGGGTTCACGCGCCAGCAACTCGACGGACACCCCCCTCGTAAATTGGTCGATACACGGCATTTGACGGCCAGGTTCTAGATGCACGTTGGTGAGCACTGCCGTGTGACCAATCGCGTCAACGGGCATCCTTTCGGCCGTCCTCGCGAGTGCGCGCCCGCGCTCCCACAGAACTGCGGGCAACAGTTCCCCGTCTTTGACCCATCCGGTCGCGCCAGCGGCCGTCCGTACTTCTGCTTCGCCTTCGATTTGATCCAAAAGGCTGAGTCGATCGCCAAAAGTCAGCGTCGCAACCGGCTCGCGGACCTCTGCCGTGCTGCTCCATAGCGTCACGTTTCGGGCATCGGCGTAGACAATCTTTAACGGCTTCAAAGTTGAGGCAGGTCTTCGGAGCAGCGCTGCAGCGATCACACCGAGCATAAGAGCCCCGACCATTACCTTTACCTTGCGCATTTGGGTCCACCATCTTCTGCGGTCGATTTCTGCGAGGAATTCTACAGCCAAAACAACCGTCGGAGCGTCAGCCATTGTTACCCTTCTCGACACATGCCGCGCCCCCGAGTGGAGTAAGCAACCCGCTATGATACCGATCACGCTCAATGATCTGACACAGCTGACTAGGAAGGCCGGGTAATACTCCGTAAGAATGCCCGCGTTGACTCGCCTAGCCAGCGCGGTCTCCGCGCAGCAATTCACGCCAGCACACTCGTGACTAGCGATCTAGGGTATTCCCCTGATCGACTACACGCGAAGATTGCAGTAAAAACCCGCCGGAAGGTCAAATCGCGCTTCACGCTGCTACCTACCCACAAGGCGCGCTGCGTCAGAGAAGGGATTCCCCCTCCCAACTACTCTCCGGCGCGGAAGGAACCGCATCGGTGGCCGAAACCGGTGCGGTGCGCCTAGATGTTGTTCCCGAGGTAAGACTTTGAGGGCTCGCTAGACAAACCGGAGAATCAATTCGTGTGCTGACCGATTTGAGGGAACGTTGCTGGTGATGCAGCCGAATTGCTGCAAGGCCTTACAAGTGGCTTTCGACTGGTCCATCCAGGCGTGTCCCTTTCGTCTAGATTGCCATATAGCTCTAACGAGTTCAAGGTAGCCGCGCTCGGTTTGGACAACTACGACGCGAATATGGAACACGAGTGCGAACTTTATGAAATGTCGGACCGCACACCAATCTGGCGCGGGCGTTTGTCCGGATTGTCGTAATTTTGCGCCAGCCCCGCCCGTCTAACAATGCAGATTGGATGCATGGGTTAGACGGATAAGAAACATTTCCAGCGTCATGGCCGGGCGCGGATCGGCTGAGCCAGTGATGTGAAGGATCCTCAACTTTGAGAGGCAACTGTACCGGGTGAGCGGCAACGAGCGAGTAGAGGTAAAATGCGATGGTGGCGGAATCATCCAGCGAGGAGCCGGAACGCGGCAAGGAGCGTGCCGCGAAGGGGCCAGCCAAGTCCCAAAGCAAAGCGGGAATAATTCTGGGAACGATTGCCATAGCGCTTGTGCTGGTGCTGGGCTATTGGTTTCTCGCCTCGATGAGGCGTCTCGACCAGCAAGTGGCGCGAATCGGCCAGCAGACCGAAAGCCTGGTGCAGCGGGTCAAACGCGCCGAAGATCAATCGCGGAAGCTCGCTCGGCAAGCCTCGCAAGCCGCGGCCGACGCACAAGCCTCCGCTCTTCAGAGAGACACTGCGAAACAGGCGGAGGCAAAGTTGGCCGTGCAGGCGCAGGCGGCGCTCAAAAAGGCAGCCGCAGTGCAGCAACAGGCGGCCGCGGACCAGCAGAAGGCGACCGAGGCCATCCAGCAGGCGGCGCAATACCGGCAGCAGCGGGAGGCGGAGCTTGGGCAACTGCAACAGGTGTTGGGACAGATTGCCCAGACGCGACGCACGGCGCTTGGGCTGGTGATGACCCTGGGCAGCAATTCGGTCCGCTTTGATTTCGACGAGGCCTACATTAAGCCACAGTATCGTGACATCCTGAACCGCATTGCCGGCGTGCTCCTGACGCTCAAGGGATATTCCATCTCCGTCTACGGATACACGGACGATATCGGGACGCAAGCATACAACCTGAAGCTTTCCGAAAGGCGCGCCGAAGCGGTGCGGGACCTTCTGGTTCAGGCCGGAATCAATCCTGCAATCGTCAGCACGGAAGGTTTCGGGAAATCAGATCCCCGGGTCCTAGGCGACAGCGAGCAGGCGCGAGCAGCAAACCGGCGCGTAGAGATCGCCATTGTGGATGTGGTGCTACTGCCTGCGAACCGCGCGCTCGTGCAGAAGTAATTTGTGCCGGAGGATAGGCGCATCACCGCGGGATGGCGAGGTCGGCGAGAAGTTCAAGGTGTTTCTGCGAGCCTTGTCAAGGTCATTTGGCGAACCTGAATTGAATTTGTACGCGGCCCTTCGGAACTCCAAATGCTTTGTTCGCAGAGCTGGAATCATCGACCTCGAAGCATATAGCAAGGCAAGTATCTCGTCCTAAAGCTCAGAACAACCGTGCCCCAATGCTCGGATTGTTTGCCCTGTGGTTGGGCTTCTCTATTGGGGTATTCCGTACGATATGTTCGACCTCAAATTGTCCGAACGGATAGAGCACATAATCGTGGGCGGCCGCGCTGCAAAAGGTCGCGACAGCGGCTCGATCATTGAGACGAGACATGACGATAGAGGGGACTTTGTCTGACGACTTTGAGATTCGTCGCAGTAGTTGATTGACCCCGCCGTCCTCCAGTTCATGGTTTGCTGAGCGCGGAACTGGCTGGTTTAACAGTTGCCTGTTCTTTCCACTCGTCGAGAACCTTGGGCGAGAGCTTGTCGATTTGAGCTAGAAAGGTTGCCACTTGCCACATTTGTTGGTCGGTGAGGGATTGTTTCCATGCGGGCATGCCAGTTAGCCTTATGCCATGTTCAATGATATAGAAGTTCTGATACTCGGGCATGTCAGGCGCGTCCTCGACGAACTGGGGAGCCCGAGGATATAGCGCATCCGCGAGTGTTCCGCGAGAATAATTCGCGTCGCCATGGCAAAGGGCGCAATTTGCTTGATAGAGTTTCATTCCGGCGATCAGAGTGACATCGCTCGAATCGAGCGGACTTTTGATTTCGGGAGCACGCCGCGCTACAGAAGCGTCAAGCGACGGCATGGCGACCAGTTCCTCCAGTCCATTAACTGGAATATCCGCTCGCGGGTCAACGAAGCCAAATCGGACGTAAGTGAATCCTGCTAACAGAAGCACGACCAATGCCGTAAAAAATCCGGCCCAGAACGTACGCATCGGGCTCTCCTTGAGAGATTCGCTGGAAGCTTTCAGCCGAGCTCAATCAGAGTGCAGTGCATCTCAGCACTTCGGTTCTCAATACCAGACGCGTAGCCCGAATACGAATCTCGGATCGGCAGTGCTCTCCCCGGCTTGGCGTGAAAACGTTGCTGTCCCGCCAAACTCCCGCGCGTATGCGAAGCCAAGGTATGGCGCGAATTTGCGGCTGATTTCGTAGCGCACGCGAATACCCGTATCTAGATCGGAGAACCCTGTTCCCAGCCTGCGTGGTGGATCGCTCTTGCCGTAAAAATCCATTTCCAGTTCAGGCTGTGCAATGAGTCGCTGGGTGATCAGCAAGTCGTAGGACCCGGTAATGCGTCCAGCGACATGGCCTCCGTCGCGGATGTAGAGTGTCGGCTCGAACTCGAAGAAGCCCGGCGCGAGCCCTTCGATTCCGAGTGCCAGCCACGTGCAGTGCGGACCGGAGTCTATGTCCTCGCGCAAGCCCACCTGCCCGTCGAAATACCGCAGGCGCGGCACAGGACGGTCGTAAAATGCCTCGATATCGCCATCGCTCACGATGCCATTGCCGGCGAATCCTTCAGACTTGAACCAAGCGCGGTTCATATCCGTGCCGATCCACCCCTCTCCATCCCAGCGAAACTCGCTGCTCAATCCGTCCGTGCGCCCTTCGAGCTGGTTGAACAGCATATGCTCGAAAATCTGGTTGCCCATTTCGGGCATCTGCATTTCCGTTGCAGCGCTCGCGGTGGTTGGCGCAGGCGACATCGGCGACGTGCTTACTTGCGCCCGATCGGCTCCGGGAGCAATGCAGGTGACGACGCTGGCCAGTGCCAGCACAGCGAGCCGAACAGTCTGTCTGGGAATCACACTGCGGCCGCGCCTCACGACACCACCACCGCGCGAAACATTCCCGCTTGCATGTGGTAGAGCAGGTGGCAGTGATAGGCCCATTGTCCCGGCGTGTCGGCACTTACGAGGTAACTCACGCGCTCGGAAGGCTTCACAATCACCGTGTGCTTGTACGGATTGAACGGACCGTGGCCATTTTCTAGTTCACTCCACAGGCCGTGTAGGTGAATGGGATGCTCCATCATCGTGTCGTTCACCAGCACGATGCGGACGCGTTCACCGAGCTTCAAATCGATTGGCTCCGATTGCGCGAACGTCTTGCCGTTGAATCCCCAGATGTAGCGTTGCATATTGCCCGATAGATGGAGTTCGATCTCGTGCGTTGGTGGCCGCCCATCTGCGCCCTTGTAGCGTGCGCGCAGGTCGGCGTACGTCAGCACACGCCTGCCGTTGCCATTGAGTCCGTCACCGGCATCGTTCAGCCGCTTGGTTACGTGGGCAGGGACCATATCGACCTCCGGCCCAAGGTGCATGTGCACGGGATTGGAAAGCTCAAGCTTCGTTTCGCGGTATCCTGCCATCGGCTCAACAACCACTGCCATCACGCCGGGACCGGGCTGCGGAAACGGAATCGTCCCCTGGTCGTTGCCCATCCTCATTGGCGCGTCGTTCTCCGTCTCAGAACGGAAGACTTGCGTTGCGCCAGGTGCGCTCCTTTCGCCAGCACCGTCCATTTTCACGTCCGGCATGTTCTGCATGTCCATGCCGCCGGCTTCGGCCCCCGCGGCGGTTTTCTGGTCACCGCCCATATTCATTCCGCGGATGTCCTTCATGTCTTCTTCGGTCATTCCATCCATTCCGGCCATGTTCATGCCGCCCATGTTGCCCATGCCCATATCGACCATCGTCCGTAGCGGTCGCGGGTCCATCGGTGGAACGTCCGCCGTCATTCCTTCTCGCGGCGCGAGCGTGCCTCGCGCGTAACCGCTGCGATCCATAGACTGCGCGAAAATCGTGTACGCCGCATCTGCTTTGGGCTCGACGATCACGTCGTATGTTTCGGCAACGCCGATACGAAATTCATCCACAACAACTGGTTCGACATCGTTGCCATCTGCTTGCACTACAGTCATCAGTAGGCCAGGAATCCGCACATCGAAAAAGGTCATCGATGATCCGTTGATGAATCGCAGGCGAACTTTCTCTCCCGGTCTGAACAGTGCCGTCCAATTTGCACGCGGCGGATTTCCATTCACCAGGTAGGCGTACGTTGCGCCGGTTACATCGGCGAAGTCGGTGGGAGTCATGTTCATTCGCGCCCACAGCAGGCGGTCGGAAATGGTGGAGCGAAGCCCGTGCCTCCTGACGTCGGAAAAGAATGTGCCGACGGTCCGTTGGTGGAAGTTGTAGTATTCGCTCTCTTCCTTCAGGTTACCGAACACCGTTTCTGGGTCCGTATCCGTCCAGTCGGTAAGCATCACGACGTATTCCCGGTCGAACTCAATCGGGTCGCCGTACTGCGGTTCGATGATCAGCGCGCCCAGCAAGCCGGTCTGTTCCTGAAACCGTGTGTGGCTGTGATACCAGTAGGTCCCGCTCTGTTTTACGGGGAAGCGGTAGACGAAGGTCTCGCCCGAGTCAATACCGGGGTAGCTCAAACCTGGCACTCCATCCATGTCGGCTGGCACGCGGACGCCATGCCAATGGATCGAGGCCGATTTCTTCATCCTGTTCGTCACCGCCAGAGTTACAGTATCCCCTTCGCGCCATCGCAGCGTAGGACCTGGGACCGAACCGTTCACGGCTGTGGCGAACGATCTCCGGCCAGTGAAGTCGACCGGCCATGAATCAATCTTGAGATCGAAATCGGTTCCGGTAAGGATCGCGGGCGTTCGCGGAGTGCTGGCCGCAAACGCGGACCATCCTCGCAGCGCGGCAACGGCCGCCATCGTTCCGCCGATAGCGAGCGCGTGAACGAAGTCGCGGCGACTGACGGGCATGTAACGAGACAGATTTCTTCGCTGCATAAATTTTTCTCCCACTATGGATGATTCTTCATCGAAGGTGCTGTTCCGACCGTGCTAAACGTCCAAAGGACTAAACAAAAATGGACCATTAGTTTGCATCGTAAATGCGCAGCACGCGCGCAAGCGCAGTGCTCGTGAAAAAACACACGGGCCACCACACGGCTACACGTTGCACGTTTAGCTGGGGCTAGATACGCAGGACGGAGATTCGGGAGTGGAGGGGAACTCTTAAAGTTGTAGGCGGAGCCAATCCTGACAGAAAAACACAAGTATGAATGAACCCAAGTGGCGCTACAGGATGCGAAATGAGAGTATCAGCGCGATGGGGCGTCGCGCTCGCGAGGCGGGGCTGAGGCTGATTATCCGCCCTGACAATGTTCGTGCCGGGATGGTGATGCATCGCGCAGTCGCTATTATGAGTACGTCGATCTTGCGGAGCATTGGAGTGTCCCATCGGCATCTGGTCGCATCCATCTGGGTCGGAGGAATGCTGAAGCTCATTGGGGCACACTCCTGCCGCACACATCGCGGAGCAAACCGACGCGTACGACATGGTGACCGCGAAGATAGCGGCCACGATCCCCGCAATCCAGACGCGCCTTGGTCTTTTGCGACTCACTTGGAGATGGCACGGATTATACTCCCATGGAGACGCTGTCTAGCAGGCAACATAACTGATGTGCTTGATCGCCAATTTGTTGCGGATTCGGCCGACTCCCTGTTGAGAAAAGTGTGCCTAGCTGGCAGCTGACCGCCTCCTGTTTCAATCTGAATCGCCGTAGACTCCGGTCAATTGGAGGAGAAAACGGCGCCCGAACCGAAACTCGTACCTCCAATAACGGCCAGCGCGTGCGAAGCGTTCAGCACGAAGGTATTTTTGAAATTGTCGGTGTCAACACGCTCATGCAGGCGGCAAATATCCGATTGATAGATGGAAGCGGGCCCGTCATACCAAATGTGCTGTGGGCTTCCTTGAAAACTCTGGATAGTCTGGATAAGAAGTGAGTTGTTCGGGTCGCGCTTTCCCGCCATTCGCTGTCGCCATTTTCTGAACCGAACATATCAAACAGAGCGTTTCCGTTCGTAAAACCCTTCGCTGGCTGCACCCATCTAATTTGTGAAGTATTTACTTGAGTGAACGTCGTAGTGCACCGTCTGCTTCAACAGTCGTTCTCCCCGAGCGCGACTACTTCTGCTTCCCACTGGAGCACTTGATGAGCGAACAGTCGAGCAGTTCCGTCCCGTCGCATTTTCATATCCGCTGGAGCGGTGGTGAACTGGATTACGAGCAGTTCGGCTCACGCCAAGCTGCCGTCGAATCTGCAAAACGTCTAGTGCGATTTGGCGAGACTTACTCCGTCGAGGAGTTCGACGACTCCTGCAACATATGCACCGAAATTCTCCACAGAACGGCGAAGGGTTCGAGCGCCGAATAGTTCGTCCGGCTAATTCTTTGATCCGATTCGCGCTCGCCATCTTCCGAGTCATGTGCAACTGCAACTCTGGTCGCCGATTTCACAATCCAGCCAACTATCCCCGCGATCGCAGACGCGCCGAACAAGACCCACGGCAGCGCGCGGCGCCACAAGGACCTGGAGGCCGGCGCAGCGGAGGCTCCAGTGGTCGATACTAGTTCAGGTGCCTCCAAAAGAACTTCGTCAAGGATAATTCGCGCATCGCCGATATCGCGCACGCGCTGCCTCGCATCTCTCTGCAGACAGCGCTGCAAAAGTACACGAACGCGCAGTGGTGTATGTGTTGGTAGCAGCGACCAATCCGGCTCGGCGCGAATCACTGCCGCGAGTGTCTCGCTAACCGTCTCTCCAGTTAAGGCCATCTTGCCCGGAGCATCTCGTACAGCACGCAGGCGAAGGTCCCAATGTCGGGAATCCTCGAATCCGTAAATCGCCGCGATATTCGGTTGATTCAGCGACGCGAGCACTTTCGCTTCGCGCTCGAACCGGGCCATGCGTTCGGCATCGCGTGCAAATGAAGCTGGCAGCACTTTGACCGCAACGTCTCGCCCGAGCTTCGCATCCCGCGCACGATACACCTCGCCCATCCCGCCGGCACCAATTGGTGCGAGAATTTCGTAGGCCCCGAGTTTCGTCCCAGTCGCGAGTGTCATTGTGATTGCTTCAGCGCTGCTTGCCAGTTCAGCACCACGTTGAACGGTGCCTGCGCTTGGCCGCCTGATTCAACCGCAGTAAAAAACAGAAACCGTTTGCCGTCGATCGTGTACCCGTCGATCGGCCAATTGGACTGCTGCTGTGGCGCCTGAAAGAGGAGCTTGGGCGTGCCTGCCTGGAACGATGGACTGGCCAGGATTGCAACCGCCATCACCTTCCAATCGGAAGTCAGGTAATACAACTCCTTCCCGTCTTTGCTCCATCTCGGCGCCTCGCCACCGCCATAAGAAATTTGCCATTTCGCGCCTGCGCCCGAAGCATCCGTCGCGCCAGAATCCGGCGAGAACGGCCGGACGTAAACTTCCGTGGAGCCGGACTCGTCCGATGTAAACGCCACCCAATGCCCATCCGGGGAGAATCGGCCGTCGTCCTCATTGAACGTCGTGCGCAAGAATGGGAAAGGCTTCCGGTCACCTTGAAGCGGCAGGATCCAGAGGTCGCCCTTTGTTTTAGGATCGAGAGAGTTATACAGCAAGAACCGCCCGTCGGGAGATACGTCCAAAGGTACCTTGTCTTCATTCGATTTCAGTACCAGCTGCTCGCCAGCTTCGCCGTTGGCTGGCTTTTCATAGAGATCGTTGACGCCCTCAGGGTTAGAATCAAAGAAGACGCTCCTGCCGTCCGGAGACCAGATGGCCCCGCCGACGCCGGCACTGGCGGAGCCGAACGTAAAGCGCGTGCTCGTTCCCCGCGAAAAATCGACCACCCAAAGAGCCAGTCCGCCCTGAGAATCAGGACGAATGACGATGGCTCTGCTTCCGTCAGGGGAAATGGCTGGCTGCCCGTAAGGGGCCGGCTCTCCGACCGTGCCGACAGATTTTCCTTGCCGGTCATACCATGTCAATCGGTAGTCCCCGCCTGCCGCTTGCCTGTAGACCAGCGTATCGGCGGCAGCCGAAAAAAAGCCGAATACACTGAACGTGCCTACGTGCTGTGCCAGCTGCACCGGCTCGCGCGTGACTTTCAAGCGGCGCGCGTCGAAGGGTTGCGCCATTAACGTGCCGCCGTCCAGACCGCCCTTTAGGAAGAGCAAATATCCGGCATTCGAATCGGAAAAGGACGGCACGTAGGCCGCTCCGAAGTCAGTCGCCACGAGCCTGTCTAAATCCTGTTTTGGGGGCTGCGCATCGAGCGAGCCAACGTAAGTCCCGCTGTTCGCCAGATGGAACGAGAAGCGAAGATAGATGAAGTGGCGCCCGTCGGGAAGAAATGAGGGCAGGAAATGGGCCGCTTCGTTGCGCGAGGAATCGAGGGCCGTGAGCGGCGATACCGTTCCGTTGACCGCCGAAACGCGCATCAGCGGACCCGGATATTCCCCGAAGACGACTCCGCCATCGCGGCTAAAGGAACCACCTGCGACGAATAGCTGCGTCTCGCCCAGGGTATCGGCAGCGCCGCTGGCGACGTCGATCGCCTCGATCTTGCCTGCGGTTGAAAACGCGATGCGCTTCCCATCGGGAGACCACCATAGCGCCGGATCTTCGGCCGTGGATTCTGTGCCGGGCAACGGGCGCGCATCAAGCGAATCGAGACTGCGAAGATAGATGCGTGTCGCTCCGTCGGCCCCCGTCGCGAAAAACGCGAACTCCCGTCCATCAGGTGAAACCGCGAACACGCCATCCGGCGTCAGCTTAGCCGGCACAGGAATTTGAAACCGCACCTCCCCGGCTGGTGCGGCCGGCTTTTCGCGGACGTATAGGAGACCAAGTGCGATCGCGGCGGCCACTGCAACGCATGCGACAGCCCACGGCAGCGCGCGGCGCCAGAAGGGCGTGGGGATCGGCGCAGCCGTCGCGGTGGTTGCGTCCGGAGCGCCCGCCAGAACCGCGTCGATCGCGATGCGCGCCTCCCCAATCGCTTGCAATCGTTGCTTCGCGTCTTTTTGCAAACAGCGCTGCAATAAAACGCGAATACGCGCTGGCGTGTTCGCAGGCAGCAGCGACCAATCCGGTTCTCCGCGAATTACCGCCGCCAATGTGTCACTGGTAGTCTCGCCGTCAAAGGCCATCTTGCCTGTGAGCATCTCGTACACGACGCATCCGAACGCCCAGATGTCGGCGCGGCGATCGACTGGTTTTGCCTTCGCCTGCTCCGGCGACATGTACGCGGCCGTGCCGAGCAGAACTCCCTGCATGGTGGCCATGTGAGTGAGCGTCGGCGAATTGGCCATGTCCATCGAAGACGCTTCGCGTTCAACCGCTTTCGCCAGTCCGAAATCGAGAATCTTCACCGCATCGTCGCGGGAGATTTTTATGTTGGCGGGCTTCAGGTCGCGATGGACGATTCCGCGCTCATGCGCGTACTCCAGCGCCTCGGCGATCTGCCTGACAATCTTGAGTGCCTCGTCGCCGAGAAGCGGACTTTGTGCGATGCGGTCAGCGAGCGTGGGGCCTTCGGCCAACTGCATGACCAGAGCGAGCGTTGCGCCTGAGTCCTCGACGCCATAGATGGCAGCGATATTTGGATGGTCGAGCGACGCCAGCACTTTCGCTTCGCGCTCAAACCGCGCCATGCGCTCCGCGTCGCCCGCGAATGACGCGGGCAGCATCTTGATGGCGACGTCGCGTCCGAGCTTCGCATCCCGCGCGCGGTACACCTCGCCCATCCCGCCAGCACCCAGGGGCGCGAGAATTTCGTACGGCCCGAATTTTGCGCCTTTGGCTATGGTCATTTCTTCAGCAACGCGGGCCAGTTGGTTACCAGCGTCCAGGCCTGCGGTCCCTTTTCTTCGCCCTGGGTGAGCACCGCAAACCTCGCGTTCGTTCCACTCCCGGTGACGTCGTAGCTCCATCCTGGCGAAGGCATCATGTTGGTGGGAAATAGCGACTCTACTTTCTGAACCGTGAACGTGCCACCCTGTTCGGAAATTTCAGCGGCCATTATGTGGTTGTCCGGCGAAACATAAAACAACTCCTTGCCGTCATGGCTCCAGCGCGGCATCGAGCCTCCATTTGTGGAGACTTGCCACTTGCCGTCGCCGCGGGGAAATGGCACGACGTACACAGCACTCTGTCCAGATTCGTTCGAGTCATAAACCAACCACTTGCCGTCCGGAGATACCCCTATCAATGGAGAGGCCAAAGGCACGTCTTGCAGAACGGGGAACGGCTTACGATCTCCAAATGAAGGCAACGCCCAGATTCCGACCTGGCGACTTGAAGCATTCCCTCGCTCAAAAACGAGATAGCGGCCGTCGGGAGTCCATCTAGCAAATTCGACCGTCTGCTCCAGGGCCTTGTCAGAGAATAACGGGGTAACGCTCCCGCTGCCGTCGGCGGGCTTCTCGAACTGCCCCCCTCCTCCCTCGCGGTTAGACAAGAACGAGATCATTTTTCCGTCCGGCGACCACTCGGGCATCACGTGAAAAGCACTCGAAAAGGTCAGGGGCCGCGTCACTCCGTCCCGGAGGTCAAATACCCAGATCGCGCCCGGACTTTGTGCATCGGCGATGCTGGCGGCCAATTTACTCCCGTCTGGCGAAATGCTCGGCGTGTCGCAGTAGTTATCCATG
>Ga0335075_10006737_pt1 | contig 17728 bp, 14 predicted proteins | sample Lox_Sample_24_FD_206723 | JGI IMG/M metagenome (GOLD analysis project Ga0335075, IMG submission 206723) | Soil microbial communities from Loxahatchee National Wildlife Refuge, Florida, United States - Lox_Sample_2.4 | ecosystem: Environmental > Terrestrial > Soil > Wetlands | place: USA...
TTCAGCGCCGGACCGAACTGATGCAGCATATGGCGCATGCCCCCTTCCCCTCCGGCCAGATGGAAGGTGAGGAACGTGCCCATCAGCGACCAGCGCAAACCGCAGCCGTAAACAACGGCGGCGTCGACTTCCTCAGTGTCAGCGACGTTGTCGTTGACCAGCCACAAGGCCTCGCGCCACAAAGCCTCCATCAGCCGATCGGCGATGAAGCCGACGATCTCCTTGCGCACCGGCAGCGGACGCATGCCGATTGACCGATAAAACGCCGCGGCGCGATCGATCGTTGCAGGATCGGTTCGCTCGCCGCCGACCAGCTCCACCAGCGGCAGGAGATAAACGGGGTTGAACGGATGGCCGACCAGCATCCGCTCGGGCCGAGTCATCTTCGCGGACAGGCCGCTCGGCAACAGGCCTGAGGTCGAGGAGGCGACGATCGCGGTCGCATTGACGGCGTCGATCTCCGCAAGCAGCTCCTGCTTTAGCGCTTCGCGCTCGGGCGCGCTCTCCTGAACAAAGTCGGCGTTCGACACGCAGTCCGCGAGCTTGGCGTGAAAAGTGAACCGCGACGGGTCGGCGCCCGGCGCGAGGCCCCGGCGGCTCATTGCCGACCAGGCGGCGTCGATCGCGGCCCGCGCTTTGCTTTCCGCGCCGGGCGCAGGGTCCCAGGCGGCGACGTCGAGCCCCGCGCCGAGAAAACGGGCCGCCCAGCCCGACCCGATGACGCCGGCGCCGACCACGGCTGTTCGCTCGACTGGCTTCGCCATGCGGTCCTCCCGACAGTGCGGCCTTCAGACGCGCTGCTTGAGCCCGAGCCTGGCGCGGGCCTCAGCGGGCGTCGCAATCGAAGCGCCCATGCGTTCGACGATCTCGCGGGCGCGCTTGACCAGCGCGCCATTGGTCGCCGGCACGCCGCGGTCGAGCCAGATGTTGTCCTCGAGGCCGACCCGCACATGGCCGCCGAGCAGAACCGCCTGGGCGACGAACGGCATCTGCATCCGGCCGATGGCGAAGCCAGCCCAATTGGCGCCAGGAGGTAGATGGTTGCGCATCGTGAGCATTGTTTCGGTCGTGGCCTCCGCGCCCCAGGGAATGCCGAGGCAGAGCTGGAACATGGGCGGCGGGTCGATGAAGCCCTCGGCGATGAGTTGCTTGGCGAGCCAGACGTGGCCTAGCTCGAAACACTCGATCTCGGGCTTGACCCCTGCCGCCTGGATGCGCCGCGCCATCTCGCGCAAAAGGCCCGCGGTCGCCAGGAACGCCCCGTCGCCGAAATTGAGCGAGCCGCAATCGAGGGTGCAAATCTCGGGTTTGAGCTCCTCGACATGGGCGACGCGCTCGGGCGCGTCCGCCATGTCGGCGCCGGCCCCGGCCGAGGCGGGATGGGCGGGATCGAAGACGAAATCGCCGCCCATGCCGGCGGTGAGATTGATGACCACATCGGCGCCGGACGCGCGGATCAGGCCGACCGTCTCGCGGTAAAGCTTGAGATCGCGCGCAGCCTTGCCGGTCTCGGGGTCGCGCACATGCAGATGCACGATCGCCGCGCCCTCGCCATGCGCCTCGAGCGCCGAATCCGCGATCTCGCGTGGCGTCACCGGAATCGCCGGATGCTTGCCGACCGTGTCGCCGGCGCCGGTGACGGCGCAGGAAATGATGACGTTCGTGTTCAAGTTTCCCCCTTGCCGGCTTCGCCGACTTTGCGCGATGGCGTTCGGCGGCGCAAGCCGGCGCGCCGGCAGGCTCGCGTCCGCGGCCGGCGCCAACCCCGCGGTCGGTTTTACCGCAAATCTTCACGCGAATTTTGCGGGAAGGCCTTGCTCTCTGATGTCTGATCTGGCAATAGGCATTGCAATTCTATGCATCATGATGTCTGAAACGTGATAACTGCGGCGCAACTTCGTGCTTCGCGAGCGCTTCTCGGCATCGACCAGCGCAAGCTGGCCGAGCTGTCCGGGCTGTCGCTGCCGACCATTCAGCGCATGGAGGCGAGCGAGGGCGTGATCCGCGGCAATGTCGATTCGCTGATGAAGCTCGTGGCGGCGCTCGACACGGCCGGGATCGAACTCATCTCCGACAATGCGCAGAGCCCGACGGGGGGCCGCGGCGTGCGGCTGAAGAGGCCCGCGCCGTGACGTTGGCTTTGGTCCTCGGTTGCGCCGGCCTGCTCCTTGGCGTCGCGGTGCTGGCCGTTGCGATCGGCCGCTCGGCGGCGGCGACGCCGGTCGTCTATGGATTGTGTCTCGTCGCGTCGCTCGTGTCCTGCGCAATCGGCGTTCAGCATTTGCTGGCCGGCTCGGCGCCTTTGAGCCGCGTGCTGCCGCTCGGCGTTCCATGGCTTGGCGCGCATTTCCGCCTGGACGCGCTCTCCGCCTACTTTCTCGCGGTCGTCGGGCTCGGCTCGTTCGCCGCGAGCCTGTTTGCGCTCGGCCACGGAGAGCACGAGGAAGCGCCCGGGCGCGTGCTGCCGTTCTATCCCGCGTTCCTGGCGGCCATGATTCTCGTTCTCGTCGCCGATGACGCCTTCACGTTCCTGGTGTCGTGGGAGTTCATGTCGCTCACATCGTGGGCGCTGGTGATGGCGCATCACCGCAATCCGGACAACGTTCGCGCCGCTTACGTCTATCTGGTGATGGCGGGCTTCGGCACGCTCGCGCTCCTGCTCGCGTTCGGCCTCATGGCCGGCCCGGACGGCGGCTACGCCTTCATGGAGATCCGCAACGCCCATGCCTCGGCGGGGCTTGGCGCGCTCGTTCTGATCCTGGCGCTCATCGGCGCGGGCTCCAAGGCCGGCCTCGTTCCGCTTCACGCCTGGCTGCCGCTCGCCCATCCGGCCGCCCCGAGCCAGGTTTCGGCGCTCATGAGCGGCGTCATGACCAAGGTCGCCATCTATGGGTTCGTGAGAATCATCTTCGATCTGATCGGCCCGCCCGCCTGGTGGTGGAGCATGCTCGTGCTCGCCCTCGGGGGCGTGACCGCGGTGATGGGCGTGCTCTATGCGCTGATGCAGCACGACCTCAAGCGGCTGCTTGCCTATCATACGGTCGAGAACATCGGGATCATCTTCATCGGGCTCGGGCTGGCGCTCGCGTTTAAGGCGCACGGCATGCCCCTGGCCGCGGCGCTGGCGATGACGGCTGCGCTCCTGCATGTCCTCAACCATTCCCTGTTCAAGAGCCTCCTGTTCTTCGGCGCCGGCGCCGTCCTAACGGCGACCGGCGAGCGCGACATGGAGCGTCTCGGCGGGCTCATTCGCTTGATGCCGCAGACGGCCTTCGCGTTCCTTGTCGGCTGCGCCGCGATTTCGGCCTTGCCGCCGCTCAACGGCTTTGTGTCGGAGTGGCTTACCTTCCAGGCCATTCTGCTCAGCCCGCGATTGCCCTCCTGGGGCTTAAGGCTTCTCGTGCCCGCCGTCGGAGCGATGCTGGCGCTGTCCGCTGCGCTTGCCGCCGCCTGCTTTGTCAAGGCGTTCGGGGTGACATTCCAGGGCCGCCCGCGCAGCCCGGCCGCCGAGCGCGCGCGGGAAACCGACCGGCTCTCGCTCGCAGCGATGTTCCTGCTTGCCGTGCTTTGCCTGATCGTTGGCGTCACGCCCGGCCTGTTCATCGATGCGCTGGCTCCGGTCGTGCACGCGGCCGTGGGCGCCCGCATGCCGGCGCAGCTTGGCGTCCCGTGGCTCTCGATCGTGCCCATCGCCGAGAGCCGCAGTTCCTACAACGGGCTGCTCGTTTTCCTGTTCATGGTCATTTCGGGAACGCTCGCGGCCTCCGCGATCCATCGCCTCGCGTCCGACAGGCTCCGCCGCGCGCCGGCCTGGGATTGCGGCTATCCCGATCCGAGCCCGCTCACCGAATATACCGCCTCGAGTTTCGCTCAGCCGATCAGGCGGGTGTTCGGCACGGTCGTGTTCCACGCGCGCGAGCGCGTCGAGATGCCCACGCCGGGCGACATACGTCCGGCCCGGCTTAGTGTCTCACTGCACGATGTCGTCTGGGAGGCGCTCTATAAGCCGGTCACGAGCGCCGTGAACTTCGCCGCCGACCGGCTCAATGCCCTGCAATTCCTGACCATCCGCCAATTCCTGAGCCTTGTCTTCGGCGCTCTCGTGATCCTGCTCGGCGCGTTGACGATATGGCCCTGATCCTCGATCTCGGCGTACAGGGCGTGCAGATGCTCCTGGTGCTGTTGCTGGCGCCGCTGCTCACCGGTCTCGTGCGCAAGGTGAAGGCGAGGCTCATGCGCCGGCAAGGGCCGCCGCTGATCCAGCCCTACCTCGATCTCATTCGCCTCATGCGCAAGGAGGTCGTCCTGGCCGAAAGCGCGTCGTGGCTGTTTCGCGTCATCCCGTATCTCGTGTTCGCCGCGACCTGGGTTGCGGCCTCGCTGGTCCCGACCTTCCGCGCCGGGCTTCTATTCTCCTGGTCGGCCGATCTCATCGCCATCATCGCGCTTCTCGGCAGCGCGCGCTTCTTTCTAGCGCTGGCCGGAATGGATGTCGGCACGAGCTTCGGCGGCATCGGCTCAAGCCGCGAAGTGATGATCGCCTCGCTCGCCGAGCCGGCGATGATCATGGTCGTCTTCACGCTCGCGCTGATCGCCGGCTCGACGCAGCTATCGACCATTGCCGGCGTGCTCGTCTACTCCGAGGTGGGGCTGCGCGTCTCGCTCGGGCTCGCCCTCTTCGCCCTCATCATGGTCGCGATCGCCGAGAATGGGCGAATCCCGATCGACAATCCGGCGACTCACCTCGAGCTCACCATGGTCCATGAGGCGATGGTGCTCGAATATTCAGGCCGCCACCTCGCGGTGATCGATCTCGCCGCCGAGCTCAAGCTGCTCCTGTACGTGTCGCTGATCGCCTGCATCTTCTTGCCCTGGGGCGTCGCGGCGCCGGACGCAGGCGCGAGCGCGCTGGCGCTGGGGTTCGTCAGCTATATCGCCAAGCTTGCGGCTGGTGGAATCCTGCTTGCTCTGTTCGAAACGTCAATCGCGAAAATGCGCGTCTTCCGCGTGCCGGAGTTCCTGGGCGCCGCGCTGATGCTTGGCCTGTTGGCCACGTTGCTCATGTTCGTCTCGCGGAGCCTGTGATGCGCGGCATCGATTTTGACGTCGCCCATCTGCTCGCCGGGTCGCTGGTGCTGATCAGCTTCCTCGAACTCTATCAGGACCGCCTTTATGCGCTCCTCAACGTGTTCGCCCTTCACGCGTTGGTGCTGGCGCTCTCCGTCGCCTGGCAAGCCTATGTGCAGGACGCTCCCCACCTTTACCTCACCGCCGCCCTCACGCTCGTGTTCAAGGCGATCGTCATTCCCGTCGCTCTGCATCGGATCATCGTCTCGCTCGGGATTCACCGCGAGATCGAAAAGGTGGTCGGCATCGGCGCCACAATGCTGTTCGGCATTGGCCTCGTCGCATTGTCGATAGTGGTGATGCTGCGGGTCACCGCCGAGGCTGGGCCGCTCGCGCGCGAGGACCTCGCCTTCGCTCTCTCGATCGTGCTGCTGGGGCTTCTGATGATGGTGACGCGCGGCAACGCGGTCAGCCAGGTGGTTGGTTTCATGTCGCTCGAAAACGGCCTCGTGCTCGCCGCGACCGGCGCCAAGGGAATGCCGCTCGTGGTCGAGATCAGCTTCGCCTTCTCGATCCTGATCGCGTTCATTGTGATCGGCATCTTCCTGTTCCGCATCCGCGAGCGTTTCGACACCGTCGACCTCGAGGCCCTCGACAATCGCCGCGGAGAGCGGCGATGAGCTTCGACGCCGTAGCTGCGGTCCTGATCATTCCGCTGGCCGCCGCGGCGGTTCTGGCCATGCTGCCCGGCTATTGGCTGAGCGCCCGGCTCAATGTGATTGCGGCGCTCGCCACGTTCCTGACAGCGCTCTCGCTGTTCTTCAATCGGCCGCCCGCCGGCCTCTATCTCCAGGTCGACGATCTCAACAACGTCTTCATCGTGCTCACCACCTTCGTCGGTTTCACCACCAGCGTGTTCAGCGCGAGCTACATCGGGCATGAACTGGAAACCGGACGGCTGACGCCGAGGTTCCTCAGGTTCTATCACGCGATGTACCAGGTCCTGATGTTCGCGATGAATCTCGCGCTCGTCGCCAACAATATCGGGCTCATGTGGGTCGCGATCGAGCTCGCGACGCTGACGACCGTGCTCATGGTCGGCATCTATCGCACGCATGAGGCGCTCGAAGCGGCCTGGAAATACTTCATCCTCGGCAGCGTCGGCATCGCGCTGGCGCTGTTCGGCACCATCCTCGTCTACATGGCGGCGATGCCCGTCATCGGCGAGGGCCTTGACGCCATGGTCTGGACCAGCCTCATCGCCCGGGCCTCGCAATTCGATCCGGCGCTGCTCAATGTCGCCTTCGTGTTCCTGCTGCTCGGCTACGGCACCAAGGTGGGGCTCGTGCCGCTGCACGCCTGGCTCCCCGACGCGCACGCCGAGGGGCCGACCCCGATCTCCGCCGTGCTCTCGGGCCTCCTGCTCAACGTCGCGCTCTATGCGCTGCTGCGCTTCAAGATGCTGCTCGCGGCCAATCCGGACGCGCTCGCTCCCGGGCCGTTGATGGTGACGATGGGGCTGATGTCGCTCGTCTTCGCGGCGTTCATGCTCTACCGGCGGCGCGACATCAAACGGCTGTTCGCCTATTCGTCGATCGAGCACATGGGCATCATCGCGTTTGCCTTTGGCATGGGCGGACCGCTGGCGAATTTCGCCGGCCTTTTGCACATGACGATGCATTCCCTGACCAAGTCGGCCATCTTCTTCGCTGTCGGCCACGCGGCGCAGGTCAAGGGAACGCAGCAGATCGCGAAAATGGGCGGCCTGACCGAGTCCAACCCGGTTCTGGGATGGGGGCTCGTGCTCGGCGTCGTCGCCATCGCCGGGCTGCCGCCGCTCGGCACCTTCATGAGCGAATTCCTCGTGGTGACGTCGACCTTCGCGCGCGAGCCCTGGCTCGCGATCATTCTCGTCTTCGGCATCCTCGCCGGCGTCGGAGCGCTCTTTCTGCAGCTCAACGGCGTCGCGTTCGGCGAGCCGCACGGCGCCAATGCGGAAGCGAAGGCCTCCTATGCGCCGATGTTCGCCCATCTCGCGCTGGTCGCGGTCGCGGGCGTCTATATGCCGCCGGCGCTCGTCTCCTGGTTCCAGCACGTCGCGAAGCTGCTCGGATGAGCGAGATGGCTCTGATCGACAAGATTGGGGGCGTGAAAGTCGAGGCGCATCGGCCTTGGCCTCGCGTCGTGGTGAACGAGGCCGGCTGGGGCGCCCTGATCGCGAAATTGTCCGCTGGCGATCTCACGCTGCTTGGCCTATGGGGCGAGCCAAACGCCGTGCACATGGCCGTGCTCGACGAAGAGACGGCGGAGATCGCCGTCGCGACGATCGAATGCGCGCAAGGTTCATTTCCTTCGGTCGGCGCGCTGCATCGGCCGGCGATCCGCTTCGAACGCGCTTTGCGCGATCTTTACGGGCTGATCCCGGAGGGCCTTCCGGACCCGCGGCCGTGGCTTGATCATGGACGATGGGGCGTGCGCCATCCGCTTGGCGACCGCGAGGATCGAGAGGAGAAGCCGCCGCTTTATGCCTTTCTTCCGGCCGAGGGCGAGAGCCTGCACCAAATTCCGGTCGGGCCAGTGCACGCGGGAATCATCGAGCCCGGCCATTTCCGATTCACCGCCAACGGCGAAACGGTCGTACGACTCGAGGAGCGCCTCGGCTACGTCCACAAGGGGATCGAGTCGCTGATGATCGGAGCGCCTCTCGACAAGGCGGCGCGGATCGCGGGCCGCACGTCCGGCGATAGCACGGTCACCTACGCTCTCGCCTTTGCGCGGGCGGTCGAGGCGGCGCTGAAGATCGAGGCGCCAGCGCGGGCGACCTATCTGCGCGCTTTGATGGCCGAGCTCGAACGGCTCGCCAACCATTTCGGCGATATCGGCGCCATCTGCAACGACGCTTCGTTCGCGCTCATGCTCGCGCAATGCGGCATTCTGCGCGAACGGACCTTACGCGCGGCCGACGCCTGCTTCGGCCATCGCCTGATGATGGACCGCATCGTCCCCGGCGGCGTCGCTCACGATCTCAGCGCCGAGGGCGCCGCCACGCTCCGCGCGTTGCTGCACGAATTGCGCCGGGTTTTTCCTCGGCTGGTCGAGCTTTACGACAACACCGCCTCGCTGCAGGACCGAACCGCTGCAAGCGGCGTCGTGCGGCCGGAGCTCGCGCGTCAATTCGGCGCGGGCGGTTTTGTCGGCCGCGCCAGCGGCCGCGCCTTCGACGCCCGCAAGAGACCCGGCTATCCGCCTTACGATCAGCTCAAATTCGATGTCGTGCAGCTCGACGCCGGCGATGTCAACGCGCGCGTCTGGGTCCGCATCCGCGAGGTTGACCAGAGCTTGAATCTCATCGAGCAGATTCTGCGCCATATGCCCGCGGGCCCGATCAGGATCGAGGCCGGGGCCGAAGCAAGATCCGGCGAAGGCATGGCGCTGGTCGAAGGGTTCCGCGGCGATGTGCTGGCGTGGGTCAGAATCGAGAGCGGCCGGGTCGCGCGCTGCCATCTGCTTGACCCGTCCTGGCTCCATTGGCCGCTGCTCGAGGCGGCGATCGAGGGCAACATCGTCGCCGACTTCCCGCTGATCAACAAGTCGTTCAATTGTTCCTACTCGGGACACGATCTCTAGGCCGCCCTGATGCGCAAAACCCTCATCGAAAGCCTGATACGCCGGCCGCTCGCGGAAGCGCCGCCCGCGCCGGACGAGGCAGCGCTGAAAGAGCTGGCCGAAGGCCTCGACCGCGCCGCGCGGCGCCGGCTCGGCCGCAGCCTCGCGATCCGCGAAGTGGACGCGGGCTCCTGCAACGGCTGCGAACTCGAAATCCATGCGCTGAGCAATGCGTTCTACGATCTCGAACGCTTCGGCCTGCGCTTCGTCGCTTCGCCGCGTCATGCGGACGTGCTGATGGTGACTGGCCCGGTGACCAAAAACATGCGCGAAGCCCTGGCGCGCACCTATATCGCGACGCCGGACCCGAAATGGGTGGTGGCGGTCGGCGACTGCGCTCTCGACGGCGGCGTCTTCGCGGGGAGCTACGCCGTCGTCGGAGGCGTTTCCAGCGTCGTGCCGGTCGACCTGCATATTCGCGGCTGCCCGCCCCCGCCAGCCGCGATTCTGAAGGGATTGATCGCGCTGGTCACGTCCACGAATCATCAGGCGGTGCGCGGCTGACGAGCCGCATCAATTCCCGAACACGCGCTCAAAGATCGTGTCCACGTGCTTGAGGTGATAGCCGAGGTCGAACAAAGCCTCGAGCTCGTGTGCGCTCAAGACCTTGGCGACGTCCTTGTCGGCCTTGAGCAGCTTCAGGAACTCGCCTTCGCCGCGCCAGGCGCGCATCGCATTGCGCTGGACGATAGCGTAGGCGTCGTCGCGCGCGACACCCTTTTCGGTCAGGGCCAGCAGCACGCGCTGCGAATGGATGAGGCCGCCGAGCCGGTCGAGATTCTTCCGCATCGCCTCCGGATAGACCATCAGCTTGTCGATCACGCCGGCAAGGCGCGTGAGCGCAAAGTCGAGCGTGATCGTCGCGTCGGGAGCGATCATGCGCTCGACCGAGGAATGCGAGATGTCGCGCTCATGCCACAAAGCCACGTCCTCGAGCGCGGGCGTCACCGCCGATCGCACCATGCGCGCGAGACCGGTGAGGTTTTCGGCCAGCACCGGATTGCGCTTGTGCGGCATGGCGGACGAGCCCTTCTGGCCTTCGGCGAAGAATTCCTCGGCCTCCATGACTTCAGTGCGCTGCAGATGCCGGATCTCGGTCGCCAGCCTCTCGACCGAGGAAGCGACGATTCCAAGCGCCGCGAAGAAAGCCGCGTGGCGATCGCGCGGAATGACCTGGGTCGAAATCGGCTCGGGCCTTAAGTTCAGCTTGGCCGCGACGTAAGTCTCGACCCGCGGGTCGATATTGGCGAAGGTGCCGACCGCGCCGGAGATTGCGCAAGTCGAAATCTCCTCGCGCGCCGTGATGAGCCGCGTCCGGGCGCGGGCGAACTCGGCATAGGCGTAGGCAAGCTTGAGGCCGAAGGTCGTCGGCTCGGCATGAATCCCATGCGAGCGGCCGATGGTCGGGGTCATTTTGTGCTCGAAGGCGCGGCGCTTGAGCGCGGCAAGCAGCGCGTCGACGTCGGCGATGAGAATGTCGCTTGCACGGCCGAGCTGCACGGCGAGGCACGTGTCGAGCACATCCGAGCTGGTGAGCCCCAAGTGGACGAAGCGCGCCTCCGGGCCGATGAATTCGGCGAGGTGGGTCAAGAACGCGATCACGTCGTGCCTGGTCACCTTCTCGATTTCATCGATCCGCGCCACGTCGAACCTGGCCTTGTCGCCTTTCTCCCGGATCGCCTTCGCCGCCGCTTCCGGGATTAAGCCCACTTCCGCCATCGCCTCGGCGGCGTAGGCCTCGATCTCGAACCAGATGCGGAACCGCGTCTCGGGCGACCAGACCTGGGTCATCTCGGGGCGGGAATAACGGGGGATCATCGGGGCTTTGAGCTTTCCGTTTGTTCCTGTCCGGCGGGGTCTATAGGAACGGAGGTCGGGAATCGAGCAGGGCCGTTGCAGCGCGGCTCGGTCGGTTAAGAGGAGAGCCGCCGCCCCCATGCCCTCGCAAACTGTCGACGCCATCGTCCTTGGCGCGGGAATTGTCGGCGTCTCGGCGGCGCTCGCGCTGCAGGCGCGCGGCCGAACCGTCGCGCTCGTCGACCGCCTGCCCGAAGCGGCGGGCGAGACGAGCTTCGGCAACAGCGGCATCGTCCAGAGCGAGGGCGTCCTCCCCTATCTCTTCCCGCGCGCGCCCGCCGACATCGCGCGGGCGGCCATGAACCGCGATCCGCGCGCGCATGTGCGCTATGGCGCGCTGGCATCGATCGCGCCTTCGATCTGGCGCTATTTCCAGGCCTCGACGCAAGCGAAGAAGGCCGCGACCGGCAAGGTCATGGCGCCGCTGTTGGCCGCCGCCGCCGGCGAGCATTTGAAGCTCGCCGAGGACGCCGGCGCCGCCGCGCTGTTGCGCTCCGGCGGCTGGATCAAGGCCTATCGCAGCGCGCGCGGGCAGGCGCTGGCGCACGCCGAGGCCGAGGAACTGAAGCCGTTCGGCATCAAGCCGGCGTTCCTCGACCGGGCGGCGCTGACCGCGCTCGAGCCGCATGTCGGCGAGAAGGCGATCGGCGGCGTGCACTATGCCGAGCCGCTGTCGACGCCCGATCCGGCCAGGCTCATCCAGAGCTATGCGGCGCTGTTCGTCAAGCGCGGCGGCCGGATGGAGCGGGGCGACGCGCTGAGCCTCGAGCCTTCGGGCGCGGGCTGGATGGTCACGACTGAGGAGGGCAAGCTCGCCGCTCGTGATGTCGTCATCGCGCTGGGGCCCTGGTCCGACGAGCTTGCGCGGCGCTTCGGCCTTCGCCTGCCGTTCTTCGTCAAGCGCGGCTATCACATGCATTACGAGGCCAAGGGCAATGCGGGGCTCACGCGGCCGGTGCTCGATCTCGAGCGCGGCTATCTGGTCACGCCGATGGCGCGGGGCCTCCGCCTGACGACCGGGGCCGAGTTCGCGCGGCGCGACGATCCGCCTTCCTCCGCCCATCTCGACCGGCTCGAGCCGTTCGCGAGGGAGCTGTTCCCCATCGGGGCGCGCAAGGATTCCGTGCCGTGGATGGGCCGGCGGCCTTGCCTGCCGGACATGCGGCCGATCATCGGGCCGTTTCCGGGCAAGCCCGGCCTGTGGCTCGATTTTGGCCACCACCACCTGGGGCTCACTCTCGGACCGATCACCGGCCGGCTGCTGGCGGATCTGATGACCGGCGACGAGCCCCTTGTCGACCCCGCCCCGTTCAAGGCGGAGCGGTTTGGGGCGTGACCCTGAAAAGCGCAACCGGGGCGCGAGTTCAAGGGAAGCAAACGGCAATAAAAGGCAATAAAAGGAAGCAAAACCGCTTCCTTTTATTTCCCTTTATTTCCTTTTATTTCCCCGAATCGGGACTTTTCAATGGGTTATTGCCGGTTGAAATAAAATTTTTTCCTGCTTTCCGCGACTCGCGCGGAGGTTGTGGATGGAGCGTTTCAAAGCCAAGCCACTCCTGTTCCCGGGCGCGGGCGCGGGTTCAGTTTGGTCCATTATGATTGGTAGCATCTGTTTCTGATTTTGTCAAGCAAATTCCCTATCGACGGGAAATTCGCCACCGCCGGCAAAGACTTAGCCCCTCGGCGCCGCCCCGCTATTCCGCCCGCACCCAGTCGGTGAGGCTGAGCCCGTCTGCGAGCCACCGGGTCGGGCGGGGTTTGAGGCCGGCGGCGGCGAGAGCGGCGTCGGGGTCGCCGCCGAACAAAGGCAGCCCGCCCGGCAGCCGAACCTTCACCGCCCGGCTCAGGTGGAAACAGTCATAGCCCAGCTTGAGAAACAGGATATAGACCTGCGGCCCGCCGATCACCGCGATCGTCCCCGAGTTTAGCCCAAGCGCCGCGCACGCCTCCTCGAGCGACGCTCCGGCCGGATTCCAGAGCCGCGCGTTCGGGGCGCCGGGATCGGGCGCGAGACTGTCGACCTCATGGGTGAGGACGAGCCGGCGCCGGCTCGTCGAGTTCGGCCGGCCCTCTGCGGAATGGCGGCCGTTCACGATCACGTCGGCCCGATCGAGGCCGCTCTCGAATTGCCGCGCGTCGGCTTCGAACTGGAGCGAGGTCGGCTGGACCCCGCTCGCATCGGCGATCATGCCATCGGCGGAGACGATGACATAGGCTTCGATCCGAAAGGCGCCGATCATGGCGCGCGCGTTATTCGTGGCTGTCCGAGTTGACGAGCGTGAGAAACTCGGCCCGTGTCTGCGCCTGGTCGCGGAACACGCCGAGCATCCGGCTGGTGACGAGATCGGCGCCGCGTTTGCGCACGCCGCGGTCGATCATGCAATGATGCGCGGCCTTGACCACCACGGCGACGCCGGCGGGTTTCAGCACCTCGTCGACGGCATTGGCGATCTGCGCGGTCAGGCGCTCCTGAATCTGCAGGCGCTTCGAGAAGATCTCGACCACCCGGGCGAGCTTGGAGATCCCCACCACCCTTTTGTCGGGGATATAGCCGACCCACACCCGGCCGATGATCGGCGCGATATGATGCTCGCAATGGCTCTCGAAGGTCACGCCGCGCAGCACGATCATTTCGTCATAGCCGTCGACCTCGCTGAAGGTCTTGCTCAAGATCTCGTGCGGGTCCTCCTCGTAGCCGGCGAAATATTCGCGATAGGCGCGCACGAGGCGGTTCGGCGTTTCGATCAGGCCGTCGCGACCGGGGTCCTCGCCGATCCACTTGAGGATGGTGCGGAAGGCGTCCTCGGCTTGAGCGTCGCTGATCGTCCTGCCGCCGCCGGAGGCCCCTTCAAGATTCTCTTCCCTCAGCGCCATGGCTCATTTTCCTTGTTCGCGCGCGCCCCATGAAGCCCCGCAGCCATTTAAGCGCGCCGCGGGGTTTCTTAAAGGAGGCGGCCCTCATCCGGCCCTTACCCTCATCCGTCGCCTTCGGCGACACCTTCTCCCGGAGGGAGAAGGGAGGGCGGCCGTCTCTCGACGGGCTATGGGAGAAGGGAGGGCGCCGTCGCGCCCCCTCTCCCTCCGGGAGAGGGCTGGGGTGAGGGCTTCAGCCGCGAACGAAATTCATCACGCTCTATCCCGCAACCTTGGAGAAGTCCGCCACGGCGTGCATCGCCTCGCGCAATTCATTGAGCAATCTCAGGCGGTTGAGGCGCAAGGCGGGGTCGTCGGCGTTGACCGTCACGTCGAGGAAGAAGGCGTCGACCGGAGCGCGCAAGGAGCTAAGCGCCCGCATCGCGCCCTCGAAATCCTCGCGCGCCACGCGCTCGCGCGCCGCCGCGCCGGCGGCGGCGAGAACGTCGGCGAGGTCCTTTTCCGCCGGCAGCGCGAGCAGCGCCGGATCGTGGTGGCCCGTGAAGGCGCCTTCGCCGTCCTTTTTCTCCTCGGCGCGCAGGATATTGGCGGCGCGGCGATAGCCGGTGAGAAGATTCTTGCCGTCCTCGCTGTCGAGTAGGTTCCCCAGCGCCTCGACCCGGCGGACGATCATGAGAAGATCGTCCTGTCCGGGCAGCGCGAACACCGCGTCGATGAGATCGTGGCGGGCGCCCTTGTCGCGGAGGTAGATTTTCAGGCGATCGGCGAAGAAGGCGAGGAGGTCGGAGACCGCAGCCTCTTCGTCATCGCGAGCGGAGCGAAGCGATCCAGGGGCCGCGGGGCGCTCTACGCCCCCCTGGATCGCCGCGTCGCCCCTGCGGGGCTCCTCGCGATGACGAGGGTGGCGCGGCATCGCGCTCTGGAGGACAAACTTCAGCGGCAGGCGCAACCCGTTCTCCAGAATGATGCGGATCACACCGAGCGCGGCGCGGCGCAGCGCATAAGGGTCCTTGCTGCCGGTCGGCTTCTCGTCGATCGCCCAGAAGCCGACGAGCGTGTCGAGCTTGTCGGCGAGGGCGACCGCGATCGAAACCGGCGCGGTCGGAATGCGGTCGTTCGGCCCTTGCGGCTTGTAATGGTCCTCGATCGCGTCGGCGACGCTCCGCTCCTCGCCCTGCGCGATCGCGTAATAGCGGCCCATCAGGCCCTGCAGTTCCGGAAACTCGCCGACCATCTCGGTCGCGAGGTCGGCCTTGGCGAGTCTTGCCGCGCGCGCCGTAAGTTCGGCGTCGGCGCCGACTTGCGGCGCGAGCTCGCGAGCAAGGGCTTCGATGCGCTGAATCCGCTCGCCCTGCGTGCCGAGCTTCTCGTGAAAGACGACGCGATCGAGTTTCTCGAGCCGCTGGTCGAGCGGCTTTGCGGCTGTCTTGGCGTCGGGCAGGGGCGCGAGGTCGGTCAGCCAGAAGTGGCGCGCGTCGGCGAGGCGCGCGCGCACGACGCGCGCATTGCCGGCGGCGATCGCCGCGCCACCGTCGGGCGCTACGAGGTTGGAGACAAGAATGAACTTGTTGGCGAGTTTTCCCTCACCGTCGCTCTCTCCTGCGTCATGGCCGGCCTTGTGCCGGCCATCCACGCCGTTCCGCGTCCCAGTCCCGTCGGCATTCGCGCCTGACGGCGCCTCGTGGATGGCCGGGTCGAGCCCGGCCATGACGGGGGAGGCGCCGGCGGGAGACGGGGGCTGTCGAAGCACGAAGCATTTCTGGTTGGCGCGGATGGTGGCGCGGATCACTTCGGGCGGCAGGTCGAGGAACGCGGCCTCGAACTCGCCCATGAGGACAACCGGCCACTCGACGAGGCCAGCGACTTCCTCGAGCAGAGCCTCGTCCTCGACCAGCGTCAACCCTTGCGCGAAAGCGAGGTCCTTGGCGTCGGCGAGGATGATCGCCTTGCGCCGGTCGGCGTCGAGCACGACCTTGGCCTTCAAGAGCGCGTCGACGTAATCGTCGAAGCGGCGGACATGGATCGGCGCGGGCGCCATGAAGCGATGGCCCCAGGTCACGTCGCCCGAGGCAATGCTGTCGATCTGGAACGGAACGACCTCCGCCGTCTCGTGCGCCGTGGCGAGCGTGCAGACGATCCCGCGCAACGGCCGCACCCAGCGCAGCGCATCGGGCTTTGCCGAGGCCGCGCCCCAGCGCATCGACTTCGGCCACGGAAACGAGCGGATGATCTGAGGCATGATCTCGGCGATCGCGTCTTTCGTCTCGCGACCGGGCTTCTCGATCACAGCGACATAGAACTGGCCCTTCTTCAGGTCCGACTCGACGCGCGCGTCCTCGATGCGGGCGAGCCCCGCGCTCTTCAAGAAGCCCTGGATCGCGGCGTCGGGCGCGCCGACGCGCGGGCCCTTGCGCTCCTCGCGCAAGTGCGGCTGCGCCGCGGGCAGGCCGACGACATGCAGGGCCAGGCGCCTGGGCGTGACGAAGCTCTGCGCGCCTTCGTAAAGCAAATTGCGCTCGACCAGCGCGCCCGTGACGAGGCGCTTCAGGTCCTCCGCCGCCTGGCGCTGCATGCGTGCGGGGATTTCTTCGCTGAACAGTTCGATGAGAAGGTCGGGCATTCAGGATCCGGGGCGGCCGCATGATCGCGGCGGCTAGCGTCCCCGCCCTCCCTGTGGGGGCGGGACAGGGTGGGGGGTCGCGCCGAACGCGGGGGTTGGGTTGGCGAGGGGCGGCGCAACGGCTGACGGCAGTGCGACCCCCCTCCTCGATCCTCCCCCACAAGGGGGGAGGAGGCGTTGAGGCCTCGACGGCGGCTGAAGAGACGTCATGCGCCTCCTCCCGCGGTCTTGAGCCATGCGGCGCCGCAGGCGCGGGCGAGCTCGCGCACGCGCAGGATATAGCTCTGGCGCTCGGTGACCGATATCGCGCCGCGCGCGTCGAGCAGGTTGAAGACGTGGCTCGCCTTGATGCACTGGTCATAGGCCGGAAGCGCCATGAGATGCCGCTCGCCCGCCTTGCCCTTTTCCAAGAGCGCAACACACTCGGCCTCGGCGTCCTTGAAGTGCTGGAAGAGGACCTCGGTGTTGGCGTGCTCGAAGTTGAAGCGGGAATATTCCTCTTCCGCCTGCTGGAAGACGTCGCGATAAGCGACGCGCTCGGCGCCCTCGCCGCCGTTGAAGTTGATGTCGTAGACGCTCTCGACGCCCTGCACATACATGGCGAGCCGCTCGAGGCCGTAGGTCAGTTCGCCGGAGACGGGGGCGCACTCGAAACCCGCGACCTGCTGGAAGTAGGTGAACTGCGACACCTCCATGCCGTCGCACCAGCATTCCCACCCCAGCCCCCACGCGCCGAGCGTCGGACTCTCCCAATCGTCCTCGACGAAGCGCACGTCGTGCAGCTTCATGTCGACGCCGATCGCGGCGAGCGAATCGAGATAAAGCTCCTGCAGATTGTCGGGCGAAGGCTTGAGGATCACCTGATACTGATAATAGTGCTGCAGGCGGTTGGGGTTCTCGCCATAGCGTCCGTCCTTGGGCCGGCGCGACGGCTGGACGTAAGCCGCCTTCCAGGGTTTTGGGCCAAGCGAGCGCAGCGTCGTCGCCGGGTGAAAGGTGCCGGCCCCGACCTCCATGTCGTAGGGTTGCAGCATGACGCAGCCATGGCGAGCCCAGTAGGTCTGAAGGGTGAGGATGAGGCCCTGAAACGACTTCGTGGGGTCGAGGCTGGCGTCTTTGGCGGACGGCATGGATTTCCTTGATTATGGCGCGCGGACCCTAGAGACGCGGGCGCCTGCGGTCAACGCGACGCGCGATGCGTCTCAGCCACGCGAATTTGCCTCTCGAAGCGTCTGCCGTTAGAGCGGATCGATGAAAATGTAGGGGAGGCTCGCCCATGCGTCCGTCCAAACGCGCGCCTGACGAAATGCGCTCCGTCAGTTTCGAGCGCGGGGTCGCGCGTTACGCGGAAGGTTCATGTCTCGTCCGGTTCGGCGACACGCACGTCCTGTGCGCGGCCTCGCTCGAGGACAAGCCGCCGCCGTGGCTGCGCGGCCAGGGACGGGGATGGGTGACGGCCGAATATGCGATGCTGCCGCGCGCGACCCTGACCCGGACCAGGCGCGATGCGGCGATCGGCAAGGTTTCCGGCCGCGCCCAGGAGATTCAGCGCCTGATCGGCCGCTCGTTGCGATCGGTCGTGGATCTGCCGCGTCTTGGCGAGCGGCAGATCACCGTCGATTGCGACGTGCTGCAGGCGGACGG
>Ga0335075_10006738_pt1 | contig 17726 bp, 16 predicted proteins | sample Lox_Sample_24_FD_206723 | JGI IMG/M metagenome (GOLD analysis project Ga0335075, IMG submission 206723) | Soil microbial communities from Loxahatchee National Wildlife Refuge, Florida, United States - Lox_Sample_2.4 | ecosystem: Environmental > Terrestrial > Soil > Wetlands | place: USA...
CGCGCACGCGGGCCTTACCGTCAACGCGCAGAGCGCCGGCATTCTCGACGTGCTCGTGTTCGGCGCGGGCACCGACTACGCGCTGCTGATCACCGCCAGATACCGGGAGGAACTGCGGCGGCACGAAAACAGGCACGAGGCGATGGCGGTCGCGCTGCGCCGCGCCGGGCCCGCCGTGGTAGCCAGCGCGGGCACGGTGATCCTCAGCCTGCTGACGCTGTCGCTCGCCGAGCTGAACTCCACCAAGAGCATGGGGCCGGTGCTCGCGATCGGCGTCGCGGTCTCGCTGCTGGCGATGATGACGCTGCTGCCCGCGCTGCTGGTGATCACGGGTCGCTGGGTGTTCTGGCCGGTGACGCCCGCGTACGGCTCGCCGGAGCCCACGACCAGGGGTTTCTGGGCGCGCGTCGGGCGGCGCATCGCGGTCCGGCCGCGGGCCGTGTGGATCGGCACCGTGCTGGTGCTCGGCGCGATGGCCGCGGGCCTGGCCGGGCTGCACGCCAGCGGGCTGACCAACGCCCAGTCGTTCCGCGGCCACCCGGACTCGGTAGCCGGCCAGACGGTGCTCGACGCGCACTTCCCCGGCGGCGCGGGTGAGCCGGTCCAGGTATTCGGCAACCCGGGTTACGGTCCGCAGCTCGCCGCCGCGCTCCGCTCGGTGAACGGCCTGACCGACGTGACGCGGCCGGTGCCACTGGTCGGGCACACCTACCTGGAGGCCACGCTCACCTCCGCGCCGGATAGCCAGGCCGCCTACGCGACCATCGACGCGACGCGGGCGGCGGTGCACGCGGTGCCGGGCGCTGATGCGATCGTCGGCGGCACCACCGCGGTCAACCTGGACGTCCAGCGCGCGGCGGCGCACGACAGGAACCTGATCATCCCGGTCATCCTGGCCGTCGTGTTCGTGATCCTCATGCTGCTGCTGCGGGCCCTCGTCGCGCCGGTCATGCTCATCGCGACCGTGGTGCTGTCGTTCGCGTCGGCACTGGGGATCAGCGCGCTGTTCTTTGACCACGTGTTCAACTTCGGCGGCGCGGACACGTCGTTCCCGCTGTTCGTGTTCGTCTTCCTCGTCGCGCTCGGCATCGACTACAACATCTTCCTGATGACCCGGGTGCGCGAGGAAGCGCAGCGGCACGGTCCCCGCACCGGGGCGCTGCAGGGCCTGGCCGCGACCGGCGGCGTGATCACTTCCGCGGGCTGCGTGCTGGCCGGGACGTTCGCGGTGCTCGGCACGCTGCCGGTCACCTTCCTGACCGAGCTCGGGTTCGCGGTGGCGTTCGGGGTGCTGCTGGACACGATCGTGGTCCGCTCGGTGCTCGTCACGGCGCTGAACCTGGACCTGGGCCGGTGGGTCTGGTGGCCGAGCCGCCTGGCCCGCCAGCCGGCGCCGGAGACGGAAACTCCGGCCGGCGAGCCGGCCGGAGTTTCGTAGCCACTGACGCCGGAGCCGGATCGCGACGGGGCGATCCGGCTCCCGGCAGGTCAGCCGATAACGTCGACGACGATCACCGTGGTGTTGTCGTGCCCGCCCGCTTCGTCGGCCGCGGCGACCAGCGCCTCGGCCGCCTGCTGCTGATCGCCGGCCCGCAGCAGCGGCAGGATCTCCTCGTCCGTCAGCTCACCGGTCAGGCCGTCGGAGCAGATCAGGTAGCGGTCGCCCGGCAGGGGCGGCAGCAGCCAGTGGTCGGGCCGGACCACGTAGTCGCTGCCCAGGGCGCGGGTGACGATGTTGCGCCGCGGGTGGGTGCGCGCCTGCTCGGGCGTGATCGCGCCCGCGAGGACGAGTTCCTGCACTTCTGAATGGTCCACGGTGAGCTGGCCGAAGTGGTCGTCGGCCAGCCGGTAGACGCGCGAGTCGCCGACGTTGAACACCATGAGCTGGGAGCCGGCGGGCGTCACCAGGGACGCCAGGCCGGTCACCGTCGTGCCCATGCGGACCGCCTCGGCGTTCCCGATGACCGCGCGGTTGGCCTCGTCGAGCGCGGTGAGCACGGCGTCCACCGACAGCGGGCCGCTGCGCGCATACCGCTCGAGCACGCCGACCGCGACCGCGCTGGCGACTTCGCCGGCGTCGTGTCCGCCCATCCCGTCGGCCACCGCGAACAGCGGCGGCAGGACCAGATAGCTATCTTCGTTAACCCGACGGACGCGGCCGGTAGAGGTGGCGGCGCCATGAAAGAACCGGGTCATTGCCGCAGTATGACAGAGAGCTTGATTCTTTGCGCAATCAAAGGGCGTGGAGAATGGTGATCGTCCGGCAGACGGCTCCGTACGTTCCGAATAAAAGAAAGAAGGACCCGCATGCCAGAGCCGGGTGACCCGCTGCAGAAACCCGGCTTCCTGACCATCGGCCTGTTCGACGGGGACGATCCCGGGCCGGGACATCAGGTCGCGCTCGCGATGATCTCGCCGGGGAACGGCTCGGATTCGACAGCGCGTGGGTGCGGCACTGGCACCTGCAGTTCGGCATCTCCTCGCCGGTCGCCGTCCTCGCGGCCGCGGTGCAGCTGTCGCCTATCCGTGCGTTCCGGCCGGACCGCTCGCACCTGAGCGGGTGATGTTCGCGCGGGACCTGGCCGGCCCGTCAGGCGAGATCGCGGGCTTGCTGTCCGAGCACGCGGCGTTCCGCCAGGCGACCGAGGGTGGCGTTCGCGCTGCCGTTCACTTCCGAGTGGGACGATTACGTGCAGATCCTCACCGACATCGCGGAAAAGCCGGGGCCTGCCCCCGGCTGGCAGCCGCGGTCCTAAGTTCTGGAGGTGCGTAGGGTGCCGCGGCTGCTCGTCGTCCATCACACGTCGTCGCCCGCGCTGCGAGCCATGCTCGAATCCGTCGTGGCAGGCGCGCGCGACCCGGAACTCGCCGACGCCGGGATCGAGGTCGTGGTCTCCCCCGCGCTGGCCGCGACGGTGCCCGACGTGCTCGCCGCGGACGCGTTCGTGCTCGGCACGCCGGCGAACATCGGCTACATGTCCGGCGCGCTCAAGCACTTCTTCGACCAGATCTACTATCCGTGCCTCGATGCCAAGACCGGAGCGCCCTACGGGCTTTACGTGCACGGGGCGAGCGACACCACCGGCGCGGTGCGGGCGGTGAAATCCATCGCGTCCGGGCTCGGCTGGGCGGAAGTGGTCAGCCCGGTAGTGGCCCTCGGGCCGGCGGGGAAGGACGTGGAACGGCTTTGTTATGAGCTGGGCGCGACGGTCGCGGCGAACCTCGCCGGGTTATCCCGCCCGCAACCGCGAGGGCCCTGTCCGCGTCTACAGAATTCGATTGCTTTTGTGTGCGACCGGGACGCCTTAGCCAGGTGCCATTTCTTGACCGAATTGTCACCGCAGGTCCGTAACACCCCCTGTTACCGCCTTGCTACGCTCGCCCCGGCCACATGACACGGACGGGGGAATCCGGATGCACGGCACCAGATTTGCGGTACTGACCATGTCCGCCATCGCGGTCGGCGTGCTCGCCGGCTGCAGCAGTTCGAGCGGTCCGGCCAGCGGAGGCGCCACTCAGAGCGCCTCCGCGGCGGGAACCAGCAGCACCAGTACCACGCCGCCGGCGTCGGCGTCGGCGTCGAGTACGGCGACCGCGGCGGCGTTCGTGCCGATCGTGGAGCCGTTCGACTCCGGCCACCCGGCCCGCGCCATCGCCACTCCGGCGAGCTGCGGCAGCCAGACCAGCACCGTCGCCATCGAGAAGTGCTACGAGGACAAGACCGAGACCTACGACGCGCAGATCGACCTGGTGCAGCAGGGCCGCTACCAGAGCGGCTCGCTGGCCACGCGGACCGCCATCGGCGACGACGACACCGCGTGGCTCGAAGCCAGGCAGACGGTCTGCGCCAAGGCCTATCACACGGGCGGCACGATCGACGGGATCAATATCGCGGCCTGCTTGCTGGACGAGAGTACCGCCCGGCTGCTCGGGCTGCGCGGCACGATCCCGCCCGAGGCGGCGCTCAAGTCCACCGACAGCACCAGCCTGAGCGACGTGGCCTGGTACACGACGCCGGAAGGCTCCCGCATCGGCATGATCGACACGCAGGGCGACTCCGCCGGCGGCGTCGTGATCGCCTGGGTGATCATCGGCGGCGCAGACGGCTTCGTGATCAACCCGGCCCAGTTCTACTACAGCGACGGCGCCTTCACCGACAAGGGAGTCCTGCAGCCTCCGGCCGGAGCCGGCGGTTACCGGGTAGCGCCCGGCGCCGAGTACCAGTTCTCCATCGACTACAGCCACCTGGGTTCCGACCCGGACCGGACCAAGGGGACCGGCGGGTTCGTCTACGCGCCCGGCAACCCGGTCGCGGTCTGGCGGTGAGCTAACGCGGGCTAGCGCGGGCTAGCGCGGGCTAGCGCAGCTGGTGCGCCAGGTCCACCACGCCGGGCAGCGACAGCAGCCGCCCGAGCGGCGGCGCCTGGATGCCCTCGCGGAGCGTCCAGTGGTCCATGTAGACGCCGGCGGGCAGCCAGTAGTCGTCGCCGGGCAGGTTGTCGCCGATCACGACGAACCCCTCGCCCCGCGCGCCGCGGGTGTCTGGCAGCGGCACCCAGAACGCCAGCCCGGTCCGCCGGGTCACGAGCGGAACGATGTCCACGATCTGCCCCCACTCGACGTACTCCCACAACCGCCCGTCGTCGAGGGGGCTGCTCGTGAACGGCGGCCATTCCCGGAGCGCGCTGGTGCCCGCCATCGGCATGACCCGGATCTCCGGGTACGGCACCGGGGTGTCCCAGGTCCCCGGGTGCGGGCAGTGCACTGCCAGCATCACGGTGACCTGGCAGTCGGTCACCCAGCCGAGCAGCGCGCCGTCGTGCGGCAGCGGCATGCCGCTGCTGATCACCTGGCCGGTGACGCCGGAGACCTGCTCGCCGGGGCGAATCTCCTGGCTGGCGCCCCCGGAGTCGTTCCATGCCCTGATGACGAACGCGTCGTCGTCGAGCTGGGTGAGCACGTAGAACCCGGCCGATCCGGGGACGCGGCTCAGCAGGACCATCGATGGGTATCCGCCGTTCGCGGGGTGCGGCGTGACCGCGAGTGGGTAGCATCGGAAAAGCCGAAGGCAGGCCGCGAACGATGCCGCACCGGATAGGGCTCGAACAAACACGCTCTGCTCCTTGCGCGGGCGTTTCGGCAGGTAGGGACCCGTAAGGGCAACCTTTTGCCGCTTGCATCACAAATGCTCATGCAACTTGCACCTGAGAGACATCGGTCACCTGACGTATATCGATTCCGCCTGGCACGGATGCCCGTAGGCTGGCGCGGACGGCCCACCGGCGTGAGGAGAACTCGCCACAATGTCGCAGCGACGTGTGCTTTTCGGCGCAAGCCTTGGCCAGTGGAACGGCGCGGATGCCGGTAACGTGCCCGGCGTCCTGGACATCGCCACCGCGGCCGATCGTGGCGGCCTCGACATGTTCACGATCGCTGATCACCTGTATTTCGGCGACAAGCTCGACGCCTATTCCGCGGTCGGGTTCCTGCTCGGCCGCACCACCGCCGTCTCCGGCGCCGTGATCGTGACCAACCTGCCGACGCGGCCCGCGCCCGCGCTGGCGCGCACGATCAGCTCGCTGTCGGCGCTGTCCGGCGGCCGCGTCATCCTCGGCATCGGCGCCGGCGCGATCTGGGACATGATCCCGCAGCTCGGCATCCCGCGGCTGACGCCCGGCGCCGCGGTGCGCGCGCTTGAAGAGGCGATCACGCTGATCAGGGCGCTGTGCGGCGGCGGTGAGCCGGTCACCTTCGACGGCTCGTTCTATCAGGTGACCGGCCTGCAGCCGGCCCCGGTCCCGGCGCCACCCATCTGGACCGGCTCGGTCGGCCCCAAGTCCCTCGCGGTGACCGGGCGGGCCGCCGACGGGTGGGTTCCCTCGATGGGGTCGGACTGGCTGAACCCCCGGTTCCTTGAGTCGCGGCCGCTGATCGACGAGGCCGCGGCCGGAGTGGGCCGGGACCCGGCCGAGATCGCGAACATCTTCAACTTCGGCGGCCGGATCACGGCCGAGCCGCTCGCGCAGACCCGCGACGACGACGGGCGCTGGATCGGCGGATCGGCGAAGCAGTGGATCGGGGAGATGACCTCGGCGGTGCTCGAGCACGGGGCGGGCGGCTTCATCTACCGCGGCACGGACGACACCCCGGCGCCGGCCGCGGTGAGCCGCTTCGCGCAGGAGGTCGTGCCCGCGGTCCGCGAGGCTGTCGGCAAGGCGTGACCGCGCGCGGCGCCGCTCGGCCGCTGAGGGCCGGTCACCGTGGCCGCTCCCTGCGGCGTGACATCGCTGCGGCCCCAAGGCCCAGCGAGGTTTCGCCGCATCCCCCCCACAGGGTTCCGGCCACGGCGACCGGGGCATGACTGCGCCGGCCGGCCCCTCACAAACCGGCTGACACAAGGCACAACAGCATGCGGAACATGTCGTCGCACTTACCGGGACAAAACGGACCACGGAAAGCGCCGAGGTGCCTAACAGGCAGCAGGTTAAACTTGCCTGGCGCTAGAGTGCATCATCACAATTGTGTAGGTATATGTGTAAGACGCATTCCTGCCTAGCGAGGTAGCGGACATAAGCGCATCCCTGCCCCAGGAACCTAACAGCTTTGTCGGCCGTGAGCGGGAGCTCGACGAGCTGCGCAAGCTCGTGGGCGGTACCCGCATGCTCACATTGACGGGTCCTGGCGGCATCGGGAAGACCAGGCTGGCGCTGCGCACGCTGACCACGGCGGCCGCCGAGTTCCCCGACGGGGCCTGCTACGTGGAGCTGGCCGACCTCACGAATCCGGACCTGGTCGTCTCCCGCGTCGCGTCCGCCGCCGGCGTCGCGGAGGAGAACGGCCGGCCGCTGCTCGACACGCTGGCCGACGCGCTGCGGATGCGCAGGCTGCTGCTCGCGCTCGACAACTGCGAGCACCTCCTCGACGCCTGCGCGCGGCTGAGCCAGCGGCTGCTCGCGAGCTCGGCTGAGCTGCGGCTGCTCGCTACCAGTCGCGAGCCGCTGCGGGTCGCGGGTGAGACGGTCTGGACGGTGCCGCCGCTGCCGGTCACTGCCAGCGGTCCGTCCCCTGGGGATGCTGTCCAGCTTTTCTCTGAACGGGCGGTGGCTGCTGCCCCAAGTTTCGCGCTTACCCCGGAGAACGCGGGCGCCGTCGCGGAGCTTTGCCGTTCGCTCGACGGGATCCCGCTGGCGATCGAGCTGGCCGCCGCCCGGGTCCGCACGCTCACCGTCGAGCAGATCCGGATGCGGGTGGCTGACAGGTTCGGGCTGCTGACGCTCGGGGACCGGGCCGCGCCGCCGCGGCAGCGGACGCTGCGCTCGACGATCGACTGGAGCCACGACCTGCTGACCCAGCGGGAGCAGGTGCTGCTGCGGCGGCTGTCGCTGTTCGCCGGCTGGTCGGTCGAGATGGCGGAGCGCGTCTGCTCGGACGAGCAGCTGCCAGCCGGCAGCGTGCTGGACACGCTGGGCGCGCTGCTGGACAAGTCGCTGGTGGTCCGCGAGCCGGCGGTGCTCGGGCAGGCCAGGTTCCGGATGCTCGACACGATCCGCGAGTACGCGGCGGACCGGCTCACCGTCGCGGGCGAGACGGCCGTCATCGCCGACAGGCTCCGCGATTACGTGCTCGCCGAGGCGGAGCGGAACTTCGCGGTCGGCATGGCGCTGGTCCCCGCGCCGTGGCAGGACCGGGTGGACGTGTTCCGCAGGTACGACGTGGACGCGCCCAACGTGTGGCTGGTACTGAGCCAGTGCCTGGCGGACGGCGACGTCGAGACCGGGCTGCGGATCTGCACCGCCATCCGGCCTTGCATGATCGTGCGCGGCGAGTTCGCCCTGGGCTGCGAGTGGGTCGACGCGTTCCTCGCCAGGGACGAGGCCGACGACGCGGACCCGGGGATTCGCGGTCCGGCGCTGATCGGCCGCGCCCAGCTCACGCTGTCGATCGACCCGGCGGCCGCCGAGCCGGCCGCCCAGGCGGGGCTGGACCTGTGCCGGGACGCCGGGAATGAGTTCTGGATCGCGGCCGGGCTGAACCTGCTCAGCGAGATCGCCGTGCACACCGGGCGACCGGACCGGGCGGAGGAGCTCGGCCGGGAGGCGGCGTGGATCGCCGAGGCGGCGGGCGACGGCTGGAACGAAGGCTGGGCGCTCGGCATCAGGGCGGCCGTGGCCGGGCTGCGCGGCCGGATCCGCGACGCATCAGAACTGGCCACCGCGTCGGTGGACGTCATGGGCGCCATCGACCATCGGTGGGGCGTCGCGCGCGCCCAGCTCGGGCTCGGCGACCTGGCGCGGGTGCGCGGTGACTTCACCGACGCCAGGCAGCGGTACATGGACGCGCTGGCGTACTTGCGGGAGATCAATGCCCGGCCGGAGATCGCGCGCTGCCTGTCCGGTCTCGGCCGGGTGGCGACGGAAGCCGGTGCGACGGCGCTCGCGAGGGACGACCTCACGGAAAGCCTGCGGCTCAGCCGGGACATCGGAACGCGTATCGGGGTGGCGCGCGGCCTTGAGTCGTTCGCCGCGCTCGCGGTTCGCGAGGACGACCCGGAACGCGCCGTGCTGCTCACCGCCGCCGCGACAGCGCTGCGCCAGGCGGCCGGGCTGCCGCCGCTGTCCGGCGCGCGGACGGAACGCTACCTCGCCCCCGCGCGCCGCCTCGGCGACGCCGCCGTCGCCACGCTATGGGCGCGCGGCCTGGAGCTGCCGGCGGAGGCGGCCATCGCGGTCGCGCTCGAGCCGCCTGCGGCCGGACAGGCGGCGCCGACGGAGCCCGGGGCCGCCGCGGTCGCGGTTTCTGTTGCGCCCGCGCCGCCCAGCGGGCTGACGCCCAGGGAGCTGCAGATCGCCGAGCTCGTCGCGGACGGCCGCAGCAACAAGGACATCGGCGATGAGCTCGTCATCAGCCCGGCGACCGTGGCCAGGCACATCGCCAACATCATGGGCAAGCTGGGCTTCCGGTCGCGCGCCCAGATCGCGGTCTGGATCACCGGCCGGCGGTGAGTGCCCTGTTACCGGTTCTGGGCCTCCTGGGCGCGGGCCTCTTCCACGGTCAGCTCCGCCGCCGGGTCGGCCTCGAGCCGCTCGTCGGGAATCGGCTTCCCGCTGAGCACAGAACGCCCGTACGTGCCAGCCTCGATCCGCGCCAGCGCCCGGTTGATCGCGTCGAGCCGGCTGCGCAGGTCCTCGGCGACGGCCTCGTCGTTGGCCTGCTCGGTGAGCGGAAGCGCCTCATCCCCGTAGTCACGGGGAATGTCGTCGTTCGTCTCGAGGCCGGTTTCGGCCTCCTTCTCCGTGCCCTGCAGCAGCGGAGTGACCTCGTCCCGCTCCTTGAGCAGCAGCTCTCGCGCCCGGCTCTCATCCATAGCCCGCACCCTACCTCTTACCAGTCTGGGCGCGGGCACCGGAGGTCAGGCCGGATGCCGGTCGGTCCAAGCGTCGATAACGTCGAGCACAGTGCTGGGCGGCTCCGGGGGCACGAACCCGAGCATCTCCGGCAAGATCGGGTGCACGACGGGGTGCAGCCGGTGCTCGGCGAAGGCCTCATGGTCGTCCTTGGACGGCCAGACATCGACGTAGCGCAGTCCGGACTCGGTCCGCCACGCCAGGTGGGCGATCAGGCCGGGCGGGCGTTCCGTACCCAGGCCCTGCTTGATGCGGGCATAGATCTCGGCGCTGATCGGCACGTCGTAGGTGTACGCGTACGTCATCGGATCCTCCCCAATATTGATCCGAACTATCTTCGGACTAATATTGGTATGATGACCCGCGTGACCGGCCCCGTCAAGAGGCGCTACGACGCCAGCCGCCGCCGCCAGGCCGCTGTCCGCACCCGGACGGCCATCCTGGAGGCCGCCCGCCAGCTGTTCGGCGAACGCGGGTACACGGCCACCCCGATGACCGCCATCGCCGACCGGGCCGGGGTGGCGCTGGACACCATTTACGCGACGGTCGGCCGCAAGCCCGCGCTGGCCCGGCTGCTCATCGAGACCGCCATCTCCGGTACCGACCAGGCGATCCCCGCCGAGCAGCGTGACTATGTACGCGCCGTCCAGGCCGCCCCGGACGCCGAGACCAAGATCGCCGTGTACGCCGCGGCGATCACCGCGATCGCCCCTCGCATGGCGCTCGTGCTGGGCATCATCCAGCAGGCCGCCGCCACCGAGCCGGAACTGGCCGCCCTGCGGACCGAGATCGCGGAACGCCGCGCGGCGAACATGCGCCTGTTCGTCGCCGACCTCGCCGCCGCTGCCCCGCTGCGGCTGGATCAAGACGAGGCCGCCGACATCGTCTGGGCGACTAACGCCACCGAGATGTACCAGCTCCTCGTGGGCCAGCGCGGCTGGTCCCCGCAGCGCTACGAGCGCTTCCTCACCGACACCTGGCGGCGCCTGCTGCTCGCAGACTAAGAACTGGCGCAATTGGCGCCGTTGAGCTGGAATGCGGGGGGCGGGTCGGTCCCTGAGCCGCTGCTGTTGAAGCCGACGGTGACGGACGCGGACGGGGCGATGGCCGCGTCGTAGGACGCATTGGTGACGCTCACCCGCTTGCCGGACTGCGTATAGCTGCCGTCCCACAGGGTGGTGACCCGCTGATCACCGGCAAAGGACCAGGTCAGATTCCACCCGCTGAGTGGCTTGGAGCTCGTATTGGTCAGCACCGCCTGAGCCTGGAAACCATTGGGCCACGTGCTCGCGACCGAGTACGTGACGGCGCAGGAGGCGCCGGCGGCCACCGGGGCGGAACTTGGCGTCGAAACCGCCGCGGTGTCGCCCGCGGCGAGCGGCGCGGAGCTGTCGCCCGGGACGTTCACGGCGAAGCCGTTAGTGGCCAGGCCGGTGCCGCCCTGCCATATCTCGAAGCCGGCCTCGACGTCGATGAGATACCAGGACTTCTGGATCCAGCCGCGGCGGATCGCGTCGGCGGTGAACTGGCCGATGTCCAGATCCCGCACCGAGGTGGTCCCCGACACCGCCGAGTAAGAGATCGTGTTCCAGCCCTGCTGGCCGAACCACACCTGGTAGGCACGGCCGCCGATGGTGGCCGTGCTCACCTGCGAGCCGTACGGCTCGATGGGACCGTTGTGGTTGATCCAGATCATCAGCTCAGCGCCGTTGGGCTGGCCGCTGGTAGTCGGTGTCTTGTTGAACCAGATGTCGTAGGCGACGTCGTAGGAACCGGTCTGCGGCTGGACCGTGTCCCAGGTGGTGGTCACGGTTCCCGGTGACAGCAGCTTGGAGACCTGCACCGGCAGGCCGCTGCGCGACGTGCAGGTACCCCAGTGGCAGCCCCGGTAGATGGACGGGTAGCCGCCAGGAGAGCCGCTCGGGGCATTGGCGATCGACGACTTGGTCACGCTGAAGCCGCCGCCGGATGCCACGGCCACGCACTCCGGAGCGGCAGAGCCCCACTCGTTGTTCTGCACCATGTACACGCCGCCGACCACCGCCCGCCGCTGCGAGGTGCACAGCGCGCCGACCGTCTGGCCGCCCGCCGTGCCCGTGGCGGACGCGGCCGGCGAACTGGCCGGCTGGCTCGCCGGACTCTGCGTGGCGGCGGAACCTGCCGGGTGACCGCCACCGGTCACGCCGGCCACGATCCCGGCGATACCGCCGACGAGGATCACGGCCAGCACCGCGACCACGACAAGAGTTGCCCTACTACGCGGCACGGTTCTCATAGCCCGAAGCTCCCCTGACGCTACGTCCTCAGCCAGGGTACGTGGCGTCACCGCGCCAGACGCGAACTCGGTTCTCCGGATTTCCTCTGAATCAGGGAGCGGGACGGTCGACGGCTCCGGCGGGCAGCTGGACGATGACCAGCTGGTTGCCCTCAGTGTCCCTGATCCAGGCCGCCCAGTGGTCGCCCACCAGGGCAATGCTCGTCGCCTTATCGAAGCCGGGGAAGTCGAACTCCTCGAATTGCACGCCTCGCTGCTTCAGCTCACGCACTTCGGCCTGGATGTCCGCGACGCTGAGGCGCATCTGGTCGTGTGAGCCGGACGCCTTGCCGCTGCTGGCGAAAAGCAGGAACTCGGTACCGCCGGGCCCTAGATAGAAGATCCGGTCAGGCATGACGCCGACGGGCACGAGGCCGAGCTTGTCCTCGTAAAACGACTTCGCTCGCGCCAAGTCGCTACAGGGAAGAGCGGCGGCATAGTGCGCGTCCGACAGCATTGCTCTCCCCACCAAATGGACAGGTTCTCCGGCATCGCGATCGTAGCAGTGCCGCCCTTGAGCGCCCATGCCCGCGGAAACGTCATAATCAAGCGTGAACCTGCCCGCGGGCCTGATCGCGCTGCTGCGCCAGCCCAGCCCCTGCTTCCTGTCCACCTTGATGCCCGATGGCTCGCCCCAGCTGACCCAGACCTGGGTCGATACCGACGGCGAGCACGTCGTCATCAACTCCGTCCGGGGCCACCAGAAGGTCAGGAACGTCGAGCGTGACCCGCGCGTGGCAGTCACTGTGTGCGACGTCTCCAGCCCGTCTCGCTATTACGCGATCCGCGGGCGGGTCGTCGGCATGACGACCGAGGGCGGCGCCGACCACATCGAGACCCTCGCTCGCCGCTACCTGGGAACCCCGTACCCGTGGTACGGCGGCCGCGACCAGGTCCGCGTCATTCTCACGATCAGGGCGGACAAGATCCGCGGCCCCAGATCCTGACCCGCCGAACCGCCCAGCAGCCGCCCACGATGGCGACGGCGAGGGCAAGGACGCCGAACGCGACCGAGTACGAGGTCGCCGTCGCGACCGCGCCGGCGGCGAACGCGCCGAGGCCTGTTCCGGTGTCGAAACTGAGGTTCCACACGATGCTGACCGAGGAACGCGCGGATTCGCCTGCCGCGGTGAACGACTGCGCCAGCGTCAGGTTCTGCAAGCCGCCGTAAGCCACGCCCGCAAGGAAAAGGCCGGCAATGATCAGGCCCTGGCGTGCGGCGCCGTCACTGCCGTCGGCTCTGAGCGCTATCGCGGCAAGCCCTAGCGCGCCGGTGAAGAGCAGCGGGGCTATCCCCACAGTGGGCCCGAAACGGTCGGCGATGCCGCCGGCTCCCCACCTGCTGGCCGCCGCCGCCCCGGTGAACGCGAGCAGCCCCAGGAACGCGGCTGCGGGGCTGGCGAGTATGCGGGGAGTAAAGGTGAGGATGGCACCGCCGGACGCGGTGATCACGACCAGCGCCGCGACCGGCCCGAATAGCGCGCGCCACAGCGCAGTTCCGGTGCCGGTGCTGGGCTGGCCTGCCTGGGCGCGGTCGGTGTCGCCGATGGCCCGCGCGATCGGCCAGGCGAGTGGTATCGCCAGCGCCGGAACGACGGCGAGTACGAAGACCAGCCAGAATCCCACCCGCTGGGCGAGCCACGGCGCGGCCGGGACCAGCACGAACTGAGGCGCGGCGGCGGCCAGCCCGAGCGCACCGATGGCCCGGCCGCGGCGTGCTGGCGGCGCGAAAGCGGCGACCGCGGTCGCCCCGCACACGGTGATGACGCCGAAGCCCAGGCCGCGCAGCGCGGCCAGCACCGCGACAGGCCACAATGCGTCGGTCGCCAGGTGACCCAGCGCGGGCAATCCGAGCAATCCGGAGCCGAGCACGAGCGTCCAGCGCCACCCCAGGCCCGCCAGCACGCGGCGCATCGACAGCTGGGCCAGCACGGTGCACGCCATCATGACAGCGGTGATGAGCCCGGCCCCCAGGTCATCGCTGCCGCCGTGGATTACCCAGAGTGGCGCAACCGCCACGAGCAGCGCGAAGCCGGAAAACCACAGTGCCGCCGAACTGAGCAGCCACGGCATCCCTGGCAACCGCCAGACCGAACCAGGCCCGGGCGTCTTGAGAACGCTCGCCTCGGCATCCCCGGCGCCTTCGACGGCCGGCGCTCTGTCGCTCAACTCTCCGCCTGGGCTAGTGGACTGCTGCGGGCGGGGCATGCCATGCTTGCCAGCCGGGGTGGATGGCGAAGAAGCGGGACGACCCTGGCGGCCTGGCGGCCAGCTCTGCCCTGGGGCGCAGGTCAAGGCCGGCCGGCACCGGCTCCCACCATGGCTGGTCATGGAACAGTCTGCTGAATACCTCCCAGCTATGGCCCGCCGGGCCGAGGACGAGCTCAGACGGAGCCGGGTGACCGGGCGTCTGCCAGCGGAAATCGCCGGAGATCCGGAGCGCCGAGCCGGTGTTCGGCAGCGCCGCGTGCGGCGTAAGGCAGTGGAAGACGAGCACGTCACCGGGCCGGTAGCTGGTCGTGGCCCAGCCTGGTTCAGACCCGCCGAGCGGGCGTGGCGGCTGCGGCGGCCAATGGTGGCCGCCCGGCTGCACGGCCAGCCCGCCCAGCCGCACCGGGATGTCCATCAGCGGCAGCCAGCTAGTCAGCATGTCCTGGCCGCCGCCGACCGCGTAGTCGTAGTGGACGTAGCGGCCGCGGGCGCGCGAACCGGGCCGCTCAGGGTAGACGGCGCGCAGCACCTTGACCGGGTAGGAGAACGCCGCCGCGCCGAGTATCCGCCGCACCGTCGCGCGCAACGGTGCGAGATAGGGAACCTGGTTGAACTCCACACAAGTCAGTGCCGCCCGGAAGGCAGGATCTGACAGGGCATCGAATGAGTTGAGCGCGCGCGGCTGCCCGGACGGTGTGCCGTCCGCATCGGCCCAGCCGCCGCCGCGCAGCCGTGCGAGCACAGCCGCGCCCGCCGCCCGCATCGTGTGGGCAGGCAGCAGGCCGCGGAAGAACAGGTAGCCGGTCTCCGCTAGCCGCTGGCGGAGGGCGGCGGGATCGTGCAGCGCGCCGCTGGAGTCTGCCAGTTCGTCCACGTGCCCACGGTAACTTTCGTTCCTGGGACTACAGTGTGCGCCGGCCGGACTTCAGGCCGCGGCTGAAGTTCTCAGGGAGGATTACATCCCCTGGGGTCAGGTCCCGGATGGAGGGATGGCCGAGGGCGAGCAGGGCCGAGTCGATGCCGGCGTGGAGGATGTCGAAGACGTTGCGGACGCCCGCCGGGCCGCCCGCGGCCAGCCCCCACAGGCAGGCGCGGCCGATCATCACCGCGCGGGCACCGAGAGCGAGCGCCTTCACCACGTCGCCGCCGCGGCGGATGCCGCCGTCGAGCAGGACCTCGGCCTGGCCGCCCACCGCTGCCGCCACGGCGGGCAGCGCCCTGATCGAGGCCGGGGTGCCGTCCAGGTTGTTGCCGCCGTGGTTGGACACCGAGACCGCGGTCGCGCCCGCGTCGACCGCGCGGCGCGCGTCGTCGGCCCGCATCACCCCCTTGACCAGGAACGGCCCGTCCCACTGGGCGCGGAGCCACGCGATGTCGTCCCAGGCGGGCGGCGCGACCGACTGCCAGGAACGGTAGGCGGCGAAGAAGCCGGGGGCGGGCTCGCCCGGCGGCGCGAAATTCGGCACGGTGAGGTCCGGCAGCCGGCCGGATTTCAGCCAGCCAGCGAGGTAGCCGGGCCGCGTCACCACCTGCGGAGCGTAGTGCAGCATCGCGCGGCCGTTCAGTCGCTCCGGTATCGCCGGGCTGCCCCAGTCGCGGCCGCCGGGAAACGACCAGTCGAGAGTGACGATCAGGGCCTTGGCGCCCGCCTTCCGCGCCCGCAGCGCGCGGTCGAGCAGCGTCTCCCGGTCCGCCGACCAGTGCACCTGGAAGAACACGTCCGGGTTCACCCGCGCCACCTCCGCCACCGGCTTGCTGGCGAACTCGCTGAGCCCCATCGCCGTTCCGGCGTCCCTGGTACCCGCCGCCACGGCGACCTCGCCGAGCGGATGCACCGCCTGGACGCCGACCGGGGAGGCGATCACGGGCAGGGCGATATCCACGCCGAGCACCGACGTGCGCAGGTCACGCTCGGCGGGCAGGGCGACGGTCCCGGCGGCCCGTGGCGGCGCGAACCTGATCTCGCGGAACGCCGCGACGTTGTCGGCGCGGGTGACGCCCGCCTCCGCGCCCGCCTCGATCGCGAAGAACACCGAGCGGGGCAGCCGCCGCCTGGCCCGGCGGCGCGCCTCCGCGACGCTCTCGAACCGGTCCCGGGTACCCGCCACGGTTCACAGTAACCACACACGGCTGGAGCAGGTCCTAGCGCCAAGCTGTCGTTTGCGCAATCGGCCCGTTCTACCGGTCCGTGTCAGTACCCCAGCGCGCCGACTCACGATCGAAGCGATGTACGACCTATGACAATGGCGGCGATGCCCCACAGGTCTCCTGGCCCACGGCGTCACCAAGATCCAGTTAGTGCTGAAGATCCGACCCCTCAGAGGGGCCGGATCTTCAGCACTAACCCACAGGAGCCCCGCGTCTCTGGGCGAGTTCCGCACTCCGGAAACCCCGCCCCCTCAGGTCGCACGCGTAGCGACGCGGCGGGACCAGCGTCCGAGCCGGGGTCGGCTTAACGCCGGCAGAGCTCGGGGCCTGTGGGACACCTCCAGAGGCGCCGCGCGGCCGATGGCCAATAGGATCCCTGTGTGCCCAGGTATCCAGATATCGAGCCCTATGACACCGGCCTGCTGGACACGGGTGACGGGAACCTCGTGTACTGGGAGACCTGCGGGAACCCCGACGGGGTGCCAGCGCTGATCGTGCACGGCGGCCCGGGGTCGGGGTGCACGGCGGGGAACCGGAGGTCGTTCGACCCTGCCAGGTTCCGGATCATCATCTTCGACCAGCGCAACTGCGGGCGCAGCCTGCCGCACGCGAGTGACCCCGCCGCCGACATGAACCTGAACACGACCGAGCACCTGCTCCGGGACATGGAGCAACTGCGCGACCGCCTAGGCGTGGAGAAGTGGCTGCTGCGCGGTGCGTCGTGGGGGGTGACGCTCTCGCTGGCCTACGCCGAGCGGCATCCGGAGCGGGTCAGCGGAATGCTCATGCTCAGCGTGACCTCGACCAGGCAGTTGGAGCTCGACTGGCTGTACCGGGGCGTCGGCCGCTTCTTCCCCGAGGCATGGGCCCGGTTCCGCGACTTCCCGGGCCTGACGGATTCCTACCAGCTGCCGACCGACACCGCGCCGCCGATCTCAGGCCTGCTCGCGGCGTACTCGCGCATGATGGAAGACCCGGACATCCAGGTCCGGTCGCGGGCCGCGGCCGAGTGGACCACCTGGGAGGACGCCGTCATCTCCCAGGAAAGCAACGGGAGTCCCGGCGCCTACGGCGACCGGCCCGACGACGCGAAGCTGGCGTTCGTGCGCATCTGCTCGCACTACTTCGCGCACGGCGGCTTCCTCGAGGACGGCGTGCTGATCCGCGAGGCCGGCCGGCTGGCCGGCATCCCCGGCGTCCTGATCCACGGCCGCAACGACCTCGGCGGCGGCGCCTACACCCCGTGGGAACTGGCCAGCGCCTGGCCCGAAGCCGAGCTCATCATCGTCGAAGACTCCGGCCACACCGGCAGCACCACCATGACCGACGAGATGCACGCCGGCGCCGCCCGCCTCCACCGCCAGATCACGAACCCCGGGTGAGCGGCCGCTCCGGATGAATGTGACATTCAGCCGCCTATTACCGGCTCGCTGTCACATTCATCCGGCTGCGGGGCTGTCGCTGCCTAGCCGCGAGGCGGGCCCAGGACCCCTAGCGCCAGTGGCCGGCCAGGGCCGGGGCTACCTGGTCGGCGTAGGCGTCGAACGCGGCCAGCATGGAGGCGACGCTGCCGCCGCCGCGGGCCCGCCAGTCCTTGGTGGCCAGCGATGCCAGGCCGCCGAACACCGCCGCGATGATCCGCGGCCGCA
>Ga0335075_10006741_pt1 | contig 17718 bp, 14 predicted proteins | sample Lox_Sample_24_FD_206723 | JGI IMG/M metagenome (GOLD analysis project Ga0335075, IMG submission 206723) | Soil microbial communities from Loxahatchee National Wildlife Refuge, Florida, United States - Lox_Sample_2.4 | ecosystem: Environmental > Terrestrial > Soil > Wetlands | place: USA...
GGCCGGGTTTACGTGAACGGCCAGCGCATCGACGAGTCTTACGTTCCTAAGCGTTACCGCGACGGCCGGTCGATGCCGGAGATCGTCATCCCGCAGGGGGAGTATTTCGTGATGGGCGACCATCGCTCCATCTCCAGCGATAGCCGCGACTTCGGACCCGTGGACCGCAACTTGATCTATGGCAAAGCAGCGTTCATCTACTGGCCCGCCGACAACATGGGCGTCATCCACTAGAATCCCGCCGGCGTCCCGTCGCGCCGCTCAGCTAGCGTTCCGCCATCCGATCCAGCAAATCGAAGAACTCCGGAAACGAAATCGCGGCTGATTCCGCGCCACGAATCACCGTCTCTCCCGCAGCCCGCAATCCTGCCACAGAGAAAGCCATAGCAATGCGATGATCGCCGCCGGCATCGATCACCGCCCCACGGAGAGGCTGATTGCCCGGCACATCGAGGCCGTCTTCGAACTCCTCAACCTCCGCTCCCATGGCGCGCAGATTGCGCGCGACCAGCGCGATGCGGTCGGACTCCTTCACGCGCAACTCTTTCGCGTCGCGAATGCGGATGCCGTTCTGGGTGTAAGGCGCGATGGCGGCTATCACCGGAAGCTCATCGATGAGCTGTGCAGCGAGGGCGCCGGAGATGGTCGTTCCGGTCAGCCCGCCCGCCGGCGCGTTGACCTGTACCGTGCCTACCAGCTCTCCATGCTTGTCTTCGAGATTGAGCACCCCGATATGCGCGCCGAGCGCGGTAAGCACATCGAGCAGCGTGGCGCGGGTCGGGTTCAGGCCGAGCCCTTCGAAAACAAGGTTAGACTCCGGAAACAGCGCAGCGGCACATAGAAAAAACGCCGCCGAAGACATGTCTCCCGGCACCGCGGCTTCCACGCCCTGCAGCTGCTGCCCGCCATCAATCGAGACCGACTCCATCGTGCGCTCGACGTTGGCGCCAAACGCACGGAGCGCAAGCTCACTGTGGTCGCGGGTACGCACCGCTTCGCGCACCGTCGTTTTGCCCGTGGCCTGCAGCCCGGCGAAGAGCACAGCGCTCTTCACCTGAGCGCTGGGCACCGGTGTGGCATAGTCAATCGCCCGAAGCTGGCCTCCGGCAATCACCATCGGGGCGTGACCGTCGGTAAGTTGGATCTCCGCGCCCATCTGCGTCAGCGGCTTGCGCACCCGCTCCATGGGGCGGCGGCTCAGTGAGGCGTCGCCGGTGAGCGTGAAGCGTCCCTGCTGCGGAGCAAGCAGCCCGGCAAGCATGCGCATGGTCGAGCCGGAATTGCCGCAATCGAGCGGGTGCCCGGAGGGCTGAAACACCCCTCCCACGCCTTCAACCTCGATGGCATCCGAAGTGCGCGTGACCTTTGCGCCGAGCGCCTCCACGCAGGCCAGGCTGCTCGCGCAGTCGGCCCCGGTGGAGAAGTTGGTAAGCCGTGTCTTGCCATGAGCCAGTCCGCCCAGCAGGGCATAGCGGTGCGAAATGCTCTTGTCGCCGGGAAGGCGTAGGCTGCCGAGAATGTTGCGCGCGGGCGTAATCAGGCGCTCGGTCTGAATTTCGGGGTGGGTTCCGGTCGGGGTCAATGCTTACTCCAGGATTGTGTTCTCTCTATCGTAAAGCACCGGCTGCCCGCGTGAGCCGAGCCGGCGCCCGCAAGACTCAATTGCCTCTCCCTGCAACCAATCGGTACACTGAGGGTTACAGTTTGAGGAAGCAGGAAAGGCAAGGCACACCATGTTAGTGGTCATGAAAGCGCAGGCGACGCCTGAGGAAGTGCAGGCGGTTTGCGATCAGATCGCACGTCTAGGATACCGGCCACACCCGATGCCCGGCGCGCAGCGCACGGCGATCGGCATTACTGGCAACCAGGGGCAGGTCGAGGCGGGCAGTCTTGAGGAGCTTTCCGGAGTAGCCGAAGTCATCGCCGTCTCGAAGCCTTACAAACTGGTGAGCCGCGATGTGAAGGAAGAAGACACCATCATCAGCTTCCCCGGCACCAATGCGACGATCGGCGGGCGCAACCTCGGGGTCATCGCCGGACCCTGCTCGATCGAGACCCGCGAGCAGGCATTCGCCGCCGCCGAACAAGTGGCTGCGGCGGGCGCCCAGTTTTTCCGCGGAGGCGCCTATAAACCAAGAACTTCCCCGTATGCCTTTCAAGGATTAGGTGAAGAAGCGCTGAAGATCATGGTTGAGGTTCGCGAGCGTTATGGCCTGCGCATCGTCACCGAAGCCATCGACAACGAGGCGCTGGATCTGGTCGATCACTACGCGGACGTGATCCAGATCGGCGCTCGCAATATGCAGAATTACTCGCTGCTGAAAGCCGCTGGCCGCAAGCGCAAACCTGTTCTGCTTAAACGCGGGCTGGCAGCCACGCTGGAAGAGTTTCTCATGGCCGCGGAGTACATCATGAGCGAAGGGAACTACCAGGTCATCCTGTGCGAGCGTGGTGTGCGCACCTTCGCCGACCATACCCGTAATACACTCGATCTCAGTATTGTCCCGGCAGTGCAGCGCCTGAGCCACCTGCCCATCATCGTCGATCCCAGCCACGGCACCGGCAAGCGCAACAAGGTAATTCCCCTCGCCCGCGCCGCAGTCGCTGTCGGAGCGGACGGTCTTATCGTCGAGGTGCATCACGCACCTGACAAGGCGCTCTCAGATGGCGCGCAGTCGATCTATCCCGAGCAGTTCGTGCAGTTGATGGACGAGTGCAGCCAGATCGCCACCGTGCTGCGGCGGAACATTCCGCACGGCATCGAGCTGAACGAGCCGGCGGCCATTGGCACCAAGGCCTAGAACGCGGACACAAGGAAGACCTTGGCAGAGACAGCAGAGGGAAAGAATCGCAAAGGGCGGCCGCGAGCGAGCCGCCTTTTCGTTCTGGCGCTCTCTCTGCCGCTGATTCTCTGCGGATGCACCCGAAATCACTTTCCCCGCTATCCGGCCAACTTTCGCGAATACGCATATGTGACCAACGGCGGCAGCAATACGGTCTCCGTTCTTGACCTGGTGAATCTCCGGCAGGACCGCGTGCTCGCCGTGGGACAGGAACCGACGGGTGTCGCTGCAAATCCCGTTCGCAACGAGGTCTATGTCGTCAATTCCGGCACTGCGTACGGAAACGGGTCGGTCAGCGTCATCGACGCCACAAAGAATCGCGTGGTCGCAACCATTCCTGTTCACCGCAGGCCATTCTTCATCAACATCGATGCGGAGGGACGGCGCGGCTACGTTGCGAACTCCGGCTCCAACAACGTCTCGGTGATTGATCTCGAAAAGCGCCGTGAGGTTGGCGTGATCGGCGTAGGCGAAGCACCAGGACTGGCGAAGATATCTCCCGACGGCGCTAGCCTCGTGGTGACGAATCGTGCCGGCGGCAGCGTTTCGATCGTGGATCCGATAAAAATGCGCGTCCGCGCCGTCTTCTCCGGATGCCCTGAAGCCACCGATGCCGTAATTCTGCCCGACTCCTCCAAAGCCTTCATTGCGTGTTCGGGCGGTCACCAGGTGATGGCCATCGGGCTGGCGCGCCCCGCCAATCCGGATGAATTCGAACACACCGACCGTCTGCTCGCATTCCTCGATGTGGGAAAGACTCCCCTGCAACTGGCTATGAAGCCGGATGGCGGCGAAATATTCGTCTCCAACTTTGATAGCGATTCCATTTCCGAGATCGCAACTGGCACCAACGAAGTGGGAGGCGCCTACCTGGTCGGCGCCCATCCTTCCTGCGGAATCGTGAGCGCCGACAACTCACTTCTGTGGATCAGCAACTTCAACGCCGATTCGATCGGTGTTTATTCCATCGACGACGGTACGCTGATCAAGCCCTCGGTCCGAGTAGGGAGTGGACCCGATGCGCTCGCCTTTTCCTCGGATGGTTTTCTGTTGCTGGCCGTGGACGCGCGCTCGGGTGACGTCTCCGTGGTTCGCACGCAGAGCTATGCGTCGAACGGATCGATCCGCATCGGCACGCTGTTCACCATGCTGCCCGCCGGCAAGCATCCAAATGCGATTGCCGTGAAGTCCTTCACGGTTCGCTGAGTGCGGCCCGCGCGCCTGCTTCCATTCATTGCAAATTTACAAAAGCCTGTGATTCTGAGCACAGCGCGTCCGTGTTGTGCGGCGTAGCATCAAAGCCAGTAAGCGGATCTCATCCAGGAGAATTTCCCCATGGCGTCGAAAAAGCACACTGCCTCGGTGGCGCAGGTTGATCAGCCTCTGTCCCAGGAACTGCTGCAGAAGATGGATGCTTATTGGAGAGCGGCAAATTACCTCTCCGTCGGACAGATTTATCTCAAGGACAATGCGCTTCTGGAGCGGCCGCTCACCCTTGACGACGTCAAGCCCCGGCTGCTGGGACACTGGGGAACGACACCGGGTTTGAACTTTCTTTACGTTCACCTCAACCGCATCATCTGCGAGCGCCAGGCCAAGATGATGTACGTTATCGGGCCCGGACACGGCGGCCCTGGAATCGTGGCCAACACCTACCTCGAAGGCTCCTATACCGAGATCTATCCAAACATCGAACGCGATAAGGACGGCATCAAGCGGCTCTTCCGGCAGTTCTCCTGGCCCTACGGCATCCCCAGCCATGTCGCGCCGGAGACACCGGGCTCAATCCATGAGGGAGGGGAACTCGGCTACTCGCTGCTGCACGCCTATGGAGCGGCGTTCGACAATCCGGATCTGATCGTCGCCTGCATCGTAGGCGACGGCGAATCGGAGACCGGACCCTGCGCCACGAGCTGGCATTCCAACAAGTTCCTCAATCCCATCACCGACGGAGCGGTCCTGCCTATTCTCCACCTGAACGGATTCAAGATCGCAAATCCAACCGTTTTGGCCCGTATTCCTCAAGGAGAACTTGAAGATTTATTCAAGGGCTATGGGTACAAGCCGTTCTTCATCACCGGCCATGACCCCGAGACCATGCATCAGGAGATGGCCGCGCTCCTCGACCTCGTTTACGACGAGATTCGCGCCATCCAGAAGAAAGCGCGGGACAGCGGCGATACCACCCGGCCGATCTGGCCGATGATTGTGATGCGGACGCCGAAGGGCTGGACGGGGCCGAAGGTTGTCGACGGCAAGCCGGTCGAGGGCACGTGGCGCGCGCACCAGGTTCCCATCGCCGATGTGCGCGACAAGCCCGAGCATCTGCAGCAGCTCGAGGACTGGATGAAAAGCTATCGTCCTCACGAACTGTTCGACGAGCAGGGGCAATTCAAGGACGAGATCGCGGCCATCGCACCCAAGGGTGAGCTGCGCATGGGGATGAATCCCCACTCTAACGGCGGACTGCTGTTGAAGCCCCTGCGCCTGCCTGACTTCTGCGACTACGAGGTGAAATTCCCCTCGCCCGGAGCCGTGGACTCGGAAGCGACCAGAGTTCTCGGCGAATTTCTTCGCGACGTGATGAAGTCGAACATGGGGAATCGCAATTTCCGTGTCTTCGGCCCGGACGAGACGGCATCGAACCGGCTGCAGGCGATCTATGAAGTTTCCGACAAACGGTGGCTGGCCGAGACGGAACCGGTAGACACGGATCTCGATCCCGATGGCCGGGTGATGGAGATATTGAGCGAGCACATGTGCCAGGGATGGCTGGAGGGTTACCTGCTCACCGGCCGCCATGGCTTCTTCTCCTGCTACGAGGCTTTCATCCACATCATCGACTCGATGTTCAACCAGCACGCCAAGTGGCTGAAGGTGACGCGGAATCTGCCCTGGCGCAAGCCTATCGCGTCGCTCAACTATTTACTCTCGTCGCACGTCTGGCGGCAGGACCACAACGGCTTCAGCCACCAGGATCCAGGGTTCATCGACCACGTAGCCAGCAAGAAGGCGGATGTGGTTCGCATCTATCTTCCGCCCGACGTCAACACCCTGCTTTCCGTAGCCAACCACTGCCTGCAGAGCCGTAACTATGTGAACCTCATCATCGCCGGCAAGCAGCCCGCGCCGGTCTGGATGAAGATGGACGATGCCATCCGTCACTGCACGGTGGGAGCCGGCATCTGGCACTGGGCTTCGAACGACGACGGCGGCGATCCTGACGTGGTGATGGCCTGCGCCGGAGACGTTCCGACGCTGGAGACGATGGCTGCCGTATCGATCCTGCGCAAGCAGGTCCCCGACCTCAGGATTCGCGTGGTCAACGTGGTCGATCTTATGGCCTTGCAGCCTACATCCGAGCATCCGCATGGGCTCCCGGATGAGGACTTCGATCGCATGTTTACGACGAATAAGCCGGTGATTTTCGCCTACCACGGTTATCCGCGGCTGGTTCACACCTTCACCTATCGCCGCAAGAATCACAACAATATTCATGTGCGCGGCTACAAGGAAGAGGGAACCACGACCACGCCCTTCGATATGTGCGTGCTCAACGATCTCGACCGCTTCCGCCTGGTGCTGGATGTCATTCTGCGCGTGCCCAAGCTGGCGCACATGCGCGAAGACGCGACCCAGAAGTTCACCGAGAAGCGGCAGGAGCATAAGCTCTACGTTTCGCAATACGGCGAGGATCTGCCCGAGGTGCGAAATTGGCGTTGGAGTGGCGAGGGGGCCGGTAAAGCCGATCTGGATACAGGCGGCGATAACGCGTGAACCCGATCCTGGCCGTCAACAGCGGTTCGTCGACGCTGAAATTCGGGCTGTTTGTCCCCGACGGTGAGGATGAACGCGCTCTGCTGCGCGGCAGCGCCGAGGGCATCGGAAAAGGGAAGGGCACGCTCGAAATCTTTGACGGCGGCGGAAAGTCTCTGCATCGTGAGGAGAGAAAATACTCCTCGCAGCTGGAGGCCCTGAAACACGTTACCGACGCGATGGCCGCCTTGCATTTCGAGCCTCCTGTCGCCATCGGGCATCGAATCGTGCACGGCGGACCGAGACTCCGCGATCACGCGCGCATCACCCCGGATGTTCTGAAAACCCTGGGCGCCGCCATCCACTTTGCGCCGCTGCACATTCCAACCTCCATCGAGCTCATTCGCGGTGCGGAAGCCATCTATCCGGATCTGCCGCAGTTTGCCTGCTTCGACACCGCCTTTCACCAGTCCCTGCCCGAAGAGGCCTACCGCTATCCTTTGCCCGCGACCTTCGCCGAGGAGGGCGTGCGGCGCTACGGTTTTCACGGGCTTTCTTACGCCTCGGTTGTTCATCGGCTCGGCTCAGCGCTCAAGCCGCGTACCGTCATCGCGCATCTCGGCAACGGCTCCAGCCTGGCTGCTGTTTTCGACGGCCGATCGCTCGACACCAGCATGGGGATGACCCCGACGGGCGGAGTGCCCATGGGCACCCGAACCGGCGATCTCGATCCCGGAGTGCTCTTTTACCTGATCCGCGTTCATAAATTGGACGATGAGGGGCTCGAGACCCTTCTCAACCACAAGTCCGGCCTCCTCGCGCTTGGCGGAGCAAGCGACATGCGGCAGCTGCAAGCGTCGGCGGCTAAGGGCGATCATGATGCCGCGCTGGCCATCAACATCTTCTGCCGCGCCGTTGCGCGCACCGTCGCCGCTTTCGCCGTCTCGCTCGGAGCCCTTGATTCGCTCGTCTTCGCCGGCGGAATCGGCGAACACAGCGCCGAGGTGCGCGCCAAGGTGTGTGCGCAGCTCCGACTGCTTGGCGTCGAAATCAACGAGGAGCGAAATCAAGCGTCGCAGGCTCTTCTCTCATTGGAAGAGAGCCCGGTTGAAGTGCGCATCGTGCCCAGCCAGGAAGAAGCTCAAATCGCCCGCGAAGTTCGCAGCCTGCTGGCCGTTTGAGGAGGAAGGTCTCTAACGGCCGCTACCCTGGACGCGCATCTGGTGAGCAATGGCTTCCAGGATGCGCTCCGGTTTCACATCGGCAGGCATTTCCATTCCCATCTTGGCTGTCATCTGAACCGAGAGGCGAGCCGCAATGTTCGCCCGGGTAGCCAGATCCATGTCCAGAATGCGGGCGAAAAAACGATCGATAACGCTCAGATCCTCAACCGACAGCCGCGCGACGGCGTCGGCAGGCAGGATCAGCTCAGGCGCGAGCTGATTCTGAAGAAGAGTTTCCGCAGGAGAAGGTGCGAAGGTGGCGGCTGTGATCGTTCGTGGACCTGAGCCACCCCAGATCGGCTCCTCGGTCTTGCGTTCGTGAACCACCAGGGTGCCTGCCGCCAGGTCTCCCAGCCGTTTGTGCTGGCGATTGCACAGCATCGTAATGACGCCTGTGAGATAGAAGCCGGGAAGAAGGTCCACGACGCGGATCAGGTTACGTGTCATGGCTTCGAAAAAAGTAATCTGGCGCCCGGAATCCTGAATCACGCGCAGTTTGAAGAACATCTTGCCGGGTGTCTGGCCGTTCTTAAGCGTTTCAAATAGAGTGAAATACCCCCAATACATCACAAAATGGATGAGGATAAGAAGGGCCACCAGCCATTTTTCTCCGCTCCGCGAGAGCGCTCCTGCCGTCGTCTTGGGCGCCGACGAAACGAGCAAGACGAAGACCAGAACGATGGCTACATAAACCACGAGCTGCAGGAGGGTGTCTGCCAGGACGGCGAGAAAGCGGCTGCCGATTCCGGCTACCGGAAAGCGAAGGGATACCTGTTCCGGAGTGTCGATAGTAAGCTGGTCGTGAGAATGCCGCTCTGCGAAGTCCATCGTTCGTGCTATCCAAGTGCCTGTCTATGATTTCCAACCGCTGGATCGAACAACGGAAGAGCTCGTGGGGCCGGCTGGATATGCTCATCCGACAACTGGAAGGCTCGGGCATCCGCGCTCTCTCCAGCGCCGAATTACGCGAATTCGGGCTGCTCTACCGGCAGGTTGCCGCCGACCTCTCCGCCGTCCGCTCCGACCGTGCCTCGGGCACCCTCGAAGAATACCTGAACGGGCTGCTGAGCCGCGCGCATAATCGCATCTACTCCGGGCGGAGGGCCGGTTTCGGCTCGATCTGGCGTTTCGTGGCAAGGGATTATCCACGCATCTTCCGCCAGATGTTTTCCTATGTTGCCACGGCATTCGTGATCTTTCTGGCCGGCGCGGCGCTCGGCACCCTGCTGACCATGAGCCGTCCCGAATTCATGCGTGTCATGCTGGGCCCGGCGATGCTGGAGACCATCGACCATCATCAGATGTGGACCCATTCCATCGTCTCGATGAAGCCGCAGGCATCAAGCGCAATCCTGACCAACAACATCGGGGTATGTTTTCTGGCCTTTGCCGGCGGCATCGTGGCAGGTCTGGGAACCTTATTACTGATGTTTCAAAACGGGCTGCAGGTAGGAGTCATCAGCACCGCGTGCTCGCAGGCGCACATGGCACTCGACCTTTTCAGCTTTATGGCGGCGCATGGCTCGCTCGAGCTGCCGAGCATCTTTATTTCCGGTGGCGCGGGATTGCGTCTGGCTACGGGCTTGCTCTTTCCCGGAATGCTTTCCCGCCGCGATTCGCTCTCCAACGCCGCCAGGGAGTCGGTCCGCCTGCTTGCCGGCGTTGTTCCTCTGCTCGTCGTGGCGGGCATCCTGGAGGCGTTTCTGTCCCCGTCGAGCGCGCCGGCCGGGGTGAAATTTGCCGTCGGCGCGGTTCTCTTCTGCGCGCTCGCATTCTGGCTTATCGAAGGCGGCAGAAGCACAAAGGCGACCACCCCAATATCAGCAAGCTGAGATCCGGTCGAACCAGAATCAGCATGGCTCCAAACGCTGCGGGGCCAGACGCGATGAATTCCCGCCCGGATCGCCTGACCGGCACGATCCGGACCAAAGGGTTCATCGCCTGGAGAAATATGCTGCTCTGTCCGCCGTTGCTTTGACCCCGGCTTCGCAGGCCCGCATGCCGCCGCGTCGCACCGCGGCGCGCAGCTCCCCAATCGCGAGTCTGTACATATTGATGAGCGAAGCCAGCCAGACCACGAGCAGGATTGCGAATGTGGACCAATAGACCGGCGTCCCCCCGTGGACCTGCACCACGAGGCGGAAGGAGACGGTGATGGCGATGGTGCCGAAGATCGTCGCAAAGAAACAACCGAAGCAACGAATCAAGGCCAGTTTCGAGAGTTGCAGGCGGCGGGAGACGATCGCCTCATCGGAAAGGACGGGCATGACTCCTCCTTCAAACGCCCAGGATTTCTATATCGTGCACGTCCGGGGCGAAATCCCTTTCAGCATGAGACTAGGCCAAACTGCCTAGACACATTGCCGGCACACTGCAGACTGTAGCACCGCTGCGGAGCTTCGCAATTCGCTAGAGGATGTAGTTAAGAAGGTCTACTAATTAAGGAGTAGTCTCCAGGGGATATCTCCGTGCATTTTCTGCACGTAATCGCAGCCATCATGGCTGCCTTCATAGCGTCTGGCGCCCCGTGGAGTAAAACGGCGAGATGCTCTGATACAGATTTCCGCTGCCGTAACGCTTTTCCCGCATCATCTTCCATACCGGCTCGTTGTCGGCATAAACCCGCCACTCGGCGATCTTCTGATGGCGGATCGCCGCCTGCCATGCGGAGGGCGTTTTCCAGCGATTCTCTCTGCTCATACGGCCATGAATTGCGAATGTTCCCATGGCGCAGCCGGTGACCACCGCAATGTGGCCGTTGGCGAACGCCTGATCAACCTGGACCGAATAGTCGGGAAACCATTCGAAGCAGGCGCGCCAGCTTCGTTCCAATTGCCGCCTGCCGCGCACCTGGTTGCCCTGGGCGTCGATATAGAGGTGGTCGTCGCTTATCAGGTCGCTTATGAGCCCGATGTCATGCGAATTGATTCGGTCGAGGAATTCAAGAGCGATGTCGGCGGCAGTGATTTTCATGGCTGGATATCGCCAGCATCGCACCTGGTCAGGCAAGCAAAGTCGTTCGACAAAAAAATGTTCTCACCAAGGTCATGGCTGAGTTCCAAAACGGAATGTTGTGACCGTGCGGCGTGACCGCTATAGAGCGAAAGCCGCCCGTGAGGAGAGATCGACGATCACTCCGTATCCGGGTTCTTATACGGTACCTGGATGTAGTGCCGCGCCTCACCTAGCGCGCCTGCCGTGTTGTCGTTGGTCTGGATTGCCTGGCGGTATTCCGTGATGGCGCGGTCCCTTTGGCCGGTCAGGTCAAAGATTTTGCCGATCTGGATGTGGCTCCAGACTTCGGTCCACTTGGGATCGTCATCCCCTCGCAGGCAATCACGATACGCGTTGACCGCGGCCTGGTAGTTCCGCTGGCTGAAGAAGACCTCGGCAATACGATAGCTGGCTAGCGAGCTCTGCGGATTGGCCTGCAGCGCCTTCTGATACTGTGCGAGGCCGCCGGAGATGTCTCCCTGGGCGATCAGTTGCTGGCCTTTGAGGATCGCAACCCTCACCTGCATGTCAGGCGTAGACTTGAGCACCCAGTCGTCGGGATCGATCAATACGTGACGCGGGCGGCCGAAGGTGTCGACCACGTACTGCGAATCGGTGCCGACAACGGAGATGCGTTTGTCTTCCGTCTTGCCGTCCGTCTCGATGCGCAGCTCGATGGGCATGTTGAACAGATCGAGGTCCTGCTCGATTTCGCCGATGGTGCGGAAGCCGCGGTTGTTGCCCAGGCGGTAGATTGCATATTTATTGGTGAATGTGGGAGCGCCGGTGCCATCAAGCCACTGGGCGAAGAACGGGGTCAGCTGCTGTTGCGACTGTGCCTCCGCCAGCTTCTCGAAATCGCTGGTCTTGATGCTCTTGTCGGTGAACTGCGAGAGAGCGGCGCGGAGAATCTTGATGAAGCTGTCGTCGCCCACCTCCCAGCGCAGCATGTGGAAGACCATGCCGCCCTTTTCTAGGGTCATCGACTGGAACTCCGGCGAGAAGGGGTCGAGCCGTCCGGCACTGGAAAGAGGAATCGTGTCGTAGGCCAGCGCTCCGGCTGAGACGTCGAGAATGGCGGCGTCCATTGCCGACTTGCCGGCCGCGTCCTCGAGATACATCAACTCCCCATATCGGGACATGCCGTTGGTGATCCAGGCGTCGTTCTGCGAGGCCGGACTGATCTCGCTGCCCCACCACTGGTGAGCAACGGTGTTCGAGAGCAGGCGATAGTCGCTCTTCCCGCCGATGCGTCCTCCCGCGATGGCGGCAATCTCAGGAGCCCAGAAGGCGGGAACGGTGTCGTCGGGAAGCTCAACCACGTTCAGGCGGCTGGATTCGGGAAGACCGAAGGTCGAAGTGAAATAGGCGAGGATGCGCAGAGCCTCCTGGCCATACTCCTGGGCGGCCGCTTTATGCGCGGCCGTGGTGTAGATGTGGATATTAGGAGCGGGCGAGACGGGCGGCTGAAATTTGCCGGCGATAATCGTGCCCGGGAAACCCGGCTTGTCCCAGTTAAAGTCGTATTCGGTCTCACCGTTGTCCGCGGGTTTGGCCGATCCCTGCGCGCCGCTGCCGATCACCGTATAGCCGGTGGGCGCCTTGACATGGATCTCCGCCTTGAAGCGGTCGGTCTGGTAGCCGATCATGGGGAACCACCGGCCGGCATAGAGCAGATAGGTGATCGGATCGCCAATATACGCCAGCTTGAGCCCCTCCACCGGGCCGCCGGCATCGCTCTCGAGTGCGCCCGAATAATAGAAGGTCCAGGTGTAGGACTTGCCCATGGTGAGGGGCGTGGCCGGGGTGATGCGGAGTGAGGCCTCAGCCCCGCGCTCGCCGCTGAGCGGAATGTTGGTCGAGTCGGTGACCTTATCTACTTTGAGCGCACCGTGAAGCTCGAAGACCGCGATGTCGACCGGCTGAAGGGCGGTGAAGGTCACCTTGGTGACCGCGGTCAGGGTGTGATCTGCAGGCTTGATCTCGGCGTCGATCGAGTAAGCGGTGATGTTGATTGTGGCTTTGTCGGCGGCTGATGCACGGGTCGGCGCGAGTAGAAAGATGCCGAGAAAGAAAATGCCTATTGAGGCGAGAGAAATAATCCTGGGGCGGGAATCGAGAGCGGTATTGGATGCGAGAGTGGTTCTCATCTGGGCAGTGGTGTGGGCGCTCAAATCATCTTCCCGGCTGCTTCTCGTGCAGCATCTGGCTGGTAACGCGGGCCACGCGATCGATTGCCGTTAAATTCGATGCTAACGGATTGTCCTTCCCCTCGGCCTTGAGCATATCCGATATCGCATGCAGGCTGCTCTGCATCCGGACCCGCGATGTCTCATCCTCCAGGAGAGGCCGCAGGTGTGAGACGACATTTTCCGCCTTAAAGTCACCCTGGATCAGCTCCGGAACAATCCTTCTCTCCGCAATCAGATTGACCATGGCAACATGGGGAACATCGACCACGCGCTTGGCCACGGTATAGCTCAACGGAGAGATGCGGTAAACCACCACGAAAGGATTGCCGATCAGCGCGGCTTCGACGGTTGCGGTCCCGCTGGCTACGATGCTGGCCCGGGCGTGGTGAAGGGTGGCGCGGGCGTCGTGAGTCAGGGCAATCCGGGGCGTTCCGGGCAGCATCGCGCGCACCTCTTCCTGATGCGCCTCGGTCAGCGTGGGCGCAACTGGCAGCACAAATTCGTAGCCCGGGCCGTGCCCTGGGCCCGGCGGGGATTGTGAAAGCAGCTGGGCGGTTCGGAGCATCTCGGGAAGATTGAGGCGGATTTCTTTGATGCGGCTGCCGGGTAATAGCCCAATCCACCACTTGGACGGGTCTAAACCCGATTCGCGAGCGAATGTCTCGCGCCTGATGGTGGGAAGCGGCAATTCTGCCAGCGGATGGCCGACGAAGGTGGCCTGGACTCTGCGCTCGCGGTAGAAGCTTTCCTCGAAGGGGAAAATCACCAGCATCCGGTCGACATAGCGCTGCACCTCGCGGATGCGGTATTTCTTCCAGGCCCAGAGTTGCGGCGAAACGAAGTAAATCACCGGAACACCTGCCCGCTTGAGATGCTTCGCCAGCGACAGGTTGACGTCGGGAAAATCGATGAGAATGGCGGCATCGGGCTTTTCGGCGGCGATCGAGGCTTTGAGCTTCCGATATTCGCCGTAGATTCTGGGCATGTGCCGAATCACTTCGGTGATGCCCATCACGGCGACATCTTCAGCGCGCACAATGCGGCGAAATCCAAGCGCCTCCATGCGACGGCCGCCCAGGCCGAAGAACTCGGCATCGGGCTCCAGCTTGCGAACCGCGGGGATGAGCAGCGTACCGTAGTGCTCTCCGCTGGCCTCCCCGGCGGAGAGAAAGATTTTCGGGTGCGCGCTCATTCCGTCTGCAGGTATCTCTTCCAAGCCTATGTTATCTGCAGCCGGAGGATCGAGCATCGGGTGAGGGGAAGTGCGCGCTCCCTGAGGATTCAGCTGGTAAATTCGGCGCCGGCGGCCATCGGCATGTCGCGGAGCCGCGTTCCCGTGGCGGCAAAAATGGCATTGCTAATTGCCGGCGCAAGACCGACGAGTCCGGTCTCACCCGCGCCGGCCGAAGGCAGATCCTTTCGGTCAATCAGGATCACCTCGACTTCCGGGATATCGCTGAAACGGGGCACGCGATATTCGGCGAAGTGGGCGTTGAGTATGCGGCCGCCCTTGAAGTCAATCGACTCGAAGAGGGCGCCGCCGATGGCCTGAACGATCGCTCCCGTGATCTGGTTTTGCAGGCCGTCGGGGTTGACGATCGCCCCTGATTCCCACGCCTGGACCACGCGGCGAAGCCGGACCTTCTTGTTCGCCGGATCAACCTCGACCTCAACACAGGTTGCGATGCGTCCACCCTTGTCCATGCCCCCGGCGATGCCGAAGCCACGCCCAGGGGAAGCTTTCCGCCGTCCCCAGCCGAAGCCATCCGCCGCCTTCTCGAAGACCGCGCGCAGTCTTTCATCTGCGAGGTTCTTCAGGCGAAAATCCAGCGGATCCATGCCGAGAGCGTGCGCTAGCTCATCCATCTGCACCTCGCGCGCGAAATGGTTCGCCGTGGCGGCGAGCCCGCGATACGACCCTTGGCGCAGCGGGGATTGCGTGGGATGGAATTGGGTGACCCGGTGTTCCACGTTGTATGGGGTGTCGATCGCCGCCGGTCCCGAGTTGTAGTTGTGGTGCTCCCACGCCACGAGACTCCCGTCCCGCTTCGCCCCGCTGCGAATCTCGATCCAGCCGGCAGGTCGGAAGTAGGCCCATGTGAACTCCTCTTCCCGTGTCCACACCACCTTGACTGGTTTACCCGCGGCCTTGGCCAGGCGTGCGGCCTCTATAGCGCACTCGCCGGTGTGCTTGCCCCCGTAGCCGCTGCCCATGTCGGGCATGATCACCCGCACCTGCGTCTCGGGAATACGGAAAGCGGCGGCTAGTTCGTCGCGCACGCCGAACGGACGCTGCGTGCCGGTCCAGACCGTGAGCCTGCCATCAGCCCATTCGGCTACCGCGGCCCGGGGTTCGAGCGGAGCGTGCGCGATGTACTGGACGGTATAGTGCTGTTCGAGCTTCACATCCGCCCGCTCCATTGCCGATTTCACCTCTTCGCCATCCGGCGGCTCTCCCGAGCCATGGCGCTGCTCGGTATCCGGATGGCTGCGGAGATACTCGAATAAATCCTGATTCGATATCTGGGACGGCACATTCCACTTGGCCTGGATCGAAGAGATCGCCCGCTCCGCCGACCAGGCGTCGGGAGCCACCACCCCGATCAGGTCGCCGTCCCGCACTACCTGAACGCCGGGCGTCTTTTCGGCTTCGCCCGTGTCAGCCGAAACCAGCGTGGCATTGAATCCCGTCGGGCGCAGTACTTTTCCGAATAACATTCCGGGCCGAGCGATGTCTGAAGGGTACTGATGTTTCCCGGTGACGAAATCGTGCCCGTCGGCCTTGGGGACGGCGGTCCCGGCAATTTTCCAGTCACTGGCCGGTGTCAACGGAGGATCTCCGGAGACCGTCTGCGTCAGCTTCTGCCCGCGCGTGATGTCACCGTAGGTAAGCGACCGGCTGGTTGCCGGATCGTTCACCTTCCCGTCGGCCGCGATCAGCGCCTTCGGGTCGGTCTTCCATTGCTGAGCGGCGGCTTCGATCAGCGTCTCACGCGCGGCAACAGCCATGTTGCGGAGCTGCGGTCCCATGGTCGGCGTCGTGCGGCTCCCAAAGGTGCCCATGTCCCACGGTGTGAGATCGGTATCGCCCATTACCATCGTGATGTCGCCGAAGGGGACGCGCAATTCCTCCGCCACCTGCTGCGCCAGTGAGGTCCGGATGTTCTGCCCCACTTCCACCTTGCCGGTGAAAACCGTGACCTTGCCGTCCTCGCTGATATGGACCCAGGCGCTCAGCTCCTTGGGCAGCTCATGCTGGCGGAATCCTCCTCCGGCCTCCTGCCCCGCCGCCGATCGGCCTGCCAGAGTGACCAGCAGACCCCCGCCGCACAGCTTGAGGAAGTCGCGGCGGTCCAGCTCGAACCAGTGAAGGCGCTCACGTATTTCGTGCTGGGCGAGTTCGAGAGTCAGCTCATCAGCCGGCATGATTGCCCCCCTCCTTCGCCGTCGACTGCGAAGCCCGCTTGATCGCCGCCACGATGCGCGGATAGGTTCCGCAGCGGCAGATGTTGCCATCCATGTAGGCGACAATCTGCTCATCGCTGGGGTGAGGATGCTCGCGCAGCAACTGGGTTGCGGACAGAATCATCCCCGAGGTGCAGTACCCGCACTGGAACGCGCCCTCGTCCAGAAATGCCCGCTGCACGCCGCTGAGCGCCCCGTTCCGTTCAAGACCCTCAATGGTCGTGATCTTTTTGCCGCTGCAGGAGTCGATTCGGGCCTGGCATGAGCGCGTGGCTATTCCGTCCGTGAGCACCGTACATGCGCCGCACTGCGCCTCGCCGCAGCCGTATTTTGTGCCCGTCATGTGAAGCCGGTCGCGCAGAACGAAGAGGAGCTTCTCTTCGCCCGCTGCGCGAACATGCAGATCAGCGCCATTGACATTCAGAACGAAGTCGCCCATCGCAGACCTCCTCGGCTGAGAGAAATGAGGGAGCCGTTACACCGATCAGGATACGCTCGATCGCATGCTTGCGAAATCGGCCGGCTGGAGCGGCGAGCGGACGCGGTCGAATCGCCGAAGGCGGCTAGCTGTCCTTGCGATACAGCAGATCGCGCATCGCCTTCTTCCTTGCCTCGGTCACTTCCTTCACATTACCGAGCACGTCGGAGGTGCCGGTGCCCTGCTTCGCGGCATCCTCGGCATCGGCTGCGCTGCACTCCGGGCAGCGGTTTGCGAAGCCCGGCTTATCCGGCTTCAGCTCGAATTCTTCTGAGCAGACGACGCAGACTTTGATCGGAAACGGCACCCCTTCATGATACGACCTTGACACGGTTTTTGCCGCTCTCCGCGGTGTCCTGCCGTCGCCGCTCCTTCCTGCCATTTGTACTGAAAAAAGCCACGTATCGCGCAGAAACCAGTCCTTTTCAGCACCACGGTCCCTGAGAGCGGACTTAATAAGTCGCCGCCTGTGATCAATTCCGGATTCTGCCGATATAGTCATTGCCTTTGGCTTGCGGGCTCAACCAGACAGGGGATCCGAACCGTAGTTGGCGCGACAGACACTCGAACTTCGGCAATGAACGCTTATCAGCATGGATATGAACCTACACCTCTTCAGCTCGCTATGGCGGAGATATACCGAGGCCGATTCGGCTGTTGACACCTCCGGATCGCCGGCCATGCCCCATCCTGCTCTGCTGCCCGAGGCCAAAGCCGTCGTCACCAGGCGCTTCATCGCGCGGCAGACGGTGTTTGATCGCGACAAG
>Ga0335075_10006742_pt1 | contig 17717 bp, 16 predicted proteins | sample Lox_Sample_24_FD_206723 | JGI IMG/M metagenome (GOLD analysis project Ga0335075, IMG submission 206723) | Soil microbial communities from Loxahatchee National Wildlife Refuge, Florida, United States - Lox_Sample_2.4 | ecosystem: Environmental > Terrestrial > Soil > Wetlands | place: USA...
AATAGAGCTCAGGTTTAGACAAAAAAAGAAAATAATATACTCACTTTGGATCCAGTAGGGCGACGTGTGTCTTTGCTTTGATGCTTATTGAAAAATAATGGTGATGACGATCAAGTCCATAAGTTAATAACTTCTTTAAGAAATGTACAGGTACTAAGTAGCAAGTATCAGTCTGCTAAAAAAAAAAAAAAAAGGCTGAATAGAGAAATTGAAGTTCTCATTAGTAACGAATTAGCAGAGGTTGCGGCTCGTTGGATTATTTTCCGTGCAGGTGCGACAGTTGATCCGAAATTTGCCTTACTATGTATTTAGGTCATCTTCTATCTCTATTCAACCCGCTATTCTTAACATCCACAAAATATACAATATGGATAAGGAATCATGTGAATATCAAATTTTCGGGGTTCTAGCAGCAGTACCGCGGAGAAAGACGTCTAGCCAAGGCTGCCATGACACCATCCAGGGACAGCTGTTTCCATTACGTTTAGCCTTGCTCTCTTTTCCACTCTCCGCTCTTTTCTTCTCAACGTGCAAACGACTATGGGGAATGCCCAGGATATTTCGTTTTGTGTTATACATAAGGCTTCCGTGCTGTTTTCATGCGGGGTTTTTGTTAGTTGCCGTTATGGGTCCATCTATATAAGATCGGCTGTTGCTGTCTAGCTTTAAGTGCATCTTTCTCTTCTCTACTACAACACTCAATTGATAGCTTCAAGCCCTGCTCTCTTATTTGCACAAATCAATTAAAAAGAACGAAGTTTCTTGTGAAGGAGCTTTAGACTCCACAAAATCGTTTTGTTAGCCGTGTGATATAAACACCATTTGTGTCAGGTCCAAGATGGCCGCAATCCCTTCAAGCCTTACAGAGGCAGCTCGTCGAAACGGTTCATCCCATGGACATTCATCAATTTCCTTTGGGCGGGGTGGTGCTGGTACGGATATGGATATAATATTTATCTCCTATAATTAACTTCGGCTAGGTAACGTTCGTCCCGCGGAGGCCGTCAATGAAGAGTCGGTAAATCTTGATACACCTACAATCAAGAGCGATTACTATACTACTGGACGCGGTGGGAGTGGAAATATGGCTAAGAATACCGATCCAGAAGAAGCTAGGCGAGCACAGGATGTCGTTGCGTGAGTACGATCCATTTATCCTTCATCGCTAGCTCTCAATCGAGAGTGTCAATAAATGGGTCCAGCCAGCAATGCATCTCGTACAACGGGTTCAATCCTATTGGATCACAGCTGACCAGTACCTCAGCCATCCCCGTCGCGAATCTGAGTCCAAGACACATGTGGGACGAGGTGGGGTAGCCAATGTCTTCACGCTCAGCCAAGATGAGAGTGCAGCCGCAAAGCGTGGCAACGAAAGATGGGATAGCCCGATCGGAGATGAACCGAGAGGGATACGGGACAAGGGTCTTGCAGAGAAAGGAAAGGAGTGGCTGTTTGGCAATAAGGGCCGCAATGTGTAGGGGATATCGTGACAGGATCATGCCCGTAGAGGAGCAGTCAGTGCGAGCCGCCGGGAGGTTATGGCTCTCGGCGTTCGGGATCATTCGGAACTCTTTCGGTCTGGAATGAAGTAATGGTATTAAGATGATACTGGGAAAAGAGTAATAGCGCGAAGGTATATATCCAAATGTTTTATGAGCTTTCTATAAGCTGACGCTACTGCTAACGTGGCACCTTTTCTTGGAGTCTAGAATATCAGGTCAGCACATGCCTTTGAATACCAGTGCGACTATCAGTATTTGATTTTGTGAACCCAGCGGCGTCTATCAGCCGCCAGGACTTGTCCCATACTGAGTCATGCAAGGATATGCGAGGTCCAGATCATGCCAGACGAAACCTGTGGAACGCATCTGGGAGCGGCAAGTTATCAGTGTACAGTAAATGCAAGGTTCGGGCCCGTGTAGATCTCGTAAGCCGGGTATGTTCCCGCACGCTCCCGGCTGGTATCCCTACCGAATCCTCCCAATCCTGCCTGCCCTTGAGGATCTCTAATTCGGGTGGCTGAACTGACACGCGGTTATCAACAAACACCGTCCCGGTGTTGACGATCTGCTACACACCTTCAAAAGGTGTTCACGTCCGAGTGCACATCCTTTACGGGGTGTTGGTTTTGCTCGTTTATGACGCATGTTCGGTATCGGTTCGAGTTGCTACGTTACCTTGAGTTTGCCGTCTTTTCCAGAGATGAGACTCTGAGTGGATAAATAGTATTGAACATCCTGGTGGCTTGCAGAAAGAGTCAGAGGAGCGTTGCGTTGTGTGGGAGAAAGGCGCCGAGACAGGTCCAGGTCGAGGCCCTGAAGGGGAAAGCGGACAGCGAAATAAGTCGCGCCCCCGACGCATCCCCTGTCACTTTCCCCCTCCACAACTCAAGCTAGTAGGCCACTGTACTTTTTAACCTGAGCTCCACTAACTACAACGACACTTCATTCGAGTTGCTGTTTGTCTCGCACATCCCCATACCTGACCACAGCTCCTCTAACCTTGCACATGTGCTACATGCAGAACCTCCACAGCTCGGACTCTCCATTTCAACGCCCATTGATCCTCCCCGCGCCATTGTGCGCGCCTGCAAGGCTCCGGAGTCGCGTTCGTCGCAGGCCGTTCTCGAAGCTCTCAATCGCGGCGCACACCGACTTCTCAGGCAGGAACGATAACGCTCTGCATATATTATACCAGTCTTCATATACATTAACCTTGCAGGGGACGTTCGGCTTATCGAAAGGTTGTTATCAGTGCGCGTGTAAATATAAAGTCGTCCCCTCAAGCTGCGCCTTCCAGACTGGGTACTCTGCCCTCCGAGAGCAAGTACAGCTCGAGACTTGAAGCTGTACTCCGTTTCTTCCTCACTACTCCTTCCTCTGAGACCTCGCATCTCTGTCGATGGAAGCGCCATACGCACAACAATCACAGCCGCCTTCATCTCAACCTGCATATACAATGGCTCCAGGCCCACCGTCCAGCATGTCCACGAATGATGCTAACTACCGCCGTGAACCTCCTCCACCGGGCCCGCCATACCATACTCCACCTCATTCTCAGCATCAGCAAAGCGGCCAGCAATATTATAATCCCAATTCCTTGCCCAGTCTCACCAGTCGTACGCCTCTCCCCGATCAATTACTTGTATCGGAGAATGCCTCATCTACAACTCTTCCAGTGCCAGGATCCATGGAGCAGGTGGCAGAGGGTACACAGCCGCCTCCATCTCATTCAATGGTAGAGCTGGGGCGACGCTATGCGTATGTAAATCATAATCCGACTTGCTGCAGAATTATACTCTTTGGTTTACATTTTTAGTCGTGCATTGTGTTTCCATATTGTCTCTTTGCATCTTTACTACCGCATTTAGAAAGAATGCTTATTATGTTCGTAGACTCGATGTTGTACAGCAGCCAAAGCGTGCCAGGATGTGTGGGTTTGGTGACAAGGTGCATATCTACAGGTCGTCCACCGTTAATGAGTGTACTGACATTATGCAGGACCGTCGTCCTATCACGCCACCGCCATGCATAAGGTTAATCATCACTGATGCTAATACGGGCACAGAAATAGATACCAAGTAAGCCTATATCAGCAAAAATAGCGCTGACTCTGTATCTAATATCTTTTAGTGATATTGACTATGGGTTATTTGTTATCAATGTAGACTTATGGTCTGCAGACGGAGTTCGAGAAGTCAATCTAGTTCGGCATTCCGCATCATCACCTGCCATATCATCAACGATGCCGACCTCATATGGGCAAACTCAAGTTCTTACAACACCTGTCTATAACAATCCGGGGCCAGGTCCTACGAGTCATCCCAGTATTTCCAGGGATCCGCAGTATCCATACCATCTCAACCAACCCACCTCAAATCCTACTTCCAATAATCAATCTCAAGCATCATATAATCCTTATCCCCATCAACCACAAGTCAACCCTTATGGCCAAGGAAGTAATCAGCAGAATCAGCCGCCGGGGCATCCGCAAAGTCACTATGGGCAGTCACAATACCAGCAACAAGGGCCAGGTTATTCGGCCCGGCCACCTTCTCCATATAATCAAGCAAGTAGATACCAAGATCCACCAAATCATGTCTTTTATCATGCTGCGAGCTCGGTGCATGCCATTTCTGCAAGCTCGCCAAGGCCTGGAGAGTAAGTGTTGGCCTAACTCCAGTCTTTTAATACAGACGCTAAACATTATAGTCCCCAACCGTATAATCCTGCCGATCCAGGCATGAATAGGATGTCTGTGTCTGCACCGATTCCAAACGCGACCGGCATGTACACAAGAAATCTTATTGGAAGTCTCTCTGCGAGTGCCTTCCGTCTTACTGACCCCAATGACAAGAACGGCATTTGGTTTGTCTTACAAGACCTAAGCGTCAGAACCGAAGGGACATTCCGGTGAGTAGATTATAAGATGATGATCAAGCCGCGCTAATGCTGTACAGCCTCCGCTTCTCGTTCGTGAACGTTGGTGTCCCGTCCAAAACGCCTAACGGGAACCCCTCGAATCCGGTCTCTATCATCAACACGGGCAAAGCTCCGATCCTAGCATCATGTTATAGTGAGGTCTTTACGGTCTATTCAGCCAAGAAGTTCCCCGGGGTGGTGGAGAGTACGCCGTTGAGTAAATGTTTTGCGACGCAAGGCATCAAGATCCCGATCAGGAAAGATGGGCCTTCGAAATTAACGAATAGGGAGGAATATGACGAGGATTGAGCTGGATTCCAAGCACGATGATACCATGGTCTTATTCGATAAAAAAAATTAAAAAATCAACAATATCCTTATAAGTGAGATGAAAAGCATATTTAAAGTTTGGCCGGTTTCTTAAGAAGACCTGGCAATGGGTGGATGGATGGATTGCATGGAGGACTTGAGATTATAAAGTAGAGGTAGCCATGATGGATTACTCTACTCCTGTCCAGTCTACAGGAGACGGACAAGCATGACTCAGGAAACCGTGATGGTGCTTCCAACTTTTTTGTGCATACGATAGTTAGATGATTATATAACGCCTTCTATTCAAGCATGCTCACAGACCAAAAACTAGAACTCTATGGTCGCGATATAATCATTCCTGTAAACATAATGCTTCAAGCAGTCTACCCTCTAAATCCTGTCTTCCCTTCACCAATACACTTAACTCTACTCTTCCCCAATCTCTATTTCCCACTCCACCTCCTCTCCTGTATTTTTCTTCCCCCCCCTCTTGCACTTCCTCACTCAAACCCACCATCACTACCCCCAATCCCGCTCTTGAGCCTCCTTAATCAACAGCCACTCATGCTCCTCAGCCGCATCTTTTTCCGTTGTCGTCTCATTCGGCGCGTGCCGCATCGACAATGTTGCCTTCTGCGCAGCTTTCACCCCTATTATCTCGTTGTTTCTTCAGCTTTGCATTTCGTAGGCTCTGCCTTTGTTTCTCAAGTAGTTGTTTTTGGATGTAGGCATCGTAGGTGTCTGTGCCTTTGGCTCTGGATTTTAAGGCATGGCGGGAGGCAGGGTGGGGGGAGGAGGATGATGCGGCGTTTGTGGATGGGGGAGGAGGAACGAGGGCAGAGGATGCTGTGTTAGTGGGTGCGGGAGGGGGTTTGAGGGACTTTGTGAGGGGTTGGTTTTGGCGGGCTGGCTTGAAGATCGAGGTCCCTTGTATCGTCGGGGGTCTAGATCCCAAGTTTTTTGTGTTGGAGTAGGCGAATTTGGGGCTGCCTCCTGCGGCTTGGGATCCTCTATCGTCTTTGCTACCAGTGCCGCGGGCTGCTTCTGCGTGGCCTTTGCTTCCTGGTTCTCGAATTCTGCAACCTTTTCCTGGAGTTGTTTCTTTTACAGCTGTTTCTCGTGCGGTTGTTTCCATTTCTCGAGCTCTACCTCCTGGATCAAGTTTGTTTTGTGTGGAGATTGTGGCTTGGACTTCGGGGAGAACTGTGGAGAGATCCCAGGGCGAGGTCCGGCATACGACACGGAACTTAGCTTAAAACTTCGTTTCTGAGATCTGGGATCTTGATACCGATTCTTCCACCTGCCTTTCTAGCTCCTGCTTGTCTTGCTCCCACGACTGCGTCTTTTGCTCCACCTCCTCTAGACACCGTGCCTCCTTTTCCCGCAGATGGAGAAAGACATTATTTTCTGGAGAGTCTTCGTAATCTGACAGATCTTCGAGCTCCTTCGTGTCTTGCTTTGAATCAGTCTCATGCATAATTTCTGTCTTCTGTCCCTGTTCCTGCTGCTGCCTCGCCTTTGGTATCTTTTGGGGGAAGTACGGTGTGTAATTATAGGAAAAAGTGCATTGTAGTCTCTGGATTTAATGTCCAATGATGATCTCTCTGCCGTTATGTTCTAATTTTCCTGTAGCTTGACCATCCATGCTGGTGTTTGTTTGGGAGAATCTACATAATCTGGTAGGTCGTCGACTGAGTTCGTTTTTTGCTCTGGCTCCGGCTTGGCCTTCGGCTCCTGAGTTAGCCATGGCCTCTGCGCCCCCTCTGGCCCCCGTGCCTGCTCAATCTCATGCTCCTGCTTGTCGTCAGCTTGTGACTTGACCTGTACCTCCTGCTTACTTTCTGGCTGCGGAATTGCCTCCGACTCCTGCTGGGCGCCGACCTCCTGCTTGGTTTCTGACTTCTGGACTACGTCCTGCTCCTGTCTGGTCTCTGGTTTCGCTCTCGACTTTTTCTTTCCATTCACCCCTGACTGCTTCTCTTCTTCCCCTCCCGACTTGGTCTCTTCCTGCTTCTGTTTTTTCTTCTCTTCCCTATTTCCCCCATCCTCCCGCGCCCTCTTCGTTGCCGCTCTGGTCTGATACTTGGACGGCGTCCAATAGTTATCCTTCGTAACGGGAAGATGGACACCCGGCTCCCTTCCCTGTAACTTATCAACTGCCTTTCGATAGTCTATCAGCCCCTTCGCCGGATCCTGCGTGAAATTCATCGGGAATCGCGTGTGCAGGTGGTCAACAGAGCCTTCTACAAAATCAGTATTTGAGAGTAGGTCGATGTGCGTCCATGCCTCAACTTTGGTGCGGACGGAGGCGGGAAGGGTGAGGCGCATGTGTGGCCGGAACCATTGTGTGAAGTAGATCAGGCCAATCATGATTCGGGGGTTGGAGGCGGTATTGGGCATGCCCGAGTGCCAGAGACGAAGGTCGCGCATGAGAATGGAGCCTGCACGGACAGTAGGTTGGATGGGTGGGCAGATGCGAGCACGATCAGTGAGTGATTTTTTCTTGATGTAGCCGCGCCCATGGGGTAGATGATCATCTTCGGTGTAGACATGGGTACCAGGCCAGATTTCTGTACTGCCGTTTTCTGGCGTGGTGTCTTGGAGGTATATATTCATCTCCACACAAAACGGGAAATTTGGTATGTCGGTATATGCATCTGAATGAACGGCTTGGCGCGCGTCACTTCCACTCTTTATTGCGACGTTGCTACTTGCCCAGCAAAGTAGAGGTTTCGGCCCAATGACTTGCTGCATGATAGCAGTTGCATGCTGGTTAGCCCAGATACCTTCAAGTATGAACTCATCAGAGAGCGGCGGCGTGATAGAGAAGTTGTTCTTCTCCTTGCCATGATTGAACACGAGGTCGGTAAATGTAAGAGCAGTGTCAGCATCAGCGAGCATCTGAACGCGGAATTTGTCTACAACATCGGTGGCGATTGCGTTCTCGAGAATGACAAAGCCATGGCTTTGGAACTCCTCAACGCCAGCTTGGACATTATCTAGACTTGTGACACCTGTATTGAACTCGTCCTCCGAGATAACTATCCTTCGAGGGTTGTTGAACTCTTTGCTTGAAACAGTCTTTTTGGGAGCCATGACTCTCTTGAAGAAATTCAGAACGTGAAGAATGAAGATCGCAACTCATGGTTGCAAAAAAGTTCTAAATATGTACAAAATCCTTTCACGATTGCTAGCTGGTTTTACTGGACGTTTTCGTCGCAATTGAAACGGCAACATCTGTCAAGTCCGTGGTTGGCTCGACTTAGGAGTTATCGAAACTGAGGAATGTTCTGATTGCTTTGTTAAGACAGAATTGCCGGCTGCCAAAAGCTGCATGCATCTGGATACCAGGAATGGAATAAAGAATAAATATCCGAACATAGTGAACACACGAATGATGTTTCATCGATTTTCTCTTTACAGCCATCACACATTATGTTTCGGGCGAACGTTTGCAATATACTCTCCAGAGCTCGGTAGTAAAGGTGTTTCATATCATGACCTAAGAGGAAGTATGTGCTGAACCATAGCGGCTCTCCTACATAATGGACATTCGGGTTTCTCCCTGACCCAATCTCCAATACATGTCCAACAGAAGACATGGCCGCATTGAGTAGCGGCCGGATCTTTCAATTCTTCCAAACATAGCGTACACTTTCTTTGTTGTTGGCCCTTGATCCAGCCCATCACGTTTTTGTCTTTCAGGTGATATCTCGGGCCAGCCAATATCGCAGTGTGTGTGGCTTTCTCAATATTTGAACTCGACAAAAACACAGGTCCGGTTTCGATAAGGAACTCATTGTTTGTAGAATAGGCGTTAGGGTCTAAGGACACCTCAACGCCCCCTTGTAATATTGCCGAACTTCCAGCCATTCTTCCGGCATCTGCAATAGTGGGAGAGTCTTCTAGATTCCGCCATGTTGAATGTAAGTGGAGCCAACCTTGGACGGCTATCTGTAAGACCAACAAAACGCCAAGTACCTCATATCCAACTCTTGCTTCAGACGGACCGATGCGCTTAGTAAAAATGTACCGTAGGCCAAACAGACGCTTTGATAATTGATAATAAGCTCCACTGAAATAAAAAATGGTAAGCGTGAGAGCATGTAATGGGGATGGCGAGGTGATTGTCGAAAGATGTGTGAGAAGGTATGATTGAAATCTGTATGAAAATGACTTTAGTTGTTTATGACGAGAAAGGCGCCGGAGATTCGCCTCCAGCTTTGATCGCAATCTCGAACGAAACGACGGAAGTATTCGATTCAGCGAGTAGGGAAGAAGCACGCTGGTGATAATATATCCAGTTCTTCTGTAAATGGTCGGCAGCTTTAATGTATCATCTTCGATTTGCACAATATCACAATACTCCTCTCCCAGAGTCCGGTTGCCAATGAATGTGGTAAGTCCCAGGTACAAAAGATCAGAGAACGTTCGTGCTTCAGTGGTATATGTATGTACGAAACGAGCCCCATACAACCGACGCAAGATATCGGACAGATGGTTCAGGAGAGTCCCCTGGAAATAGGCATCCTTCTGGTGCGCTCGAATGATATCAGGTGCAGCGGCGAAGGGATAGTTGAATGAGGGTGACGAGGAAGGTGAGAGGGGGCGATCAGAGACAAGATCAGAAGTTTCCTTCTGGTCCGTCATCTTTGATGGCTAGCTGATATCCTCCAAGCCATCATCCAGTGGTCTATAACTCTTTCAGGTTAGTAGGAAGATAGGAGAATAATCGGATAGTATAAAAAGTTGGGCAATATCAGAAGGTCTCCAAGAGTATCAACAATATTGTTCAGAACAGGTCTGTGATAATTATTGGGGTTTCATCTTCTTGCCGTTCAAGCGATGCTGTATCAGAAGGAGCAAAGGAAAAGTCGACGTACATTCGTGAATTGACAGCTCAAGCTATACCTGCAGCTGCAAATATTCGAGATGCAAAGCAGCATAAGGACAGGAAATGGAGATACTCGGGAAGGCAATGGAGGAAATACTGCACGAGAGCCTCGGCTGTCACAGTTTCGGCTCGCTCCGCTAGCGCCAACGTACCCCTGACGTCGTTGAATGTCCTTTTGGAATTTATACGAAGATGGGCAAGCAACTTCATACCTCGTTCAACTCTCGGCCTTTTGACCTTGACCTGTAATACTTTTCTTTTCTTTATTTCAGTCACTCTTTGATCTATCGAATTCAATGCGACTCTCTTTTCAGCGGTGACCATGGATCTGGACCCATCCGTTGAACCAGAGCTAGACTCGCTCAGTTTGACACTCCCTCTGCCATATCGTGTTGGTCTGATTATAGTTCTTGGTAATTATATTGCCCAGAGAGTAAGGCACATAATTAATGATTCTGTAGCTATTTGGGCGTGGGGCGCAAATTTACATTACCTGACACTCCTCAAAATCGTTGGTGCAACTTAGTATTTCCTTGATTTTTGTCTGATGAGAACGTAGGATGTCCCAGCATTAATTCGATATCCTCCGCGAACGTCGCCGACACAAGCTTCACATCACCTATCCACCTATCGACTTGCGACTATTCTTACCATCTTACTATCGGTGTCTCTCCTCGTTTTCTGGACTTTCACCCGTCGTACCCCTTCACTCGTCCTGGCCTACGATTGGCTTCCTATATCATACCTCCTCCTTCTCGCCGTCCTGTTTTTCTTGCCTCTACAAAGTTTGTCCCAGAGTGGGCGATATCACTTCCTCACGACGCTGAAACGTGTATCACTCGGTGGCATTGCTCAAACAAAAGATGGCAAATTTGGGGACATTCTTTTGGCCGATGTCTTGACGTCTTATGCTAAAGTCTTGGGGGATCTTTTTGTCTCGCTCTGCATGTTCTTCTCATCCGGGAAATCCGCAACTAACAAGCCAGACCGGGGGTGCGGCGGACAATTCATCGTGCCCCTCGTAATAGCCGTACCGAGTCTCATCCGTTTTCGCCAATGCATTATCGAATATCTCCGGGTAAGACAGTCTATTCAAAGACAGGGTGGACACTCATCAGATGGTTGGGGTGGCCAGCATCTTGCGAATGCCTTGAAGTATGCTTCCGCGTTTCCGGTCATCATACTCAGTGCGCTGCAGCGCAGTCTCAGTTTTGATCACTCAAGCATTAGCATGAGTGAGACTTCCTTGTATAGACTATGGCTCTTCGCAGTCCTCGTTAACTCCTTCTACTCCTTCTACTGGGACGTCGCCAAAGACTGGGACCTAACGCTCTTCTCCTCGCGCGAGCGAATATCCCCGGAACACCCTTGGGGCTTACGTCGACGGCTCTACTTCGAGATGAAAGAATTATATTATGTAGCCATCGGCCTGGACATGATCCTGCGATGTACGTGGTCCCTAAAACTAAGTCCACATCTGGACCACTTCAACGACCTAGAAGGCGGCATTTTCGTCATGGAGCTCCTGGAAGTTTTGCGGCGTTGGATTTGGATATTCTTCCGTGTGGAAACGGAATGGGTGCGGAATAGCTCAATGGGAATGGCGCAGCAGGATGACGTTTTATTAGCGGATTATGGAGTAAAGGATGATGATGATATTTAAATGGGCAGGGTTACATTCAACGGTGTATGATAGCACTTATGAAAATAATTCCCTTATAATAAGCAATGAACTCTTGTGTTTGCGCGGGGTTATCATTTCCATATGTACAGGCGGTGCATGGATCATTGAAAAGTCCATTGATTCATAGATATAACTCAGGAGTCTATAGTTTGGGCCCTTATTATCCCTAGAAACTAGCTGATATGTACTGTCCCCATAAACTCATCCGCAATAACCATGAGTCCACTGACACACACGTAAAATTAACAGAGAAGGTTGTCAAGGAGACCGAAAAGAATAAGTGAACGTACGCGAATGACATTGCATAAGCAGCTACGATGACAGCCTCCGTTGCCAGCCGGAGCAGGAGTGTACCTTATGAATCAATCAAATGCAAAACTACAATGACATAGGACAAAGAAAGCCGACTTGGTATCATGCTTATGTCGCGCAGAAAAGCACAATCTCCCCACGATCATTCTTCTTCAACCTCAGCGAGCGCCAAAGCTCCTTCTCCTCGTGTCCCTTACCGTGCCCCAATCCCATAGCGACGCGCTCGCGATGGAAACGCTTCAGTGTCTTGTTCACGCTGCAGCCCTTCTCGCTCTCAGGACCTTTGTTGACGAAAGACAAGAAGAGTTCTGCGCGGGCGGATTCACGGTAGACGACCATCTGCTGGGAGTTTTCGCCTGAGTCGCCATTCATGGGCTTATATTCGATCATCTTTTGTGATGGTTCTCCCCCATTTTCGCGGAGTCGCCGCTTGTGTTTGCGGACACGATCGCCATCAGTGGTTTTCTTTGATTTTCGGGTCGAGATCAGGGACATGATACCGTTGCTGATGGTGTTTTCCCGATGGCGCTCTCGGCCGCGTTTAGAATGTTTGGGCTTCTTCAGAGGACTGCCCGGCGATGGTTCGCCAGCAGCATCCCCGGAGTAGTCTGGGGACGGAGGGAATGTTGATGGCCGAGATAACAGCCGGTTAAGGCCCCCAGTAAGCCCAGAATGTAACACCGGAGGAGCGTCTGTCATTTCTTCGTCTGCTTCCGGCGACCGTGATCTTTCAGCTGATGTGTCAACATGAAGTCGCTTGCGTTTCTTGTCCTTCTTCTCTTCTCTTGTCGGATCGCGATCTCTAATCTTCCTGCGCTCTCGTCCACCCTTCGGTGCCGGTGTCCGGTACTCTGAGGTTGGTACGGGTCCAGACCCATACTGTACTAAGGCTCCATCATCTTCCGTGGTATCCTGGAGGATTTCATCTTCGAACCAAACGCTACGGTGGTCTCCGTTTGAGGGTCCTGATGGGGTGTCCTCAAGCATCCTCCTCTGCTCCATAGCCGCAAGATTCAGCGTGGATGGGTTGGGCGTTCCCTCCCCAACGAAAAAATCAAAAACGTTCACAGGGTCTGTTGGTGACGTCCTAAAGCCAGGCGCTGCTGAAGGGGGTGATGGGACCTCTGGGGGTGGCTCGACTATAGTTATTGCACCTCGATACTCGTCTTCCTCATCCTCAACATATGCCTTCCGAGGAACAAGTGCTGTCGAACCATTGGCCTGTGGCTTCTTTCCCTTTTCCAGCCTATACAGAGCCCCTTGATATTTCTGCGCTTCACTGATACAGCTCTATCGTGATGTCAGCTCATTCAGCACTCGTAAGCTGTCTCAGATGTGGGGTGGCGTACAGTGTGGCCGCGATATTCCGTTCCCATAAAGTGTACCATGCAGTCGAGACAGGTAAATGACGCCCCATGACACTGCATTCTGTGATTATCCAACTTCTTCTTGGTCAGGACATCCCCACAGACCTGTATCGTCAGTACTTATCACATGAAACGCGTTGGAGGGGTAGCGCACTTCACACGAAAAGGAAACCATGGTGTTGATTGTGCGTTGGCAGAGCCCTAATTGTGGTTGAGGTCTCGTCGATGAGCATGAAGGCAGTTAGACGTAAATGTTATATCTCAAGAGGGGGAGCGGTTCGGTAATATGGAAACAAGAGGTCGCGGGTATGGGGGAAGTCGGTCGCAATGTCCCCTGAGTTCCCAACTAACATGAGATCAGCAGCGCATCGAGGTACCTTTTTAGGTTCACACCAACATCAGAAAGTGTTTTAGAATATGCACACCCCTGTTGTCACAGGTTGCGTCCCAGGTTGTCACAGAGATTTGGGAGCTAGCCACACACCCGACGCGAGTATAACTCAGCCCAAACCCAAAATAGGTGTTTCCGGGAATGCAAGGGCGGAGTAATAAATAGCAATCTCATGCTATCTAACCCCCTGGAGGTTAACCCCCGCGGCCAACATGCATTGCGACGAGCTTCTCCGCAATTGAGCCATCTCGGTATCCCACTCATTTCACACTCAGACATGTGTTATTGCGGATAAAGGCAGCTGGAAAAGTCTGCCTCGTAAAGAATACCCTGCTGAAACACATGACAGGCTACGACGCAGCTTCAACAGGCATCCACACTGAAGGGAAACAGAGAAATCCTTTAAATCGTGGGACGCCCATCATGTCGAGCAGTGGCTCAAACCCACCCGGTGGGAGCTATCTGGAGTATATCGCCTCCGTTGCTGGTTCGTGGGCATCCTACATGCGCTTGCCGTTGCTGGCCTCATCTGTAAGTATACGGACAATATTCAGTGAACAAAAGCATAGAGCTAAGTAAACCAGGGCCTTGCTGCAGTGCTGAGTTCGGCGCTCTACTTCAAGCAGAAGTAAATAACTTTACCCTTAGGCCTATGACCCTACTGACTGTTGGGTTTACAGAGATATAATATACCCGTCCGCCGTACCAAACGATGCCCGCACAAATGTCCCACGGCCCAGCTATTTCGGCATCAGCGATTACGAGGAGCTTATGATACCCACACCTGATGGCGAAAAGCTCTCCGCCTTCTATATCAGAGCACCGAATAAGGCCCAGAGCATCGATACGACGGTTCTAATGTTTCATGGCAATGCGGGCAATATTGGACACCGTGTGCCCATTGCCAGGATGTTGACTGAGGCCGTAGGCTGCAGTGTCTTCATGCTAGAGTACCGAGGCTATGGCCTCTCAACAGGCTCGGCGGACGAGCGTGGCCTCATGATTGATGCGCAGACCGCTTTAGACTATATCAAAGAGCGAGCTGAGACGAGAAACAACCAGATAATCGTGTATGGTCAAAGTCTTGGAGGTGCTGTGAGTATTCAACTGGTAGCTAAGAACCAGCATGATGGCGCAATCTCGGGACTTATTCTCGAGAACACTTTCCTTTCGATGAGGAAATTGATTCCCTCGTAAGTCGTTATACTCTCACTTCGTTTGGCAATATTGACCGTCCTTATATAGTGTTATGCCTCCCGCCAAATACCTCACCCTCCTCTGCCACCAAATCTGGCCAAGCGAAACCATCATTCCATCAATAACCGAGGTACCAGTCCTCTTCCTGTCTGGCCTCCGCGACGAGATGGTCCCGTGAGTAATTACTTTTCTAGCCTTCCCCTTTTCCCAAATGATGACTTTAATTTCCATCCACAAAAGCTGAAGCCCTTCTGGGCTCCGATTAAAATCTGGGTCATTTCGACATCACTGATATATACTACACTCGTCACTTAAAAATTGGTTCTGCTTACGAAATTCGGAGAGCTAACGAGCCATCGTAGACCAAGCCATATGAGAAGACTATACGAGATCTGCCAGTCCCCGACGAAAGTCTGGAAGCCCTTACCGGGTGGCGACCACAATTCCAGTGTGCTAGAAGATGGCTATTTCACAGCCATCGCCGAATTCATAGAGAACTTGGTATCTTCAAAGCGATAACAAGGAATGCAATTTTATCCGCTTGATTAGACACTACCTACTGAAAGTTCAGGGGCGTCGCGATACCATCATAGGTCAGAGGTATAGAGCAAAAATTCTGGGATCATTTACAGAAGAGAAGGAAGAAGAAAAGGGAAGATAGCGCCTTTAGGGATATATTCGTGACTGTATTAGTTAGCCTTCTAAGTAGATAAAATGCTTACTTCATGAGACAGGACACCCTACATCCCCATTCCTCTAATGACATGTTCACTTGCGAGCCACGGCACTGCATATAATTCCACAAGTCAGTACTCTAATATAAGTTTCAAAGTCATGTTCCTGCTAAGTTCAGCGTGTTTAGATGCTGTTTTACGCAGCAATGGCCCCCGAACTGACTAAATACACCAATGCTTTCGGTATAGGAATAACTATTGCCTAGATTAGGTGAATTTTCGGGGGTGGCCACAAAAACCCCACCGCAATACAATGCATTCAAACTACGTGTCCTATGCTTTCTTCTTTTGCGGACCAGCTGGTGACCACTTGTACAAATAGTGTGCCATCAGAGCGAGCATGGTCATCAATGAATTATGTCCACTTGAAGACTCGAAACAGGTCGACAAGCTACATCAAACATCGAAATTCTACGCAAAATAAATAAACCACAAATGAAGAACTATTGGCAATGGAGAACAAGATACTGGATTAAGAGATAGGATTAATAGGCCTACAGATGGTTTGATGGGCATATAGATGAAGCAATGGCAATGGGAGGTCTCCAAAAACCTGGAAGAGGATGTAGGGACATGTCACGTGGTCGACCGGCGATCAGCCTTCTGACTAAGTCACAGGGAAGGATGACGCAAAATGTGAACCTTGCAATCGCCGGCTTATTTCCGGCGACTCTGAATTGATATTAGTTCATATATCACTCGAACCAATTGATGGAATTGATGATGTCTATTCAACTATGATGCATTTTCCGAGTCCCCTATACGATGAGAATCCTGCATACAAGCTAACCTATTTTAGAAGTCACGCGCCAGGAACCCATACGTTGCACAAACTGAGAGGTGCCAACCGCTCTATTGAATTAAGATAGTAGTTCTAGGGGATTAAATACACATAATAGTGGTGTTGACTCGTTAAGGCAGCGAAAGGCTGACTCACTGCTCCTGAGTGCTGCCTACGGCCGCCTAGAGAGCTTAAGAGTGCCAAGAATTTGCAACAGTATATATAGCGAGGCACATCCTATTACTCCGAGGGCCAGAGAGTAGTCTCTGGTTACTCCCTAGCTAAGCTCCAGTGAACCCCATACTCTAAGTCTCGTAGTGATTATAAACCCTAACTTTGATATCCTGGAGTCTATCGTTACAAGGGAGGCCATTGGAGCCTACATTTGATACGTGGATCTAGAGGTTTTGTGGTACACATTTACTAGGCATTTGTAATAATTAAATCATTACAAATATTATATTCATTTAATTATTACATGTATTCTATGTAATCGTTACAAAGACCACCCCTAGCCAGTAGGAATGGAGCAGTTCGGTTTCGCCTGGGAAAATCACAAGGCCGTCACGATATCGTACATAGCTGTAATATCATTAGACAATGTTTATGAGAATATGCATTCGATTTCCCATTCAGCTCTTTAATCCAGGGCTTCTAATCGCTTGTGATGCTCGACTTTGGCTCTCCGTGCTCTTGGATTTGCCCTTTCCCCCAATCGACGATGTTCCGTAGTCCTTGTAAAGACCACTAAATAATCGGGGAGTCAGTGATTACTTCATTAAGATGAGCAGCGTCATCATAAATTGGTTCTGGAGTTGAAAAATAATTTATGGAAAAGGGGATATGCTTTTAAAACAATGTCTACTCTCGAAACATTGTCTCAAAAAGCAATTTCACTCATCAATCAGTCCGGAATAGGAAGTTTTTTACTCCTTGATTATCCTTACTATTGTTAGATGTACTCAATGACAAGCATTAAGATTAAGCACCCTCATCTCTCTTCTCAAGAAAAGCCTGATCTTGGTTGAACTGACATCGTTCTGTATAAGCCTAGATTCAGAGTTAGTATTGGCTCATTGGGAAAGAGGTCCTCTAGGGATTACATACTGCTGAATGACGAAATGTTGTCTTTGAACTTTTGGAGCCTCGAAAGAGCGTCGTCAATATCAGTACCTGAAAAGTTGTTCCGTTAGTATAAATAGAGGAGAAATAGCTTACAAGGAAAAGGGGGGAAAGAGAGATTGTCATACCCGTCCTCTCAACAATGAATGTTCCATAGCCCCCTAAAATATGGTCCAAATCGGCGCTCGACCAAACGCCTGGCCTAATTGGAAGTCAAATACTGCTCGTTTAAGAAAAGGACTGCTCCGAGAGTACACATACGTGGACATGGTCTGTATCAGACTGGATGTTCACACAGTCAGTACTATTTTCTCTGGTAACTAGATTTAAGTAGAGTGAGTTAGGATGACATGTAAGTAGAATTGAGCGGAGAAATAGCTTAGTAAATAGTGGGGGGAAAGAGAATTTCCGTACTCGGCACTAGCCTATGAAATTTCGAAGTCAGTATGGCCTTATTGCGAAAGAGTTGCTCTAAGGATTACATATTAGCAGCATAATCTTT
>Ga0335075_10006743_pt1 | contig 17716 bp, 11 predicted proteins | sample Lox_Sample_24_FD_206723 | JGI IMG/M metagenome (GOLD analysis project Ga0335075, IMG submission 206723) | Soil microbial communities from Loxahatchee National Wildlife Refuge, Florida, United States - Lox_Sample_2.4 | ecosystem: Environmental > Terrestrial > Soil > Wetlands | place: USA...
GCCCCCTTTTCCCCGGTTGTGGGGTGTTCCCCCCCCCCCCCACCGGGGGGCGGGGCTGGCTGGACTCGTGCGGACTCGCCGGGCGTCTTTTCGTCCCTTTCGAGGGTGGGCGCGGCTAGAGTCGCGGCATGCCGAACTTGCCGAAGCTGAAACTGGTCGTCGCCCTCCTCGCCGTCGTCGCCCTGCCGGCTCTGCCCGCCGCCGCGAACGCGACGCTGACCTACACCAAGGGCTTCCAGAAGCCGCACGTCTACTACGCCGAAGACAACGGCAAGGGCGCCCACCAGATCGGCAGCGGCCGCAACGCCCACATCTCGCCCGACGGCGAAACGGTGATCTACGAAAAGGAAACGAAGAGCGGCGCCGAAATGCGGCTCTACTCGATCGCCCTGGGCAAGGGACAGCGGCTGATGAACCCGTGGCGGGAAAGCTTCGTCTTCGCCTGGTCGCCCGACTCGAGCATGATCGCGGCGCTCAAGGGCCCGCTGAACGGCAAGGCGACGCTGATGATCGTCAACCTCGCAAGCGGCAAGCGGATCAAGATCGGCAGCGGCTACTTCAACGGGGTCAGCTTCTCCCCGGAAAGCAACGAAATCGTCTACGGCCTGGCGAACACCCCCGACTACCCGCCGAAGAGCGACGTCTACAAGTACTCGATCGAAACTGGCAAGACGGTGAAGCTGAGCCACGACGGCACCTCGGTCTACCCGCTCTGGGGGCCGACCGGGCAGATCGTCTTCGCCCGCCAGCTCGGCGCCAAGTCGCGCAAGTACGGCCCGGCGAACCAGCTCTTCGTGATGAACGAAGAAGGCCGGCGGATCAGCCAGGTCACCCACACCGAAGTCAACCCGTTCGCCGAGGGGCTGAGCCCGCTCGGCTTCTCCGAAAACGGCAACCGGCTGCTGACCGAGTTCGGCGGCCAGGACCAGAGCTACGCGGTAGCCGTGAACATGCTGACCGGGGCGGAAAAGGCGCTGACGAAGAACCCGGAGACCGGCTTCGTCGGCGCGGCCATCTCACCCGACGGGACCACGGTGCTGGGCACCACCGGCCTCGGCTTCGGCGGCAACCCGCACCCCAAGGTCGTCACCGTCCCCTTCACCGGCGGCAAGCAGAAGGTGCTCGTCCCCGGCGCCTACGAACCCTCATGGAGCAGTTGAGTTCGCAGAAATCACCGCATAGCGGGGCTAACTGCGAACGCATCGTGGGGGGCTGGGCCGGGCCCTATAATTTCGGCTGTCCATAGCCCGTCGCGCGCCCGCTCGAAGAAGGCGCGGATCCCGGGAGGTAGATATGCCCAGTCGTGAGAGCGGGGTCCCGCGCTACGCGTGGGACCGTCCCTACAGGCCGCTGGTGTCGCCGCCGAGCGTCGAAGAGAACGACGCCTGCGCGATCTACGCGTCGGTGCGCAAGGACGCGACGCCCGGCCACGAGCCGATCGCGCGCGCGATCCCGGCGCTGCAGAAGATGCTCCACCGGGCCGGCAACGTCGACGGCGAGGGCGACGGCTGCGGCCTGCTGCTCGACCTGCCGCGGAAGATCTGGGCCGAGGAGGTGCGGGCCGGCGGGCACGACCCGGCGCTGTCCCTCGACGACGCCTTCGCCGTCGCCCACGTCTTCATCGAGCGCTCCGGGGACGTCGAGAAGGTCAAGCACGACGCCCGCGAGCTGCTCGCCGCGGGCGGTTTCCGCGTCCTCGCCGAGCGGGTCGACGTGACCGACTCGACCGCCCTCGGCCCAACCGCGCGCGAGGAGGAGCCGGTCTTCTGGCAGATCGCCGGGCTCCTCAGCGACGCCGAGCGCCGCGACGCGGTCGCCTTCGGCCTGCTGCTGGAGCTCGAGCGCAAGCTCGGCGTCCACGTCCCGTCCTTCTCCGGCGCCACCTGCGTCTACAAGGTGATGGGCGCGCCGAACGTGCTCGACGCCTACTACCCGGACCTCGCCGACCCGCGCTTCGAGACCGTCGGCGCCTTCGGCCACAACCGCTACTCGACCAACACCTGGCCCTCGTTCAAGCGCGTGCAGCCGTTCACCCTGCTCGGCCACAACGGCGAGATCAACACGATCGAACAGCTGCGCCAGGAGGCGAAGATGCTGGCGGTCCAGATCGAGCCGGGCGCCTCCGACTCCCAGGACCTGAACCTGACGATCGACACGCTGGTCAGCCGCGAGGGCCTCTCGCTGGCCGAGGCGATGGAGATGATCGTGCCGCCGATCGTCGAGGAGATCCGCGGCCTGCCGGAGGAGCTGCGGAGCTTCTACCTCTACCTGCGCCAGGCGATGGGCCCGTTCGCCCAGGGCCCGGTGGCGCTGATCGCCCGCCACGGCGACGAATGCGTCTTCTCCGCCGACGCGATGGGCCTGCGCCCGCTGTGGAAGGTGGAGACCGAGGCCGACCACGTCTTCAGCTCCGAGCCCGGCGTCGTCGCGGTCGGCGAGATGGTCTCCGAGCCGCAGCCGATGGCCCCCGGGGAGAAGGCGATGGTGACGATCGACCGCGCCGCCCGCTCCTCGATCCTGCACCCGCACGCGGAGATGCTGCGGATCGTCCGCGACCGCTGGCTGGCCCGCAACGGGGTCGACACGGTAGGGCCGTACGAGCGGGCGTCGGTGACCGGTGGGCCGCTGGAGGGCGGCGAGGTCCCGGGCTACTCGGAAGCCGGCCCGGCCGAGCCGGTGAAGGTCGAAGACCGCATCCTGGCGGGCTTCGGCTGGCAGCGCGACGACGTCAAACTGGTCCAGCAGATGGCCGCGGGCGGGGCCGAGCCGATCGGCTCGCTGGGCTACGACGGGCCGCTCGCGGCGCTCTCCCCGGAGCGGCAGAACCTCGCCGACTACTTCAAGGAGACGGTCGCCGTGGTCACCAACCCGGCCCTCGACCGGGAGCGCGAGCTGGAGCACTTCTCCACCCGCACGCTGTTCGGCCGGCGGCCCTCGATCGACTCCGCCGCCGAGGACACGGCGACCGTCGAAACCGCCTTCCCGGTGATCCTCGGCGGCCACCATGGGCTGGCGCCGCTGCCGGAAAAGACCTACCGCAAGGTCGCCCGCGACAACCACACCTACCTGCTGGAGGACCTCTGGGAGGAGTTCCGCGGCCGCGCCGCCGCGGTCGACATCTCGCTGCTCGAGTCGGAGACGACGGCCGGGGCGATCGAGCGGATCAGGCACGAGGCGGTGAAGAAGGTCCGGGGCGGCGCCGAGCTCCTGGTGCTCACCGACCGCACCGTCTACGACGGCGAGCGCCGCTACCTCGACCCGCACCTGGCGACCTCGGCGGTCGACCAGGCGCTGAAGCAGTTCAAGGTCGAGCGCGGCGAAACGAACCTGCGCCGGCGCTGCGGGATAGTCCTGCGCTCGGCGGCGATCCGCAACGTCCACGACACGATGCTGGCGCTCGGCCTGGGCGCCAACGGCGTCTGCCCCTACGTGATGGTCGAAGTGATCTGCGTCGAGGACTACGAGTCCGACGTCGGCAACCTCTGCGCGGCGCTGACCAAGGGGATCGAGAAAGTGATCTCGACGATCGGCATCCACGAGGTGCGCGGCTACGCGCGCCAGTTCTCCTCGATCGGGGTGAAGCCGGAGCTGGCCGAGATCTTCCAGACCAAGGCCTTTGCGGCAACCGACGCGGGCGGCGGGACCGGCTTCGCCGAGCTCGACGCCGACACCAACGAGCGCGCCCAGGTGCTCGCCGGGGCCGACGAGACGGCCAAACCGGCGAAGACGTTCCGCTTCTACCCGAAGGTCTACAAGGCCGCGATCGCGACGGCGAACGGGTCAGGGACCTATGAGGAGTACTCGGAGAAGGTCCGCGACCTGGAGCGACAGAACCCGATCTCGATGCGCCATGTGATGGCGCTGAAGGGGGACCGGGACCCGGTCGACCCGAGCACGGTCGACGCCGGCGTCGGCCACCACGACTACCCGATCGTGATCAGCTCGATGAGCTTCGGGTCGCAGTCCGAACCGGCCTTCCGCGCCTACGCCGACGCGGCCAGGGCGACCAACATCCTCTGCATGAACGGCGAGGGTGGGGAGATCCGCGACATGTACGGCCGGTACCGCAACTGGCGCGGCCAGCAGATCGCCTCCGGGCGCTTCGGCGTCTCCGCCGAGATGGTCAACAGCTCCTACGTCGCCGAGATCAAGATCGGCCAGGGGGCGAAGCCGGGCGAGGGCGGCCACCTGCCCGGCAAGAAGGTCTCCGAGAAGGTCGCCGCCGCCCGCAACGCGGCGCCCGGCACCGACCTGATCTCGCCGTCGAACAACCACGACCTCTACTCGATCGAGGACCTCGCCGAGCTGATCGACGAGCTGAAGACGGTCAACCCTGACGTGCGGGTGTCGGTCAAGGTCCCGGTGGTGCCGAACATCGGCACGATCGGGCTCGGCATCGCCAAGGCGGGCGCCGACATCATCACCCTCTCGGGCTTCGAGGGCGGCACCGGCGCGGCGCGCCAGCACGCGCTCCGCCACGTCGGCCTGCCGTCGGACATCGGCACCCGCGCCGTGCACCAGGCGCTGATGGAGGCGGGGCTCCGCAACCGGGTCGAGATCTGGGCCGACGGCGGCTACCGGACCGGCCACGACATCGTCAAGCTGCACTGCCTCGGCGCCAACCGGGTCGGCTTCGGCACCCTGGCGATGGTCAGCCTCGGCTGCACCATCTGCCGCGGCTGCCAGCTCGACACCTGCCACGTCGGCATCGCGACCCAGATCGAGACCGTCGAGCAGGCCCAGGAGCACGGGCTGAAGAAGTTCACCCCGCAGGAGGTCGACCGCTCGGCGGAGAGCTGCGCCCGCTTCTTCGCCGCGATGGGGGAGGAGGTCAAGCAGGTCGTCGCCTCGCTCGGCTACACCCGCGCGCAGGACCTGGTCGGCCGCTACGACCTGCTCGAGCAGGCGGCGATGGCGGACAAGATCGACCTGTCCCCGCTGATCGCGCCGCTGGAGGAGTACCTCGACCTCGAGCCGCTCGACCTGCCGGTGGCCGAGGAGGCCGCCGACACCCGCGCCGAGGCGGGCCTGGTCGCCGCCCGGCCGATCCGGATGGAGGCCAAGGCGGCCTCGGCCGAGATCGCCAGGCTGGCGCCGGAAGTGTGCGGCGGAGGTCAGGTGCGCAGCGAGTTTCCACGCCCCACCGACGCCAACGACCGGGTGCTCGGCACCGAGCTCTCCGGGGCGATCGCCCGCGCGCGGATCTTCGCCGACGGCCCGGCACCGAGCGAGGAGATCCTCGCCGGCATCGAGTTCAACGGCGGCTCGGTGGCCGGCCAGGGCCTCGGCGCCTTCAACTCCTACGGGGTGGCGCTGCGGGTCGAGGGAGGCGCCCAGGACGGCGTCGGCAAGGCGATGCTGGGCGGCACGATCGCGATCCTCAAGGGCACGGGAGCGCACGGCAAGCGGCTGAACGGCTCGGTCGGCAAGTCCTTCGCCTACGGCGCCCAGCGGGGCCGGCTCTACGTCCAGGGCTCGGCCGACTCGCGCTTCTGCATCCGCCTCTCCGGCGCCGACGTGGTGCTCGGCGGCGAGCCCGCGCACGACCTCGACGACGCCCGCGGCTGCATCGTCGACCGCGCCAACGCCAAGGGCTTCGCCTTCGAGTACATGACCTCGGGGCGGGCGATCGTGCTCGGCGACATCGGCCCCTGGGCCTGCGCCGGGATGACCGGGGGCCGCGTCTACGTCCGCTTCAATGCCTTCGGGATCGACCCGGCGGCGATCGAACGGCGGCTCGGCGAGGGGGCCAAGGTGGAGCTGAAGGACCTCGACCCGGAGGCCCTGCTCGACATCGACGACCTGCTCTCCGGCTACGCCGAGGAACTGCGGGCCACCGGCCAGGACGAGGAGGCCGAGCGGATGCTCGGGCTGGCGGAGGACGCCACCGGCAACTTCCTCATGGTCGTCCCGCACAAGGTGCAGGCCGACCCCTCGGTCTCGACCGAGTAGGCGCGGGGCGGCGCCCCGCGGGCCTGACGCTCAGGGCCTGATGTCGGGGAACCGGCCGGGCCGGTTGGTGAGCAGCTCGGCGATCGTGCGCAGCTCGCGCAGCAGCTCGTCGAGCATCTGCTCGGTGGCGTTGTGGATGCGGATCTCGGCGGCGGCGCGCTCGGCCTCCACCTGGTCGATCCGCGCCTCGAGCCGGTCGGCGCGGCCCTCGACCTTGTCGATCCGGCGGTCGAGCTTGCGTTCGGTCCGCTTGGTCCGCTTCTTCACGTAGAGGCGGGTGTCCTCGCGCAGGGCATCGAGCTCGCGGCGCAGGGCCTCGTCCTCGGCGCCCGCCCGGCTCTGCTCGGAGAGCATCTCTTCGACCCCGGAACGGACCCGCTCGATCTCCTCGTGGAGCTGGGCGCGGGCGCGCTCGGCGGCCAGTGAGATCGGTGGCTGGTCGCCCGCGGGCGGTGGTTCGATCGGATTCGGCACGGCGTTCACCCGGCTTGATCCTAGGGCCGGCAGGGGCGGCAAGGGCGGCGCAGGGCTCCGTCCACGCCCGACCAATAGAATCGCCCGCCGATGGGTCCGATCAGTGCCGAGATCGAAATCGACGCCTCGCGCGAGGCGGCGTTCAGCCTCCTTTCCGACCTCGCCCGCCGTCCCGCCTTCACCGACCACTTCCTGAGCGGATTCCGCCTCACCCGGATCGATGCCCGCGGGGAGGGCGCCGGGGCGCGCTTCCGGGTCGAGGCGCCGCTGCGCTCGCCCTGGGAGGACACGACGATCGTCAGCCTGGAGGAGCCGTTCAAGATCGAGGAGCGCGGCGCCGGCGGCCGGTCCAACCGGATCCCCACCCACACGGTCTGGGAGATCGAGCCGGGCCGGGCCGGGATGACCCTGGTGCGCCTCACCCACTGGACGGCGCCTACCGAACCCGTCGACAAGCTGGTCGAGAGCCTCAGCTTCGGCGCCCATTTCCAACGCAAGGGCTGGAGCGAGGCGCTGCGGCGCCTCCGCGACATCCTCGAGGCGGAAGGACCCGGGGGCGAGCGGATCGCCGTCGCCGGGGGGAACCGCTACGCGACCGGCATCCCGTAATAGAGTCCCCGCCGCCGATGTTCACGAACCGCCGCCGATTCACGACGCCCCTGCTCGCCGCCCTGATGCTGGTGGTGCTGGCGCTGGGCGTCGCCGCCTGTGGCTCCGGCGACCCGCGCGAAGTGGAAGAGGGCGAAGTCGTCAAGGTCAACCACCTCAAATACACGGTGATCTTCTCCCGCTACCTGAACGAACACGACAACGAGGACGCCGCCTACCTGGTCGGCCAGAAGCCGCCGCAGAACGAACACAACTACTTCGGCGTCTTCCTGCAGGTGAAGAACGACACCCACGAAACCCTCGGGCTGGTCGATGAACTCTGGATCACCGACTCGGTCGGCGACAAATACGAAGCGCTGGAAAGCGAAAGCGAATTCGCCTTCCCGTTCGGCGCCCAGCTGACCGAAAACGAACAGTCGCCGGAACTGGACACGACCGCGCAGAGCGGCCCGATCCAGGGCTCCGTGGCGATCTTCGAACTGCCTGAAGAGGTCTCGGCCAACCGGCCGCTGCTGCTCCACATCCCCGGCCCCGGCAAGGAATCCGGGGTCGTGAAACTGGACCTCTAGCCGGAGCCGGCAGGTTCGCCGCCGCCCGTCGGCCTCGGTCGCGCCGTCTATTCGTAGCCGGCGGAGAGGACCTGGGAGGCCACCGGGGCGGCGACTTCGCCACCCGCCGCTTCCGCTTCGATCAGCAGCACGCCGATCGCCAGCTTCGGCTTTTCGACCGTCGCGAAGGCCGAGAACCAGGCGTCCTTCTTGTGCTGGGGGGCAGCTTCTTCGCCTTCGAGGCCCACTTCTTCGCCGCCTTCGGTTTCGACCACCTGGCCGAGTTCGGCGGTGCCGGTCTTGCCCGCCACCTGGCCCGCCGCGATCGCCCCGGCGGTGCCGGTCCCTTCGGTGACCACGCCGGTCATCAGCTCGGTCAGCTTGTCGGCGGTCCTCTTCGTCATCACCCGCACCGGCTTCATCGTCGGCCGCAGCTTCTTCGTCTTCACCACCGAGGTCGGCATCCGCACGCCGTCGTTGGCGATCGTCTGGGCGACGCTGGCCATCTGCAGCGGCGTCGCCAGCACTTCGCCCTGGCCGATCGCGGAGACCGCGAGGTCGACTTCTTCGCCGATTTCGGTCGGGATCGTCGACTCGGCCGGTTCGACTTCCTTGGCGATCGCGGGCGCGTAGAGCGTCGGTGGCGCGTTGAAGCCGAACTTTTCCGCCGTTTCGACCATCGCCGTGTTGCCGATCTGCGGCCCGAGCGGCAGGAAGTCGGCGTTGCAGGACTCGGCGAAGGCCTGGCGGAAGGTGCCGCCGCAGTACTCGCCGTTGGCGTTTTCGATGAAGCGGCCGCCGACGCTGATGCCGTCGGTGACTTCGAATTCGTCGTCGAGCTTGACCAGGTTTTTTTCCAGCGCCGCGACCGTGGTGATGACCTTGAAGGTCGAGCCGGGGGGCTGGGGGGCGGAGAAGGCCTGGCCGGCGAGCGCGCGCACGTCGCCGGTCTTGGCGTCGAGGACGGCGACGCCGCCCGCCCGCCCGGCCAGCGCGGCGACCGCGGTTTCCTGCAGGTGGGGGTCGATCGTCGTCCTCACCGGGGCGCCCGGGGTGGGCTTGCCTTCGGCGAGGACGCGCGACTTGCCGCCGCCGGCGACGGCCAGCAGCTTCCCGCCCGGCTTGCCCGCGAGGCGGCGGTTGAAGGCCCGCTCGAGGCCGCTGATCCCGACCGGCGTTTCCGGCGGGAAGCCGAGCATCGCCAGCTTCGGCTCTTCTTCTGCGGAGGCTTCGCCGATTTCGCCGGTGACGTCGATCGCGGCGCTGCCGATCGGGTGTTCGCGTTCGGTCGCCGGGCCTTCGGCCAGCGCCGTCCCGTCGGCGGCGAGGATCGCGGCCCGCGGCGCCAGTTCGGTTTCCGCTTCCAGCTTTTCGCCCTTGCGCAGCCCCGGGAAGACGAGGTAGGGCGCCCAGGCGATGCCGCCTTCCGACCAGGGCAGCTCGAGGTCCGCGTGGACGACGCCGAAGGCGACGGTCTTGATCGTCAGCGGCACCGGCACCACGGTCTCGCCGCCCTCGGAGCGGGAGTCCTCGGCCGAGTCGGCGGCCAGCGCCCGCATCGTCGCGATGTCGCGAGCCTTGCGGTAATCGGCGGCGAACTCCTTCGCCCCCACCGTCTTGCGCGAGGAGTCGTTCAGCTCCGCGTACATCGCGGCGAAGTCCCGCGCCTGCCAGGCTTCGGCGAAGCGGTTGGCGGCGTCCTTCTCCGGCGATCCGGGGGCGCCCATGGCGGCGCCGACGACGAAGGCGACCAGGGCCACCGCGGCGAGCGGAAGCGCGCGGGTAAGCAGTCTTCTACGACGCTCGTCATCGGGAAAGTGCCTGCTCACCGCTGGAAAGGTAATCGAGCGGTCCGGCGCATGCTTGTATTCGGTCGGTGACCGTCTTGGATTGGGCGATCGTCGCCTTCACGCTCGCCCTCGCCCTCTGGGGCTACCGCCAAGGGCTGATCGTCGGGGCGCTCACGCTCGGCGGCTTCGCGGTCGGGGCCTTCCTCGGCTCGCGGCTGGGCCCGCTGGTCCTCTCCCAGGGCCACGATTCGCCCTACGCGCCGCTCTGCGGGGCGATCGGGGCGCTCTTGGTCGGGGCGCTGGCGGCGGTGGCGCTGGAGGGGATCGCGCTGGCCCTGCGGCGGCGGCTGATCCGCCATCCGGTCATGCACTGGGCCGACGGGGCGGGCGGCGCGGCGCTGATCGGCGCGGTGGCCTTGGGGCTGGCCTGGATCTTCGGCGCCGTCGCCCTGCACGCGCCGGGCACGACGCAGCTGCGGGCCGACGTCCAGGGCTCGGTGATCCTCGGCGAGCTCGACCACGTGCTGCCGCCGAGCGGCGGGGTGCTGGACGTGCTCGACCGGGTCGATCCGGCGCCCGCGATCACCGGCCCGGCGACCCCGACCAGGCGGCCCGACCCGAAGATCGCCGAAGACCCGCGGGTGGTCGCCGCCGGAGGCTCGGTGGTGAGGGTCCTGAGCACGGCCTGCGGGCTCGGCATCGAGGGCTCGGGCTGGGCCGTGCGGCCGAACCTGATCGTCACCAACGCGCACGTGATCGCGGGCGCCGACGACACCACGGTGACCACCCAGAGCGGGGTGGAGCTGGGCGCCACCGCGGTCGACTACCAGCCGGAGGACGACCTGGCGCTGCTGCGGATCGACGCGAGGCTGCCGACCTTGCCGATCGCCTCCGAACGGCAGGTGGGCGCCGGCGCGGCGGTCCTCGGCTACCCGGAGAACGGCCCCTACGCGGTGACCCCGGCGCGGATCGGCGAGACCCGCGAAACGCTCAGCGAGGACTCCTACGGGCGCGGGCCGATCGAGCGGACGATCACCGCGCTCGGCGGCGACGTGCGCAGCGGCAACTCCGGCGGGCCGCTGCTCGACGGCGAGGGCAAGGTGGTCGGCGTGGTCTTCGCGGCGACGACCGGCGGCCCCCCCGGGGGCTTCGCCGTCCCGGCCGAGCAGGTGCGCGAAGCGATCCACCACGCCTCCTCCGGGGAAGTCGGCACCGGTCACTGCACGCGCTGACCCGGCGGCGTCCGAAAGTCGCCGGCCGAGGACTTACGTTCAGTAAGGTCGATCTACGTGGAACCCGCCGTCACGCCCCATATGACGCCGTCGGCGGCGCCGCCGACGGCTCCGGCACCGGCCGCCGCGAGCGCCCCCTGCACCGAGGTCTGCCCCCAGTTCCACGAGGCGATCGAGCTGATCGGCAAACGCTGGACGGGGGCGATCGTCTGCGCGCTGACCGAGCGGCCGATGCGCTTCGGTGAGCTCGGCAAGGTGGTGCCCGGCCTCTCCGACCGGCTGCTCTCGCAGCGGCTGCGGGAGCTGGAGGAAGAAGGCCTGGTCGAACGCGAGGTCGAAGCCGGGACGCCGACGCGGGTGACCTACTCGCTGACGCCGACCGGGGCGGATCTCGGCCCGGCGATCGCCGAGCTGAAGGCCTGGGCCAAGCGCTGGAAAGCCGCAGGCTGACGCGCCTGTATCGGCGCATCTCGGCGTCCTCGGTCGCTCGCGTGCCGAGCACGCCACGCTCCCTGCGTCCTTGATCTGCTTGATCCAGCCACGTCAGCCCCGCGGCTTTTGGCGACCGCCTGAGGCGCCTCTAGGCTGATCTCCATGGACGAGCCCCAGATCTCGCTCGGTGCGCCTGCGCGGCCGGGCCCCGACCTGCCCGGGCCGTTCGCGGTGGGGCGCTACGCCAAGGTCCTGCAGGAGGAGATGCGCAAGCGGGCGCGGGTGCTGCTGATCGGCGAGGTGACCGGCGTCGGGCGGAGCAAGGTGCAGGCGTATTTCGAGCTGCGCGACGGCGACGGCGCGGTGCCCTGCGCGATCTGGCGCAACGACCTGGAGAAGGCGGGGCTGCCCGAGGGCGCCCTGCGCGACGGCGCCGAGGTGGTGATCGCCGGCGGCCCGGACTACTACCCGGGCGGTGGGGCGGCCTCGCCCAGCTTCTGCTTTCGCGCCACCCACGTGCGCCTGGCGGGCGAAGGGGACCTGCTGGCGCGCCTCGAGGCGCTGCGCGCCCAGCTGCGCGCCGAGGGACTGACCGAGCTGCAGAAGCAGCTGGCGCGGCCGCTGCTGCCGCGGACGATCGGCGTGGTCACCGCCGAAGGGGGCGCGGCGCGGCGCGACCTGCTCGCCGGGCTGGAGCGGCGCGGCTGGGGCGGGACCCTGGTCTGGGCGTTCGCGCCGGTGCAGGACCGCCACGCGGCGCCGGCGATCGCGCGGGCGCTGCAGGACCTGGCGGCGCGGCCGGAGATCGAGGCGATCGTGGTGACGAGGGGCGGCGGCAGCCTCGCCGACCTCTGGGCCTTCTGCGACGAGACCCTGTGCCGGACGGTGGCGATGCTGCGGGTGCCGGTGGTGAGCGCGGTCGGCCACGAGCGCGACTCGACCCTGATCGACGACGTGGCGGCGGTCGCCTGCTCGACCCCGACCCACGCGGCCGAGGCGGCGGTGCCGCTCGATTGCCGCGCGGCCCGGCGCGAGCTCGGCCGGCAGGCCCTCTGCCTGCGGCGCGGGGCGGACGGCGCGATCGGCGCCCGGGCGCGCCATCTCGGCGCCCTGGCGCGCGGTCCGGCACGGGCCCTGCAGCGCCAGCGCACGATCCTGAATCAGAAGACGCGGGAGATCCGGGCCGCCTCCGAACGCGGGCTCGCCGAGCGGGGAGCCTTCCAGCAGCGGATCGCGACGGTGGTCCTCGCACGCGCCCGGCGGCGGGCGCTCGACCGGGCCGAGCGGGCGGAGGAGAAGCGGCGGCGCCACGGGGCGGCGCTCGACTCGGCTTCCGAGCGCGCGCTGGCGCGGCGCCGCGAGGCGCTCCGCAAGGCCGCCGTCGCCCTGCGCGCCCACGACCCCGAGCGCACCCTGGAGCGCGGCTACGCCCTCGCCGAGACGGCGGACGGCGAGCCGCTCACCGACGCCGCCGCCGCGACCGCCGCGGGGCGCTTTAGCCTGCGCTTCAGCGATGGACGAATCGACGCCCGAACCGCTGCTGATCCCGGACCCGGCGCCGGAGGAGATCAAGGTGGCTGACGCGGTCCCGGCGAGCTACGAGGCCGCGGTCGAGCGCCTCGAGGAGATCATCGACCGCCTCGACTCCGGCCAGGCCGGCCTGCGCGAGACCTTGGACCTCTGCCGCGAGGGCAAGGAGCTGGTCGACTACTGCGCCGGCGAGCTCGACGCGGTCGGCGAGGGCCTCAAGGAACTGAACCTGGACGACCTCGCCGCCAGGTTGGACTCCTCGGCGAACCCGAGTTCCTGACGCTCGGTCGGCGGCGCTACGCGGCCGACGCCGGTGGTCCCGAGCAGAGGCGTCCGAGGGCGGGGCAGCCGCGGCAGAGGTCCCAGGTGCGCTCGGACCGGGGCGCGGGCTCGAAGTCGCCGCGGCCGATGCTCTGCACGGCGGCGTCGATGCGGGCCCGGCCGGCGTCCATGTCGGCGCGGGTGAGGACGGCGCGGGCGGGGGAGTCGGCGCGCTCCAGGAACACGTAGGCGACCTCGACCGCCTCGGCGTCGAGGCTCTCCGCCGTCGCCAGCGCGTAGATCGAGCGCTGGATCTCGTAGTGCGCGGCGCGCTCGGCCGGGTCTTCGCCCCGCAGGCGGTCGGTCTTGTAGTCGACGACCAGCGGCGGCTTCCCGTCGCGCTCGACCAGCAGGTCGATCGATCCTCGCAGCACGGTTCCCTTCGCGCGCAGCAGGATCGGCACCTCGGCCCGCACCCGCACCGCCCCGGCGACCTCCCGCCGCAGCGCCGACCCGAGCCAGTCCCGCACCGGCGCCAGCAGCTCCTCGGCCCGCCGGTCCGCCGCCACGCCGCCCGCTTCGACCCCGGCCGTCGGCGGCTGCGCGACCCGGTCCAGATCCAGCCCCGCGGCGAGCGCGTGTCGGCGCGCCAGCTCGGCGCCCGGCTCTTCCCAGCCGTTCGCCTGGCTCCACTCCAGCAGGGCGTGCACCGCCGCCCCCCGCGCACTCCTTTCCTCCCGGGCCGAGGGCCCCTCGTCCCCGGCGGCAGCACCGCCGGCGGGCGCCGGCGCGGCGGTCGGCAGTCCCAGCACCCGCTCCATGTAGAAGCGGTAGCCGCATTCCTCGAAGGCGCTGATCGCCGTGTAGGAGAGCGGCCGGCCAGGCACGATCGGCGGCTTGCGCTGGACCAGGGGCGGCGTCCCCGACCCGAGCGGCCGCTCGGCCGCCGCGTCCAGGTGCAGGCTGCGAAGCTCCGCCGCCCGCGCCGGCGAGGGCTCGTTCAGCCGCACCTCGATCACCGAGGCGGGGAAGGTCTCGTCCAGCCCGGCGCGCGCCGCGGCGGGCGGGACGGCAAGCTCGGTGACGGTCGTCGGACCAGCCGGCAAGGCGCCAGGCGGAGGCGACGGGTGTCCTGGCGACGCATCGCCGGGTGTCGCCTCGGCGGTCGGGGCGTCGACGGGTGTCGCCGCGCCGGTCGGGGTGTCGACCGTCGGCGTCTCGCCCGGCGCCGCCTCGACCCCATCGGCCTCGGCGGGCTTCGCGCCCGGCCGCGGCGCGCCCAGCGCCTCGACCAGGCGCTCGATCACCGCGGTGCCCGGCCTCGTCTCCCGCGGCGCCTCCGGCCTCACGACCCCGCTCAGGATCAGGCGCTCCCGCGCCCGCGTGGCGGCCACGTGGAAGAGGCGCAGGCCCTCCTCGGCGTCGCGCGCCTCGCCGGCTTCGATCAGCTCGCCGTAGTCGTAGAGGTTCACCGACGCGCGTCCCAGGCGCCGCCACTGGAGGCCCACGCGCGGCGGCTGCTCGCGTCCCAGGGTCAAGACCGGCCGCCGCCCGCCGGCCAGCAGCCCGCGCGAGAGGTCGGGCACGGCGACGACCTCGAACTCGAGCCCCTTGGCGTTGTGGACGGTCATGATCCGTACCCCGTCGTGGCCCTCGGCGGCGGTCGCGGCCTGCGCCTCGGTGTCGGCCTCGGCGCGGGCGGCGAGGAAGTCGAGCAGGCCGCGCAGGTCGCGGCCCTCGCGCGCCTCGTAGGCCGCCGCCAGGCGCGAGAGCTTGCGCACGTTGGCCAGGCGCGCCTCGCCCGCGGGGCGCAGCAGCGTCGCCAGGTCGTAGCCGGTCTCGGTCACCGCCGCCTCGATCAGGCCGCTGAGGGAGAGGCGCGGCGCCCGCGTCCGCAGTCCCGTCAGCCGGGTCGCGAACTCGGCGAGCAGCGCGCGCTCGCCCGTCGGGATGTCGGCGAGGCGCTCGGGGGCGGCGAGCCCCTCGGTCGCCCCCTCCTCCGCGGCCACCGCCGCCAGCGCCGGCCAGGCGTGGCGGCGGCGCCCGGCGGCGGCGCGCAGCAGCCAGAGCGTGTCCGGGGCCACCGCGCAGGCGGGCGAGGCGAGGGCGCCGAAGAGCGCTTCGTCGTCGAGCGGGTTGGCGATCGTCAGCAGCAGCGCGGTCACGTCGGCGACCTGCTGCTGGGACCAGTAGCCGCGGCCGCCGACCACGTAGGGGCGCAGGCCGGCGCGGGCGAGCGAGTCCTCGTGCGCGTCGAGGTGGGTGAAGGCGCGCAGCAGGACGACCATCGCGCCGCGGTCGACCCCGGCGTCGTGCAGCTCGCGCAGGCGGGCGGCGAGGGTGCGCGCCTCGGCCAGGCAGTTGAGCGGGGTGCGGCCGTCGATCGCCGGATCGAGGTCGATCCCCTCCTCGTCCCAGCCGTCGCGGGCGGTGAGGTGGAGCTCGACCGCCGGGCCGCGACCGCGGGGGGCCGGGTCGGCGGGCGGGGCGCCGACGCGGAGCGGCTTGTAGGCGGAGCCGAGCAGCGCTGCGCCGAAGAGGTTGACCGCCGCGATCACCTCGGGGCGGGAGCGGAAGTTGCCGCTCAGCCGCATCAACTCGGCGCCCGGGTCGGCGTCGATCTGCTCGCGGCGCCGGCGGAAGACCTCGAGGTCGGCATGGCGGAAGGAGTAGATCGACTGCAGCTCGTCGCCGACCACGACGAGCTGGGTCTGCGGCCCCTGCAGCGCCTCGATCAGCCGCAGCTGGAGGCGGTTGGTGTCCTGGAACTCGTCGACCAGCAGGTGGGAGAAGCGGCCGCGGTAGGCCTGGCCGATCTCGGCCCGCTCGAGCAGGCGGGCGGCGAGGATCAGCAGGTCCTCGAAGTCGATCCCGGCGCGGCGGGCCTTGGCCGCCTCGAAGGCGACGCTGTAGAGGCGCAGGAGGTCGGCGAGGTGGCGGTAGGCGACGCCGCCCTCGGCCGCCTCGGCGGTGCGGGCGATCGCCGCCTCGAGCGCCTCGCGGAAGGGGGTGAGGGCCTTCGCGGTGCCGCCCGGGCGGAGCGCTTCGAGCTCGCCGAGGGTCGGCAGCGGGCCGGGCTGCGTCAGGCGCGCCAGGGCGTCCTCCAGCGCCGCGCGCCTCGGGTCCGACTCCTTCAGCTCCTCGAGGCATTCGCCCGCCTTCTCGATCGTCGCCGCCAACGCCTCGGCGGGGTCGGCGGCGGGCGGGTCGGGCAGGGTCGGCTCGGCGACGCCGCGGCTGCGCAGCTCGTCGTGGGTGGCGACGATCACGCCGCGCAGTCCTTCGAGGTCGTAGGCGGCGACGGTCTCCTCGCGGGCGGGGTCGGCGCCGGCGAGGAACTCGGCCAGGGCGGCGTCGAAGGCCTCGCGGGCGGCGCGCTCGGCCTCCGGCTGGTCGAGCACGCGGAAGTCGGGATCGACCCCGGCGGCGACCGGATGGGCGGCGAGGACGCGGTTGCAGAAGCCGTGGATGGTGGTGATCCAGGCGCCGCCGATCGTGCTCAGGAGGGCGGCGGCGCGGACCGCGTCGGCGTCGCCGCCGGCGGCGCGGCGGGTGAGCGCGGCGCGGACGCGCGCGCGCAGCTCGGCGGCCGCCTTGTCGGTGAAGGTGAAGGCGAGGACGGCGTCGGGGGAGACGCCCTCGTCGACGACCAGGCGCACGTAGCGCTCGACCATCACCCCGGTCTTGCCGGAGCCGGCGCCGGCCTCGAGCAGGACGTCGCGTCCGCGCGCCTCGATCGCGGCGCGCTGCTCGGGGGTGGGGGAGCGCGCCTCGCTCAGCGTTCCCACCCGGCTTCGTTCTCTTCCTGCTCGACGTAGGAGGGGGCGCGGTCGCGGCGGCAGATCGGCGCGAACGAGCACCAGGTCGGGCAGACGTCGTGGCCGCGCAGGCCCTCGCGCGGGCCGGGGTCACGGCGGATCTCGCCCGCGCGGATCCGGGCGACGATCGCCGCGGCGCGCTCCCGCGTCTGCGCCAGCAGCTCCTCCAGCTCCTCGTCGTCGACCACGTCGCCGCGGTAGAGGTCGTAGCCGGCGAGGTCGCCCGCCGAGCCCTTCGCGACGACCCCGCGCGGGCGCCGGTTCGAGGTACCCCGCAGGGGGTGGTAGACGCCGCCGATCGGCTCCGCGCCCCAGTGGATCTGCGCGGCGAGCAGGTAAAGCGGCAGCTGCAGCTTCGCCCGCTCCTCGAACTTGTCGCGCGCGGTGACGCTCGAGGCGAGCTTGTAGTCGTGGACGAGGGCGCGACCGTCGGGCGCCCGGTCGACCCGGTCGATCGCCCCGTGCAGGCCCCAGCCGCCGAGGTTGAGGCTGGGTCGCTCGGCTTCCTCGCCGATCCCGAAGCGCGCCTCCAGCAGCCAGGGCTCGAAGCCGCCGGTCTCGCGCCCGGCCTCTTCGCCGAGGTAGCGCTCGAGCAGCCGCTCGACCCGCCGCGCCATCGCCCGCTCGGCCGGATGGCCGCCGACTTCGGCCTCGGCCAGCTGCTCGGCGAGGAGGGTGCGGCCGCGGTCGATCCAGGCGTCGAGGGAGGCCGGGCGGGGGAGGGGGTCGCCGCCCGGGCGCTCACGGTAGAGGCGCTCCAGCACGGCGTGGATCAGGCCGCCCTGGACCAGCGGGTCGGGGACCGGGTCGAGCGGCTGCGGGTCGAGCTCGTGGCCGGCGAACCAGCGGTAGGAGCATTCGTCGAAGCCCTCCAGGGTGGTGCCGCCGTAGGCCTCGACCGCGGCCAGCGAGGCGAGCACCGCGGGGTTGGTGAGCGGGCCGGGCGCGCGCGCGGCGGCCTCGGCCCGGCGCGCGCGGCGCAACCGCCCCTCCAGCGAGGCGACGAGCGTGCCGTGGCCCTCCCCCCCCGTGCGTTCGCACTTGTCACCGCTATGCGGTGACAAGTGCGA
>Ga0335075_10006744_pt1 | contig 17715 bp, 15 predicted proteins | sample Lox_Sample_24_FD_206723 | JGI IMG/M metagenome (GOLD analysis project Ga0335075, IMG submission 206723) | Soil microbial communities from Loxahatchee National Wildlife Refuge, Florida, United States - Lox_Sample_2.4 | ecosystem: Environmental > Terrestrial > Soil > Wetlands | place: USA...
CGGACCGCGTTGATCGCGTCGAGGATCGGCTGCTGCGCCATCGGGGTGAGGTCGAGCACCACGTCGGCTCCGTCGCCGCCGGTCAGCTCGCGGACCCGCGCGACGGTGTCCTCCTCGTCGACATTGATCGTGACGTCCGCGCCGAACTCGCGCGCGAGCTGGAGCTTCTTGGCATCGCGGGCCAGGCCGGTGGCGATGATCAGCCCCGCGCCGACGTACTTGGAGGCGAGGATGGCGGCCAGGCCGCGCTGACCGGCCCCGAGCACCAGCACCGTCGACCCCAGGTGCACCCCGCCGTACTGCAGGGCCCAGCGAACGCCCGCCCCGAGCGGGTTGTACATGACCGCGATCTCGGCCGGGATGTCGCCGCGGACCGGGTGCACGATCGAGTTCGGGTGCAGGTGCATGTACTCGGCGTAGCCGCCGTAGAGCCCCAGACCGCGCTCGGGCGGGTTGTAGCCGCCGTGGCTGCCCGCCCGGTTCTTGCACTGCATGTACTGCCCGGCCAGGCACAGGTCGCAGGACCGGCAGGGGATCAGGATCTCCACCGCCACCCGGTCGCCGACCGAGACGCCCCAGCGGGCGGCGGTCGCCGGCGCGATCTCCTCGATGATGCCGAGCGGCTCGTGACCAGGGATCATCGGCAGCCCCCGGGTGCCCATCGCCCCCTTGTACTGCTCAACGTCGCTGCCGCAGATGCCGCAGGCCTCGACCCGCAGCAGCGCACCGTCGTCGGCGCCGATGACCGGGCGGGGGAACTCGCGCAACTCCATCTGCCGGGGTCCGGTCTGGACGACGGCGCGAACCATGTCAGCCATGCTTGTGCATCCTTGTTGGGCTAGACAACAGTGCTCGGCCGACGGATTTGGTGCAGGTCATAACCCGTTCCCCCGGCCTCGGGAAGACGATATATGACACTTGGCGCGACGGGAAGCGCGTGATATGAAATCTAATATCCGGGCAGCCGTGATCGAGGTTGTCATGAGTACGGCCACAAAACAACCGGCAGAAAATATGTAGGACCCCACGTTGGAGGGTGGGCGCGGTCGAGGGCGCGGTGCGCGGGCGCGGGCCCGCTTTTATGGCGTGCCCATGATTTTGCCCCGCTGGAATGAGGGCCGGGTTAAGCCCGCCGAGCTCATCACCAAGAAGTGCGCGCCGGACGAAATTAACGAGGGCTACTCGGACCTTGTGGGTGGTAAGAACCTTCGCGGTAGTGAGCAAGACAGCGGTAGTTAGCATGACAAAGGAAGGTCGGAGCATCCATGCCGAACGCGATCCTGGACCCCACGGGGACCGTCACCACCAGCGCCGCCAAGCCGGCCACGACCAGAGCCCCGCGGCGCGCCAGCCTCAACGGGGCACGGGTGGGCCTGCTCATCAACACCAAGACGAACGCGCGGCCCTTCCTCGATGAGGTCGGCCGGCTGCTCACCGAGCGGTTCGGCGTCACCGTCACCAAGCGGACCAAGACCAACTTCGCGGTGCCCGAGCCCGACGACATCATCAAGGAGATGGCGCGGGAGTCGGACGTCGTCGTGACCGGCGTGGGCGACTGCGGCTCGTGCAGCGCGGCCGCGGCCGCCGACGGGGTGGTGCTCGAGGCGGCGGGCGTGCCGGTCGCGGTGATCGTCACCGACTCGTTCCGCGCGACCACGGACGCGATGGCCGCGCTGCGCGGCGCCCCCGGCTACCAGTACGCCGTCACCGCGCACCCGGTCGCGGTGCTCGAGGAGGACCAGGTCAAGGCCCGCGCCGCCCAGATACTTGACGACGTGGTGGCCTTGCTGACGCAGCAGGGCAACGCCGGCGAATGACTGCCTCACCCGCCCCCGCCCCCGCCCCTGACCCCGACGAGGCGCAGCGCGCCATCGAGTACTGCTACGAGCAGGGCTGGTCCGACGGGCTTCCGCTCGTGCCGGCCTCCAAGCCGCTCGTGGACCAGTTCCTCGCCACCACCGACAAGGACCCGGACGAGATCATCGGCTCCCTTGAGCAGGTGGGCCGGGACTGCACGGTCTACCTGGCGGCGGTCAACGCCGCGATGGCCGGCTGCAGGCCTGAGTACTTCCCGGTGGTGCTGGCCGCGTTCGAGGCGCTGATGCGCGAGCGGGCCGCGCGCGGCGGCGGCTTCCAGTCCACCAGCGGCCCCGCCCCGCTGATCGTGGTCAACGGCCCGATCAGGCAGCAGCTCGGCTTCAACACCGCCGGCGGCGCCTTCGGCCCGGGATTCCGCCCGAACATGACGATCCCGCGGGCGATCGGGCTCATGGTGCGCAACGCGTTCGGCATCCACCCGCACGTGTTCGAGCAGGCCACCCAGGGCGTCCCCGGCCGCTGGTCGATCTGCGTCGCCGAGAACGAGGAGGAGTCCCCGTGGCAGCCGCTGGCGGCCGACGGCGGCGCGGGTGGCGGCGTCAGCGCCGTGTCGGCCACCCTCACCCGCACGATGGAGTTCGTCGACAACCGGCACGCGCCCAACCCGGAGGACGTGCTCCGCGACTTCCAGGACACGATCTCGCGGATCGGCTCGCAGATCTTCCCCAAGAGCGCCGTCGCGCTGGTGCTCTGCCCGGAGCACGCGCAGATGTTCGCCTCGGCCGGCCTGTCCAAGGCCGACGTGCAGAACTGGCTGCTCGAGCGGGCCGGCCGCACGGTCGGCGAGTTCCGCCGGGCCGGCAAGGCGGAGGTCACCTCCCGGCGGTTCGGCCCGCCCGGCGCCGCGGGCGCGGGCCACGACGACGGGCCGCCGCGCCCCGACGAGGAGTTCCACCCGATTCTCAGCGGCCCGCAGTCGATCCCGATCATCGTCGCCGGCGCCAAAAACGCGGCGATCTCGATGGTGGTGCGGATCTTCGGCGAGTGGTCGGGCACGTCCGTACCGGTAGGGGAGAAAAAATGAATTATTCCGAACGGGCCGTGGCGCTAACGTCAGCCCTCAAGGCGGACGGATACCACATGGCGATCGATGAGCAGGATGCTCGTCTCGCCGTCGTCATTACCGCTGGTCCCGACGCCTGCGAGGATTGTCTGGTGCCCAAGGACCTGATGCGCTCCATGCTGGGCAACGAGCTCGGGGTCGACGCCGCGATCATCGACATCACCTATCCGGCCGACCTGCCGGGCTACTCGGGCGGGGCGGGGCATTGACGACGCGGGTCGCGCTGATCACCGGCTGCGGCAAGCGGGACGGGATGGGGCGCGCCGTCGCCCTCACCCTCGCCGCCGCGGGCGTCGCCGTCGTGGTGACCGACAAGCAGGCCACCGGCGTGCTCAACCGCCGCCAGGAGGTCGTCGGCGTCGCCGACGACGGCTGGCGCGGCGTCGACTCGCTGGTCGAGGAGATCACCGGCCTCGGCGGCACCGCCCTCGCCCTGCTCGGCGACATCTCCGTCGACCAGGACGCGCAGCGCATGGTGGACACCGCCGCCGCCTGGCGGGGCCGGCTCGACATCCTGGTGAACGGCGCGGCCGCGCCGCAGGGAGCCGACCGGGCCGACATCGAGGACGTGCCGATCGACGTCTGGGACTTCGTGCTCGGCATCAACCTGCGCGGCACCTACCTGATGTCCCGCTTCGCGGTGCCGCACATGCGCGCCCAGCGGTGGGGGCGGATCATCAACATCTCCTCCCAGGCCGGGCAGGTGTCGGTGGCGATGTCCACCGCGTACTCGACCTCGAAGGCGGGCGTGCTCGGCTTCACCAGGGCGCTGTCGGCCGACGTCGCGCCGTGGGGGATCACCTGCAACGCGATCTCGCCGGGGATGGTGGCGACCTCGCGCTCGATGCTCTCCCTCGACCCCGACCTGGACGTGGAGGCCGAGGTCAAGCGGCGCGGCGCCATGCTCGCGGTGGGGAGGTCCGGGTACCCGGAGGACATCGCGGCGGCGGTCGCCTACCTGGCGTCCGACGGGGCCGGCTACATGACCGGGCAGACGCTGGTACTCGACGGCGGCAGCTCAAGCTCGATGTTCGCCAAGAAGCCCCCGGCTGAAGCGTAAAGAAAGGACGGGCCATGTCGACGAGGACGACTCCTCCGTTCCGCGCCGATCACGTCGGGAGCCTGCTGCGGCCCGCCTGGCTGCACGCGGCCAGGGCCGAGCGGGCGGCGGGGAAGATCTCGGCCGAGGAGCTGCGCGCGGTCGAGGACCAGGCGGTCCGCGAGGTGGTGGCGCTGCAGCAGGAGGTCGGGCTGCGGTCGGTCACCGACGGGGAGTTCCGGCGGGCGACCTGGCACATGGACTTCGTGTACCAGATCGGCGGGATCTCGAAGGCGCCCGGGCGCCTGCTGTCGACCTTCCATAACGAGGGCGGTGACCTCACGTTCACGCCGGACGCGATCCGGGTGGACCGGCGGGTCACGATGGACACCACGATCTTCGGCGACGATTTCGCGTTCCTGCAGTCGATCGCCGGAGACTCCGTGCCGAAGCTGACGATCCCGGCGCCGTCGATGGTGCACTACCGGTCGGGCATCCGGGCCGTCGCGGACGAGTCCGTCTACCCGGATGCCGAGCAGTTCTGGGCCGACCTGTCCGCCGCCTACGCCGACGAGGTGGGCCGGCTCGCCGCCAAGGGCTGCACGTACCTGCAGCTCGACGACACGTCGCTGGCCTACCTGAACGATCCGGCGCAGCGCGCGTACGTGGCCGAGCGCGGCGAGGACGCCGACAGCATGCACCTGCGCTACATTGCCCTCACCAACGGCGCGATCTCCGCCCGGCCCGAGGGCATGGCCGCCACCACGCACCTGTGCCGGGGCAACTTCCAGTCCTCGTGGGTCGCGTCCGGCGGGTACGACTTCGTGGCCGAGGCGCTCTTCAACGAGCTGGACGTGGACGGGTTCTTCCTCGAGTACGACGACGAGCGCTCGGGCGGGTTCGAGCCGCTCCGGTTCGTGCCCAAGGGCAAGCAGGTGGTGCTCGGCCTGGTGACCACCAAGCGACCAGAACTCGAGTCCAAGGACGCCCTGAAGCGCCGCATCGAGGACGCGGCCGCGTACGTGCCGCTCGACCAGATCTGCCTGTCGGGCCAGTGCGGCTTCGCCTCCACCGCCGAGGGCAACGCCCTCACCGCCGATGATCAGAAGGCCAAGCTCGAGTTGATCGTCTCCGTCGCGAATGAGGTCTGGGGCTAGCCGGCCCGCCTGCCACTGCGTACACGTCCGCGCGAGCGGTGGGCGATAGCGCGATCGCTTCCACAACCGTGCCCGGACCCCTGCTAGCGGGGGTTTGTGAGAACGCACAAGGCCTGGCCGGCGGCGGAGGGGGGCGGATACAACAGCCTCCGCAATCCGGCATACGGCAGATATTGCTCCTTGCGGGCGCATCGGACGGGTGAGAGTATCCAAGACAAATCTGTGGACGAGCGACTCAGAAATTGTCACACACCAGCGTACGATTAATCACGAGTAGGTGAATGCCGTGAAATTTCGGCTTTTGTCAAAGCGGACCGCCTGTCTCGCTGGGGCGGCCGCACTAGTGCTAACTGCTGCCGCGTGCAGCAGTACCAGTAGCAGTCCGTCGTCCCCAGGGTCGACGGCCTCCAGCACATCCTCCGCCCCAGTCAAGGCGGGCGGCTCGATCACGGTCCTGGAAAGCTCCGGGTACGCCGGTGCGTGGACGACCCTCGACCCGGCAGAAAACAAGGAGGGCGCCGCCACCCAGGACTTCATGACCGCGATCTACGGGCAGCTCTTCGAGCTCGGCGCCGGCGGGAAGATCATCGACGACCTGGCCACCGGCTACACGTACAGCCCCAACGCCGAGACCGTCACGATCACGCTCCGCCAGGGTGTGAAGTTCTCCGACGGCACGCCGTTCAACGCGCAAGCGGTGGCCTACAACTGGAACCGGGACCTCGGACCCATAGCCATCAAGAACGGCCTCAACCCGCCGTGGCTCGTCGCCGAGCAGAAGGCGCCGAAGGGCAGCCCGCCCGGCACGGCCGAGCCCGCCCTCCCGGGCGACATCCAGGTCACCGGCCCGTACACGATCGTCGTTCACCAGATCGCGCCGAACGGCGCGTTCATCGACCAGCTGTTCGACTCGATCCCCGACTGGATCGCCTCGCCCACCGCCCTGCAGAAGGAAGGCGCGTCGTTCGGTCAGAACCCGGTCGGCGCCGGACCGTTCGTGGTGGCGAGCAACACCCCCAACGACGAGCTCGTGGTCAAGAAGAACCCGACCTACTGGCAGTCGGGCTACCCCCTACTCGACCAGATCACGTTCAAGACGGTCGGCAGCGACGAGGCGGCGTACGAGGCGATGCTGGCGGGCGAGGGCCAGGTCTACGAGGACATGTCCACCACGCAGCTGATTAACGAGTCCGAGTCGCACTTCACGGTCGACAACAACCTCGGCACCTCCCCGTACGACCTGCAGCTGAACACCGCGGTCCCGCCGTTCAACAACCCCAAGGCGCGCCAGGCGATCTACGCGGCCACCAACTTCGCCCCCATCCTGCAGCACCTGTTCGGCGGCCGGTACCCGACCACCGAGAGCTTCACCGGGCCCGGCGGCATCTGCTACGAGCAGACCGTGCCCGGGTACCAGGGATACGACCCGACCCTGGCCAAGCAGCTCATCCAGGAAAGCGGCCTGAACAAGGTCACGATCCAGCTCGGCACGATCGCCCTGTCGACCGCGCAGGAGTCCATGCAGGCGCTGGCCACCGAGTGGGAGGCGATCGGGCTCAAGGTCAAGGAGACGTCCTGGCCGCTGTCGGGGCTGATCGCGGCCTTCGAGGCGAACGGCGGCAAGTCCTGGGAGTCGATGGTGCAGACCGCGGGCGCCTACGACCCGGCCGGCGGCGTCGGCGTCGGCTTCAGGTTCACCTCACAGTCGCCGTTCAGCGGGGTGCACGACCCCAAGCTGGACACCCTGCTGAACGAGGCCCAGGGCTCCACCAACCTGAGCACCCGGTGCGGCTTCTACGACCAGGCGGCCGCGTACATCGCCAAGAACTACTACGGGCCGTTCTACTTCACCTTCTCCCCGGCCAACATCTCGGTCCACGGCATCTCCGGCCCCGGCCTCACCACGCCGCTGGCCTCCGTCGCGGTCGTGCCGACGATCCCGTGGGAGGACGTCTCCTACAACCCGTCGGGCTCGTGACGGCAGATCAGGGAAGACTAGCGATAGGAGACTTAACAGGTATGGCGCTGGCCCAGCAAAACCAGCTCCAGGGTGAAACCGGCGCGCGCGACCGCGCGCGCCGGCTCACTGGCTCGCCCGCGCTGCGACTAGTGGGTCGGCGATTGCTCGCCGCCATCCCGGTGCTCCTCGGCGTCACGCTGCTGACCTTCACGGTCATGAGCGCGCTGCCCAACGACACAGCCCAGGCAATACTCGGGCTGCACGCAAGCCCGGCGGCGGTGATCGCCCTCAACCACACCCTCGGCCTGGACCAGCCGTTCTGGCAGCGGTACTGGCACTGGCTGGCCAACGTGCTGCAAGGAAACCTCGGCACCACGGTCGAAGGCGCGAGCATTAACCACGAACTTGCCATCCACGTGCCGACCACGCTCGGTCTGCTGCTGTACGCGCTGGTGGTCGCGGTGCTGCTTTCGATCATCGTGGCGACGCTCGCGGCGCGCTGGCCGAACGGCATCATCGACCGGCTCAGCCTCGCGGTCAGCATGCTCGGGCTGTCGACCGCGCCGTACGTGTTCGCGTTCCTGCTCATCATCGTCTTCGCGGTCAAGCTGAACTGGTTCCCGGTCCTCTCCGGGCCGGTCACCGGACCCGGCTCGTTCCTGAAAAACCTGACGCTGCCCGCCTGCGCGATCGGTTTCGGGCTGTTCGCGATCTACACCCGGCTGCTGCGGGCCGACATCGTCGAGCAGATGCAGCGCGAGGACTACATCGTCACCGCGAAGGCGAAGGGCGTAGCGCCGTGGCGGGTCCTGATCAGGCACGCGCTGCGGAACTCCACGTTCACCCTCATCACCGTCATCGGGCTGAACCTCGGCGGACTGGTCGGCGCGGCGGCCATCATCGAGACGATCTTCCAGGTGCAGGGCATCGGCAACGACCTGCTGACCGGCATCGCCAACCACGACGCGCCCCTCGTCGAGGGAATCACGCTGATTTTCGCGCTCGTGACCTTGCTCGGCAACCTCCTGGCCGACCTGGCCTACGCGGTACTCGACCCAAGGATCCGGTATGGCAGCTCCATTTCCTGAAACAACGCTCGCGAGCCCCGTCCCGCCACCGCTGCCTTCCCTCCTCAATGGCCGCAGGCTGCGGGCGCAGCGGCTCGGCCGCGCGCTCCGGCTCTGGGTGCCCGCCGGGGTCCTGATCCTGCTGCTCGCCGTCTGCTTCCTGCTTCCGCTGGTGGTCACGCTGCCCTCGCCGACCAACGGGAACATCATCGTTAACAACGAGCCGCCGTTCTCGCCGGGGCACTGGCTGGGCACCAACGTGCAGGGCGTCGACATCTTCTCCCAGCTCGTATACGGGGGCCAGGTGGCGATCGAGATCAGCCTTTCCGTCACCATCCTGGGCATGGCGATCGGGGGCACGCTCGGGATCGTCGCCGCCTACTTCGGCGGCTGGGTGGACGCGGTGATCTCGCGGTTGCTCGACATCCTGCTCGCCTTCCCCGTCCTGGTGCTCGCGCTGGTGATCGCCGAGGGGCTCGGGCCGAGCGAGAGGAACGTGATCGCGGCGCTGTCGGCGTTCAGCATCCCGGCGTTCGGACGGGTCGCGCGCGGCGCCACGCTGACGATCCGCGGGCTGCCCTACATGACCGCCGCGCGGCTCAGCGGTACTCGTGCCTGGCGGATCATCGCCCGCCACATCCTGCCGAACATCATGCCCGGCATTGTGACGTTCAGCCTGCTTGGCATCGGCGTCACGATCATCCTGGAGGGCGCGCTTGACTTCCTCGGCTACGGCATCCCGGCGCCCGAGGCGAGCTGGGGATCGATGATCGCGTCCGGCCAGCAGGTGCTGACGGCCCAGCCGGAGTACGTGCTGATTCCGTCGATCGTCTTGCTCATCACCGTGGTCGCGCTGAACACGCTCGGCGACGCGCTGCGTGAGCGGTGGGGAGTTCAGTGAGCGAGGCACTTCTTCAAGTCGAGGACCTGCGGGTCGCATTCGCGGCCGGCGGGCGCGAGATCCGCGCCGTCGACGGCGTCAGCTACCGGGTCGAGGCGCGCCAGACCCTCGCCATCATCGGCGAGTCGGGATCGGGCAAGACCGTCGGCTGCCGCGCGATCATGGGCCTGCTCCCCGCGACCGCCACGATCGGCGGCTCGGCCCGGCTGAACGGCAGCGAGCTGATCGGCCTGTCCGACGCGCAGCTGCGCAAGTACCGGGGCAGCGTCATGGCGATGGTGTTCCAGGACCCGGCCCGGTCGCTCAACCCCACCATGCGGGTCGGCTCGCAGATCACCGAGGCGATCCGCACGCACAGGAAGATCAGCAGGTCCGAGGCGCACACGGAGGCGGTCGAGCTGCTCCGCCTGGTGCGCATCCCGGCCCCGGAACGGCGCTACCACGAGTACCCGCACCAGCTGTCGGGGGGCATGCGGCAGCGGGTCATGATCGCGATCGCGCTCGCCTGCCGGCCGAAGCTGCTGATCGCCGACGAGGCGACGACCGCGCTCGACGTCACCACCCAGGCGCAGATTATGGAGCTGATGCTCGAGCTCCAGGCCGAGCTGGGCATGTCGCTGGTCTTCATCAGCCACGACCTCGGCCTCGCCGCCTCCTACGCCGACCAGGTGGTGGTGATGTACGCAGGGAAGATCGTCGAGCAGGCGCCGGCCAAGAAGCTGTTCGGGGCAGGCGGGACCGTGCGGATGCGGTACACCCGGGCACTGCTCGACGCGATCCCGCACATCGAGCGGGAAGCGCACACCGAGCTGCCGGTGGTGGCCGGCCGCCCGCCCGACCCGACCGCGATGCCACCCGGCTGCTCGTTCGCGCCGCGCTGCGTCCACGCGCAAGACGACTGCACGGCCAAGGCGCCTGCCCTCGCCGAGCACAGCCCGGGGCACTCCTGGGCCTGCTGGCACCCCTGCGAGAACGGAGTCGCTCGATGAGCACCGAGACGACGGCCGAGGAGAGGCAGCCGCTGCTCTCGGTCCGCGATCTGGTCCAGGAATTCGTCGTCCGCGAGGGCGGCGGCGCCCGCGGCGGCGTCGTCCAGGCGGTCTCGGGCGTCTCGTTCGACATCATGCCGGGCGAGACGCTCGGCATCGTCGGCGAGACCGGGTCGGGCAAGTCCACCCTGGCCCGGGCGATCCTCCAGTCGCCGCGTCCGAAGTCGGGCACCGTCAGCTTCCGCGGCAGCGAGCTGACCAGGCTGCGCGGCCGGCGGCTGCTGGCCGCCCGCCAGCACATGCAGTTCGTGTTCCAGGACCCGTTCGGATCACTCGACCCGAAGTGGAAGGCCCGCTCGATCATCGAGGAGCCGCTGATCGCCTACTCGGCGGGCGACAGGCAGGCGCGCAGGAAGCGGGTCGACGAGCTGCTCGACCTGGTCGGCCTCGACCCGGCCCGGTACGCCAAGCGGCACCCGAGGGAGCTGTCCGGCGGCCAGGCGCAGCGGATCGCGATCGCGCGCGCCGTCGCCCTCAATCCCGACCTGCTGATCTGCGACGAGGCGGTCTCCTCGCTCGACGTGCTGATCCAGGCGCAGGTGCTCAACCTGTTCGAGAAGCTCCGCCGCGAGCTCGGCCTCTCTTACCTGTTCATCGCCCACGACCTCGCCCTGGTCAAGCAGGTCAGCGACCGGGTCGGGGTGATGTACCTCGGGAGGTTCTGCGAGGTCGGGCCGGGCGAGTCGGTGTACAAGCAGCCGCTGCACCCGTACACCAGGGCGCTGCTCGACTCGATCCCGTCGACCGAGCCGGGCGCCGGCCGGGCGACGACCACGCTCCGCGGCGAACCGCCGTCGCCGGTCAACCCCCCGTCCGGCTGCCGGTTCCGCACCCGCTGCCCGCGCGCGGCCGACCGCTGCGCGGACGAGGTGCCCGAGCCCCGGGAGCTGTTCCCCGGCCACCTCGTCGCCTGCCACTTCCCGCTGACCGTGGCGGCCGAACCCGCCAAGGTCTCCGCCCCGACGCAGACCACCGCCCGCGCGCAGGGCTGACCGGGGCCAAGAGCAAAAGTCCAAATCATCATGTCGAACGGACCCTGGATGACTCTTCGTCCTCCCACGGGGTCCGTTCGGGATGCCCACGTCCTTCCTCGCCGCTCACCGAAAGGAGCGCTGCATGCGCCTCAGAATCCTCCTCGAACCGCACCACGGGGCCAGCTACGCCCAGATCCTCGCGCTCGCGCAGGCGGCCGAGGCGGGAGGATTCGACGCGTTCTTCCGCTCCGACCACTACCTCGGGATTGACGCCGACGACACCACCTACCAGCCGACCGACTCGTGGACCACCCTCGCGGGCCTCGCCGTCCAGACCGAGCGGGTCCGGCTCGGCACGCTCGTCAACGCCTCCACCTTCCGCCTCCCCGGCCAGCTCGCGGTCGAGGTCGCGACCGTCGCCCAGATGAGCGGCGGCCGGGCCGAGCTCGGCATCGGCGCCGCCTGGTACGAGCGCGAACACCAGTACTTCGGCATCCCGTTCCCCGGCCTCGGCCAGCGCTTCGACCGACTCGAAGAGCAGCTGGCAATCCTCACCGGCCTCTGGGACACCAAGCCGGGGGAGCGGTTCAGCTTCGACGGCAAGCACTACCAGCTCACCGACTGCGCCTCCATCCCCCGGCCGGTCGAGCGACCCAAGATCATCGTCGGCGGGGCCGGCGCCAAGCGGACCCCGACGCTGGCGGCGAAGTTCGCGGACGAGTTCAACGGCGCCCTCGGCCTCGATCTCCGCGAGCGGTACGCCAACTTCAAGCGCATCTGCGAGGACGCGGTCGGCCGCGACCCGGCCGAGGTCCGCCTCTCGGCCACCGTGCCGACCTGCATCGGCCGCGACGCGGGTGACCTCGAGCGCCGCAAGGAATCCCTCGGCGAGCCCGGCGCCCGCCTCCTGGCGGCCGGGGTGACCGGCTACGCCGACGACCTGATCCGGGTCATCGAGGACCTCGGCGGCCAGGGCGCCGACACCGTCTACCTGCACGTGTACGGCCCGAGCGACGTCGCCCACATCGAGCTCCTCGGCGAGCAGGTGGTCAGCCGGTTCTAGCCCGCCGCCAACCGGCCCGACGACCCCTCTTCGCCTGGCGGCACGTTGAGCACTCGCGTAGTCGCAGACCACCCACGTGCGCAACCCGATCACCCCTGCGCTTGCTGAAATTAATGCGCCACGTTTCTATCGGTGTTCCGATCGTTTTGTCGCGCAATAATTTCAGCGGGTGACGGCGGCGCGCCTGGCGCGCTGGGCGGCGGGGTCGGGAAGCGGGATCGAGTCGAGCAGCGTCCGCGTGTACTCGTGCCGAGGCGTGGAGAGCACCTGGTTCGTCGGGCCCGATTCCACCACCCGGCCGTCGGACATCACCGTCACCTGCTGTGAGACTTGCCGGACGACCGCGAGATCGTGGCTGATGAACAGGCAGCCGAAGCCGAATTCCGCTTGCAGCTGCGCGAACAGCCTGAGGATCGTGGCCTGGACAAGCACGTCGAGGGAACTCGTGGGCTCGTCGGCGATGACCAGCTTCGGCTGGAGGACCAGCGCGCGGGCGATCGCCACCCGCTGGCGCTGCCCTCCGGACAGCTCGTGCGGGAAGCGGCTGACGGCGTCGGCCGGGAGACCGACCCGGCCGAGCAGGTCCACGACCCGCTTTTCGCGCTCGGCGCGCCCGAGCCCAGCGTGTACCCGCAGTGGCTCGGCGACGATGTCGCCGACGCGGGCACGCGGGTTCAGCGAGTCGCCGGGGTTCTGGAAGACGAAGCCGATCTCCCCCCGCGCGGCGCGAAGTTTACGTCCGCGCAGGGCGGCGAGATCGCGGCCGGCCACGGTGATGCTGCCGGACGCGGCCGGGATGAGCCTCGCGATCGCCTTGCCGATCGTGGTCTTGCCCGAGCCGGACTCGCCGACCAGGCCCACCGTCTCGCCGACGGGAACGCTCAGGTTCACCTCGTGAGCGGCCACGACGCGGTGGTGCCCCGACCCGTAGACGATCGTGACGCCCCGCAGTTCGGCTACAGCCGACGGGGGCGACGACGCCGACGGGGCAACCGTGGCCGACGCGGCCGCCGCGCCCGAGCCCGACGGTGAGGCCTCGGTGTCTGCCCTCGGCACCGCGTTGAGCAGTTCCCTCGTGTAGCCGGATCGCGGCGCGGAGAAGACCTGCTCAGCGATGCCGGTCTCCACGATCTGCCCGTGCCTCATCACCGCGACGTCGTCCGCGAGGTCCGCCGCCACTCCCATGTCGTGGGTGATCAGCAAAATCGCCGTGCCCATGTCCCGGCGCAGCTCGTGCAGCAGGTCGAGGATGCCGGCCTGCACTGTCACGTCCAGCGCGGTCGTGGGCTCGTCGGCGATGAGCAGGTCCGGCTGGCCGGAGATGGCCATCGCGATCATCGCCCGCTGCAGCTGGCCGCCGGATAGCTCATGCGGAAATGACCGTGAGATCCGCCGGGTATCGCGCAGCCCGGCCCTCGACAGCAAGGTCAGCACCCGCTCGTCGGCTTCCCGGCTGTCGATCTTGGCGGCGTGCGCACGGAGCGCCTCGGCGATCTGGGCCCCGACCCGCATGACCGGGTTGAACGCGGTGAACGGATCCTGGAAGACGGCACCGATGCGCCGGCCACGAACCGATCGGAGCGTGGCGGGGGCGGCCCCCACCAGCTCGGTACCGCCGAGCACCGCGCTGCCGACTGCGGTCGCGGTCGGCGGCAGCAGGCCGAGCAGCGACATCGCCGTCACCGACTTGCCCGATCCGGACTCGCCGACCAGCGCGAGCACCCGGCCCGGCGATACCGTGAACGAGATCCCGTCCACGGCGGCGCGCGGGCCGGCATCGGTCTGGAAGCCAATGCCGAGCTCGCGCACCGCCAGCAGCGGCGCCCCGGCCTGCGAAGCGCCCGAAGCCGATGGATCCACCTACTGCCCCAGCGTCACGGCCGTGTAGACCGGGTAGGCGGGGAACTCGCCAATGTAGAAGTTCTGCACGTCGGAGCCGCGCAGGAACGAGTTCTTGTTATAGACGAGCGGGACGACCGCGGCGTCCGCCATGATCGCCTTGTCGGCCTGCGCCCAGAGGGCGTTCGCGGCCGTCTGGCTGACGGTGCCCTCGGCCTGGTTCATCAGCGCATCCACGTGGGGGTCAGACAGGCGGGAGATGTTGTAGTTCCCGTTGCCGATCATGTCGGACGCGAACAGCGGCTCGATGTTGTCCATCGCGGACGGGAAGTCCGGCTGCCACGAGCTGAGCGCCAGGTCGTAGCCGCTCGAGCTGTTGCCAGTGACCAGCGCCGCGAACGAGTTCTCGTCGAGCGGCTTTATGACCACGGTGATCCCGACTTGCTTGTACGCCTCCTGGATCGCCTGGGAGATCGCCGTCGAGATCGGGTCGTTGGCGGTGGCGAGCGTCAGCGTCAGGTTCTTGACGCCGGCCGCCGCCAGCAGGCTCTTCGCCTTGGCCACGTCGCCGGTCGAACCCGCCGGGTACATGTCGTAGTTCACCCGGCCCGCGATGCCGGGCGTGATCAGCGTCGTCGCCGGCTCCGCCGCGATCGCGCCGCCGGAGGCGTAGATGGCCGCCTCGCGGTTGACCGCGTACTCCAGCGCCTCGCGCACCTGAAGGCTCTTCAACTTGGGGCTTTGCATGTTGACGGCGATGTACTCGAGGGGGCTGGCCGACGACGTGACCAGGCGGGATTTCACCGATGGGTTATTCTCCGCCTCGGCCAGCTGGGCCGCGGGGACGAAGTCCGCGCCAAACGCGTCCTGCGCCGAGGGCCCGTCTGAGATTAGCGTCTGCGCCTCGACGGTCGGGTCCTGGTTGAGCTCGAAGACGATCTTGTTCGGGCCGGCGGTCCGGTTCGGGTCGGTCGCCTGGCTCCAGTATTTGTTGCGGACCAGCACCAGCGAGTTGCCGGACGTGTACGACTGGACGGCGTACGGGCCGCTCGTGACCGGGTCCTTGCCGAAGGTCGCGGCGGGCGCCTTGCCCGCCGGGACGGGCGCCATCGAGGTCGTCGAGACCACCCACGGCCAGTCGCCGTACGGCTTGTTGAGGTGGAAGACGATCGTGCTGGCGTTCGGAGTGACGATCGAGCGGAGCTGCTGACCGCTGAACGGCCCGGTGTAGGTGGCCGCATCGGCCAGCAGCGGCTTCTGGTAGTTGAGGCCGCCGGACAGCGCGGGCGCGTACGTGCGCTCGATGCCGTACTTGAAGTCGTAGGACGTGATCGGCGCGCCGTCGCTGAAGTAGATCCCGCTCTTGAGGTGGTACGTCCAGACCTGGCCGTTGTCGGACGGCGTGCCGTCGGAGGTGGCGAGGTCCGGGACGACCTCGGGCGTGCCCGTCGGCCCGATCTTCCACGTCGTCAGGCGCCGGAACAGCAGCCCGGACGACGTGGTGGCCAGCGACCAGCTCAGTGCCGGGTCCAGGCCCGAGATGGTCGTCTCGGAGTCGAGGATGGTGAGCGTCCCGCCCTTCGCGGCCGCAGCGGAGCCCGCGCCGGACGACGTGGTGCTGGTGGTGTTGTTGGCGCCGCCGCAGGCAGCCAGGCCCGCTGCTAGGAGGGCGACGGAAACCGACGATCCGAGGATCGCGATGTGCTTTCGCATGAACGAGAACCTTCTATCCGATGTGCATGACAGGTGTGCGTAACACACGGGGGTCGAGCAGCTTGTAGACGACATCCACCAGGAAGTTCGCGACGATCACGAACACGGCGGCGAGGAGGGTCACCCCCGAGATAACCGACAGGTCGGTCGACTCGACGGCGCCGATCAGCAGGGCGCCGAGGCCGTACATCGAGAAGACCTTCTCCGTGATCACGGCACCGCCGAGCAGCGAGCCGAAGTCGAGGCCGAAGATGGTGATGACCGGGATCATTACGTTCCGCAGTGCGTGCTTGCCGACCACGCTTGCCTCCCGCAGGCCCTTGGCGCGGGCGGTGCGCACGTAGTCCTCGCCCAGCGCGTCCAGCATCTGGCTGCGGGTGAGCCTGGCGTAGATGGCGGCGGAGATGAACGCAAGCACGCACCACGGCAGGATCAGGTGGAAGGCCCACTGCCCCGGATTCTGCTGCAACGGCACGTAGCCGCTGTCGGGCAGGATGTTGAGCTTGAACCCGAAGAGCAGGATCGCGAGCAGCCCCACCAGGTAGGACGGTGCCGAGACCCCGACGATCGCCACTGCCATCACCGCTCGGTCGAGCGCCCGGCCGCGGCGCAGCGCGCTCACGACGCCGGCCAGGACTCCCGCCACCAGCCAGAGCACAGCCGCGCCGACGGCGATCGAGGCGGTGACCGGCAGCGTCTGCCCGATCAGCGACAGCACGGTGGTGTTCTGCTGGAAGGAGTACCCGAGGCATGGCGCCGCGCAGACGATCGCGTTCGCGCCGGCGCCGTAGGTGCGGCCGGTGAAGATGCCGCCGAGGAAGTTCAGGTACTGCCGCCAGACCGGCTCGTTCAGCCCCATGAAGGCGCGCACCTGCGTCAGTTCGCCCGGCAGGCACAGTTTCCCGCACTCGGCCCGGGCCGGGTCGGCGGGCAGCAGGTAGAAGATTAGGAACGTCGCCAGGCTGACCAGCAGCAGCACGCCGATCATCCCGGCGATCCGAGTGAGCAGGAACCGCGTGATCCTCATCGCTGGCGCCGTCCCGTCATCCGCGGGTCGAGGGCATCACGCAAACCGTCGCCGAAGGCGTTCAGCGCCAGCGTCACCAGGAACAGCGCTAGACCCGGCGCGGCCAGATACCAGGGATCGACCGACACCCAGGCGATCGCCGAGGAGATCTCCCGGCCCCAGGACGGCGTCGGCGGCGGCACGCCGATGCCGAGGAACGACAGCGCCGCCTCAGTGCCGATCGCGCCCGGGATCGACATGGTCGCTATGACGGTGATCGTGGAAGCGAGGTTCGGCAGGATCTCCGTGAACAAGACGTGCACGGGGCTCGCCCCCACGGCCCGCGCGGCGACCACGAACGATCGGTTTCGCAGCACCTTCGTCTGCCCGCGGACGACGCGGGCCACCGACGGCCAGCCGAAGACGCCGATCACCGCGATCATGAAGTACTGCTTGGGGAAGCTCGCCGGGACGAGGGACACGAGCGCGATCATGAAGATCAGCTGCGGGAAGGCGATCGTGAGGTCGGTGAAGCGGGACAGCAGCGTGTCCACCAGGCCGCCGCTGTAGCCGGCGGTCACCCCGAGCACTGTGCCGATCAGCGTCGCCAACACTGTCGCCCCCACCCCGACCAGCAGCGAGATTTGCGCGCCGTAGGCCACGATCGCGAACAGGTCGCGTCCGGTCTGCGGCTCCACCCCCAGCCAGTGCGAGGCGCTGATCCCGCCGAAGGCGCCGTTCGGGACCCCCGAGCCGGCCAGCAGGTTCAGGTGGTACGTGTACGGGTCATTTCCTGTTATCCCGGATAGCTGAGGGGCGAAGGCGGCGAGTAGCGCGAAGAAGACGACTACTGCGGCACCGGTCATCGCCCAGCGGTCTGCGAGCAGGTGCGCGAGCGCACCGGATCGCCTGGCAACGACGCGGGCAGGCTCGTCTGTCGGCGCGGCCAGGCCGCTTGAAGGTGCGGAGTACATAACGCGACTATTCATACCGGATTAATCGGTAT
>Ga0335075_10006745_pt1 | contig 17714 bp, 18 predicted proteins | sample Lox_Sample_24_FD_206723 | JGI IMG/M metagenome (GOLD analysis project Ga0335075, IMG submission 206723) | Soil microbial communities from Loxahatchee National Wildlife Refuge, Florida, United States - Lox_Sample_2.4 | ecosystem: Environmental > Terrestrial > Soil > Wetlands | place: USA...
AATGGTATGGCTTGCGAACCGCCACGACTCGCTGCCGCGGTTTCCCATATCTCGGTGAATGCTCGAAGCATTGCACCCCAATTTTCAGGCCACGTTCCCAGATTACGTAATTTCGCAGCAATCGCCTCGCTGTACGCATCGGCTCCAGCGAGCGGAAAGAAGCCATCCTCGATGCCGTCACTAGGAGAAAGATGGTCGCGACCAACCCATATAGCGGGAAGATCGGATTCGATGTCTCCGACGCTCATCTTTCCGTTCCGATCTACGAGGGCACAGCCGAAGAGAACATGTATGAGGTCGCGCTCGCCCGGCATTGCCAGTGCGAAGGGGCTAAACACCACCGGAATGTGCTGCGTAGCCGCCAGCATTTCCGCATTGGGGTTCCGCTCAAGCGCTCTCTGGTAGGCGAGCTCCCGCTCACGATCGAGCTTCGCAAAGGCTTGCGTGTAGAGCACAACAGGGCAGGTTCCGGATTCGAATTCTCTGTACGAAAACGGCGCTCGAATGATTTTTTCTTGCTGCTCTTCTTCATCGATGCCATCGCGCTCGTCTTTCAGGCCCTCGAGTGCAGCAGCAACTTGGATGCGGCGCCAATAATCTGTTAGTCGAGACAGGTAGGTATCATCGCACGTTGCCACAATGACTCCAGTTTGTCACATTCATGACCCTGTATCGTTTTAACAGTAGCGCTGACGGTAACCTTGCGCCGTGAGCTTGATGACGGTTGCTCCCACCGATTACGCAGAGGGAAGTTCTGCCGCGTGTGGTACGCTGTACAAACTACTCCCGAATGCTTACGCTGTTTCGGCCATCGTAAAGACATGCGCGAGGCGAATGCAGGAGCCAACGAACGCTCCAGCCGGGCGGTTTCGCGCGAGGTGAGCGCGCCGCGGCCGGGACGATTCGCAACGAACTCGTCGCTGACCTCAGGGCGCCTCGAGTGGCGCGATGCGGCGCTCGAATTCATGGCGAAACGATCGGAGCTCGCCCTTTACGCTCTGGAGCTCCGTCTCAACGTTCTCAACACGGGTTTCGAGACGCCAAAGGCGGCGATCAACGCGGCTGAAACCGCTACGCATCTCGTCGCGTAGTCCAGCGGTCTCACTGCGCAGTCCAGCGGTTTCACTGCGTAGTCCGGTGGTTTCGCTGCGAAGTGCAGAGGTTTCGCTGCGATTCGCCGCCACCTCGATCGAAATGACATCGAGCAATCGAAAAATCTTTGCCTGTACTTCGTCGTCCATGGAACGCTAGAACGGAATCTCGTCGTCCATTGCTTCCTGGTCGAAATCCGCACCAACCGACGCACCGCGTGTGGCGGCGGGGGCTCCGCCGAACTCGCCGTTGGCGCCGCCGGAACGCTTGCTATCGAGCATCTGCATATCGCTCGCCACGACCTCGACGGCTTTGCGCTTCACGCCTTCTTTGTCGTCGTAGTTGCGGATCGAGAGACGCCCTTCGACCAGGACCGACATGCCCTTCTTCAGGTACGTGTTGCAGATCTCGCCGAGTTTGTCCCAGGCAACGACGTCGATGAACATCGTCTCATCGCCTTGCTTGGTTTTGCGGTTCACGGCGAGCGCGAACTTCGTGACGCCCGAACCGCTGGAGAGATAACGAATCTCCGGATCGCGCGTCAGGTTGCCGACGAGGGTGATCCGATTGTAGCTTCCGGCCATGATATGCCTCCCAGTTTACGTGTCGAGTTTGATGAGGAGCGCACGCATCACGTCTTCGTTCAAACCGAGTTGACGCTCGAGCTCCTTGGCTTGGGCGGCGTCGCCGTTGAACTTCATGACGACGTAGTACCCCTCACGCATATCGTTGATCTCGTAGGCCAAGCGGCGCTTGCCCAACTTCTCGATCTCGCCCACCACCTCGGCGCCATTCTCTCTGAGCGTGCCGGCGATCTGGGTGACTTTGGCGTCGACATCGGCCTCCTCGAGGCTCGGACGGACGATATAGGTGACTTCGTAAGCCGTAGGCATGACATTCGATCCCTCTGCGGACATCGGCCGGCCGGCCGAAGGCTCCTCGCGACGGGGGAGCAGCGGGTAGACGCCCCGTCACGAGCAGCGCTCGTCCGGGAAACCCAGCTACCATATCACGCACAGCCAACGCCTAGCAAGTGCGGAACCTGCTCCGGCCCCTCCTCGGCCTGGAGTGGATCACGGGACGGGCAGTCCAGAGAGTGAACCCGAAGCGCAGGCACGCCCTGCTCCAGGGCGAGCTCGTGCACCGACTGCTGACGTGGGGCCGGGGCCGGGGCGAAGTCGGCACGGAGTGGCGATTCCGTATCGCGCCTCCCGGGGACGAGATTCGGCCGCTCGCACCCGACGTTGCCTTTCTTTCGCACGAGCGCATGGGCAGCGCAAGCGATGATGGACTCGAAGCACCGCTCGTCCCACCGAACGCCGCCTTCGAAGTGCGTTCGCCCGATGACCATCAAGCCGATATCGACCACAAGGTCGAGGCGAATCTGGCCGCGGGAGCCGACGCCGTCTTCATCGTCGATCCGATCGAGCGCACGATCCTCGCGTGCGATACGGCCGGACACCATCTTCTCCAAGAAGGCGAGACGCTGACGCATCCGGCGCTTCCCGAGTTCCGGCTACCACTCGCGGAGTCTTTGACGTCCTCCGTCGTCCGCGCTAGGACAGCTCGAAGCCCGCTACCAGTCCCTTCTCTTTTGCCTTACCGCCCTTCGCCGGCAGCGAGCGCGGCTAGGCCTGTTATGGTAGACATCGACGACGGAATCGAACTTGGAATGACGACGATACTCGTGTTGTCGGTTTTGAGTCCTTCATACAGGATGTTCATGCGCCGCAACTCCAGCGCGATCGGAGCCTTTTCGTAGAGGGCGGCCGCATCGAGAAACGTTTGTGCGGCATCTTTCTCTGCGAGCGCAAGGATGAGTCTTGCCGCGCGCTCGCGGGCGGCTTGCGCTTCCTGCGACATGGCGTTTTGCAGCGAATCCGGAATCTCGACGTCACGAATCTCGACCGCGGAGAGTTCGACACCCCACTCCGCTGTGCGCGGTCTAAGTTCGTGCAGCAGCTCCAGATCGAGTGCGGCTCGGTTGCTCAAAAGCTCGCTGAGAATCGACTTGCCGATCAGTTCACGCAAGCCCGTCTGCGCGGCGAGATCCAACGTGTTTGCGTAATCCGCCACGGCCAGCAACGCTGCCTGAGAATCCACGACTCGCCAGAAAACGACGGCGCTCACGTTCACCTGAATGGCATCTTTGGTAAGCGTGTGTTCCGCAACGATACGTGTGGTACGCACGCGCATATCGACTGCCGCAACAAGCGATTCGACGATCGGGATGACGAACCCGAGGCCTGGCTCCAGCACGCGAACGAAGCGCCCGAAGCGAAAGACGACTCCACGATCGTACGCGTTCACGACTTTCAAGCCGCAGCCGAGGATGACCGCGACGACGGCCCCCGTCACGGCGACGGCGACGGATTGCGTGAGCCAATACGTTCCGGCGGTAGCGGAAATCACGAAAACAAATACCGCGAATGGAAAAGGCTGTACCGCCGCCCGGTAAGACGTCACACTTCTAGCCTTGTCAAACATTTTTTAACGACTCCTTTAACACATCGTACCGCTCGCGTCGGCGCCGTGTTACGTCAAAAAGCGAAGACGGAATAGAGCGCCTCGGTCGCCTTTAGTTTTCGCGAATCGAAAATGCGAATTCGTTTTGATCGGCCGCGTCCGAGGCCACGGAATGCGCTCAGAGAGTCGAACGCTTGTTCGCTGCGTCCGTCGCGGAGACCGGTGCAGCATACGGATCAATGACCACTACCGTATTCGCTTCGTCAGGATGGAAAAGGAAGCGATGTGGATTGACGTATGCGACTATCACTGACGGTTCTGCCGCCGTGGAGAGCCTGCCGGTCCTTCTTCGACCGTGAAAACTAAGGTCGATATCTCCGTCCTGAGAACTTTCGCACTGAAAATTGCGAATTAGCCGCCGCTCACCCGTGCTTCGCGTTTGGTCGCGCGGTAGACGTTGCGCACATCTTTGATCGTGCGTAACTTCTCGATCACTCGGTGCAGATGGTCGAGGTCGCGAATCTGCAAGGTGAGACTGACGAGTGCGGTCTTGTCCCGCTTGGTGCGCGCGGTAACCGAGGATGCGTTGGTCTTGAACTCGGCGCAGACGGCCATCACTTCTTGGAGGAGGCCCGGGCGGTCCATCGCTTCGACTTCGACGTCGACCGCGTGCGTGAGTTCGTCGAGCTGGCCCCACGAGGCTTGTAAGATACGTTCGGGCATATTGCTCATGTACGCAACGTTGGGACAATCCGCACGGTGCACCGAGACCCCCTTGCCGATCGTAACGTAGCCCATGATCGGATCGCCCGGCACCGGGCTACAACACTTCGAGAGCCGCACGAGCACGTCGTCGACGCCCGCGATGCGCACGCCGCTAGCGTTGCGCGAGACGCGCCGCGGCGCCGTCGGCAAGCGTTGCAGCGCCGAGAGTTCCACGACGTTGTCCGCTTTGAGTTCCTCTTTGAGCCGGGTAACCACCGAAACGGCCGACGCATCGCCAAACCCGACGGCCGCAAACAGGTCGGGGACCGTCGCGTAATTCAAACGCTTGGCGATTTTCTCGATGATCTCGCCGCGTGCCGCATCCGGTCGCAAATGCTGGCGCGCCAGTTCGTGTTCGACGGCCTCTTGGCCGATGAGCACGTTCTCTTCTTTGCGCTCTTTGCGGAAGTACTGTTTGATCTTGTGCTTGGCACTCGAGGTGCGCACGATCGAGAGCCAGCCCAGCGACGGCCGCGAACTCTTGTTGACTAGAATCTCGCAGATGTCACCGTTGTGCAGCTCGTAATCGAGCGGCACGATCTTCCCGTTGACCTTCGCGCCGACACAGTGATTGCCCACGCCCGTGTGCACGTGATAGGCGAAGTCGAGCGGCGTCGCACGCGACTGCATCGAAAAGACGTCGCCCTTGGGCGAAAAAATGAAGACCTGCGAATCGAAGAGATCGAGCTTGAGGTTCTCCATGAAGACGCGCGAGTCGCGCATGTCGTTCTGCCACTCGAGCAACGAGCGCAGCCAGGTCAGCTTCTCCTCGAAGTTGTCGAGTTTTCCGCCTTCTTTGTACCGCCAGTGCGCGGCGATGCCGAATTCGCTGGTGCGGTGCATCTCGAGCGTCCGAATCTGCACTTCGAGCGGATCGCCGCCCGGCCCGACCACCGTGGTGTGCAGCGACTGGTACATATTGGGCTTGGGCATCGCGATGTAGTCTTTGAACCGGCCTGGAAGCGGCTTCCAGAACGAGTGCACGATACCGAGCGCACCATAACAATCCTTGACCGAGTCGACGATGATCCGCACGGCGGTGAGATCGTAGATCGTCGAGAAGTCGCGCCCCTTGCGCATCTTCGAGTAAATCGAGTAGAAGTGTTTCGGGCGCCCGGTGATGTCGGCTTTGATCCCGAGTTTTTCGAACTGCCGGCGCAACTGCTCGACGACGCTGGTGACCGATGCCTCGCGTTCGGCGCGCTTTTTGGCGACGCGGTCGGAGATGTCACGGTAGGCGTCGGGGTCGAGATAGCGCAGAGCGAGATCTTCGAGGTCCCACTTGATCTTCCAGATGCCTAAGCGGTGGGCGATCGGCGCATAGATCTCGATCGTCTCTTTGGCGATCGTCTGCTGCTTGGCAGGCGGCAGGCTCGCCAAGGTCCGCATATTGTGCAAGCGGTCGGCGAGCTTGATGATGATGACGCGGATGTCTTTCGCCATCGCCAGGAACATCTTGCGCAGGTTTTCGACCTGGGCATCTTCCTTTGACTGATAGGGAATCCGCGTGAGCTTGGTGACCCCTTCGACCAGCTGAGCGATCTCGGAGCCAAATTTTTCCGCGACCTCTTCGCCGGTCACGACGGTGTCTTCCACGACGTCGTGCAAGATGGCGGCGGCGATCGTCGCCTTGTCCATCTCCATGTCGGCGAGGATTTGGGCGACAGCGACCGGGTGTTCGATGTACGACTCGCCCGAGGCGCGCAACTGGCCGTCGTGCGCCCGGTCCGCCAGCTCGTAGACCGCGTACAGCCACTCCGGGTCGACCGACGGGTCGTAGGTCCGGACTTTGGCGATGAGACTATCGATAGGGGCGGTGGTGGTGTGCATAGGCCTTTAGTCCACCTATAATGCCACACCGGTAGACCAGGTGTCTATGAAGAAAGCGGGCGCCCGCCCCGCTCCGGCGCCCTGGAGGCCGGAAAGTTTCAGTACTTGATAAAGGCTGTCACCTTATCCGGGGGGAGGTTGCGGCGCCCCTGGAGCGCCTCGAGCTCGATCAGGAAGGCGTAGCCGACGACTTCGGCGCCGATCCGGCTCATGAGACGCCCGGTCGCAGCGGCGGTGCCGCCGGTTGCCAGCAGATCGTCGACCACCAGGACCCGCTGGCCTTCAACGGCGGCATCTTCATGGATTTCGAGCGAGTTGGTGCCGTATTCGAGGGCGTACTCCTCGGTAATCTTCGTGCCTGGAAGTTTGCCGGGCTTGCGGACCGGGACGAAGCCGGCACCTAGATGATACGCCAGCGGGGCGCCCAGCATGTAGCCACGCGCCTCGATGCCGACCACGAGTTCGATGTCTTCCTTGGCGAAGCGGTCGACGAAGAGGTCGATCGCAGCCTTGAAGCCGTCGGCATCTTTGAGCAGCGGCGTGATATCACGAAAGAGAATCCCCGGCAACGGAAAATCGGGGATCGCCCGTATGAGCGATTCGAGATGCAGCGTATTTGGCAAGCCTTCTCCTCCGTAGGGCATCAGCGCGGTTCGTGCGGGTCGCACAGGAACCTCCTGAGCAACGAGGCGCAGCCGAGCACTCGTCGGAAGAGACACCGCATGTTGAAGCGCATTCTGGCAACGCTGGCTCTGGCGACGATCGCACTTGGGCCAACTGCCGTTCCTGCGACGGCGGCGTTTTCGCTGCACGCTCCGCATGTGGATGCACAGCAGGCACGGCGCGTCTCACTCTATCGCGCGTGGTACTACCGCAGATACGGCCTCTACCCGAGCGCACAAGTCATTCGCGCGTGGTATTACCGAACGTACGGCGTCTACCCGTCGTAGAGCGCTTCGTCGCCAACAGCCGGCGGCGTTTGCTTCTCGCTTTTTTCCTAGCGATCGCGTTGCACGCAATCGCCGGCGTCTTCTTCTCCACCGTGCCGCAGCCGGTTGCCGAAATCGACCGCACGATCAGCGAGCGCGTGACGATCGTGCAGCGCACACCCGCACCGACTCCGGCTCCGCGCCCGACGCCCCCGGTGACGCCGCCACCGCGAGCCTCGATCGCACCGGTGTTTGCGGTCTACGCCCCGGCGCCCAAAGCCGCCGCACCGATGCGCAAGACGCGTGGCGGATTGGCAGCGCACCGGCATCTTTCGCTCGTGACGCCGCCGCCGGTTCCGCTTCATCCGCAGCGCGTCTCCTTCGCTGAAAACACCGGCGCGGGCGTTGCCGACGGCGGTATGGGCGTGGGCGCGGGCGTCGGAGTCGGCAGCGGCGGCGACGCGGGCACCAGCTCCGGCGTCGCCGGCGTGGGTGAGGGGACCGGCTCCGACGCTGCGACTGCTCCCTGCGGCTACGTCGAATTCGAGGCGACACACCAAGAGAGACGCAGCGGGAAGGAATACGTCTGGGTCGAGATTCTCGTTCATTTGCGCAACGGTGAGACGGTGACCGACGATCTCGGCTGGCCCTTCGTCTATGCGAACGACGCCCAGAACCCGTTCTCAGCGCAGAACGACAGCAATCCCAATTTCACGACGACGATGCAACCGCCGCCACCCGACTACGACCTCGAAACCGAGCAGAAACCAGCGACCGTGCTCGCGGTCCGGCGCACCGGCCCCGACGGCTATACCCTGCTCGACCCGTGTCCGGGATCAGCCCCGCGGCCGCTGGCCCGCGCTACTGATCAGGCCGATGATGGGCTTTGAAGGCTTGTGCGACACCGGCGCGGGTGGGCGCGGCAGCGTGAGCGTGAATTTCGAATCGGCCGGGTGGCTCACGGGCGCCGCGAGCGGAGCAACCGGGGGCGCTTGGCTTGCCGTTTGGCCCATATAGAACGTCTCCGCGAGGACGAGCGCCAAAGCCGTCCCGCCAATGGCCAGCGCCCGGCTGTACACGGTGTTCTTCATCCCGGCTCCATCCACGTGCCTCTCCTTCCTAATCGCTTGTACCACTTATCGGCAACTTTACATCCGGCGTGAGCCCTTGCCGGCCGCCGGCGCCGTCGCGATAGAGGCTCCGACACCACTCGCTCTTGTCGGAGGACACATGCTCGCACCGGTGCAGGACCGATCCACATCTCGCAAGCTCGAATTCGGGCTCTATCGCGACGGCGACAACAATCTCGATCATGTTCAAGAAGCCACGATCGCACAGGCGCGCGCACTGAGCGCACGCGACGGCTCCATCGAATTCACCGTCGAGGATACGACTGCGCAGCGCGGCTTCGCGAGCGGCACGCGTTTGCACACCGATCAGTATCAAATCGACGACGGCACGCTCTCGCATGTGAGCAGCGATTCACCACACGACATGTCGTCGCGTGACAACCTCACGCAGTTCGTCGCGCGCACGCTCGACAACGCGCAGAAAGCCGGCGCGTCGCAGACCTGGCTCGATTTGATCGATCATGGTGGCGGCGACGGTGGCGGTCTCGAAGCCGACCACGGTCTGGGGATCATGCGCGCCGACGACATCGCCGGTGCGATCGCCGACGGCGTCGCCCTCCACGCAAAGGAGCACCCCGAAGACGCGGACCGGAGAGTCGACGGCGTGGTGGCAAACCAATGCCTGATGGCGACGCTCGCGTTCTCGTCGGCGCTTTCGCACGCAGGCGTCGCGTATCTGGCCGCATCGCCCGAAACCATGCTCGCTCCCGGCGTTCCCTCAACCGTCGCCGAAGACGTCGTCAAACACCTCGACGATCCCAACGCGATGGCGCACGCACTCGTCGACCGGACGATGAAGACGGAATATGGCGGTCTGGGCGGCTTTGCTCCGTCCGCGGCGTTCGATGTGATCGACCTCGATCCCAAGAAGACGGCTGCCGTCGAGACGAGTGTCAAGACCCTCAACGCGGCGCTCGTCAACGCCGGGCACGACGCAAACGAGAAAGCCGCCGTCCGTGAAGATGCCAAGAGCATCGACGGCATGGTGCGCTTCCCGGAAGGCAAGCAGCTCCCGTGGCGCGCCGACCGTCCGGCGATGGCACTCTATCAGACCTTCGCCCAAGACACCCGGCTCGACCCCACGCTGCGCAAGGCAGCTGCCGACGCCGTGAACGCCATCGGCGCAACCGTGCTTGCGCACGCCGAATCGTCCGATTTCGGCCCCTTCAACGACAGCGACTATAGCGACGCCGTCGGCCCTACCGTCCATTTCCCCACGGCGCACAAACAAATCGACCCCTGGGCACCGCAAATGAAAGAGACCGATAACGCCTTCTACCGCACCGTCGGCGAGGCCGACGTCACGCGCACGTACGCGTGACGCTCGGCCGGCTCATTGAGAATCCGCCGGCGCCCGGGGGCGGCAAAGGCGGATTCAATCTGAGAATCTCTCCGCGAGAGCAACGGATCGTAATAGCGTTCGGCCCCCGGGACTTACCACCCCAAGGTCGACCCGAGGGAGATAGCTTTCGTTGATCGCTCTAAGCGAAAGAGGGCCCAGCGTGCAGGCGAGCCTAAACACAACCGTAGCCGCTCAAGGCTCACAGACTCGCGACCCACGCCAGTACCCGCGAGCTCAGGTCGCACCCGGCGCCGGGCTATTCACCGAGTTTATCTGATTAGAAACCATCACGGATTTGCCGTTGTATTCCGTCTTCCAGTAAACCACTCTCACCGTGGTACTTCCGAGCACAATGTTGTCCGGCCAGTCAGAGCAAAGTATTGGGTTCGCCGTCGCGCTTACGGTGGGTGGTATACCACACCAAACGGCGGTGCCGTTAACTGTCATTGGCGAACCAATGAAGAACCAGAGAGTCGCACCTCTCGCGTTCTTAATCGAGAATTCTCCGCTTTCATTGCCGCGGCCATACAGCTCTAAGATGCCGGTAGCTGTATAGGTCTTTACACCGCTCGGTTGCTGCGGTTAAAACGAGGCCTCCGACTGCGCGCCTGCAGTGCCGAACGGTGTAAGGAGCATAGCAAAACCAACCACAGCAAAAGCTATCCTGGTTATGAACGGCCTCCTTTTTTGCCTCATAATTCCCTCTCCACCGGCTGTGGCGTACCACACACGAGGTTGGCAAGTGGCCGATACATTTGCCTTTGGCCCCGCGCCAGAGGCGTGCAAGGCTTCTAAAAGATTCCCGCCGCGCGCTGTGAGTCCGCTCGTCAAGAGGCTAGCGCCAAACTGAGCAGCCCCGTCTGGATTATCTGCAACGCGGACGCGGCTTAACGCGTATGAAGGCGGCAGCCGGGTGACGGGTGACGGGTGACGGCCGGCAGCAGTGCGGATCTCGCATCGACGATGCCCGCACGGCATCGGCGTGTCTTCCGAGCCGTGTTACAAATCACCGCAGGGCTGATGGAGCCGTGCGACGATATTTGCGCTATGACTGAGCCTTCACCGGCATCCGTGCAGATTCGCCTCGCCGAAAGCCTTGAGGACGTGGCGCGTGTTGCACCGCTGTTCGACGCGTATCGTGTCTTCTACCGGCAGCCGTCCGATCTCGCCGCCTCCTATGCGTTCCTAGCAGAACGGTGGCAGCGCCGGGAGACCGTCCTCTTCTTTGCAACCGTGGAGGATGCGAACGCCGGATTCGTTCAGCTCTTCCCTTCGTTCAGTTCCGTATCGATCGGCGTCTTCTGGATCCTGAACGATCTCTTCGTCGATTCGCGCTATCGCAAACACGGCATCGGCGGCCGTTTGATGCAGCGCGCGGAGCAGCACGCCCATGAGACCGGAGCAATCGGCCTGACCTTAAGCACGGCCGTCGACAACTTTACGGCCCAAGCCCTCTATCGGTCGCAGGGGTACGTCCGCGACGAAGAGTTCTTAGTTTTCAATCGTTATTTTTGAGGGGAGAACTCCGTCATCGCGTCACGGAGAACGTCCCACAGGTACGCCGACATCGTGCGGTCGACCAGCAGATGATACCGGAGCACACCATCGAGGTCGTCTCGAATGACGATCGCGCTCGCGCGCGCGACGATGGTCTGGGCAACCGTGGCATCCGCAAACGTTTTGGCGCGCAAGTCGACTCCGCAGATTTTCGCCAGCATCTCGGCTGCGCGAGAGCCGACAACGACGAACCATGCATTTGCATCGAAGCGCGGCACGGGACAGAGCCCGGGCTCGTTGTCACCGCCGACGGAAAACGCCGGCAAGCCAGCCGGATGCACGGCGTCGGGCGTGCATGCGAGACCAAGGTATTCGCTCGGCCCTAAGCGGGCCAGTACATGCCCATCCGGCTGCACCGTTGCTCGGTGCACGTCCGGGAGCATTGCACCACGGGCTTTTAGCCACGCGGTCGCAGCGGCTCCCTTGAGGCCCGCTCGCGGCCACGCCGAAAGATCGGCAAGACGCATCTCCGCCGCCACCACGAGAGGGGGATCAGAGCTGCTGACGAGCATTGTCCGCATCGTAAAAGGGAAGCGGGACGACATTTGCCTGCATCGGTTTTCCTGACGGTAACTTGATCGTAAAGGTACTCCCCGGCGCACTCTCTTCGACGGCAACATAGGCCAGGCCAACCGTTGATCCGCAAGCCTCCGAACGCGCTGACGACGTGACGCGACCGGTAATCGCGCCGTCGCGCACGACCAAGCAGCACTCGGGTGGCGGAGAGACCGTCGCATCCGTGGGCACGAAGCCCACCAGACGGCGCTGCAAGCCCATTGCGAACTGGGCATCCACCGCCGGTTTGCCAACATATTCATGCTTGGTTTTCGAGACGGCCCAGTCGAGCTGCGCTTCATAGGGATGCGTGAGGCCATCGGTGTCTTGGCCGACGATGACGTGGCCTTTCTCCAGACGCAGCAGCCGCTGCGCCTCCACGCCAAACGGTACGATGCCGGCCTGCGCACCGGCTCGCATGAGCGCATCCCACAACGCCAGACCTTGTGACATCGGTACGTGAATCTCGTAGCCGAGCTCACCGACGAAGCCGACGCGCAACAGACGCGCGGGAATGCCTTCAATCGTCCCCACGCGCATCGCGAGGTAGGGAAACGCCTGCGCGCTGAGATCGACGTCAGCCGTGAGCTTTGTGAGCACCTCGCGCGCACGCGGACCCGCAATGTTCACCGCGGCAAACGCCGAGGTGACGTTGAGGATGTCGACGTCCATGCGCCACTGCACGTTGAGCCAGAGAAGCTTACGATAGGTCTGATCGACCGCCCCCGTTGTGGCCGTCACGTAGAAGCGATTCTCGCCGAGACGGCACGCGACGCCGTCATCGACGATCGCGCCCCCATCCTCGCAGAGCAGCGCGTAGCGCGTGCGGCCCACGGGCTGTTTGGCATGCGGTGTAGCGTAGACCCGGTCGATGAAGGCGGCAGCGTCGGGTCCACTGAGCTCAATACCGCCGAGAGTCGAGACGTCGATGAGCCCCACTGCGGTTCGTACGGCCAGTGCTTCACGCTGGATCGCGGCTTCGCGCTCCGCCGGCGTGCCGTAGTACGCGGGACGGTACCACGCCCCGGCGACCATCATCTGCGCACCGAGCTCGAGATGACGCGCGTGCATCGGCGTGAGGCGGTACGGCGAGAACCCCTTCCCCGCTAAGAGACGAAAGGGCACCCCGGTCACCGGTGGGCGCGTCGTTGTCGTTCCGAACGCCGCGCCGCCGATTCCCAAATGTTCGCTCGCGACACGCGTGCTTGCGAGCGCCGAGAATTTTCCTTGGCTCGGGCCCATACCGGTCGCCGAATAGCGCTTGAGTAACTCCGTGTGGGTGAAACCGTCGTCGAGCGCCTGATGAATCTCCTTGATCGTGAGGTCTTCGTCGAAGTCGACGAACTCTTTGCCACGCGGATGTGGGATCACGGTCTGCAGGGCACCATCGGCGGGCGGTACCTCTGGGCGCGGCGTTCCGCGCGCCGCAGCCGCCCCGTCTGCCAGCACGGCATCGAGCGTTCGCAAGCCACGGACCGCTCCCGCCGCCTCCACGCCGCGCGGCAGGTCGCGCAATACGAGCGCCTGCTGTTGCTCATCATAGCGAAGTTTCGCACCGGCGTGGCAGAGCAGGGCGGCCGCCGGCGTGAAACCGCCGCTGACGCAAAGCACGTCGCACGCAATGAGTGCACCCGCCGCCGGCGATGACGATCCAAACTGCGCCAAGCGCACGGCGTGCAGCGGCGACCCGAAATACCATCCCGTGGGCCGCGGCTCGCGAAGCGCCTCGTAGACCGATGTCTGCATGAGAATCGGCACGTTGCGCCCGGCGAGTCGATCGTGCAGCGGGCCGCAGTGAGCAGCGCTCCGCAGATCGGCAACCGTCGCCACCTCGACGCCGGCCTCAACGAGATCGAGTGCGGCGCCTAGTCCTTCATCATTCGCCGTGCAGACGACGGCCCGCCGGCCGGGTGCGACGCCATACGTCCACATCAGCCGGCGCGCCGCGCTCGCCAGCATGACGCCCGGCAAATCGTTGTTGCGAAAGATCAGCGGCTGTTCGTAACCTCCGGTGGCGACGATCACGCGACCCGCGCGTACCTTGTACAGCCGCTGCGCCGCTTCGACCGCGAGCCAATTGTCCGCGTACAACCCTTGAGCCAAAGCAGCGGTGAGGATCCGGATATTCGGCGCCGCTTGTACTTCGGCTAGCAAATCCTGCACGGGCACTTGGTCAGCGGCGCAATATCGCAGCGAACCGCCGATCTCGGGCGCCGCTTCAATGAGCAAGACTTCCTCGCCCCGTTGCGCGGCGGCTGCTGCGGCAGCGAGCCCGGCAGGCCCGGCGCCGACCACGGCGACGTCGCAGAAGAGGTATTGCTTATCGGTCTGCGGCGCGTGCGTCTGCGCGCGATCCCCGAGCACCCGCCCGAGTCCGCCGCTCCTGCGAATGATCGGCTCGAAAAACCGCCACGCGCCCTTGGGCCGAAAGAACGCGCGATAGTAGAATCCCACCGGGAGAAAACGGCTGCAGAGCCCCGTCCACGCGCTCAGATCGTAGGCGAGTGAGCCGAAATAATTCTGTGCGCTGATCGGCGGCAAGTCGGGTGTTAGCGCAAGGCGATCTGCCGGCCGATTCGGCTCATCTCCCGCTTGCACGAGCAGACCACCATCGAAACCGGTCAGTGAAAAAATGCCGCGCGGGCGCTTGTATTTGAACGACCGCGACAAGACGCGAACATCATTTGCCCAAAGCGCACTCGCCACGGTGTCGCCCGCGAAGCCCGTATACGCCTCGCCTTCGAAGCGAAACGTGATCGGCCGGGCGCGGTCGATCGAACGGCCGAACGGTGCGCCGAGACGCCCACGCTCGCGGCTCACGAGAGCACCGGTTCTTCACGCGCCGCCACTTGCTCGGCGGTGAACTCCTCGAAGGTCAACGTCCGTACGATCTCATCGGTGCGCGTGTCACGTCTGGCGATGAACCAATACGCGCTCGGCACGTGCATCCACCACTCCCACACCAGACCCGCGCGGTTGCGCTCGAAATAGATGCTGCGCCCGAGCGCTCGCGGGTCCGGATCGGCACCAAGTAGCGGTTTGACTTCGCCGCCGCAGACGAACTCGGTGATGTTGCGTGCACCGTTGAGCGGACAGCGCATGATCTTCATCGCGATTAGTGCCCCACCGAGGCGGCGCCGCGTTCACCCACCAGCGCGAAGCGCTCGAAACGATCGAGGCGAAAGGCCTCGATCAATTCCGGCTGACGCCGGGTGGCGACACACTGCGCCATCGTCAAACCGCAGATCGGCGTCGCCTTGAACCCCCACGTCCCCCAACCGGCGTCGATGAAGAGATTCTCGATCGGCGTGAGCCCCATCACGGGCGAATAGTCAGGCGTCATATCCGAGAGCCCGGCCCACTGGCGCAGCATGCGCACCTGGTGCATGAAAGGGAAGAGTTCGAGCATCTCGGCAAAGAGGCTCTCCGCGAAGTCGAGCGTCGAGCGCGTGCTGTACAAGGCGTATGGATCGGTGGCGCCCCCCATGACGAACTCGCCGCGCGCCGTCTGACTGATATAGACATGTAAGCTTCCCGAGACGACGATGGGATCGAGCACGGGTTTGACCGCTTCCGAGACGCAGGCTTGCAGTGGGACGGTCTTGATCGGAAGCGTGAGGCCGGCGAGCGATGCAACCCGCGAACTGTAGCCGGCGACGGCCATGAGCACGTTGCCGGCAGCGACCGAGCCGCGATTCGTATGCACGCGGCTCACGCAGTCGCTGTCGAGGTCGAAGCCGATCACCTCGGTGAGCTGATGGATCTCTACCCCGCGCGCCGCCGCTCCCATCGCATACCCCCAGGCAACCGCGTCGTGCCGGGCAATCGCCCCGGGCGGATGATACAGCGCCGCCAAGACCGGATATCGGACATCGCGCGAAAGATTGAGCTGCGGACAGATGCGCGCGATCTCGTCGGGAAAGACCAGCTCGGAATCCACGCCGAGGTGCTTGTTGACCTCTGCCCGCCAGCGCGACGTGCGCACGGCAGCATCCGTGTGCGCCAAGGTGAGGTGTCCGCGCTCGGTATACATCACGTTGATGCCCAGATCGTCGGACATGGTGCGCCAGAGCTTCACGCTCCGATCGTAAAACGCGACCCCTTCGGGCGTGAGATAGTTCGCTCGAATGATCGCCGTGTTGCGCCCCGTCCCGCCGCCTCCGAGATAGCCTTTTTCGAAGACCGCGACGTTGGTGATGCCGTGCTCGGTCGCAAGGTAATACGCGGCCGCCAGCCCGTGCCCACCGGCACCAATGATCACGACATCGTACGATGGTTTGAGCTGCGCCGGCGTCGGCGGGATGATGTGCCACGGTTCGTGCTTTTTGTTCAGTCCGTAGCGCAGGAGCGCAAATGGCATCGCCGTTGAATCAGCAGTCGAGGGTGTGATGGCGCTCCCAATCGGTCAGATGGCAGCTGAACGTCTGCCACTCGCCGTGTTTGTGCCGGGTGTACGCCTTCATGAATTCCTCACCGAACGCCGGCGCAAAGACATCGGACTTTTCGAAGTTGCGCGTCGCGTCGAGCAAATTGAGCGGGAGGCCGCGCACGCCGTTCGCCTTGTACCGCTCAGTGTACATGTTGATGTCGAGGCGCTCGCCGGGATCGCGCCCGTTGCGAATGCCGTCGATCCCGCAGGCGAGGATACCGGCTTGCAGGAGATAGGGGTTCGCCGACCCGTCGGGGAGCCGCAGCTCGAAGCGGCCGGCCTCGGGGATGCGCACCATATGCGTGCGATTGTTCCCACTGTAGCTGATGGCGTTTGGCGACCACGTCGCGCCGGAGACCGTCACGGGCGCGTTGATGCGCTTGTACGAGTTGACCGTCGGATTGGTGATCGCGCAGAGGGCTTCGGCAGAATACATGATTCCGCCGAGGAATTGGTACGCCAGCGCGGAGAGCCCGAGTGGCCCAGCTGGATCGAGAAAGAGATTCTCCGGCGGCGAACCGGTGCTCCAGATCGAGACGTGCGTGTGGCAGCCGCTGCCGGTGAGATGCGAAAACGGTTTTGGCATGAAGGTCGCTCGCATGCCGTGCCGCTCGGCGATCGTCTTCACCATGTATTTGAAGAAGACGTGCCGGTCGGCGGTAACGAGCGCATCATCGTAGGTCCAATTCATCTCGAACTGGCCGTTGGCGTCCTCGTGATCGTTTTGATACGGTCCCCAGCCAAGCGCCTGCATCGCATTGCAGATCTCCGCGATGACGTCGAAGCGGCGCATGAGCGCTTGCTGGTCATAGCACGGCTTGACTTGCACGTCTGAGCCGTCGGAGATCACGTCGCCCGCGGGGGTGATGAGGAAATACTCGCACTCGACGCCGGTCTTCATTTGATAGCCGTCGGTCGCCGCATCGGCGATGAGGCGTTTGAGCAGATTGCGCGGAGCGTGCGCAACGGGGGCGTCGTTCATCCACGGATCGGCCGCAAGCCAGCCGACGTCGGGCTTCCACGGCAATTGAATGAGGCTGGAAGGGTCGGGCCGCGCGAAGAGATCAGGGTCTGCGGGTGTCATGTCCAGCCAGGTGGCGAAGCCGGCAAATGCCGCACCGACGCGCGCCATCTCGTCGATGGCGGCAGCAGGGACGAGCTTTGCGCGGGGCGTTCCGGCGAGGTCCACATAACAGATCAGAAAGTACTCGATACCCAGCGCCTTCGCGGTCTCGGAAAGGCTACGGGTCATGGACTGCCCGGTATCCAGTTCGTGCCCGCGAGTGGTACGCGCGCCATGGCGGCCGCCTCAACGGTGAGCGCCACGAGATCCTCACGCTCGAGATTGTGCAGATGCGATTTGCCGCACGCGCGCGCGATCGTCTGCGCTTCCATCGTGAGCACGCTGAGATAGTTCGCTAGACGCCGGCCGCCCACGACGGGGTCGAGGCGCCGCGCGAGTTCGGGATCCTGCGTCGTGATACCGGCGGGGTCGCGGCCCTCGTGCCAATCGTCATAAGCGCCGGCCGTCGTGCCCAGCCGTTCGTACTCGCGTTCCAGAGCGGGATCGTTGTCACCGAGCGCAACCAGCGCCGCCGTGCCGATCGAGACCGCATCTG
>Ga0335075_10006746_pt1 | contig 17712 bp, 15 predicted proteins | sample Lox_Sample_24_FD_206723 | JGI IMG/M metagenome (GOLD analysis project Ga0335075, IMG submission 206723) | Soil microbial communities from Loxahatchee National Wildlife Refuge, Florida, United States - Lox_Sample_2.4 | ecosystem: Environmental > Terrestrial > Soil > Wetlands | place: USA...
TGCTGTCCAGGCACCTGCACAAGTTCACGCCGTCGAAGAACTTCGCCTGGATGGTGCACATCGACGGGCTACGCGAGCGGCACGACGAGTCGGTGAGCAAGGAAGGCGTGTTCGACCAGGCCGTTTCGGCGATCCGCATGGCCAAGGAGGCCGACTTCCAGGTGTACACGAACAGCACGTTCTTCAACACCGACTGCCTACGAGACCGCACCCGGCCAGGACCGCTTTCCCGGCGTCGAGCAGGAGTTGCTGGAGACGACGGACTGGGACACGTTCGGCCGGGGCAAGGATCCGCGCTGCGACAACTGCATGGCGCACTGCGGATACGAGCCGAGCGCGGTGCTGGCCACCATGAGCTCGCTCAAGGAGAGCCTGCGCGCCCTGGTCTCGGCGTAAGCCGGCTTGGGGTCCCGGTCCGGCCACCTGGCGGGCCTCCAGCCAGAGTTCCTCGACACGCTCCAGCAGATCGGTCAAGTCTGCGGCATCGCGGGCCTCGAGCAGGTTCATCACGCGGTCAGCGAGGTCCCGCACCGCCGCGGGTTCCTCGTCCAGCAGTTCCTCAAGGTCGTCGACGAGCTCGTCCAGGTACTCCGCGTCCGGCTTGTGCTCCGCGAGCACGTCCTCGAACTCGGCAAGCAGCGAGGCTGCCTCGTCGTCCTCGGCCACGGCCTCGTCCTCGGCCTGCGCCGAGCGGATCCAGGCGAGCACGGCGCCCACCGCATGTGCGCAGGGCGCCGGGTCCGGGCACTCGCACTCCCCGTCCAGCCCGCCAGCCGGAATCCGCGCGGTCACCCGCACGCCGTCCACGGCCGCCGTGATAAGCGGCCCAGACGCGGACAGACCGGACACCAGGGCCGCCAGCTGAGCGCCACGCGCGAACATCTCCGCGCCCACCAGCCCGCGGATGGACTCCTCACTAACCTCGATCTGCGCCACCGCCCGATTGTCCCCCATCGTCCACCTGCTCCGCGACTTGGCTACCCTGCTGGCATGGGCCAGACTGCCGATTTCACCAACGTCCATCCCGCACTGGCGGACTACTGGCACCCGGTCGCGCTTTCCGATGAGGTGACCACCGAGCCGGCCGGCGTGCGGCTGGCCGGCCAGGACTGGGCGCTGGCCCGCATCGGCGGGGTCGTGACCGCGTTCCCCGACGCCTGCCCGCACCGCCGGGCCAGGCTGTCCGCCGGCCAGATCGTGGACGGCACGCTCCAGTGCCGCTACCACGGCTGGCGTTACACCGCCGATGGCTCCTGCACGCTGATCCCGGCGCTGGAGGAGGGAGCATCGATCCCGGCCAGGGCCGCGCTGCGGCGCCCCGCCGCGATAGCCGAACAGGACGGGATCATCTGGCTCGCACCCCGCACACCGCACGCGCCTCGGCCAGAGCTGCCACCATTGCCGGACGGCCACGATGTGACCACGGTGATCATGCCGGCCGTGCGGGTGCCGTCCAACGCGGCGATCCTGGTCGACAACTTCCTCGACGAGGCGCACTTCCCGTTCGTGCACGCGGCGACGATCGGCGGCGCCGGCCCGGAGCCGATCGCCCGCGCCGACATCGGCCGGCAGGGCCTGGCATTCACCGCAGTCCGTGAGCACACGTTCACCAACACCAATGACGCGGCGGTGAAGGAGGGCACGCTGCCCCCGGTGCAACGGCGGCGGATGACTTACGGGTACCAGGCGCCGCTGCACGCCACGCTGCTGCTGGAGTTCCTCGACACTGGGACCTGGCAGTTCCTCACGTTCACCGTCCAGCCGGAAGACAGGGACAACTGCCGCGTCTACCAGACGCTCACCGCCGCGGACATGACGGACCCGGCGAAGGTCAAGGATGCGGTCGACTACGAGATGTCGATCTTCGCCGAGGATCTTGACCTGCAGCGGCATGCCCTGTCCGGGCTGGAGTTCCCGCTCGATCCCGCCGCCGAACTGCACACCCGCGCCGACCGCGTCTCCGTCGAGTTCCGCCGCGTGCTGGCCGAGGCGATGAAGGAGTAACGACCGGACCGCCGCACCTGCCTGCACGACCAGCGGCATGTGCCCGGCCGGGTCGGCGAGCAGGCCGACGTCCGCCAGCGGATCACCGTCCAGCACCACCAAGTCCGCCCGCGCGCCTGGCGCGAGCGTGCCGAGCTCGCCCTCGGCGCCCAGCAGCCGCGCGGCGGTGACCGTCGCGGACCGGATCACGTCCAGTGCCGAAACGACCTCGGCACGGATGCGGAACTCCTCGTTCTGATGCCGGTGCATACCGCCGAGCAGGTCCGTGCCGTAGACAAGCGGGACACCGCCGCGGTAGGCGAGCTCAAGCGCGGACAGCCCGGCGTGCAGCACGTCGTCCACCTTGTGCCAGCTCGCCTCCGGCAGGCCGAACTCCTTGCCTTCCCGCTTCAGCGCCCAGTACGTCACCAGGGTCGGGACGAGGAACGCGTCATGCCGCAGAATCAGTGACACGCTCTCGTCGTCCATCAGGTTGCCGTGCTCGACCGAGCGGACTCCCGCCTCCACCGCCCGGTTCACCGCTCGCGCCGTGTACGCGTGCGCCGCCACGTACCTGTTGCACGCCGACGCCTCATCGACGATGGCGCGCAGTTCCTCCGCCGAGTACTGGACGGAGTCGACCCGGTCGGTCGGCGACGCGACCCCGCCCGAGGCCATCACCTTGATGTGGTGACTACCCTTGCGCAACTCGTCCCGCGCGGCGAGGCGGACCGCGTCGACGCCGTCAGCGATCCGGCAGGACGCGGACGCGCCGTGCGGGTCCGGCCAGCTGTCGTCGCCGGCGCCGCGGTCGTCACCGTGCCCGCCGGTCTGGCTGAGCGCGCGGCCGCCGAAGAACAACCGGGGCCCGCGGATGACGCCCTCGGCCTGGGCGGCGGCCAGCCCGAAGTCGGCACCGGCCACGTCGCGGACCGTGGTGAAGCCGCGGTCGAGCATCCCGCCCATGATGCGTGCCGCGTGCGCGGCCACGTAGAACGGGGACATGGCGGTGACCGAGGCCAGGTCGGCGGTGATGGCCGTGACGTGCACGTGCGCGTCGATGAGGCCGGGGAGCACGAAGGCGCCGCGCAGGTCCCGGACGTCGGCGTCGTTGGGCGCGGTCAGTCCGGTGCCGGTCTCGGCGATCCGGCCGTCGACCGCGAGCAGGTCGCCCTCGGTGTAGACGCCGGACACCACATCGAGCAGCCGGCCATTGCGTAGCAGCAAGTCTTTGCGTAGTGGCAGGTTTTCGCGTAGCGGCAGGGGCACTTTAGCGACACTAGCCGTTGTTTGTCCGTGGCGGCAACGCGACCGGCCATGGCATCCAGCACGAACCATCCACAACATGAGTATCACAACTGCAACACATCAGCAGTCTTGCGACAAAATAGTGTCGTGGCCCGCAGAACGGACGACTCGATCGTCGACCCCGAGGGGTTCGAGCGTGCCTTTACCGCGAACTTCCGGTCCATCCATCAGTTCCTCTCCCGCCGGGCCGGCAGCTCGGTGGCCGATGACCTGGCCGCGGAGACGTTCGCGGTCGCGTTCCGCCGAAGACGGTCTTTCGACCCGGATCGTGGCGCCTTGCTGCCCTGGCTGTACGGGATAGCCACGAACCTCCTGCGCGCGCACTGGCGTGCCGAACAGCACATGCTCGCGCTCGAAGCCCGGCTGATGGATGAACCGGACGCACGCTATTCGGGAGCCGACATCGACGACAAGCTGCTCGCCGCGTGGGTAGCACCACGGCTGGCGCGGGCCTTGAGCATGCTTCCCCTGGAGCAGCGCGATGTGCTGCTGCTGTACGCCTGGGCGGACCTGTCCAACGAGGAGATCGCCTCCGCGCTCGAGCTGCCATCGGGGACCGTGCGGTCCCGGCTGTCTCGCGCGCGCGCCAAGCTGCGCGACCACCTCGGCGAGTTCGACTTCGACCGATGGCTGTTCGCGGACGCCCCCGAGTCAAGGCCCGCCGAGTTATGGACGAAATCGACCTGCTCAAGGGCTTCCGCGACGACATGCCGGAACCCACGACGGACGCCTGGCTGCGCGCCCGCGCCGCGATCGCGGCCGCACGCGCCGAATCCAGCCCCACGGTGAAGACCACGACGAGCACCCGCTGGTTCCGGCCGCTGTACGCGGTAACCCTGGCCATCGTGGCGCTCGCCTCTGCGGCGACGGGCGCGTTCCTCACCCAGGTCCGCACGCCCACGACCCGGGCCCAGGCGCCGACTCCATCGGCGTCCGCGACGTTGTTCGCCAAAGTCGCCGCCGCCATCCAGGACGACGCGAACTACATCGTCTACACACAGTCGACGACCGTGCTGTCCACCGGGACGATTTACACCGGCGCATGGTGGGACTATCCGTGGACCGGCCACCCCGGCAGCACCGTGCGGCAGGCCGGCACGGAATGGATCGGCGGTAGCCCGGTCAGCGGCTGGTCCTTGTCGTTCGTAGTGCCCCAGACCAGCCGGCTCAGCGTCGGCAGCGACAACGAGTGCCAGCTCACCCCGCGCGGCATCACGGTCGACTACACCAACCGCACGTGGCAATCGGCCCCGCCGCCGTGCGTCACGCTCCCGCCCGGGCTGGACATGCTCGTGCCCACGTTGCGGATAGCCGGCTATCCGGTCATCGACAACCAGAAGACCACCGAATTCCGGACGGCCAGCAAGGACGAGACGTTCACCGTCTGGATCAGCAACGCCACCTACCTGCCGCTGCAATCGCAGACGGCCAGGAAGGACTGGACCGAGCAGGAGCAATACACCTATCTTGCGGCCACGCCAGGCAACCGGGCCAAGGTCTCGCTGACGGTGCCGGACGGCTTTACCCAGACCCAGGTGCAGGGCGGGGCGTCGTAGCGCCAGGGGCACATGCTCGTGCAACTCTGTGACGAGAGTAAATCATCGGGACGTAAAGCTATGACAAAATGTGCGGTATGTCATCTGCTTGGCTTGTCGATGTGTATGACACGCTGCTGAGCTCCGACTGGGAACCTCACGACCGGGTGCTGCCTGAGCTGGCCGGGGTCGCCCAGGACATTTGGCTTGACGCTTACCACCGGATCTTGCCGGCCAGCGGCGTGGGTCAGGTGACACGCGCCGAGATGTACGGGCTCGTGCTGCGCACCTGCGCAGTCAAGCCGCGCGATGAGCTGATCCGGGAACTAGTCGCGACGCATCTGGAACTGCTTGTGGCCAACGCGCGGCTGTTCGAGGATTCGATCCCGTTCCTGGAGGGGCTGCGCGAGCGCGGGGCGGCGGTCGCTATCGTCAGCAACTGCGGCGAGCACACCAGGAACCTGCTGACCTCTCTCGGCGTCGTCGCGCTTGCCGACGCGGTCATCCTGTCGTGCGAGGTGGGCCTCATCAAGCCGTCGCCGCAGATCTTCCGGTATGCGCTGGGCGAACTCGGTGCGGATGCCGCCGACGCGGCGTTCGTAGACGACCAGGCGGCGTTCTGCGCGGGCGCTGAAGCGGTCGGGATACGGGCGGTTCAGATCGTCCGGGACGGGGATCCGCCACCTGGCGCGGTGCGGTCCCTGCTCGACCTGCTCGACTAGGCAGCCGGTGCCTTCGCCAAGCCTCGTAACGGCTATTCCCGCGACCCCGAAGGTGATAAGAACTAGAACATGATCTAGCCATAAAGGCTGGGATGCACGTCAACGCCATAGGAGAATAGCTACATGTCAGCCGCAGGCACATGGAACATGACGATTGACACCCCGATCGGCAAGCAACACGCCCGCCTCGAACTCGTCGAGAACGCGGACGGCACCTGGCAGGGCACTTCGCACAGCGTCGACTCAGGCGAGACGTCTGACCTCACCGACATCTCGGTGAGTGGCAACGAGGTCACCTGGCACCAGGCCGTCACCAAGCCGATGAAACTGAACCTGAAGTGCACGGTCACCGTGGACGGCGACACACTGTCCGGCAAGGCCAAGGCCGGCATGTTCCCCGCCGTCACCATGACCGGCGAGCGCGCGAGCTAAGACGAGCTAAGCGGCGGCGATAGGGGCCCACGGGGCCCCTATCGCAGGACCCTGCCCTTATCGCAGGACCCTGCCCCTATCGCAGGACCCGGACGGAACTGACTCTGGTACACACATTTCGGGGCGGGTCCGCGCGCGTTGGCCCCCCGGGCGCATGGGCCGCCGCCATTTTCGATGATCGTGTGTACTTGCACCCCTGATGAGGGGTGCAAGTACACACGATCATTCGCATAACCTCTCCTGGCGGTACCAGATGCGGTCAATCCGCGCGGCAAGCCCGACGGCCTCTTGCAGTCACCATCCCGTTATTTGAGCCAGAGTCGTGGGGCGGGTGTCCCCGCGCCGTACCGGCGTGAAAATAGGGTGGGGTACCGCCCGCGACGCCGTTTCGTGCTTGGTCCGGTTCGAGGCCGTGCCAGGGTCTGGCGCCGGGATCTGGATCTTCAAGGGGCCGTTCAGTGTCGCTTCGAGCACGCGGGTCAGCTTCTTCCGCTAGCCCCCCAGATCTCCCGGGCGGTACCTGGCGTCAGGTTACCTGTCCGGGATGGCATGGAGGAGGAAGCATCGGAAGAGGTGACTGATGAGCCGCTGTACCGCGAGCGGGTGTGCGGCACCGGCATCGGCAAGGCCGTGATGGCAGCGGCGATCCGGGTGCCGCCGGATCAGGACCCGGCGCGGCGGATGGCCGGGACCCGGCGCGGCGGATGGCCGGGACCCGGGAGTCCGGCACCACCAGGCGGGGGGTGCCGGCGCTGGCGGACTGGCTGCGGTCCTGGCAGGTGCCCGCGGTGGTGATAGAGGCAACCGGAGATTACTGGAAAGGGCCGTATTACCGGCTGGAGGCGGAGGGGTTCGAGCTCCGCCGCCGCCCCGACCCCATCCCGGACGACAAGGACGACACCCAGGCCGGCTGACCAGCCGTAACAGGCAGGGGTCGGTCCGCCCGCCCACCCCAAATAGCCGACGGCACAAACCGCCGCCGACTGCTGCCGCGCGCCCAGCTGAGGCCCTATTTTCGGGTCATCCGGTAGCAGTGCACGTGCAGCTCGCGCCGGCGCCGCTCGGTCAGCGTGGCGAAGTCGAGGTCCATCGCTAGTAGCCGCCATCGCCGACCAGGTCGCGCAGCGGCTCCCCGGCGGCGTACCGCTGCAATTGCGCCCGCGCCAGGGCCAGCGAGCGGACCATCGGCTCGCCGCTAGCGCCCGCCACATGCGGAGTGAGCAGCAGCCCGGGCGCCGACCACAGCGGATGCCCGGCCGGCAGCGGCTCGGGGTCGGTCACGTCCAGCGCGGCGGACAGCCGCCCCGACGACAGCTCGGCCAGCAACGCCGGCGTCGAAACCACGGCCCCGCGTGCTGCGTTCACCAGCAGTGCCCTGTCGGGCATAAGGCCGAGGAAGGAGGCGTCCACCATGCCCGTGGTCGACTCGGTAAGGGGCACGAGGACGACCACCACGTCGGCCGTCGGCAGCAGCGAGGGCAGGCCGGCAACGGCCGATACCCCGGGCCGGGCACGTCGCGCCACCGGAATCACCGTCACGTCGAAAACCGAGAGCAGACGGGTCAGCGTCACCCCGATCGACCCGTACCCGAGGATCAGCACGGTCTTGCCGCCGAGCGTGTCGGTGAGCGTGAAGTCCCACTGCTGAGAACGCTGCGCGAGCACGAACCGGGGCAAAGAGCGCATATGAGCCAAAATGGCGGCCAGTATCCACTCGGCGACCACCTGGTCGTGGGCACCGCGTGCCACGCCGAGCGCGACGCCCGGCGGGACATAAGGAACGGCCATTTCCGCACCGGCGGACAGCAGCTGGACCAGCCGGAGCCTGGGCAGCGTGCCGAGCACGGACAGGTCGGGCCGCTGCACCGCGAACGGCGGTATGACGACTTCGACCGAATCGGCGGACGCGGGCACGCCGTCCGCGCCCGTCCACACGTCGGCGCGGAACCCGTCCGGCAGCCCGCCCATGGCCCGTTCCGCCGACCGGCCGGGCAGCCAGACGGTGATCATGGGCCGCTCCATGACGTGGAGGTTATCCCGCCGACCCCGCACCCGCTTGCACCGCACCGACATGGAGCAAGGTGACGCTCGTCGAGGCACATCCGATGGTCCCGTAGTGGACCGACGCGGCAACGGTCTGGTCCGGCGGGTAGATCAGCAAGGTGGTGGCCGCCTGCGGATCACAGGTCGACGCCGGGTAGTTGCCGGCGACGGTGACCTGAAGCACCGCGTTGGCGACCGCGCCGGGGGCGAGCGTGACCAGGCTGGGCGGCGTCGTCGTGCTCCGCGCCGCGGCCGCGCCGATCTGGGTGAGCGGAAGGCCGCCCTGCAGCGAGACGCCCGGGTAGCCGTACATCGTGCACTCCGACGACCCGTTGTTGGTGAAGTCGATCGTCTGATAGACGCTGCCCGCGGCGCCCTCCGAGGTACCCAGGGTCACGGTCAGGCCGCTGGTGGCGCATTGCGGCACGCCTGCCGCGTGTGCCGAGGCGGGGGGACTGGCCGAAGCGGAGGGACTGGGCGCCGGCGCGGTCACCGAACCCGACGTTATGGTCGGCGCGGTTGACACCGACGGCGGCCCCGACGAACCAGGACTCGCCGCGGTCGATGACGGACTGCTCGAACACGCGGTAGCGAGCAGCGCCGTCGCGCCAAGAACCACGATCCCCGCGATACGCCCAATCATGGCGCCTCCCACCCAGGCCGTGTCATACGTTAGGACGCTGAGGCTCCCACAGCGGCTGGCTCCTCGGCTGACTTTACCGCTCGCGCGTCGTACCGCGCGAACGACCCGATGGCGAGCCCGATCACCGCCGCCATCGCGGCGCACGCGATACCCCCGCTCACCGCGCTGAACACGGGGCTCGTCAGCGCCGCGACCGTGCCCGACTCGACGTTGCCGAGCCCGCCGCCGGCGCTCGCGCCGATGATGTACTCGACGCTGGACACGCGCCCGCGCAGCCTGTCCGGAGTGACCGTCTGCACCATGGCGGCACGGAACGTCACGGTCAGCGTGTCCGCGGCCCCGGCCACGGCGAGCCCGAGCAGGCCGAGCGGCAGGCTCGTGGTAAACCCGAATACGGCGATCCCGGCGCCCCAGACCGCCGTCCCGGCCAGCATGCCCAGGCCATGCCGCCTCATCCGGATCGCCGGCCCGGACAGCACCGCGGTCGTGATGCCGCCCACCCCGACCGCGGTGGTGAGCAGCCCGAGCGTCTGCGGACGGCCGCCGAAGTGCTCGGCGTTCAGCGCGGGGAACAGCGCGACCGGCAGCCCGAGCAGCATCGCGTCCAGGTCGGTGAGGAACGCGGCGGCCAGCACCGGCGTGCGCTTGATATACCGCAGCCCGTCGAGGATGGCGTGCGCGGCCGGCCTGTTCCGCGCGCCAGGATCGGCGGGCATCGGCGGCAGCCGGAACCTGCCGTAGAAGCCCGCGGCGAAGCTGATCGCGTCGATCAGGTAACACGTCTTCAGTCCCCAGGCGCCTGCCACGACCCCGGCCAGCGCCGGCCCGGCCAGCATGACGGTCCGCCCGGTCAGTGTCCGCAGCGCGATCGCGGCGTTGAGCTGCTGAGGCCGGACGAGCCGGGGAATGATGGCCCGGGCGGCGGGGGCGCCGATCGCCGCCGTCAGTTCGTCCACGGTGATGAGCAGGTACAGCAGCCACAGCTGGCCGAACCGGCCGTACGCCTGGACGGCGAGCACAGCCGAGACGGCGCACGCGCAGATCATCGTGATCAGCATCAGCGCCCGCCGGTCGATCCGGTCCGCGATGGACCCGCCGATCAGCCCGGCGAACAGCACCGGGATACAGGTGAACCCGATCGCGCCGACCGCGAACGAGGACCTGGTCATGTCCCAGACCTGCAGTGTGATGGCGAACGTGGTCATCGAACCGCCGAGGCTGGACAGCATGCCGCCGATCAGCAGGCGGCGGAAGGCGGGGTTCTCGGCGGCAGGGGCGAAGTCCGGAAGCAGCGACCGCACAGGCCGATTATAACAGTACTTATGTAAGTGCTGTTATTTTTATTCAGAACAAGCGGTGGTGCTTTCCCGCGGTATCACCCGACCGCCGCGGCGTAGACGACGACGTTGCTCAGATAGGATCCGCGTGCGGGGTCGAACACCCCGCCGCACGTGATGAGGCGCAGCTCAGCGTCGGGCGTGGGCCCGTACACCTTCTGGGTGGGGAACGCGTCCTTGGCGTACACGTGCACGGCGGTGACCGCGAACACGGCGAGCGTCCCGTCCGCACGCCGTACATAGATCCGGTCACCCGGGCGCAGGTCGATGAGGCGGAAGAAGATGCCGGGTCCGAGATAGGAGTCGATGTGCCCGGCGATGACGGCGGGCCCGATCGCGCCCGGGCGCGAGCTTCCCGTGTACCAGCCCGCTACCGAGGTGGTGGAGGGCACCTGGAGCGCTCCGCTCGCGGTGAGCCCCAGCCTGATCAGCCTGGTGCTGACGCCGATCACCGGGATGGTCAGCGACATCGGAGCCGCCACCCGGCTGGTGTCCGACGTCCCCGGCGGCGCGGCGATCGGGCCGGTAGGCGTCGGCAACGCGGGTACCGGGGTCCGCGGAGTGGCGGCCACCGGGTGCCGTGTCAGCACGAGGCCGCCCGCGCCGCCGCCAGCCAGGACAAGACCGGCCGCGAGCGCGAACGCCGCGGCCGGCTTGCCTCCGCGCACGCTCAGGCCCGGGACAGACGACGCAGCCGCAGGCCCGCGGTCAGGGCAAGCGATAGCCCCGCCGCGATCGCGACCAGCCATGGCACCGGCGAGGAGGGCCCGCGAGGCGCGGTGCCGCCAAATCCAGTCGCCACGCCGCCCAGGGGATCGGCGGTGTTACCCGCCGCGTCGAGCAGGTCGACGGTCTCCAGCCCGTTCGTCCCGTCCAGCACGACGATGGTGTGCACCGTGTCCGCCTTCAGCGAGACCTCGGCGGTGACGTGACCGCTGCCATCGGTAACGGCGATGGTGCCGCTGGCAGGCGTCACCGGCTGATAGGAACTGACCGATCCGAATCCCAGCTTGCGCGCGATCGTCACTCCGTCGAAGGTCACGGTGGCCACCCGCTGCACCAGCGACGCCTCGATGACCCGGACCAGTGCCTGCCCCGGCGGGGTGGTCAGCTGGTCGTCCAGGACCGCTAGCCGCAGACCCGACTCGGGCCCCAGGCCGGCCACCGTGTAGGCATGCCCCGCCGCGATGTCGACAGCGGTCGACAGCACAGCCGGGCTGCTTGCCGAGGCGCCCGCCGCGCGCATGGCCACGCTGTAATCCCCGGCCGCGACCTGCTCATACGGCGAGACGGTGCCGTAGCTCACGTGCCTGAGCACGATCATCGCGCTGGAGTCGCCGAACGAGTACAGGTAGACGTCGACGGCGGGGGTGTTCGGCGACAGGTGAGCCAGGCGGATCCACCCGGTGGCCGTTCCCGCCCCTGATGCGCTGGACGCGCGCGCCGTCCCCGCGGCCGCCACGCCGAGCCCCAGCGCCAGCAGGCCGGCCGTCGCGAGCGTTCTTCCGGTAAGAGCCGTTGCTTTCATTGTTTCCCTCCCATCCCCAGAGGACCCGGGGCGTCGTACTCGATGGTGATCGTGAAATGGCTCCTCGTGGTTTCGATAAGCGCGGGCAAGTACGGCGTGCGCTGCGCACGCAGGAAAGACAGGAGCTTCCGCAACTGGGCCGGGGTCGCCACCCTGATCCGGGCGGCGCGCAGCGGCACGCCCGGCGCGCCCGGTGACGGATCGCCGAACGACAAGACACTCACCCGCTGCTGTGCCGCAAGCCCGGCGAGCGTCACGAGCAGCCGCGGGTCGACATCGCCCGCTGCCAGCGGAGCGCGAGCGCCCTTCGATACAGACATCCGTTTGTTCCGCAGCAGTTGCCTGCCGGCGTTGATCCGGGCCGCGCTGTCGGCCGCCAGCACGGATTCGAAGGCCGCCGCGCCGTCTGGCGCGATGGCGCGGATATCTATACGCGACGCGCCCGAGCCGAAGCTCGCAATGACCTCTGGCGCGTACACGGTGATCAGGCGGGCGCCGAACTGACTTCGTACGGCCGACGTGGCGACGACGACATCGGACCCGAGCGGGTCGGCGTCCGCGAGCAGCAGGACGAGCAACTGGCTGTCTGGCACACCGTGGGCCTGCAGTACCGAGCACATCGCCGGATCGCAGGAGACGATGGCAGCCGGGTTTACCTGCCGCGCGATCCAGTCCGCCGCCTGACCGCGGAGCACCGCCTCCGCCCGCAGCGTCGCCTCCGCCCGCAGCGCCGCCGCATCCTGCCGCCGCACCGGCGTCGCGGACGGCTTCGGCCGTGCCGAGGCGGACGTCGTACCGGGATCGTTGACCAAGACGACGGCCAGTGCCGCCGCGAGACCGGCGATGAGCAGCACGGACAGACCGACGGCTCCGCGCCGGCTGATCTTCGGGCCACGCCGTTCAAACCACAGACGTAGCGTTGTCCTCATGACCGCAGGCCATGACGGCTGCTCGCCCATCTCCACTCCCCCACCGGACCCGCTGGTGAACGCAGTCCGTCCCGGGGTCAGTGGATCACACGACCCGCGTGCATTTCAGGCGAAATTATGAATTGAGATATGCGCAACCCCGTTGACCGCGCGGACGGTGCGGCGTCCCGGGAAAGGCAACCGGGCTAGGGTTGTGCCCCGGGCATCTGGTCATTGGCCGCCATCAGCTTGAACACGGCGCCCTGCGGGTCGGCCACGGTCGCGAGGCGGCCGTACGGCGTGTCGACGGGCTGGTCGAGCACCGAGCCGCCCAGCGCGGCCACCCGGGCCGCGGTCGCGTCGGCGTCGGCGACCCAGACGTAGAACACCCAGCCCAGCCGTGCGTCCGGGCCCTGGCCGCTGACGTCGAAGATGCCGGCCAGCGGGTCGTCACCGTGGTCGAGCACGCTGTACTTCATCTCGGGTGTGTCCGTCAGCGTCTGGATCGTCCAGCCGAACACGTCGCGGTAGAACGCCAGGGCGCCGGCGTAGTCCGTGGTGTGCAGTTCGAACCAGCTCGGCAGCCCGGCGTCATCACGGTTGGTGATGCCGGCGAACTGTCCGGGCTGCCACAGGCCGATCGCGGCGCCGCCCGGGTCGAGGACTACGCCCATCGTGCCCAGGTCCGCGACGGCCATCGCCGGCACGGCCACCTGGCCGCCGCTGGCGACCGCCGCCTCCACGGTCTTGGTCGCGTCCTGGACCGCGAGGTATACCGACCACAGGTCGGCCGGCGCGCCAGGCATGGCGGGCATGCACCCGGCGACCGGGGTGCCCTGGTGCTCGAACATGAAGTAGCCGCCGAACTCCTCGCTCGCCTCGCCCGCCGTCCAGCCGAGCGCACCGGTATAGAACTCCCGGGCCGCCGCCGTGTCCGAGGTGCTCAGGTCGACCCAGCAGGGTGCTCCTGCCGATATATCGCGTGTGCGCATTCTGTGTTCCTCCCGTGGCTTATGGTACTGGCAATTATGCCTCCAGCCCGGAAAGAGCTAACGGCCTATGGCCGGATTCTCCGATGCCGGCCTGACATTACCCGCCGAGGCGTGACGGCCTGATCGCGGCCCACTCCAGCGAGTGCCGGATGCCGTCATCGATGCTGAAGCGGGGCTCCCACCCCAGCAGCCGTAGCGCCTTGTCTACCCGCGTGTACGCCCCCACCACGTCCCCCGGCCGCCGCGGCGCGTCCCGCGTCCGCACCGCAGTACCCGTCACCCGGCTGACCGCAGCGACCAGTTCCCGGACCGTAGTCCCCGTGCCGGTGCCCAGGTTGATAACGGCGTAGCCGCTTCCCGCGCCAGCGCTGGTGAACGCGGCGTCGAACCGCCGCAGCGCGGCGACGTGGGCGGCGGCCAGATCCCAGACATGGACGTAGTCCCTGATGCCCGACCCGTCCCGGGTGGGATAGTCCGTACCGGTTACGTGGAACACCGTCTGTTCTGAGAGAGACTGAAGGATCTTCCCCAGCGCGTGACTGGGATGAGCGATTTGCAGCCCGGTGCGCATGAGCGGGTCGGCGCCGATCGGGTTGAAGTAGCGCAGCGAGAGGATGCGGACCGGCTCGGCCGCCGCGATGTCGGCGAAGATCGTCTCGGTGATCGCCTTGCTGCGCGCGTACGGGCTTTGCGGGTTCAGCGGTGAGTCCTCGTCCACGGTGAGATCCTCACCCGGCTGGTAGATCGAGGCGGAGGAGCTGAAGATCAGCCGGCCGCAGTCGTTGCGCAGCAGGTGGGCGGCGAACTCCAGGCTGCCGGCCACGTTCGCCCGGTAATAGCCGATCGGGTCCGCTACCGACTCGGGTACGACGACCAGCGCGGCGGCGAGCACGGCCGCGTCGATGTCGGGGTGCTCAGCGAAGACCTTGTCGATCAGCGCCCCGTCCGCCATATCGCCCTGGTAGAAGGCGAACCCTTCGGTGAACTCGATGCGGCCAGTGACCAGGCTGTCCACGATGACCGGGGTGATCCCGGCATCCGCGCAGGCCAGCGCGATAGTGCTGCCAATGAAGCCGGCTCCGCCGACGATCAGGACTTTCACCCGGTGGATCTTAGCCGTTCCTCACGGCTGAGAATCACGCAGTTACGGCCCGACGCTTTCGCCCGGTACAGGGCGGCGTCGGCGGCGGCGACCAGTTCGTCGACCGTACGGTGCGCCGACTCCAGGCTGGCCACCCCGATCGAGATCGTGATCCGGACATTCTGTTCCACCGTGATCAGGGCGATCTTCTCACGGAGCCGTTCGGCCACCTGGTATGCCTCGTCCGGCTCGGTATGCGGCAGGCAGATAGCGAACTCCTCCCCGCCGAACCTACCGAGCAGGTCGTAGTCGCGCAGCAGCGCGGACATCGTGGCGGAGATCAGTGACAGCACGGCGTCGCCGGCCAGGTGCCCGTGCCGGTCGTTGACCGCCTTGAAGTGGTCGATGTCGGCGATAGCGATGGCCAGGGGGGTGCGGGTACGTTCGGCTCGTGCTACCTCGAGCTCGGCCTCGCGCTGCCAGGTCGTCGCGTTCAGCAGCCCGGTCTTGGGGTCGAGCCGGGCGGCGGTGAGCAACTGCGCGTGCATCATGAACCGGCGCATGACCACCACGATCGGCAGCGCCGCGACCAGCAGGAACGGGCTGAAGGCGGCCGGCAAGGCGATCAGCACCGCCAGGCTGAGCTGGCACAGGTCGGTGACGGCGGCCTCCCGGTCCAGCAGTTGCCTGCGCACCGAGCACGACGGATCGGAAAGCCTGATCGCGACGACGATCAGCACGTTGTTGACCGCCAGGCCGAGCGCACCGCAAGCGGCGAGCACGGCCAGCCAGGCGATGACATGTGGGCCGGCCTTGCTGCCCAGCGAGTGCGGCAGGGCGGAGAACAGGACCGCAGCACCGCCATAGGCGAGCGCGCAGGCCGAATCGCCAAATATCCGCCGATAGGTGACGCCGCGTGTCATCCTGGCCACCCGGTAGGGTGCCAGCAACGTTGGGAGCAGTAGCACGTAGACAGGCGGACAAAGCGCGACCGCGGCGATAAACCACACGGTAAGCATGTCGCGGGACACGGCACCGTGAACTACCTTGATCCTGCGGGTCACCTCGATCGTCGCTGCACCGCAGCAGAGCAGCGCGGCGAACACCGCGGCATCACGTGCATGCCAACGGGTATTAACTGCGGCAACGCCGATCGCGGCGAGCACGGCCATGTTCACGCCGAGGATGTAGGCGCAGAGGCGGCCGGGCAGCCGCCATAGCTCCCAGGAGGTGGGATTACATTGCCGACACAGACTTGTGATCTTCATGTAAAGTCCGACAACGCCTGGAAATATTGTAGATAACGTCATGAATCGGGCTGATAGCTCATGGTCGCAGGGGGACCGTCCTTCGTCAAGCGTTCCGCCGCTGAACTGTGGCCCCGACCTTGACATCAGCTCCTCTAGCAGCGGGAATGAAAATATTGAGCAGCTACCTCATGGGGGGGCAATGCGAAACACGTGGGAGTAAAACTGTCGCGGGCGCCGGGTCTATGACCGGCAACCTGTGCAATGAGATGGCGAGACTCGCCGCGATGACGGCGCCGAGCACGCCGCTGAGGCCGATGACCACCGCCGGGGATACCGCCGACGCGGCCGCCCCGGCGGCGGCGAACCATGCGCTCTGGCCGACGTTAATACCGCCGTTAGCCAGGCCGAACGCCTGGCCGCGCCAGCTCGGCGGCACCGCCTTAACGAACGCCGCGTTGGCCGCGAGTTGGTAGCACGAGAACACCGTGGACGCCGAGAAGACCAGCAGCGAGGCAATCAGCGGTGGCCTCGCGAAGCACAGCGCCAGGGTCGCGCAGGCGACGACGGCGAGCGGACCCATGTAGTGCTGCCTCCAGTCCGGCTGGACGAGGCGGGAGAAGGTGAGCGAGCCGACGATCCCGCCGGCCGGCCCCGCCGCAAGGATCAGACCAGTCGCGGCCGAGCCGCCGTGCAGTAGGTGAGCATAGGGGGCGGCCACGCCCTCCGGCACCGCGTAGAACGGAACCAGCCAGCCGAGCAGCATCAGCGTGCGAAGCCGCGGGTTCCTGAACACGCGGCTCACGACGGATCCTTGGTGTTCCGCGTGTCGCTCCCTGGGGTGAACGGGACGTGGTTTCACGCCGAGACGGACCACGACAGCCGAGAACGCGAACGTGGCCGCGTCGGCGGCCAGCGCGGCATGCGCGCCCAGGAGGGCAACCGCGACACCGCCGCCGGCCAGACCGAGTGTGCGGCCGGTCCGGTTGGTGATCGTCATCGCCGCGGTTCCCATCACGTAACGGTCACCGGTCAAGATATCCGGCAGCATCGCGGACCGCGCCGAGCGGAACGGGGAATCCAGCAGCGTAACCATGGCCAGCAGCAGGACCACTAGCAGAAGCGGGACTTTCGGTACGGCCATCAGCGCGACGATGGCCACACGCGCCATGTCGCAGGCCACCATGACCGTCCGCCTCGGGTACCGGTCTGCGAGACGGGACAAGGTGATCCCGCCGACCGCCCAGGGCAGGAACCCCGCCGAGTACGCGAGCGCGGTCAGCAACGGGGACCTGGTCCGGTCGTAGACCAGCACGGTGACCGCGACCAGCGCGAGCTGATCCCCCGCCACCGACGCCAGGTACGCCAGCCATAGCGCGCGGAACTCCCCGATGGCGAACGCATCGCGGAACGTCGCTGACTTGGCCGACGCTTGCACGGGCACAGGGAACCCCCCGTCTTCTTGGCCCTTGCTATCCTCACGCATGCATCGGGCCGAATGCAAACAAACTGCGACAAATCAGCGCCATCCCGTTATGATTCGTTGACCATCTGGCGGGCTCCCCAGGCGCCGACGCGCCGCGCACATAACGGACAAATGCCACTATGCGACTCCTCCAGTAACACATTTCTCGAAATAATGTGAGCTATTGCCCTTCGCGAAGGATTGACCCTCGAAAATGGGGTCAACGCAGCACGATAGGGGCCGGGAACCCCGCACGTTAAGTGGTTCTGATGCACTTCATGGGAGGCTGCTGACCTGCTATGCGCTCCCGGCGGGTGGCGTACGGGCAAGGAAGCCGCTTACGTGCCGCAAGATGCCCTTGTGACTTACGGGATGGCCTGGTTCTCCATTTAACGTGGAACTCTGCCGCATCGTGGAAGTCTGCCCGTCGTATACGTATGACAGACTTCCACGAAGCGGTAAACTTCCACGTTGTTTTCACTCCGCGC